>Ga0206960_1046_pt1 | contig 33070 bp, 37 predicted proteins | sample Alteio_BWOrgHeat_29_FD_153255 | JGI IMG/M metagenome (GOLD analysis project Ga0206960, IMG submission 153255) | Enriched cells from forest soil in Barre Woods Harvard Forest LTER site, Petersham, Massachusetts, United States -... | ecosystem: Environmental > Terrestrial > Soil > Temperate forest >... | reverse complement strand
GCCTTTTGCGCTCTATTATAGAGCAGCATCGGTGGCTGCGGTGGGTGAGTACTCAGGGGCGTTCTCTATTTATGAGTCTTTGCTTCAGTCAAAGCAGACTGTACTGACGGGTCAAATTGAAACGATTACAGCTGAGGCTGGGTTTCTTTGTCAAAAGGCGAAGCGCTCTGATTGTCTATCGCTCAAACCCCGAGTTCAGGCCCTGTATGCCGCGACTTGGGATGAGGCGCGTTATCAAGCGCGTCGTCAGAGTTTGAATCCTGCGCCGAATCCGCTATAATGGGTGCATGAAAACACTACTCCTCTCACTTTTATTGGCGACGTCTGCATTTGCAGGCGACATGAAATTAAACCTCGTATCTGCTGAGCAAGTTTCGCAGTGGCAGAAAGACACGCAAACGAAAACTTATATTTTCGATGCGAACAACAAAGATACACGAACCAAAGAAGGCGTTGTTCCAGGTGCGATGCTTTTGCCATCTCATACGCAGAAAGATGTTGTGAAAGCGCTTCCAGCTAAAAACGCCAATCCACGATTGGTTTTTTACTGCGCTAACGAACAATGCATGGCTTCTCATGCTGCTGCAGAGCATGCGATCAAAGCCGGTTATTCGAGCGTGTACGTGATGTCTGACGGCATCATGGGCTGGAATAAAAAAGGCTTTAAAGCTCAAAAGTTCAATTAAACGCTGACGCATGAACCTGAAAAGCTTCTTAAACCTGTGGGGCTTTTTTCTGATTCTTGCTGCTTTTCAAAGCGGTTGCGCGCACGTGTCTGCGACGAGCGAAGATGATTATTATCGTATGGTCGAAACCCGAGTGGGCACGCATTCGGGCGGAGAAGCCGAGAAAGAAACTCGCGAAACATTTTGTCCTTCTGGTGCTCTCGATGGCCAAGACCCTCAGTATTGGTCGCTCGACGAATGGGCTACGAAATTCAAGCAGAAGCAGTGCTTACAAGTGGTCTGCCGGTTTCGTGGGGGGCTCAGGTCTCATTGCGGCGCTCGAGGCAATGAAGCCTTCATGCCGAAGATTCAAAAAGAGCGAGACAAGCTCACTCACAGCTCATGAGCAAATCTCAATTCAAGAGTTTTAAAGAGTTCTGGCCTTTCTATCTAGGTGAACATTTGAACCCACTCAATCGCGCTTTACATTTCATCGGTGTGAGTGGAGTTCTCATTCTGGCATTTGTTGCTTTTGAAAATCGAAAACCAGCTCTGTTTCTTTTAGCTCCGTTTATTGGCTACGGTTTTGCGTGGGTCGGCCACTTCTGTATTGAGAAAAATAAACCTGCAACATTTCAGTACCCCTTTTATTCGCTGATGGGCGATTTCAAAATGTACTTCATGATGCTGACGGGTCGAACGAGTCTGGAACTTCGGCAGATTTCTACAGAGAAACGAAAATCAGGCTTTGGAATGCTTGAACTCTTGATTTCTTCGGCTCTAGTTGTTTCTATGCTTTTTATCTACCTCAAAATGCACCAGAGCCAAGATTCAGCAATGAGAAAAACACTCGAGACTCAAGGAATCACTTTGCCCTCACCTGGTGGAGCGTCTCAAGATGTCACGCAGGCTGCAGGCAAGGCGATTGAAGCCAAAATTAAGGCCGAAGAAGACGAGCACTTAAAACAAGTCGATTGCCAATCCGATCCGTCGCAGTGTCACGTGCCGGCAAAGCCATAATCATTGCTTTGCTATCTAGGAATCCAAGCACTCAAAGCCTCAGCATAAAGTTTCGGCCCGACCCCATCTGAGTGCACAAAGTAAAGTGAGGGTTCTATGAGTTCAATTTCACTCAAAAGAAAATCTCCTTTGCTTGGAATCAGGTCAACTCGAGCAAAGAAATAAGGTTGTTCAAGAGCAGCTAATACATTGCGAGCCCGATCAAGCACGGCTTGAGGGGGCTTGCGGCCTTCTGTTTTTCCGCCAAAACTCACTTGCACTCGGTAGTCTTTAGGGGCGGGAGTTTTGATGACGGCGTGGCTAAACTGATCTTGAAAGAAGATCAGTGACCACTCACCTTGAGTCTGAATTTCATCAAGAAAAGGCTGAACCATTACGGTTCCAAGTTGTAAAAGTCTTTTGACGGTTTCTTTAATCTCGCTTTGTCGATTTCCTGAAATTCGATGGGTTTCGAACGCTTCAGCAGAAACCGAAGGTTTGATAATGTAATCATGAGTTGAAACGAGTTCTTCCAACACCTCAAGAGATTCTTTGCGATCAGAAAAGATCCAATGTGTTGGTACTATCGGAATTTTCTTTTTCTCAAAGTGTCTCAGGTATGTTTTGTCTAAGTTCCACAGCACTGTGTCTATGGGATTAATGACCGGTACCCGCAGTTCTCGCAACAAGTGTAGCCATGCTTTGAATGGATGTAGATTACGGCTGTAGTCCCAGGTTGAGCGTATGATGACCTGATCGAAGGCCTTCCAATCCACTGTGGGATCGTTCCACACCGTAGGAACCGGCACAATGCCACGAGAGGTCAGATGATCAAGGGTCAGCAGTTCATCTTTTGCAAGGCGAGAATATTGTTCAGAAGTAGCAACTGCGATGCGTTTCTGCATTCATTCTCTACGGTTTTTCTTGCGTCCACGGCCCTGCAAAAAGAGCATGAAAGAGAGGTGAATAAAGTTCACTGAACTTTTCTAAATCTGAACTTTCCATGGGTTGAAGCGCGAGAGTGGTTGGCTTGATGAGCTGCACTTTCTTCGTCAGTTTAATCCAATCCCAAAGAAGACCAGCTTTCGCTTCAATTTCTTCGCTGAGTGGATTGAACTTCACCCAGTGGAGGTAGACTTCGCTGGGCAAAAGCGGAATATGAACCAAAATGTTGAGCGATTCTTTTACAGACCCTACAGGCTGCAGTTGCAGAACAGGATACTCATAAGTGAGTTGCAGTGAAAAATCTTCGGGCACTTTGAATCCATAAAGAGTGAACCAAGCGGCATTATTTCTAGATTTCAATTCGATATCGAGTGCACGTTGAAATTTAAATTCAATATTTAGGCTTTTGTTTGTTCCTTTTAAATGAACCCACAAAACTTGCGGCAGAACATCATCGAGAAAAGATTGTGTGACTTGAGAAATCTGACTCGGGTCATTGCCTGGAACAGGCGAGCCTTCGAGCATCGCTTCGAAGTAGTAACGAAAGGTCGGACCATCGAGCAGAATATCGATCGGCTCGACATCGTTACTATTTTTATTCAAGCCCGGCATGCTGTGAAGCCAAGCAGGAGATTCGGGTGTTTCTTGAGCCTTTGCAGAGCCCGTGAATGCCAAGAGTGCTACGACGAGAGCGGTCATTACATTTTTCATACGAGCGATAATATGAGGTTTTTTGGCGCTGTCACGCATTCGCTCAATGTTTTTGTCGCTGCGGTTTGTCAAAATTTTTCAGAAAGGTTGAGGTTTTCTTAAACACAGACTACAAAATGCCGTGGATTCTCACTCTATACGCATATTTCAAGCCGACCGAGTTCGTCCCCCAGCGAGCGCAGCGATTTGGATGCGCCCTGCGCCGTTTTCTTTCGAAACACCCATCGATTTAGAGATCGGCAGCGGAGTAGGCTGGTGGGCTCTTCGGTATGCGCGACAGAATCCGAATCGATATTTAATCGCGATTGAAAAGACGCGAGAGAAATTTGCACGCTTTGATCAGCGAGTTTTGGCTCATACACAGATTCAAAATCTTACTGCCGTGAATGCCGATGCCATTGCATGGATCACCCATTGCCTGGGCACGCAAAAACTTTCGCGGGTTTTTATTTTGTATCCAAATCCGAATCCAAAAAATACAGCACAACGTTGGATACGAATGCCTTTCTTCGGAGCATTGCTTGAACGCCTCAAACCTGGAGGCGAGATTTTCTGGGCCACGAATATTTCAGATTATGCAGAAGAGATTCGTCAGTATTCCAAATCAGTTTGGAAGTTAGAGCCTTTTCTGGATCGATCATTTACTCAGCAGACTCGGCCGAGCGATTACCCGAGAACGCACTTTGAGAAGAAGTACTTGCTTCGGGGTGAGACGTGCTGGGAACTGGGATATCGGAAGCCCTGTTTCTAAAACTTGGAAACACTTTGTTTCCAAATAAATTGCCAAATACGATACCGCGCGTTATATGGGTTTTCGTGAAAGAACAGATTGCCCTGCAAAACGCTATTAAACTGCGTTTAGATACAATTAAGATCCGGTATCCCGGCTATTCGGTCAGGGCCTTTGCCCGAAAAGTGGGAATCAGTCCGGCCACGCTCAGTCTTCTTCTTAAAGGTAAACGGAAGATCTCACAGAAACTCGCCCGGCGTTTGAGCGATAAGTTGAACTTTGATCCCCAAGAACGGGCTGCAGTCTTGGGTGGGTTCTTTGAAGCCAGGAAGAAGAACACCGGCATTGTACTGACTCCGGCTTATTTGCAGCTTACGGTAGATCAGTTTCAGCTGATCAGTGACTGGCGGGCTTTTGCGGTTTTGAACCTTGTTCAAACAACAGATTTTAAAAACAGTGCCTCTTGGATTGCCCGCCGACTCGGGCTTTCAGTTGAAGAAGTCAAAGAAACACTGGCTCGATTGAAACGACTAGAAATGCTGATCGAAAAAGACAGCAAGCTCAGCCGTGCGACCTCGAAGTATCGTACGACTGACGATGTCTCAAATTCATCTCTACGTCAGTCTCATGCCCAAACGTTGGAACTCGCAAATGCTGCACTTGAAAACGAACCTGTTGAGCGAAGAGATTTTACTTGGCTGACTTTCCCTTTCGACCCTTCGAAAATGAAAGACACAAAGACTTTGATCCGAAAGTTTCAAGATGACTTGATTGAATTGAATGAACATGGCGCGCGTCCAACCGAAGTTTATCGCCTGGCTGTTCAATTATTCCCTCTAACTAAAACCAGCCCTAGAAATAATGGAGATGGCTTATGAAAAAACTGATGTGTGTGGCACTCGCCGTTTTTGTTTCTCTCGACCTTTTTCACTTCTGAGAGAGGTTTTTCGCAAGATACCGTTCTCGATGATCGGGCGGGCAATGGGGGCGATTTCACGACGGATCAGGACCCCGAGGAATATCGATCTGAGATTGAGGATCTCATCAAGAATGTGATGTATGGGTTAAAAATAGACTTAGGTACTTATGTTGATTACAGCCTGGATCCGACTTTGAAGGCAGCTGCTTCAACGTTTGTGACTCAGAGTAAACGCAGCCATATTCAAGTGGTTTCCAAGGATATTTGTATCATGGATCAAGGCGTGTGCCGACCTGCCGATGCTGAAAATCACCCCGACACAGGTTTGATCGAAGTAAATCTCATTCGGGCAAAAAAATTGTCAATCATGAATCTGCAGCGTCTTTTGACGCATGAACATCTCGGCCTTGCCCGCGGAGCGCAAGGAAACGATTCGAAATACTCTGAACAAAGCTTTGACTATCCGTTTTCGGTTCCTCTTTCACGTTTCGTGACGGCTCGCTGGAGATCAGATAAGCCCTTGGATGATTATTTCAACTACTTTGGAATTAGCGGTGATACTTTTTTGAAACAAGTGACAGATGATTCAAATCGAGAGGCGACAGGGACTGAAAATATTATATTGAAACCGGAGGTTCGAAAACTAGCTTGGTTTGCTAGAAAGCCTGATGGGCATTGTTTGAAACCGAACGAACCTTTGGACTTCAAGATTTGGCCTGTCGATAGTCATCCGGATGTTTTGAATGGTCCGCTCAGCGATCCACTCAGTGCTCAACCGGTTGTATTGATTTGTTTGCCCAATAGTAAAACAGGTTCGTCACTCGAGATTCAGCTCCAAAGCCCAAGTAAGAACAGCAGCTTGTTCTACGCGGATACAGCCGGAAATGTCGGCCTGAAGAAACAAGATCATCTGGAATCCGAGGAAAATTATGTGATTCATGAGAGCATTCTGATTACAGATCCAACAGCACCACTGTATGTGTACACTTATGCATCATTTGCCGAGCGAAGTGCTGCGGCAGCAGCAGCTAGTGTCGTCACAGTCATTCCTTTAATATTTGACACTATTCTTCAAAGACCAATCGATGTTGTGAGCACAACCAAAAGCAGCACCGCCGATTTTAAAGTCTGGGGCGGTGACACGAGCTCTGCCACAGAAATTAAAAGTGAAATATCTAAGAAAAGAAAGAACGAGATCGGTTTTTTGACTCGGCATATTTTGATTGTTCCGGAAATATTGAACAAGTAATTATGTTTAGGGTAGTTCTCTCACTGGGTATTTCAACTTGGCAACAGGTTCGATATCCAATGCATCTTGTTTAGGAATTCGGCCTGAAAGAAGTGACGGTCGAGAAATGAAAACCTGATCTCGCCGTGCCTCCAGCGGTGAGAAATGATACTGTCGCAAGTATTCGTAAGAAGCTAAAGCACCTGCGATCGAAACATTCATGCTGTTGACTCGACCAAATTGTAGGATGCGCACGGGCTTCACCTTCGGAAAATCTTCCAGCTTGAAACTGAGGCCGTATTCTTCGTGGCCGAGTACAAAGGCGCTCTTAGGCGGTAATTCAAAAAGACCTAATGTGAGTTCTGCGGTCGGGTCCATTGCGTAGAGTGTGTAGCCCTCTTCGATCAGTGCATCGTGTGATTCTTTAAAGGTTTGAAAATTACGAGTGTGAGTTTGTTTCAACGTGCCTTTTGCGGGGCTTGGGTCGAACTGGCCGATATCTATTAAATGAAGCTCTCGGCACCCGAGAGCGTTGGCTGTTCGTAGAAGTTTGCCGACATTGAAGCTGGCCTTGAGTTTGTCGAGCACCAAGACATATGGAAACGGGCCATCAGGCTGATGGCGACTGATCTGCATCTCTCGTTCGTATTTTTTTCCGAACCAAGCGCGCTTTTTGCTTTTTTTGCCTTTGCTACTCATGAGCCTCCAAGTCAGAGCTGCGCACTCTACCTTTAGGGCTCAAAATCTGCAAATACTGGCAATTTGAGGGTGCGAAGAGATCCCCCCACCCTTTAAAGAACTCTAGGGGAGTAGGGTGGGGGGGTACTTCTTACTTCATCACTACTTTATCTACTGCTGTCATTCAGGCTTTTGGCCTTCGGGGATTCTGCGCTACACTGTTGTTACAGGGACACGCAGAAACTTATGAAAAACTTATCAAAATATCTGTATTCGGGTCTTGCCGGAGCTTGGGTTTGTGCTGCTTTAGCGACCTGGGCTGCGCCGCGATTCATCACTTTTTTATTCACTCCACGCGTCAGCTTTGGGGTGAATTGTGAACCGGCGGCGAGTTGGTCGATGAGTAAGCTCGTTACTACTCAATTAGTGGGAACCGTGTTGGGGTTGATCGCTGGTTTTGCGATTACCTTTTATCGGACCCGACCTGAGCAGCACAAACCTGCTCCGCAAGAGAAGAAAACAGAGAAGTAAATCGCGCCGAAGTCCTCACAACTGCGCGAGACTTTCTTGTTATCTAGCCCAACATCCTAAGCTGGCCGTTCTCAACTTCTGACGCCTTGAGACAAATTTGTTCTAAGCGTTGGTTGAGTACGTCGTACTCTGCGTTTAGCGCATCATTTTTTGCGCCCGATTCAGTGAGAATCTCTTTGCAGTCTCGCAAGCTCCACACCGCAACACAGAGCCACTTCAATTCATCCTTTGGATCTTTCGCGTGGATGCTGCGCGTGAAATACTGGAGTAGCTGATCCGCACTCTTCATTAACCGCCGCTGTATTGGGATTGGTAGAGCCAAGGACTGACAGGTTCGATGAAAACGAACCACGAATCCATAGGTCAAGTAATGTTTGAACATCCGTGTCCCCCTCCTCCTTAAAAGGTTTGTTATGGCACAGCCGTCTTAGCTGCCGCCCCCCCATTCAAGGAATGATATAAGCATATAGCGTGCCAACGATCTTAGATGCTCTTATAAACGTAGTGATCAATGAAACAGCACACTTGATGCTGGATCACGGAGTAAAGCCATTTGGTCTGAAAATGAAAAAAATATCTTACGACCCTGTAATTGGTGCCAAAACAGGACTCAAAATATCTTTTCAATTTTCGGAAAAAAAAGTAGAGGCGTTTTCATAAAGCGGTGTGCAAAAAAAGAGCGTTTCGATTTTTTTAAATAAACTAAAATTAAAAAACACTTAAAGAATGTAAAAAATGACCAAAGAAACAAGCAAAGAAACAAAACAACTCGATCAAGTGCTGAGAGATTTTCTTGCAACTGAATTAATACACGATCAAAGAAGATTTTATTACTACTCCGAATTACTGCATTGGGTAGTTTCTAAGAAAAATAAAAAAATGCCTCTTTTTGTGGGTATTTCAGCGCCTCAAGGCGCAGGCAAGACGACGCTTTCTCGAATTCTAGTGTCTGTTTTGAGGCAAACAGGATGGGTTGCAGAGGCATTATCGGTTGATGATTTTTATCTGACTCACAGTCAACAAATCGATCTATCTTTGCGATTTAAAAATAACGCTTTTCTGCAAAGTCGAGGCTACCCAGGCACGCATGATGTGACTCTCGGAGTTGAAATCTTAAAATCTCTTCGCAGTTTGAAGAGTGAAGAGAAATGCCGCATCCCCCGTTATGATAAGTCGGCGCATCATGGAAAAGGAGATCGCCGTTCTGAGTCAGAATCAACAGTGATCACAGGGCCCGTCGATTTTATTTTTCTTGAAGGGTGGATGTTAGGGTTTCAACCGAGCAGGAAAAAAACGCTCTCTTCTGATTTTCACGAAATAGACGGCTTTTTAGCGAGTTATTCTGCTTGGACCGATCAGCTTGACGCGTTCATTCACCTTCAACCTAAAGAGGTGCGTCAAATTCCGGCGTGGAGAATTGAAGCTGAAGAACGCATGAAGTCTCAAGGAAAAGCAGGCTTATCGCTCGATGAAATAAAAAAATACGCCGAACTTTTTGTTCCGGCTTATGAAACTTATCTGCCGGGGCTCGCGGCGTGTGTTGTTAAACCCGGAAGCACTCTGCGTTGGACTCTCGGTGCAGATCGCTTACCGATCGAAGCGAAACCGTTCTTGAGTTAAACGCACCGTATTTAAAACCGACGACCGAGAGCGAGTTGCAAGCTTGAGAGTGCTTCTGCAGCATCAATCTGCGCGTGAATAATGCCCGCTCTGGCTCGAAAGAGCTCAAGTTCGGCATCTAGAGCTTCAGAATGTGTTTTCGTTCCTGCACGCACTGCGAGCGTCGCAAGGCGCACGCTTTCTAGACATTTCTCAACGGAGCGTTGGCGCGCGTTGTAGAGAGCAGAATTGTAAAGATACCGGCGCTTCCAAGTTTCAAATTCATTGGATGAAGTCAGTCTGATTTTTCGGGTCGACTCTACAGCTTGCAGTGCCGCGTCATCTGCTTGCGCTTTTTTTAGCTATCGATGCGCCGCCATCAAAAAGATTCCAGGTCAGTCGCAGACCCACACTGTAAGCACTTTGATAAGAGGTATTGGTTAAGATGGCTGGGTCAAACGATCCAAATTTATAGAAATCTTCGGTGCCGAAAACAGAAACCTTCGGCAACCAGAATGAAGCAGCAGCCGTATTCAATCGGTCTTGGGCTTGTTCTCGACGAATTTGAGCTTGAACGTCATCGCGTGAAGAAACATCGGGCCTTAAATCAGCCGAAATCAGCTCGGCTCGCGGAATGGGCAGTGTGCCTTCAAGTTGTCTTGGATCAGATTCTTCGCCTAAAATTTCACTGAGCTCACGACGAGCTACATCGACGTTATCGTCATTGAGAAGTTTTTCGGCTCTCGCTTCTTCAAGTTGCGATTCAATGCGCAGAACGTCGACTCGCGTACCGGTGCCTGCACGTTCGCCCATTTGTACGAGTGATAGGTGTTGTTCGAGTGTCTTAATATTTTGATCCGCGACGTGGGAAAGTTCGAGTGCGGCCAGAGCCTTGTAGAAATGAAGCTGAACAGCTTCATGGAGTTTGAAACGAGCGCGTTCGTATTCCAGTGATGCAGCTTCTGCTTCAAGCAAAGCGGCTCGATAGAGGTTCAGCGTACGAAAGCCATCAAAGAGCGTGAGTGAGGCTTCAACCGACATATCGTCTTGCGGAAAAGCAGACGGAAAATCAATAGGAGCGGCACCTAGATTCACCTTCAATCGAGAGTATTTCGCAGAAAGAAAATGAGTGGCGTTTAAACTGATCTGAGGCAAGTGCCCTGAGAGCGCTTCAAGTTTGCGCCAAGAAGCAGAATCCGCTGAAAGTTCGAGTTTCTTGAGATCAGGGTTTGCACTCATCGCTTCACCCACTGCTGCAGGCAAAGTGAGGGGGGCTGCATGAACTAAAGAGCTCAATAAGACAGCTGCAAGAATGAAAAACGTTGAGAGAGTAATATTTTTTTTCATGGTTCACTCCATCGCAGAGAGGGCTGCTTCATTTGATTTTCCGACGGGTTGCTGGCCTGATTTAGGTAAAAAGAGCGCCGCGATCAAACCTGTTAAAACCATCAAGGCTCCAAAAATAAATGAATCTTGAAAGGCGGCGGTTGTCGCCGAAAGACCGACCGAGTGCCCGATAGCTTGCTGAGCGATCTGTGCTGACTCTGCATGAGTGTAGCCGAGTTCATGTGCATGATAGAAAACGCGATGGAATGCAATGCCGAAAGCAGGCGATTGAGTCGTGACATTTGCGCCCAGAGTCGAGAGATGAAATCGAATGCGATGGCTGAGCATGGTGGCCAAGGCCGCGATTCCGATTGAGCCCCCGACCTGTTGAATGAGGTTCAGCATCGATGAAGCCATGGCTGCTTTGGCGTTGGGTACATTGTTTAATGCAGTGGCCATCACTGGTGTAAATAAAAGACCGATGCCGACTCCGCGCACGAGAGTGGGTAATATGACTCCCCAGGTTGAAGTGTTGACGTCTGCGGTGTGGTACATGAACATAAATTCCGCAACACCCAGTAATCCGACAATCGTGAGCAAACGAGGTCCGAATTTGTTTAAGAGTTTTCCAGAAAGTGGCATCATCACTCCGATCACGAGTGACCCGGGCAATAAAATTAAACCGCTTTCGATTTCGTCGAGTCCTTGAAGCTGCTGCAAGAAGAGGGGAAGTAAAAAAACTCCTCCGAAGAGTGCGACCGAGCGCACGGCCGTGACGGTCATGCACGCTGAAAAAATCGGAAATTTAAAAAGCGTGAGATCCATGATTCCATCTGGAATCAGAGACTCGACGAGCAAAAAACCAACAAATCCGAGAGTCGCTAGGGCAAAGCAAGTGAGAACGTAGGTTGAAGTCCAGCCTTCGTGTTCACCTTTAGAGATTCCGAGTAAAAAGGCAGTTAGAAAAAGAGATAAGAATGCAAAACCCCAGAAGTCGAACGGTTTTCTGAGTGAGGCGTGGGGTTTGTCTGGTTTCAAAATGGCGACGCCGAGTAAAACGCCCACGATCCCGATCGGCAAATTGACCATAAAAATAGATCGCCAACCGAAGACATGAGTCAGCCATCCACCAAGTGTGGGGCCGAATGCGGGCCCGACGATCACACCGAGTCCCCAATAACCCAAAGCTTTTGCTCTTTCATGGGGTGGAAATTCTTCAGAGATCATCGCCATGCCTGTGGGAGTGATCGCTCCTCCGCCTAGGGCTTGAATGATGCGCGCGAAAACGAGAGAAGGTAGGCTCCACGCAAGGCCGCAAAGCACTGAGCCAAGCGTAAAAATAACCAAACTCCAAATATAAAGTGATTTATGGCCGATTCGATTTCGAAACCAAGTCGTGAGCGGCATCAAGGTGGCGAAGGCCAACATATAGCCTGTGACCACCCACTCGATATCGTCGAGTGAAGCACCAAAGTCTGCCATGATTGCGGGCAGTGAGACGTTAACGATGCTCGTATCGAGCGCCGCCATGAGTGTTCCTAGCATGACGATGCAGAGAACCTTCCAAGAATAGCTCATTAGAGAACTCGAATACTGATTTCTACAGACTGCCCAGCACGAAGAACTTTATCGGGATGAGCATCGAGTTCGATTTTAATCGGCACGCGCTGTACAAGCTTTGTAAAGTTTCCCGAAGGGTTTTCTGCTTGAATCAGCGCAAACTGTGCAGCAGTCGCATCACGAACTTCTGTGACATGGCCAGTGAGCTTTCCACCTTCGTCGATCGAAACGGTAACTGCTTGGCCCGCTTTCACTCGACCGACGCGTGTTTCTTCGATATTGGCCGAAATCCAAGCATGATCGACATCGGCTACGGTTACGGCTGTTTGGTTTTGTTCGAGTAAATTGCCTTCTTCAGTCACTTTTTGAACGACGATGCCATCAATCGGGCTTTTAATAAAAGTTCGATCGTATGCGATTTGCGCGAGTTGAAGATCTGCCTGCGCTGATTGAGTGGAAGCTAAAGTGTTATCGTAGTCTCGTTGCGGAATGCCATGTTGAGAAGCGAGCTGGCGATTACGAGAGAGTTCTTGTTCTGCGAGTGTAGCGTGGGCTTTTGCCTTGAGTAAGTTGGCTTCTGCAACCCCGTGATCGAGTTCGAGCAAAACCGCATCTTTTTTAACACGGTCACCTTCTTTAATGTTGAGCTTCACGATGCGTCCACCAGCCCCTTCAGGAGCCACACGCACTAAAGTAACAGCAACACGGGCATCATCCGTTGAAACGAAGGGGTGGAAGGCAAAAAACCAGATGATCACACCTGCAGCGATGATGGCCGCAGTTATTTTGCCTGTTTTTTTTGCTCGATCATGCACCCACCAGGGTTTCACTGTCAGATGAGGAGTATGGTTTGAGTCTGAGGTCGTCATAACGTGTCCTTTATTTCTTCTTTATTGAGCACATTTTTTATTTTCTGTAGGGTCTCGAGAAAGTGAGTTTTTTCAGAAGCATTCAGCGGATCACAAAAAGTACCCGCTAGGCTTTTAAAAAGCCGTTCGACTTCATCGGTCGCTTTTTCACCTTTTGGAGTCAGTGAGACCTGCCACCGTCTGCGGTCTTCGGGGTGATCAATTCGGTGAACCCAGTTTTTTTCGATCAGGCAGGTGATGGCTCGGCCAGCCGCAGTGGGGTCGGTTACCGTAATGCGAGCAATGTCTGCGACGCATACAGGCTGCATGCGTCGAATTTCTCTCAGTAGAATGGCTTGTTTGACCCCGATGCCCAGGTGTTTGAGTTGTTGAGTGGCGACCAGGTTGAGCATGCGGCGAAGTTTTCCGAAGGTCTCGAGTACAATGAGGTTGTCTGTTTGGATGTCGCTATTCTTACTGCCACTTTTACTAGTAGACATGTCTATTATAGATATATCTACTATATTTGAAAAAAGCAATTTAAAGGTTATAAATAATTGAATTTATAGGAGATATTTTGGACGTGAAACATTTATTTGAATTCGAAGCCGAACACCTCATCACCGCTGCGGTCAGCGGTACGCTGACGTGGTTTTTTCTTACCTTTCTGCGCCGAGCGGTATGGAAAATGCTCGGTCGTTGGGCGCAAACCACCCCAAGCGGATGGGGCCTTCGACTTCTAGATTCTCTCAAACGACCGATTAAGGTTCTTGTTTGGATCGCAGCTTTATTCGCTGTGATGCGTACGGGGCTGATCAGTTCAGAGCCTCTCTCCGTTTTTGTAAATGGGGCTTTTCGCGTCATCGCGCTTTTCTGCGGAATCTGGATGATTGAACGAGCTGTTAAAATCATTTTGGATGCGAATCCTACAACAATGGCCTCGAACAAAAGCACTCGTGATCTCGTTGCGACTCTTGCGCGAGTCGCGATTTTTTCTATCGGTCTGTTGCTCATTCTCGAAAACGTGGGAATTTCAATTACTCCCCTCTTGGCCTCTTTGGGGGTGGGTTCGGTTGCAATCGCTTTGGCTCTTCAAGATACGTTAGGTAATTTTTTTAGCGGAATCTATCTCTTAGTCGATCAACCCATCAGACTGGGTGACTATGTACGTATAGAAGGCGATGTTGAAGGGCATGTAAAACGTATTGGATGGCGAAGTACGCATATTCAGCTGACCTCAAATAACACGGTTGTTTTTCCTAATTCCAAACTTTCAAGCGCGCGAATTACCAATTATGATTTTCCGACGTCTGAAACGTCGCTTTCAGTTGATTTTGGTGTGGCTTACGAAAGTGATCTGACAAAAGTCGAGAAAGTGACTTTGGATGTCGCTCGTCAGACGCTTGCGAAAGTACAAGGAGCCGTAGCTGGATTTGAACCGGCTTTGGTCTTTCAAACATTCGGAGACTCAAGAATTGGTCTGAGTGTTACTTTGCGAGCACAACGGTTTACTGATGGTGCACTCATTCGCCATGAATTTATCAAAGCTTTAATTGAGCGCTACCGACAAGAAGGAATATCTATTCCTTACCCTCAGCGTGTGGTTCATAAAGCCGAACAGGAATCTCAATAGAATACAGACAGACTATTTTGACAGGTACGGGGGGTGCCATAGGTGGCATCGGGCACGTTTTCTTTGGGTTCGGAATCAGCTGCAGAGTATTGATGAGATTGTCTGTCGCTCCATCTGTTTTTTCAGTAATGCTGAATTGAATTCCCTTTTTCGGCACGAAGCAAAGATTTTTGTTTTCGCTCTTTGACCAATCGACGGTGAGATCTTCTTGGGCCGAAATGAGATCTGGACCACCATTGGGTGAGTGAGTGATTCCGGCTTTTGGGTAGAGAAGTTTCCAGTCCGCATCTGGGGTTAGTGATTTAAAAATATTGGCCTCGGTGCGCGCTTGATTTCTCACGATCAGGTAACTCGCGTCTGAAGGTGATCCGGTATCTTCTGTGCAGATCAAGTTATTAGATTCTGCTCGTGCTAAGTTCGTAAATGAACTTGCTGCAAATAACAATACAGACACCCAGAGCTTTGTTCTCATAATTGCGTGCTCCTTACATTACCGGAGTTGATTACTAGCAATATGCGTCATGCTTGTCAAAACAAGGCAGTAGCGCTCAGAAATGAGCCTGAAATCAGTATTCCGAACAAGTCATTTTCGAAGGTGCTGCAGGCATTGGCATCGGCGGTGGAGGCGCATTTTTGCAAGATTCATCCGGGTTTTTATTAACGATCGGTAGATAGGTGTAATCGTCGCTGAAATCTGGGCTGTCTTGATAGATTCTGAACTGCATATCATTTCGAATGGCGTAACAAATTATTTTTCCATCGGGTTGAGTCCAAACCACCGGATTTGGATCTCTACCGCGGATGATTTGAGGTTCGTCGCCAGTTGCTGGAGCAGGCGTAATCTCGGCTTTTGAATATAAAAGAGTCCAGTTCAGTACTGGAGTTAGGGCATTTAAAATCACAGCTTGTGTCTGTTCTTTATTTCTCACGATGAGAAAAGCAGGCTTCATTCTTGAATTCGTGTCTGCTGTGCAAGTTAAACTATTTGCACCTAAAGGCGCCGCTGCAGCCCATTGGGCTAAAACGATCATTCCAAAAAGAGACAGCCATAACTTTGATTTTATCATTCTGATTCCTCGCTTTTCTGAGGGTGATGACTAGCAATATGCTACAGGCTTGTCAAAAAATGAGTTTGTCAGAATTCTCTTGATCAGATTTAGTTTAATGCCCAGAAGTCAGTGACTTCTTTTAAAATGCGATCAGAGACGAGCTCGTGTGCACCCTCGTTGAACCAATCTTTGGGCATCGATTTCACATAGCTCGGATGAATAAACCTGTTGTCCATGAGTACGATCAATCCGCGATCGGTTTCTGAACGAATCACACGCCCGGCAGCCTGAACGGCTTTTGCCATGGCGGGGTAGGTGTAGGCATAGTCGAATCCCGCAGAATAATTTTTCTCGTAATACTCACGCATTTGTTCACGTTCGAGATCAAAACTCGGTAGAGGGGGACCAATCACAAACGCGCCGATGATCATATTGCCCGGGTAGTCGACCCCTTCTGAGAAAACCCCACCTTGAACGGCAAAAAGAAGAGTGGGTTTTTTCGGCTGCGCGCAAGTGCTCGAGCACGGCTTGAACATCGTCGTTTCGCATGCCTCGCTCTTGCCGTAAAACCATAAACCCTGGGGGTGCAGAGAACTGTTCGAGTGTGCGCTCTAAAAATTCAAAACTTGGAAAAAATGCAAAGTAATTTCCGGGCTTCAAAGCCGAGATTTTTTGAATCGTCTCGGCAATGCGAGGATAATTGCGCTGACGATCAGAATATTTTGATGAAATCTGAGGAATGATCAGCAACTTTCGATGCGCAGCAGGGAAAGGTGAAGAAAACTCTGCTGTTTTTAATTCGGGTGTCTCAAGCCCTGCAAGGCGGCTATAAAATTCAAAAGGTTTTAAAGTGGCAGAGAAGCCCACCACTTGTTCGAAATCGTCATAGCATTCTTTCAGCATCTCAGAGGCGTCACAACACGTAATCTTGATCGTGCCACCCGTGTGGTGAGGGTGAAATGTAATAAAAAACTCAGTGCGCTCACGATCACAGGCAAATTCAAGCGCAGCGGTGAACTCAGACCAGTAAAAACAAAGTCTCAAAACTACGTCGCGAGGTTGAATGTCGGTGTCTGCTTCTAAGTACTGCGAAAGAAACGTGCGGAGTTTGGTGTCTTGCTCTTGAAAGGCAGCAGCGGTTGTTTCAATTTTAGAGGGTTTATCGCTGTCTTTGGGTTTGCGATTCAAGACGACTTGAATGCACTCGTCAATCAGCTCGCTCGCATCGGATTGAAAGCGAGAAGGAATGTTGACCAAGTCTTCGCGCATTCTTTCTAAAACAACGCTTGAGAGTGCGGGTGAATGGTAATCCATGGCGCGTGCAGGAAGATTGTGAGCCTCGTCAATGACTAGATTCGGTTTGCCGTCTTGATCCAGCCCGCTTTCAGTAAGTCGACCGAATGCTGAACGTGGAGCAAACACATAATTGTAATCACAGATCACGGTTTCTACGTCTTGCGCGGCGTCGAGCTGCAGTTCAAAAGGGCAGACTTCAAATTCTTTTCCGATTTTTTCGAAGGTGCGCGCCGAGAGCTTTCTCTTTTTCGAAAGCTGTTCCATGATCTTGTGTTCTGCGACTTTTGTGTAATGGTCTTTTGCAAATTCGCAATACTCAGGATTACAAAGCGGCTCATTTTTAAAGCAGATTTTGCTTTTTGCCGTGACCGTCAACGAACGAATCTTAGCCCCTGTTTCTTGGAGCTTCACCACCGCATCTTCAGCCACACTATGCTGGCTATTTTTCGGGGTAACATAAATAACGCGCTGGCCGCGGCTTAAGGCCTCGCGCAGAGCCGGAAAAAGCACCCCCACTGTTTTACCCAGACCTGTCGGAGCCTGAATCAGCATGCGACGGTGCTCACTCATGCCTTCGTCGATGGTCTGAATCAGTTCAATTTGCCCCGTGCGTGGTTTTTCGAACGGAAAAGTGAACGCTTCGGCATTTTTTCTTCGCTTGGCTGCGCGTTTTTCAGCATGCTGAGCTTCTTCAACAAGCTCGTTGAGTCGAAGATCGAGCCAGGCTTCGTAAACGCCAAGATCGAGTCTGATATCGAGGTCTTCTTCTTCAGTCTTTCGAGTCGAAACCAAGTGAAACGAAAGCTTGGGCATGACCTTGTTTTGAAGCCAATACAGGTATCCGTACGTTTGAAGTTGAAGGCAGTAGGGGTGTTGGTTTGGGGCATCACGAAGTCTTCGATGAAGTTCCCAGACGCTGAATGTGGTTTTGATTTCTTCGATCTTCGGTGTTTTACCCGAGAAAAGCCCATCCATTCTTCCACTGACTTCAAAAATAAATCCGCCACGCTCGAATTCGTGAGTGATAGCCACTTCGGCTTCGTAATTGTCGTGTTCTTGAGCGCGTTTGGATTGAATGATCTGATGGGTCTCTTGGCCGATGGCACTTGCGCGGCCGTAACCTGAAAGCGCGTCGATGCTGCCCTTGCGAGGAACGGGTAAAGCGAAGTCGCGAATGGCCAATGAGACCTTTTTCATTCAAATTTCTTCTACCACGGGTGTCTTAAAACAACGATAATTGCTGCACGGCGGGGCCAGGTTTTAGTTCAGAATCTGGAAAAGCCTCAAGTCCAAGCGTGTTTAGGTGACGAACCAACGCGCCACTGCCTCGGTGCTGGACGTAAACGCGGCGCGCTCCAGTCTCTTTAACGGTGCGCACGAGGTCGTCCCAATCGGCGTGGTCAGACATCAGAAAACCGCGGTCATACCCTCGACTGCCCTGGGCCATCCAGCCTGAGGCAAATGCGGTTCGAAAATCGGGGCCTAAAACTTCGGCTTGTTCGGTTTTCAAAAAGGCTTGAGGGACGAGAAAAAACTCGCCTCGCAGCTTTCGCGTGCGAGCGACCTCACTCAGACAAACCGTTGAGGCGAGTTCAACACCTTGTGCTCGGTAGCACTCAGTGAGTTCTGTGATGCTGGGGTGGCAGAAAACAGATCGTTCCATGTAAGGTTTTAAAACACCTAAAACGCGTTGTGCTTTTCCGAGTGAATAAGCAAACACGACGCTGTTGATCCCTTGTTCTGAATTTTTCTTCCACCACTCGAACATCTCAAGCCCAAGGTTTGTGCATTTGTTCCAACGAAAGCTGGGCGTTCCAAATGTGGCTTCAGTGACAAACACGTCACAGGGTACAACTTCAAACGGTTCACATGTGGGGTCGGGTTCACGTTTATAATCGCCTGAGGCAACCCAAACACGACCTTCGTGTTCCAAGCGCACTTGAGAAGAACCCAGAATATGCCCTGCTGGATGAAACGAGATTTTGACCCCGCCCAATACGAAAGGTGCACGGTAATCAAAATTTCGAACATGAATCGCTTTACCGATTCGGCTCTTGAGTAATGAGACTCCTGAAGTCGTGCAGTAATAATGTTTGCTGCCTTTTCGAGCATGGTCACTGTGGGCATGCGTGATGACGGCGTGCTCGACCGCACCATGCGGGTCGATATGAAAATCTCCGATCGGGCAATAGAGCCCCTTACTCGAGAGAGTCAGAAGTGGATTTAAATCTGATTTCAAAGTTCCCACCTTCTTTGACAGAGTAATGAAAAGCTTCGACTGAGGGTTACGTTACGAACAGGCCCCATCAGCGTCTGATCTGTATAATTAAACGACGCTGACCATTCCGTCGAGATCAAATAGCCAACCTGTGCTGTGGTGTTCCAAACGAGCTGTGAAGAAGATTTTGAGTTGAGATCACCCGAGGTGGTAATGGGGTCTTCATAAACAGGCGAGAGGCTTAAACCGAATCGAAAGTTTTCGAGATTGTATCCGCCACCCAGAGTAAGACTTCCGCCCCATCCGGGTTCGGCAGTGATGTGGCTGCCGTCTTGTAACTCAAAACTTCGAGCAAATGAGCGGTGAAGTTCACTGATGAAATTGAAGTCAAAGCTCTGCACGGTTTTAATAAAAACAAGACCTGCACCAAGCGAGAAAAATCCGCGTCCCCGTGCATCGACAAGGTAAGGGGCTTTTGCATCATAGATAGAGGGGCTTGTTGGAGCGGTGAGGTCGACGAAAACAAAACCCTTGGGTTTCCAGGCTGAGTAACTGAGTTCGGGTAGAATCTCATAAGCGACATCGGCAGTGAGATCACCCAAACCTGCGCGATCGGTTTGTCGGGGCCCAAATTCTCTCGATCTGCGAGTGAGTGGAACGCCTAAACCTGCTTGCCAAGCATCGGCGTCAGCGAAACGATACGCACCGTCGAATCGAAGGGTTTGACTGCTTTCGTTATCGCCTTCACCTCGAAAAACAGGCAGCCCCTGGCTTGGTGCATCGCCAATGACTTGAGATTGAGTGAGGCTTGCGCTGACTTGTGCGCGGTCGTCACCGGTGATGAGAGAGGGCAGGGCTGAGCTGCCTCCACAGCAAGGTGCTGCGAGAGAATCTGTTGTTAGAAGAAGAATGCTAAATGCTGATCGGAAGAATAGCTTCTTCAACAACCGTCTGACCTTGTTTGAGCTGAACATGAACTTCCCAGTCTCCGCCCATAATGAAGAAGACGTCGGTTGAATGATAAATACCCGTCACATCGCCACCCGCAGGGTCTTTGGTGTGTACCGTTGTAATAGGTGATGAGCCATGTCCCATCGCAGGCATCCAAAGTTTGGTAAAGACAGTGAGTGAAGGATCTACGTACGGGCCATTTTTTGAACTGGTTTTAGAATTCCAAAAACGAAGGGTAAAGGGGCTGTCTTGGCCTTCGACAGGAGGGCTGTCCCAGCTCAGCGAGGCGCAGAGCTCACTTTTAGAGAATGAGAGAGCACAATCAGCACTTGCGGCAGAAAGACTCAAGGGGTCTTTTGCCCCGACCGCTGGGGCATTGGTGTGGTCAAAAATCGGAGACTGACAAGAGAAACAGAGTGAGCTAAATGCCACACAGAAAAGAGTCAAAGTCAGTCGATTCATGATTACGGTCTTTTTATCACACAACCTACAGTACGCACCTCTTTTTGAGGGGGTAGATTTCCTTGAGATAGCGCTGCCAAAGCTTCATCCAGGTAGTGCTTTTTTGCGGTTGCGGCGATGTGGCTGTCATCGACTCCGCCTTGAAAGAGTGTTTCGCCCTGTGAGTTCAGAATAAAAACATGAGGGGTTTTGAGGGCCTTAAACTGATCGGCGAGTTGCGCCGCATTATCTTGAATAACAGGAAAGGGCAGAGCCGCTTTTACAAAATGCTCTTGAGATTCTTGTACGGGTTCATCGGCATTGGAGTGAATTCCGATAAATTGAAAACCCTGAGTCGAAAACTGATTAAAAAGTGATTTGAGCGCCGCTTCATGACTCGAAGAACAAGGGCAGCGTGCAGATAAAAAAACGATGACAGTAGCCTTGGTTTTAGGGTCGGTGATTTGTGTGAAACGCTGACCCGAACGTAGATCGAGCCCTGTAAGAGGAGCAAGGTGTGTGGTCGCATTGGCACTCGTTGAAATAAAGACAAGTGTGCAAAAGGCTACAAGGCTTTTGATCATGACTGAGAAAGCAAATATCAAAATCTCTCGAGAATGTGAATGCCTTACTTATTGGGTCTCTGAGATGATTTTTTGTCGAATAGGGCTTTCTTTCACTTTAACGAAACCCGCAATGATAAACACTATTCCGAAAATCATGTGCACAACATGGTCTGCCGTTCCCAATTCAATCAATCGATCAATGGGGGTCCATAGGTACCGAGTGGCATCGACGTAGCCCAGTGTCGATACACCCGGATGACCCGCAATAAAGCCGAGAACCCCAAATAATAAGTAGAAACTTCCAAAAATGAGGCAGAAGCGCTTTGCCGCTGGTGGAGCAAAGTGCATACTGATCCATAATGTCAGAGCACCTGACAGCACGTGCATCCAATTATGCATACTGGCGAGATGCATGCTCATGAGTGCAGGAAAAGCGAAGCCTAAAATACCAATGACTAGAAATGCTGTTCCTAAAACTGCGCACACTCTCAGTGAAATCATCGATGATTCTGAGTATCCTGGGTAAATATAAAATTCTCGAGTTGTCGTTGTTTCTAATGAGTAATCTTCTGTGGGTTTGAGATTGGGCAAAGCCATAAAATGAACTCCTTTGCGTCGTTAGAGTGCAATGTTTGTACCGGTAATCCAAAAAAACTCATTTGGCATGGGCATTGCTAATCAGCACTCATTGGAATGGAGCAAATGGAGGTGGAAGACATGATTACACTTAGAGACAAAGCAAAAATGGATCAGATATGGATTTGCATTGTGACCTTAGCTGCGAGTATTTGCGCTTATTCAGCGTCGACTCCAACACAGCAGAGCATGCACCTGGTGGGCGTGGCTGATCGAGCAGATACCTATGAAAATCTAAATGATCGTAGAAAACTGCAAAAAAAAGTATCGCCTTCGCCTTTACAGGTAACAAAATCATCATCTCACGATTGACATTTTTGACATGTGTTCATGTCGCCTAAGTCAATATTGGAAGGAGTTTCAATGTCTAAGTACGAGAATCGCGATTCAGAGTTTTTAAATTTTATTGCAGTTTCAGCAGCTGTATTAGGCCTATCACTCGCCAATTGTGGCAAAGAGGCTCCTCAAAATGTTGAGAAAGCAGTCGGCAATAGTGTTACTGAACCAGACTTAGCTCTCAATCGCTGGCAAACCAATTGTCAATCGAATGATTATCCAAAAGGTGCGTTCAAGAATTCTTTTAGTGCCTTGGGCCCTAAAATCAAACGTTATTATCAGTTTTCAGGAAATGGATTTAAAGAAAGCGTGAGGTTTTATTCCGATGAGAGTTGCGCTGATCCCGTTGCAGAATTGCAATATGAAGGCGATTTTGATGTCAGGGCTAAAGTGAAGACCGATACAGGCTCAGATGCACGAGAAGTCGATTTGAATTACACACGTGTTTATATGATCTCTCTCTCAGATGTCACTTCAAAGAGCTTGAGTGATTCTCAATTTTTTGGAGTGACCATGTGGGATAAAGGCATACGTCAAGATCTTACAGATCGAACGAATGAGCCTCGGTCTCTGCTTCGATCCTTTCCCTTTACTCGAAATGATATTGTTCAAGTGAAGAGTGGTGCGTTGTATTTTGGTAAAACAAATCCAGAAGCATTAAGTTCAGACTTAGATAGTAAAAAGCGACCCAGTCATTTAAGCGACCAAGAAGGGCTACACCATTCTAACCGTTCCTGGTGAGCGTACCGGAGTTAAGCTTTTTTTAGAAAACAAGTTTTAAGCACGAGTGTGCTGCCCTCTACTCGGCATTCAATATTGTCGGGGTCATCAATGAGGTGAATTTTCTTGATCATCATGCCACGCTTGAGGTCGCTTGATCCGCCTTTGACTTTAAGGTCTTTAATGACCAGAACAGAATCGCCTTCACTCAACGCAGTGCCATTACTATCTTTGACGATCACTGTTGATGTTGTTTTTGCTGCTTCAAGGGTGCTGACAATTTGACGAAGCCAAACCTTAGCTTCGGCGCTATCTGCAAACCAACGATTTGCTTCTGAACCGATTTCATCGAGTGGAAAATCAGAGTCTTGAAGCAGCTGTTTGGCTTGGTCAATCACCTGCTGCTGACAGGCGGGTGTCGAAGCTGTAATAAATTTTCGGGTCGTTTGATCATCCGCTTCTAAATCTGAGTCAGGAAAATACGTCATCAAAAAGCCGTGCAACTCAGGGGTGAGCTTCAATTTCATATTTTCAACTCTATGCCATTTAAAATCGAATGAAAAGAAGAACGATGGGCAATACAATGCCACCTATTACACAGAACCATACCGTGCGGGGTGATCGCGTATATTTAAATGCAAGTAGAAGGCCGATCGACGCAGTAATAATCATGCCTGCTGACATCAAAACGGCGATTCCGTTAAAGACAATTGAGTGATCTGTTTTTGGATTCAAACCAGGAAGCGTGGAATTTGTATGGGGCTTAGAAAGCTCATGAAAAAAAGCTCGTACTGCTGAAGAAGGCTGGTCTTTAGGTACGTCATTGAATCGAAACACCTGCCAGGCGCCTGAAATCGAAAAATAAATAATCAGTGGCGCGAAAATACAGCCCAGGTAAAGATGCAGCTGACGGAGCGTTTTCATAGTTTCAGTTATACTTAAAAATGTGTAAATACGGTTTAAGAAAGTGAGTGTCTCTTGAAATACCTACACACCATGATTCGGGTAAAGGATCTCGAAAAATCGATCCACTTTTACAACAAAGGTCTTGGCTTTCATGTCGTGAAGCGAAATGAGTATCCAGATGGCAAATACACACTCGTTTTTTTACGAGCTTCATCTGATTCAGAAGAGGGGCCCATGATCGAGCTGACTTATAATTGGGGTAAATACCATTATGAGCGTGGAAACGCTTACGGACACGTTGCTTATCAGGTTGAGTCGATCGGCGCTCTTCAGACACGGCTAAAAAAAATAGGCTATGATTTGAGCTGGGGCCCTGAAATGAACCCAAGCGGCACGCGGATGATGGCGTTTGTCGATGATCCAGATGGTTATGAGATCGAACTACTGGGTGGTCCTTAAGATAAGCTGTACTGAAAAAAAAGAGCCCATTCTCTTTTAGAAAAGAACGGGCTCTTTTTACGATTTAATTATTAAATCTAATGCTCAGTCTAATTCTTAGTGAGCGTGCTTCTCATCGTGCTTTGCCATACGATCTGCGCAAGCTTGGCCGTTAGCTGTGTCTGCTTTAGCGGCAGCAGCAATGCAAGCATGCTTGGCTGCCCACTTGGCTTTCTTGTCGGTTGCGCTGGTAACACTTGCATCACTCTCACAAGTCGCTTCATAAGCACTACATGGGCCATTTTTATGTTCGTGACCTGCGAAAGATTGAGCGGCCGAAAATAAGAAAACAAGAGCTAAACTGATTTGAATAAAACGCATTCTATTTCTCCTTTATACAGTGTGTTGACGATAGAGTGCATTTTCTGCACGGATTCACAGAATGACAAGTGAAAAATCAGAATGTTTGAGGCGAGGCGTTAAACTCTAGGCATACACTGAGCACTCAAGCTTGGTGTTGCTTGAATCTCAAGACGAACAGCACGGTAAAGATCGATTCCGTCATTGCCAGAGTTCTTTGTGAGATCCGAATAACGGGTCTGAACTAAGTTTTGAAATGCAGCATAGTTTGATTGATCGCAGCCCAGTGCTTGAGCGAAGCCATCAAGGTACTCACCGTGACCTTCGGCCATTTCAACGATGAGCGTATCGTAGTTGTTCACCGCATATTCAACGGCTTTTTCGTCATTTTTGACGATGTCGTGCTTAGCGCAACCGCTTGTGCCCGAGGTCATGCTGAAAGAATTTGGAAGAAAATAGTTCGTGATCGATCGAACCGATGAAGAGAGCAAGCTCGTTTTTTGAGAGACTTGCCAGCCCACACCGCAACCGTTACTGGTGTCTTGTGCAAGCACAGTACTTGCTGAGGCACACGTTAAAATCGAAACTGCGACCAGGGTTTTAATCAGATTTTTTTTCATATACCTAAGAGTTTAGAAGAGTGCCTGGGAAGGTCAACTAGAAATACAGATTGAGGCCTAAGCCTATTTCTCGATACGCAGTGCTTTTGTTTATTTCTCCCGGTAGAACCGTTTTTGCGGTCAGCCGAACTTCTGTATTCTGAGAAAGGCTCAACGCGTGGTTCCATTCAAATTCATAAAAATGAGTCTGACGGTTGGCATGCCAGAGATCAGCAGCCACTGCCGCACTAAGCTGTGATTTATAATGTGAGAAGGGGTGAGCCAGTGCCGCAACCAGCAGTTTGGGTGTCAATCTAGGGTCATGTACTTTCTCGTTACCCGTTTCAACATGCAGTAACGCCAGGCTATACAACAGCATGCGGCCCGAAAAGAAAGATTGAGCCGCACCAGGCCCGCCTTCAAGCATCCAAGCGTGACAGCCCGCACAAGAAAGATCATGAGGTGTGAGGTAACTGAGGTCGAGTTTCCATGAAAGCGTGTGCTCAAGCTCGTTCATCGCAAAAAGAGAAGTGACGGCGACGATTCCCAAGCGCTCGACCCAGAGGGATTGCTGATTCGAATAACGAAGAGTGAGCGGAAGAAAATCAACTTGAGTGAAGGGAACAAACCCCGAGTCGTCATTGAGCAGATCATGATAAGCGAGTTTCAAACGAAACTCAGCGTAAGCTGATCCCGTTCCAGAATTCAAAACTCCGCCGCCTCCACCCAAAAGATAATGAGAATGGCCTAGGTCAGGTTGCGTGCTCGAGTCAGGGTCGGGAGGAGCAGAAAAATCCTCATTTGTACTTTTACCCAAACTGGCGCGTTTCACTAAGAGTGCTTGATAGAGTTTCTGATCTTCAGCACCCAATCGGTTGTCTTCTTTCAAACGACGGTACTGATAATACGTAATGGCGGCTTCTAGAGAGGGCGCGCTTGTTGCCGATTCTGCTGCTCGTTTACCATGAACGAGCTCAGTGACTTCAGTTCGTTCTTCGGAATTCAGTCGGCTCATGCGCCGCAAGAGTAGGTTATGGAGTGAGGGGCGGTAGTGAATGGCTTTCACCGCACCAGGCGTCGCGGTTACTTTTTTGACCGTTTCTGCAGGTAGCACGCCCAGCACAAACTGGCTTAAGTTCCATTCAGGTTTGGCAACTTCTAGCATCGTCAAGAGTCGATACGAGCAATTTTCGTCGAAAAAATAATAACGAAAGAGAGCGTTCTGTTCGACCTCCCAAAGGTGCATCAGAAAAGTGCGAATTTCTGAACGAGAAAGGTTCAACTCATATTCCCAAAGATCGCGACTGTCTGCGTGACTGTATTCATTGATTTTCATGTAGTAAGGAACAATGGCAAATTGCCCGAAGTAACCGCCCGCAAGACCAAGAGCGGCGAAGGCGATCGAGTTTTCATCTGTACCGATCACGGCTGAATAATTGATGCCGAAATCGAGAAGCGCTGCTCGATCCTGTTCGTGAATTCGTAAAAGAGTATGCCCGAACATGGAGGGCGGGCTATTCGGAAAAGCACTTGAGAAAACGAGGCTCATCTCATCGCCGCCGACTTTTTTTAGAAAGGCTTCGAGTTCAGGGCAATTCGGCTCAGCATCAGTCCAGTGTAATTCAGATTTTAAAAACCGATAACGGGCTGGAAAAGAGCAACGAGGCTGTAGGTGCAGAGGGCCCAAAAGTTTCGCTTCAGGATTCTGAAACACTTGAATAGAGGCGAGGAGTTCAGCGTAGGGATCATGGTCGCCATTTGGAGAAAAGAAAAAAGTGCCTTCATCGACTTCGCTGCGAAGTTTACCGAATTTTAGGAATGAAGGTTTGTAGTGAAGGAGTCGCAGCCATTGCTGAGAACGTGCGAGAGTTTGAAGGTCTGTTTCAGCAGACAAAGAAGAGATGCTGATGAGCAGAGTGAGTCCCAGTAGGAGTGAAAGAAGAAACGAGTTCACGCTCCTTAATGTACTCGTAGAGAGTGCGAAAAATGAGCCTTATTATGCATAAATTTACCCATAGCAATTAACTCAACTAAAGGGTATGAATGCACACCTCATGAGTACCTTTGCTGACTTCGATTTTTTACCTACGATTCAGGCTACCTTAGTTGAAAAGGGATTGAAAAAGCCCACAGAAATTCAGACTCGCGCGATTCCGCTTTTGCAGGCGGGCAAGTCTGTTGTCGGAGTCGCTGAAACCGGTAGTGGTAAAACGCTCGCATTCGCATTGCCAGTTTTGCATCAGTTGAAGAGCCTCGAGAACGCAGGCGATGCGATTAAGACCGAATCAAGACCCCGTGCTTGTATTGTGGTGCCAACACGAGAGCTTGGAGAACAGGTTTCGAAAGTTTTTAAACCTTTTACTCATACCACGCGATTACGCGTGCGTTCTGTTTTAGGTGGAACCACTTTTGAAGTTGCTCGACGAAACATTGCAGGTGCATTTGAAGTTTTAGTGGCGACACCAGGTCGGCTCGTTAAATTACTTGAAAAGGGCCTGCTCGATTTAAGCGACGTGCGCATTTTGATTTTCGACGAGGCCGATCAGATGCTCGATCAAGGGTTTTTGCCTGATGCGACTCGAATTGCTAGTGCATGTCCGGCTGATCGTCAGCTAGCGCTTTTTTCTGCGACGGTATCGCCTGCCGTCGAAGACCTCATGTCTAAAATTTTCAAAGACGCGACGGTGATTCGCAGTGAAGGCAGTCACCGCATTGTTTCGAGTCTGAAGACGGTCAACCGTAGAGTGATCGATGGCAAAAGATTTCCGCTTCTCAATGATATCCTCATCGATCCAGTGGTAGGCGGAACGATTATTTTTACGAATACTCGCGATCAATGCGACAAACTCGAAGCGGAGCTCAAAAAAGTGGGCCGTGCCTGTGTGGTTTACCGCGGTGAAATGGATAAAGTTCAAAGACGCAAGAATTTAAAAGAGTTTCGTGACGGCAGAATTGAGATTCTCATTTCAACGGATTTAGCGTCGCGCGGTCTCGATGTGGATCACGTGGGCCGTGTGATGAATTATCACATGCCTCATCAGATGGATAATTACCTGCACCGCGTGGGTCGTACGGCTCGTGCGGGTCGTTCAGGTTTGGTCATTAATTTTATCACTGAACGCGATGAAGCTTTTGCGAAAAAATTGCACATGCTCGAATCAGCAGGCGGTGAGTGGACCGTGCCTGCGTATAAGAAAAAAGAAAAACCGTTGCCTGAACCTCGAATGGTTCTCAAAAGACGAACCTGAGGTTTGTTTAACCTTTTGAGTTAATTCCTTGAGAGGCGAGCACGCCTCGAATGAGTTCACGCTTATCACCCTGGATTTCGATCACGCCGTCTTTTCCGTCAGTGAGATAAGTGCCGCCCGCACCGCATTTTTTCTTCAGCAATGAGGTCAGTTCTTTTAAGAAAAGTTCGTTCTTCGGCAATCGGTCAATCACCGTGACCGTTTTGCCGCCCCGGCTCTGTTTTTCAATTCGAAGAATGGCGATGAATTTGTATTTCTTTGGGTCAGCCTCAGCTTCACAGGTGCATTCTACCTGTAGCTCCTTACATTTGGGGCATTTGACGTTCAAAGCCGGGTCAGTTGAATAGACGAGGCGTGTGTCTTTAGACATAGAGCTAGTACTCTAGTCGAGAGTGGGCTAGATTTTCAATCCATGCTTCTAAAAATGATACGCTACGTTCTCGGTAAGATCGTTTTAGCTCTCGATGCGCTTTTTGCTCCGACGCCTCAGGCTAAAAGAACGCCAGTAAGGCAAGCAGCTGTCGATCAAGAGACAGCTGGGCTCGTGATTTACCAATTCGTGGCCTGCCCATTCTGCGTCAAAGTCAGAAGAACCTTAAAGAGATTAAATCTAAAAGTCGAACTTCGCGATGCCGCTGGCGATTCTGCTTTTCGCGAAGAGCTTCAAAAAGGTGGCGGAAAAATTCAAGTTCCCTGCCTTCGTATTCCACAGATGAATGGGGGCAGTTATCGATGGATGTACGAATCGAGTGAGATTATCTCGTACCTGAGTACTCGTTTTAGAGCTTCATAACTTCTTGAATTCGCTCTCATGCCGCGTTGAGTAACAAGTCAGAGTCACATTAATTTTTCTCGCTCTCTATCCGTGCACAAAAATAGCGATTCACGTATGATTTTAAGTAGGTGTCACTTTCTGAACTCTCCATAAAAAGACCCGTCTTTGCCTGGATGCTGATGGCAGGGCTTATCATCTTTGGCGGAGTTTCGTTTTTACGAATGGGCATCAGCCAACTGCCTGATGTGGATTTTCCGGTCGTCAGAGTCAATATCCGCCTTGAGGGCGCAGCCCCTGAAGTCATCGAAACCGAGATCGTCGATTTTGTAGAAGATGCCGTCATGGGTGTTGAAGGAGTGCGAACGGTTACCTCGCGATCAGAAAACAGCGAAGGTACGATTACCATTGAGTTTGAGCTCAATCGTAATATCGATCTCGCGGTTCAAGATGTGGAAGCCAAACTTTCTCAGATTCAATCTCGGCTTCCGAGAGAAATCACGGCCACTACCGTTTCTAAAACCAATCCCGAAGATCAGCCGATTCTCTTACTGACGCTCGAGAGCGACAAGTATCCCATTCGTGACTTGATGTACTATGTGAACGATCGACTCAAAGACCAATTTGCGATGGTCGCAGGGGTGGGTGATATCACCTTAGGGGGGTATGTTGATCCCAATTTGAGAATTTGGGTTTCAGCAGAAAAGCTCAAGCAGTTCGAACTCTCAGTCACTGATATTATCAACACGGTTCAAAATGAACACTCAGAACAGCCTGCGGGCAAAGTTGAAAATGAATCTAAGAACCGCATGTTTTACGTGCGAACGATGGGCGAAGCGGCAACTGTTGAACAGTTCTCTGATCTAATCATCAATGACCGCGGTGGTCAGCCAAACTATAAACGTACTCAGCTCAAACAGGTCGCTCGAATTGAAGATGGAATGGCCGATACCCTTCGATTCAGTCGCGCGATGGGTATACCGGGAGTGGGGTTGGGCATTCTCAAGCAACGGGGTGCTAACGCTGTTGCGGTTGGAAAAGCGATTCGCGAAAAGATCGCCGTGATTCAAAAAGGGCTTCCTGAGGGAATGCGTTTAGGAGTTAATTACGACAGCACGCGCTACATCGAGCAGGCAGTCAATGAGCTGAACTTTACACTTTTACTTTCTGCTCTTCTCACGGCTTTAGTGTGCTGGGCTTTTCTTGGATCATGGTCGTCGACGGTCAATGTGCTGTTCTCGATTCCAACATCCATCATCGGAACCTTCATCGTGCTTTATTTCGCTGGTTTCACGCTCAATACTTTTACGCTTCTTGGCCTCAGTCTTTCAATCGGCATCGTCGTTGATGATGCCATCATGGTGCTCGAAAATATTATTCGGCATCAAGAAAAAGGCAAAGATAAGGTTACCGCTGCGCTGATTGGATCAAAAGAGATCACATTCGCGGCACTCGCGGCTACGGTTTCGATTGTTGCGATCTTTTTGCCCGTTGTTTTCATGAAAGGGATTATCGGTAAATTTTTCTTTCAGTTCGGTGTCACGATCACCGTTGCTGTTCTTCTCTCTCTGCTTGAAGCACTGACCCTCACACCGATGCGATGCTCACAGTTTGTCGGTGCAGGGGTTCGTCTCACTCGAATCGGTCGATTCATCGAGTTTTTTTTGGAACAAACAACTCGGTTTTATGCTCGAACACTCGAAAAGATACTCAATCATCGCTGGAAAGTTGTGTTCATCACACTTGCGGTTTTTGGCCTGAGTTTGTCTACGTTGCGCCTGCTGAATAAAGAATTTCTGCCGGTTGAAGATCAGAGCCGTTTCAATATTCGCCTAAAAACTCCCATCGGCTCTTCTCTTTATTTCTCAGACGACAAATTTAAAGAAGTTGAAAAGTTTTTGGCCAGTCGGCCAGAAGTGAATCGCTACGTGGTTCAAGTCGGAGGGGGCTCACCCGGCGATGCCAATAGCGGTTCAGTGCTCGTTACAATGAAAGAACGAGGATATCGAGGAATCGACCCTGAAAGTGGGCATGAACTGAGCCAACAGCAATTCATGGATGTTTGTCGAAAAGAATTTAAAAAAATTCCTGATTTACGTGCAGTGATCCAAGATCTTTCAATCAAAAGCTTTACGGCTTCGCGAGGGTTCCCTGTAGAATTCACGGTTCAAGGGCCGGAATGGGATCAATTGGCGATTCTGAGCAAGCAAATGGTCACTGAACTTGAAAAAACCGGGCTCGTGATGGATCTCGATACCGATTACGATTCTCGAATGCCCGAGTATCATGTTGTTCCGGATCGTAAACTCGCTTCAGCTTATGGTGTGAGCATCTTTAATATTGGCCAGACTGTGAATGCAATGATTGGTGGGGTTCTTGTCGGGCGCTACCCGAAAGGCGGGCACCGCTATGACATTCGCCTTGAGTTAGAAGACACTCGAGAAAATCCGATCGATAAGATGAATAAACTTTTTCTGCGCAATAATCGCGGAGAACTTGTTCCACTCTCAAAGCTCGTTCATATCGAAGAAAAATCATCGATGGTCGAAATTAATCGACGTGAACGTGAGCGAGCGATTACGGTCTTCGCAAATGTCAAATCAGGTCAGTCTCAGCAAAAAGCGTTGCAAGCGGTAGATGCAATCGCAAAACGCATTTTGCCGCCGCAATACCACATCGTCTTAAGTGGAAGTTCTGAAACGTTTAGCGAATCGTTTAATAGTTTAATGGTGGCCTTGATTTTAGGTCTTTTTGTATCGTACATGGTATTGGCTTCGCAATTCAACAGCTTCACTGATCCTTTCGCGGTTCTGATGGCGCTGCCTTTCAGTGTGTCGGGTGCGTTTGTAGCGCTGCTTCTCACGCATCAGACGATCAATATTTACAGCATGATTGGGCTCGTGCTTCTCATGGGGATTGTCAAAAAGAATTCTATCCTTCTCGTGGACTTCACGAATCAAGTCAGAAGCAGAGAAGGTGTAACATCAATTCGACAAGCCCTTCTCGAAGCGTGCCCCATTCGCTTGCGCCCGATTTTAATGACTTCGGTCGCAAGTGTTGCCGGTGCTGTACCCGCAGCCCTAGCCATCGGCCCTGGGGCAGAAAGTCGTGTGCCGATGGCCATTGCGGTGATCGGGGGAGTGATCGTTTCAACTTTGCTGACCTTGTATGTCGTGCCTTGCGTTTACAGCCTGATTTCACGCACTCAAAAGCCAAGTGTTTGAGTATTTATCTAATTGAGGTACGATATATTTGCTGAAGGGGATACGGTGTTAGGTAAAACTATCTTTGTTATCATTCTAATATTATTTTCATCCCCTTATACTTTTTGTGGTGATGCACAAGACACAAATTCAGCAAGCACGTCACTCGTAGGTACAAATCTATTGAACTTATTTGGCATTAATCCAAATGCAATTTCGAAAGCAGACTTTTCTCAAACTCTTTTAAATACTAATCAGGTCAGTCTTGTTCTTTGGAACAACGGTGTTTTTGGATCTGAGGCAAGTGCAGCAATAAGAATAGAGGGTTCGGAGTACAACCTCATCTATTTTGGATTGGATAAAAACTTTAACATAAAAGAAGTCACTAAAATTTCAGAAGCTGGAGCTGCTCCCGCCGTCGCTCTGGCGGCTATTCATAATGTTAAGGGAATTGCTGAAGTGAGCAAAGCGCTTCATGTTGAGAACTGTGATGCCGCAACTCAGGCGCAGTTTCTGCAAGAAAAGGCCGAAGCCCAAGCAAAGAAAGACCGAGAAGAGAGGGTTGTCTCAGTAGATGATGTACATCCTGATTTTATTCAAGACTCTGATAGTGCTGTAGCAGTAAGTCAGCATGAATACGCTATTGCAAAGTATGACCCATCTAATAAAAAGCAGAGTCTAAAGACTTTCGGTGCTGGACCTTGTGTCATTGTTATTATTTACGATAAAAAGAATAAAGTTGGGATGCTTGCTCATGTGGATGGAGTAGCCGACTTTTCGAGATCACTAGTTCAGATTTCATCTCAGTTTCAAAAAAATGGCGGAGTTTTCTTAAGAAAGAATTCAGACGAAAAGATTGAGAGCGATACGGATGTTGCACTTATCGGTGGTGATGAGAGCAGTAGGCTGCAGGTAGCAGACATGCGTGATGAGCTCAATCAGTATCAAATTCATTCTCT
>Ga0206960_1045_pt1 | contig 33327 bp, 34 predicted proteins | sample Alteio_BWOrgHeat_29_FD_153255 | JGI IMG/M metagenome (GOLD analysis project Ga0206960, IMG submission 153255) | Enriched cells from forest soil in Barre Woods Harvard Forest LTER site, Petersham, Massachusetts, United States -... | ecosystem: Environmental > Terrestrial > Soil > Temperate forest >... | reverse complement strand
AGCGCGTAACGAAGAGTTCCTCAGCAAACGCCAAACCCGCCCTGACCGCAAACGTCGGCAATTACCCAGAGATTAGCGGCCGGTATCTTACTCGTCTTTATCGCCGTCCTTACCACCCGCGCCAGGCCTTGAAGTCGGTTTGCGCAAGCGATCCATGAAGCTGGCGGCGGCGCCCGCGCCCGGCCGCGCTGGAGCCTTGTTTTGCATAGCTTGCATAATCGGGTTCATCATCCGGTTGGGTGAGAAGAAATTGCCGATGCGCGAAGATATATCCAGCTGCAGCGATGCACCGGCGATTTCGCGGGCAATGTGCAGCACCACGTCATTAAACCGCTTGGCAAGCTGCGCGATCAACACCAGCGCCAGCACATCGCCGATACTGATAGGGAAGGTCGGCGCGTTGATACTCGCCACATTCGGCCCGGTGTAAGACATGGCGCCGTTATACATCTGCCAACCATTCTGGCCCGGTATCATAAACCGCCACATATAGATATTGAACGGCGAACCGCGCCACACATCACCCGGCGGCATCCAGCATACTGGCGTGTAGAGCAAGCGTGTGATAGCGCTCCACATCATGGCGGAGAAAAAAGAAAAGAAGGTGAATAAAAACAACGGCTGCAACGTGGCACTGACCAGCTGGTTCACCCAACCGTCAAACAAGTTTCGCGTTCGCTGGAATAGTAGGAATATGAAGAAAATAGGCGCCACGGCAAATAAAAACGCCGTCACCACCACAGACATCAGGTATACCCACATCGCCTGAAACAGCGCGCCTGCGTAACTACCCAGCCCCATCAGAATCAGCAGGCCGATCACGATGCCGTAAGGGCCGGTAGTAAAAGTTGCCAGTAACGTGATAGCCATTTTCGAAGAGGTCAGCACCGCAACCGCATTGTCCAGCACCACAAATGGGTATCTGGCGAGCACGCTGGGGTCGAGCTGATAGGCAGTGCCGGTGTTGGGGTCCATCACCGTCCAGCCCGCCGCGCCGCCTACACCGACACTCAGCACATCGCCAATCAATTCGTTTTTGCCGGTATCGAAGGCCGCGCCCATATAGTTATAAAAGAAATTCCAAGAAAACGGTCCGATGAGCGTCACCACCAGCCCTATTTTGACCAAACGAATCACCGCGTCATGCAGCGAGATTTGCGTCATGCCGCCCATGAACATCACGCCGTAGATAAGAATATACAGCGTTATCACCGCCACCGCCGCGCCCTGGAACGTAATATTAGCCACCAGGCCCGCATACATCCCCACCGCCAGATTATTCACGATGTTAGAAATATTGGCCACTACTTGGCTGATAATGCCCGTGCCCGCCGGCGGAAACGGAATGTAATACATAGGATCATACGAGCAGGTTAGTGCCTGCGCGTAGACTAGCGAGGGCAGCAGGGCCGCCACCGCAATGCACAGCGCCGCACGCACATAAAGAGAATAATTCATGCGATGATTCATCCGCCGCCTCCCCCCGCCCGTGCCAGCGCCTGCAACACCGCTTGTTTAATACTATCAAAAATCGGTATACGCTCCAAAGCGAGGCGCGTCGTAGTGCCGGCGATGCTGTCCGCCAAAAACGGAACGATGTCCAGCAGCGCCGTCATCACCAGACACACAATACCCAGCCCCATAAATTGCGTGATAAGCATTTGCCACCCTGCCATACCCGCGCCGCTCAGGCCCAGGTCAAACATGGAAGGTTGCAGCAGGTTAGTTTCGGTAGTGCTGCCCATCAGCGGGTTCATAAAGGATTGTTCGATCGGCGTGCCCTGCTGCATGCCCATATGCTGATATTGCTGCAAAAGCGAAGGGTCGGTCATCATCGCCCAACTGAACATGGGGTTATTATTGCGCCAATATACACTTAAATCGCCGCCAAGCATGCCGAAAATGCCGGCGATCATCCAATTCACCAACCCAAAAAACATATTGAGAAAGGCAAACAGTAAAACGGGCTGCAAAATAGCGGCGGAAAGCAAGCTCACCCAGTTGCGGAAATAACGCTCGTTATGCGCAAACAAAGTGGGAATGATCACGATAGGAGAAATTAGCACCAGAAATGCGATCATCATGAAGGCAAGCAGATAGGTGTATATCGCGCGCAGCGCCAGGTTCAGCATGGCCACGAATGCCGCACCGCTCACAAAGAACATGAAGAAACCGCTGCTGGAGGAAAACAGCCCGCCGCCCATCACACCGAGCACGCCGTTGAATAGCTCCGGCGTATTGGAGCCGTTCTGGTTGGGTGCGCAGTCTACCAGCGTGCTGATCGCAGCATCAACCTGCCCCCAGGGCGCGCCGCCCGCTACCATATTAACCATATCCGTCATGAGCAAAAACGGCGCGGAGGCTAATCCGCCAAGGCTCACCGAAAATGCCAGCACCAAGGCAATCCGCATCGCCATCAGCATGGCGCGGGCACTCACTTGACGCTCGCCCATAGCCAGCCGCAAACCGAATACCATCACCGCCAGCAAGGTGGTCGCCGCGGCCACTGGCTTTAACACGGCAGAGAGTTGGGCCAAAAAGGCCGTCATATTACCGTAGATGGTATTGGAGATACAGTTTACCAGCCCGCTCACCACCGCACATCCCGCCCGCATATCGCCCACGCACGTACCCACCAGATCATCCGCATGCGCAGCTGGGGCGATAAACAATAAAAATAGGAATAATAGGACCCGCATCATCGGTCACCCACCCCGGGCACATTCTCCCGCGCCGTTTCCGCTGCATTTCCTCTACCGGCAAGGCGTTCTTGAATACCGCCTGCCATGCTGTCATAACCTTGGCTGAGATCCGGCAACGAAGCCATACCGCCTGCCACACCGCCGGCAATCACCGTGCCCAGATAAGGCACCACGCCTTGCATCGTGTAGAAAATATACGCCAGCACGGCTGCCTGTAGAAGCGATAGCGCCACATTCACCACATAAGGAACAAAATCCATTCCCCGGTCATAGGCCAGCACCTGCATACTCACTGCATGCACTTGTAATGACAGACCCGCATCCGGGCTGCTAGGGTCAAAAAACATGCCGATCTGACCGTTCATCTGATCCGGATTCACCTGCGCCAGCGCCTGCTGCCCGCCGAGACCTGTATCGCTCTCTTGGCTTCTTTGTAACCAGTTCGCCTGTGCGCCGGGACTGAATGCCACAGCCATAGGCATGACTTGCATATCGCCGTATGCGCCGGAACCATAGGCCATATAATAACCCAGGCGAAAATTCGGATTAGCTACCAGGTTGGGCCCGGCGATAGCTGCATAGAGAGAGTTCGGCCCAGAAAACACTACCGCTTCAAATGCAATGAGCAGCATAGATACATACGCCGCCAAAAATACCGGCTGCAACATCAGCCCCATCAACAAACGCAGCCATTTTTCAAAATACGGTCGAGTGACAGAAAACAACATGCACGGCACCGTGATGGGTGAAATCAGCGCCATAAACATCAGGCCGAAAATGGCACTCAAATAGACGAACACTGCCTTAAAAATAGCATTAACCATAAACAGCACCAGCCAAAAGCCCATCAGCGCGATGGAAACTCCCACCGAACCTCCGAAAAGCAGGCCGGCCATAAAACCAAGTGAGCCGGTGATGATTGTACTGCCGGGTAGAATACCGCCGATCAACCGGTCGAGCGCGCAGTCCATGCTCTGCCATACGTTATACGCGCACCAAGGGTCGGCGCTGATAAAAGGAATATAGATCGTCACCGCATTCATCAAATCGGTGGTAATCGCAAGCACCCAGGGAAACATGCCGCCGAAATCATACGAAAACAACGTCACCGCTGCCAGCTTAAGGCCAAACACAACGGTATCGCCTGTAAGGCGCTGCGTCTGACCACCAATGATGATAAGCTTATAGCCATAAAACAACACCGCTAAAGTACACACAGCGGCTACCGCTTTGGAAAGCACCGCGGAAAACGGAAGCAAAAACATATTCACCGCCCCGGGTACGCTGCCATCCGGGCTTCCGAGCACCGTCCACTGCACGCAATTCACCATACGCGACACCAGCCCGTAACCATAAACCGGTATCGGGCACAGCGTGCCATCCGGCGCGAAGACTTGCGCGTGGGCAGGCATGGCATAAAATAGCAGTAATAAAATGGCCGCTAGCACCCATTTCACGCTGCGCTCTGGCAACAAGCGAAGGTTCCGAGAACCGGAGCGCAGCGTACATCTTAGTACGTGAGCACCGGAAGCGCAGGAAACGAAGCGGTTGCCGAGCGCAGTAGTGAAAGGGGTGCTAGCGCTTCGCATGGGCCTTGGCGCTTGCAGCCGCCGCCTTCTGTTTGGTTGCTGCCATGGCTGCCTGAAAAAGAGGCATCCAGGCATCCGGGTCATCGCCCACCTTGGCGCGGATTTCATCGAGCACGCCCACCGTCTCGGCGCGCCCGGAAAGCACGTTCACCACCTCATCCATACCCGACAGATCAAGCCGTGCCACCACCACATCCTGGCCTTGTTTCACTAAAAAGAACCGGCTTCCCGGATCGGTCGTTTTGAGCAGGTTGAATTCGCGCTCGGTAACCATGAACGCCTTGCGGTAATCATCGGTCGCCTTCGGATTAGGCAGGAAAATCTGCGTCGCGGTTTGCTGCACAAGTGTCTCCGAGATGGAACTGTTCGTGGCATCTTCCACGCTCTGGGTTGCAAACACCACCATGCCGTTAAGCTTACGCAGCGTCTTCAGCCAATCGCGAATGCGCACTGAAAATGTTTTGTTGTCGATCAGCGCCCACGCCTCATCGAGCACGATAATGGTCGGCGTGCCGTCCAACGACAACGAAATACGATGAAATAAATAGAGCAGCACCGGCTCCAGGCTGATGCGCTCTTGCAGCACCTCGCCCATTTCAAAACCAAACGACGTACCTTGCGAGAAATCGACAATATCTTCCTCATTGTCAAAAATACCCGCATACGCGCCATTGGAATGCCACATCTTCAACCGCGTGGCGATGGTGCCCGGCCCTTCAATACCCAGGAACGGCGCAATGTTGCGCAGGATACGGTCTTGCTTGGCAAGTTTATAATTGCCGTTGATCGCCTCCGTTACACGCTCCATATCCTCCGCCGTGAATGGCTCATCGCGCACGGTCACCAGCGTGCGCACCCAATCGGCCAGGAACGAGCGATTCTCAGAAGTATCTGGCAATTGCAGCGGATTAAACCCGCAGCGCTTGCCCGGCTCGATAATGGAATATTTCCCGCCCACCGCGCGAATAAAAATCTCCGCTCCGCGATCCTTATCAAAGAAGAACATGCGGCAATTAAATTTCTGCGCCTGCGCACACAGGAAATTCATCAGCACGGTTTTACCGGCGCCGGTCGGGCCAATGATAGTAGTGTGCCCCACATCGCGCTGGTGGAAATTAAAGAAATACGGCGTGCCGGAACTTGTATCCAGCACCGTCACCGCATCGCCCCAGTGATTGCCGGCGATTTTGCCGGTGGGGTAATTATGCAGGCTCGCAAAGCCGGACACATTCATGGAGTTGATATCCGCGCCGCGCGTCACAAAATCGAAATTGCCCGGCAGTTGCGCCCAATATAGCTGTTCGAGGAAAAATTTCTCACGCACCGGATTAATGCCCAGATTCACCAACTCGGCCACCGTCATGGAGATATTCTTCTCCATCTGCTCCACCGTTTCCTCGTAGCACAGCACGGAGAACTGATGCAATCCGAACGCCACATGGCCCGACATCGCCATATCCAGTGCATCCGAAATTTCTGCCACTTGCGAGATCGCCTTATCCTCCGCCGCGATCATCCTGCGCTGGCGCAACTGCATGGAGCTTATTTTCGATTGGCGGTTATGGAACACGAAGCTCTGCGCGATCACGAATTCAAACGGCAATTGCAGGAAGCTGTCGAGCAGACCAGCCGCCGTGGCCGGCGCATATTCGCGAATACTCACCATACCCGCATAACGCTTCTTTTTACTGCCACAGACTTCAATCGCCCGGTCACCAAAATAAAGCCGCGCGGCAGGCAGGTAATGGGCGATGTCCATATCGGTGAGCAGCATTGGCTGCGCGATGCCACAATTAACCAGGCGGCCCAAAAATTCCATCGGTTCGGAATACAGCAGCCCATCACGCTCAACCGTAGTTAGCACCCGCGCACCATAATCCTTCAACGTGGCGGTGATGCGCCCAACAATATCAGTCAGCTCCTTCTGCGAATCGCGGATGCCTTGCAGCTTCTGCTCCCGGCTGCTCGCCTCATAGAGCTTTTGCAAATAGTGATGCACCGCCACCGCGCCCTTGGTGTCGGGCTTGCGCACAACGGTGATGTAATGCTCATTGACGAAGGATTCCTTATGGTCGTGCTTGGCACGCCACATATTGTCCACATGGTTTGCAAAGCCCGGCGGCTGTTTGCCGCTGGGATACGCGCTCTGGCGGCGGCGGATCGTGTGGAACCACAGCGCATAATTCCCGTCGCCCATGCTTTTGAGCAGCGAGTTGCGCACCATTTTTTTCATATCCACGTCTTCATCGTCCGCCGTCTCAAACGAGAAGCCATCCACCTTGATAATCTGAAGAAATTCCTTCTTCTTGGTGATGATGGTTTCGTGGTCCCAGTGGTAGAGATACGGAATAAAGAACGATTCGCTGGTCTCCGCCTTTGCATAAGCGGCTTTAGCAGTCTTGCGGCGGCCCATTCCTAGCGGCATGGCGGTCCTTTAAAATAAGTCGTATGAGTTTGTATACCCATGATAGGGCCGGTTCATGCATTTAAATCCCTTTTTCGCCTTCACGAGAAACATTTCGATAGCGCGCGGTTCCTTGGCGCAGATCAGAAACGCCGCCAGATGTACCGAGCCGGCAACCAGAATGACAATGAGAAATTTCTGCGTGTTAATGAACACCAACATGGAAATCAAGGCATTCGCCACAAAAAACATATAACTCACCCCAAATATCATCGTGGGGCGGGTTAAACCTTGAAACAACGGATCGGATTGCAGGCGGCCGGCCATAATTACCTATAAGTCCTTGTTATTCCCGTTTAGCGGAGGTTTGTTAAGATTAAATGAATACTGCATCTATATTAGCACGGGAATGTTGCAGTTTTGTGGCAGAACGCCTTAATTATAACTGAATAACACCTGTAACATCCGTCCCGCTAACGGTTCCGCCAATAGTATTCGCTGGCTGAACTGCATCTTTGGGTTTTTCCGCCGCGGCGCTTCTTAGCTTTTCGAAATAAGGTTGCGTCAATTCTAAAAAATATTCACCCTTAAATATATAGGCAGGCTCGTTCGAATCATAATGGTTCACTACACCTCTGAGATGTATTTTTTTGGCTTCATCGCTATTACTTTGAACCGCTTGGTAACCCACGCCAAAGTTTTTTAGTGCCTGTTGAAGTGCTGAACTATGATCATATAAATCGCGCGGAATACGAAGCACGCGCTGACTATCACTACTGCGCGTCGCTTCTTCTCCCAACCGGATAATATCCGCCAGCGAAGGGATAACTATATTATCCAATCCCATGACATCAAAAACTCGTTCACTCACAGCCTTAGGCATTTCTACATAATTAAGAGTTTTCGGCGTATCAAAACCTGTATCGTCGTTGATTATATTTAGCTCTTCATCATCTATATTTATTCCAATCTGCCGTAGGCGCCTACCAACTACTTTTTGAACTCTTTCTTGTGCTATTTCTCGATCTTGTTCTGTAAGAACACGACTATTTTTTTCAAAAACAGGAATACGTAACTTGTCCGTTTTACCAACTACCGTATACGTATTCGAGCAAGCCACAAGCGAACTCGCAATTAAGCGCTTCAAATGGTCGGGCAAGGCGTGAGGATCGGGGTGGCTCATAATCATCCTAAAATATATCTATTTATAGTACATGCTCAATGTTACATCTTGATTACAATTTACCCGGTTTAAAAAAATTCTCGGTTATGCATTTTTGTGTGGCCAAGGTGTTTGGGATGGGGTAGTCTCCGGTTTGTCCCGCAAGGCACAACCCAATTCAACGCCCAAATTCAACGCATTTTCCAGGAGTTACGCGTATGTTCCGTAATCGCAAAGACGACGACCTTCTCGCCGACGACACGTCCCCCGCACAAGCCTCGCTGCTTGCCGGCGCACCCGAAGAAACGCAAGCTGCCGCCGCTCCGGCTGCCGCCAGCACTTCCCCCATCGCCGGTTACCAGGTAAACGCCGCTCCGCGTTCCGTTGGCGAGCCGATCACACGCCCGCAATCATCCATCCCGACCGCGCTGAACCCGTTCCGCTCGGTTCCCGCTTCGGCTGACGCCGCCCGCCCGCGCAACACGGAAACCAAGACCAGCGCGTTCACCGGCAGCGTTTCCGGTGCATCTGGCAAAGATTCGCGCCGCGTGCTGACCGTCGGCTCCGACATCCTCCTCAAAGGCGAAATCGCTACTTGCGATCGCCTGGTGATCGAAGGCAAGGTTGACGCCGTTCTCAACGACGTGGGCACCGTGGAACTGGCCGAATCCGGCTCGTTCAAAGGCGTCGCACAAGTGGAAAACGCGGAAATCAGCGGCCTGTTCGAAGGTGAACTGGTCGTGAAGAGCCGCCTGGTGATTTACGCTTCCGGCCGTGTGCGCGGAAAAATCACTTATGGCGAAATCGAAATCGAACGTGGCGGAGAGCTGACCGGCGACATCAAGACGATCGCCGCTGCCGGCAACGCCGCCGCTGCCCGCCCGCGCACCAGCGCTGCGGCTGCTCCGGCTGCTAAAAAAGAAGAGGCTGCGGCTGCTTAAGGCCACGCCTATACGCGATAAGAAAGGGGAGCCATGTGCTCTCCTTTTTTTGTCCGTAGCATTTTGAAAAAAATTGTTACTTTGCTTTTGCCTCCTATACGCTTACACACAAAGCCATGTGTGGAATTATCGGTATTGTGGGCCAAAGCGGCCAGGCGGCGCCGCTGGTGCTGGAGGGCTTAAAACGCCTGGAATATCGCGGTTATGACTCCGCCGGCATCGCCACTATCGCGAAAGGCGCCATCCACCGCCGCCGCGCACCTGGCAAGCTGGTGCATCTCGAAAAACTCTTGGCTAAAGAGCCGTTACTCGGCGCCACCGCCATCGGCCACACCCGCTGGGCGACGCACGGCGTGCCCAACGAAGCCAATGCCCACCCCCACGCCACGGACAAAGTCGCGCTGGTGCATAACGGCATCGTGGAGAATTACCGGTCTTTACGCACGGATTTAATCAAAGCCGGCTACCGCTTCACCAGTGAAACCGACTCGGAAGTCATCGCTGTGCTGATCACGCAGCTACTGGACTCGGGCCTTGCCCCGCGCGAAGCCGTGACTGCAGCCCTGAAACAGCTGCAAGGCGCACTGGCCTTTGTCGTCCTGTTCCGCGACCATCCGCAATTGCTGATCGGCGTGCAACACGGCGCGCCGCTAGCCGTGGGATATGGCGACGGCGCCATGTATCTCGGCTCAGACGCATTGGCGCTCACCCACCTCACCCAGCGCGTGGCCTATCTAGAAGTAGGCGATATGGCCATCCTCACTCCCACTTCCGTGGACATCACCCAGGGCGGCGCGCCCGCTCAGCGCCCCATCCGCACGCTCAACATAACCGAACATGCGGCGGCGCGCGGGGAATATGCGCATTACATGCAGAAGGAAATCCATGAGCAGCCAGTGGTGGTGGGGCAAACACTCGGCGCGTGGTATGACGCAGCGAACAGTTGCTTCACCCTGCCGGAACTGCCGCTGGCCGCCAAAAAAATCCGCCGTATTCATCTAGTAGCCTGCGGCACCTCGTATTATGCCGCGCTGACTGCGCGTTACTGGCTGGAGCAGATCGCCGGCATCCCCACTGACGCCGACATCGCCTCCGAATTCCGCTACCGCGCACCCATCCTGGCCAAGGACGAGCTAACCATCGTCATATCCCAATCCGGCGAAACCGCTGATACGCTGGCCGCGCTGCGCTACGCCAAGCCACTCACGCCCACACTCGCCATCGTAAATGTCGCGGAAAGCTCGATCGCCCGCGAAGCGCATGCCTGGCTGCAAACACTGGCCGGGCCGGAGATCGGCGTTGCCTCCACCAAAGCCTTCACCACGCAGCTGGCTGTGCTGGCTGCGCTCACCTTATCACTCGCCAAAGCCCGCAAGACGCAAACGCCGGAAACGCTGCAAACCCTCACCGCCACGCTTCTGCACGCACCTTCCGCCATGGCTGATGCACTCAGCCTGGAACCGCAAATCAAAGCCGTCGCCGGACTTATCGCACAGGCGCGCGACGTGCTGTATCTCGGCCGCGGAACCTCCTATGCGCTGGCACATGAAGGCGCGCTGAAACTCAAGGAAATTTCGTATATCCACGCCGAGGCCTACGCAGCCGGCGAAATGAAACACGGCCCCATCGCACTGATCGACGAGAGCGTGCCGGTGATAGCCATCGCCCCGCATGACGCACTGTTCGAGAAAACCGTGTCGAATTTGCAGGAAACCTCGGCGCGCGGCGGAAAAATCATCGCTTTTTCAGATGATAGCGGCTGCGGCGAGTTAAAACACATCTCCACCGCCTGTATCACTATGCCCACGATGCACCCATTCATCACCCCGCTGGCCTATAGCGTACCGGTGCAACTCCTGGCCTACCACATCGCGCTGATAAAGGGCACGGATGTGGACCAGCCGAGGAATTTAGCGAAATCGGTTACCGTGGAATAAACAACAACGTAATCACCGCCAAACTCAGCGGCACGCTAAATATAAAGCGCTTACGTGTTACCAGCGCACCCAAGCGAACCACCACAAAAAACACCGCCCATAACGCCGCCGCCAGCGGCAAATCATGTGCGCCCACAGGTACGGCAGCTGCAATCGTCATGCGGTGATATTTGCCCAGCGAGAACACATGGTTCACCGGCACAATTTCTTTCCGCCAGGCCAGCGCGCCCAGCATCATCGCCATAAAGCCGCCGAAAAAGAAATTGTATAGCTCATGGTCATGCAGCGTGCGCAGCAGCGCGCCGAGAATGGCCAGCGTAACCAGCACCGAGGGCATCACCATATTGTCATTGACCTCGATAAACACCATCACGATGAGGAAAATGCCGATACATGCCACCAGCAAATATTCCTGCGAGAAATTAAATTGCAGAAAGCAGGCGCAAAACAGCAGGCCGGTCAAAATCTCCGTCCAGAAATGTGATTTGGGGATCGGCGCGCCGCAATAACGGCATTTGTGACGCAAGATCAGCGCGGAAAACACCGGAAACAAATCCACCGTCTTCAGCAACGTGCCGCACGAGCCGCAATACGGCGTTTTGTCAAGCAGCAGGCGGCCGCGCGGCAGGCGGTACACCAAGCTTGTCGCGCAATTCCCCGCCGCAAAGCCCAGCACCACCGACCAAATCAACCCGCTGGAAATATACGCCCAGCCGAAACCCGCCACGCCTTGCGCAAGCGGCAGGCTGGCTAAGGAAAGATGATGGATCCATTCCGGCAACATTAATTTGCTACTTTCGCGTGCGGCATGAGCAGCTTGTCTAGGTAGCGCCCCTGGAACAATGCAATCCCAAGCGCTTGGCCATATTCCACCGCCGTTTCGTCGTCGCAGCGGCAGAGGATTACTCGGCCATCACCGGCGCTACGCACGGCAGCGGCAAGTTGGGCATTCTCCGGCATATCAACCGCCGGCGGTGGGTCGGCGTTCCAACGCAGCTTCAGCAGGTCAACGCGCAGCTTGTCACGCAGTATATGTGGGAAACTCTCTACGGTCAGGCCGTCAATGCATACGCGGTAGCCTTTTTGTTGCACCAACTCGCGCGCTAGATTAAAGGCGCGCATATCGCCAAAAATATCCGCCGCCTGTAATTCAAATACGATCGAGACTTTCTGCTCATCACGCAGGCTGGCGTCAAAATTGGTGAACGCCTCCGACAGCAGCGTATCCACATGCACATTAAGGCTAACCGGGTGCGCCATTTGCCCCGCTTGCTCGGAAAGCAACGCCAGCACACGGCTGTCAAGCAAATGCGTCACATATTGAAACAGCCAGCGGTTGCTCAAAAAATCCACCTCGGCGTGCAGCAACTCCCGCAAATGCGTCATATTGATATACAACTCGTCAAACACCTGCCGGATCGCCCCGGTGGGCAAAATCGCGCAGACCGGCTGGCGGCGCAGCGCGGGCGAAATATCCAGACTAGTCAGCTCGCGCTCAATACCCGCCAGGCGCGAGGGGCTGAAGCGTGCCTGAATCTTCGGCGCCGCCTCGCGGCCAAGCTGCGTCATGCGCTGGGTGCAGAACGCAAGGCATTCCGCCCATTGCTCTTTCAAACGATATATGGTGCAAAATTCTGAATTTTCCTGGCCGTCTTCATGGTAGGCCAGCGGATCGTCCATATACAGGTAGCGCATCTGGAACAGTAGTTTGCCGAGCAACATCGGGTTTAGGTAATTGCACAGCACGCCCACCGCGCCGTCGGAGAACAGATAAATCCCCCCCTCGTATTCCTCCAGCAGCTCCGCAACCACATTGACGGCGATTTTGAGCTGATAGTCGCTTTTATATTCGCTGAGCAAATTATTCAGATTGAAAATGATGACAGTCCAGCTCAGGCGCTGGTCCTGAATGCCGTTCAAAGTCTCGACGAGCCGCGCTTCGCCGGTGGTGGTAACGGTGAGCATGCAGTTACATTAGCAGGATTTTTTGCCGGAGCAACCGCTTCAGAGGACTCACGATAATTTGATGGCGTCTTCCGCCTTAATCGCCCCATCATACAGCGCCCGGCCGAGAATACAGCCCGCAATCCCCTGCTCCTCGGACGCCTTATAGCGCGCGATATCTTCACACGATGAAATACCGCCGCTTGCGATCACCGGTGTGGACAAGCGCTCGGCCAGCGTGATGGTTTCGGCAAAGTTCGGGCCTTCCATGGCGCCGTCGCGGGCAATATCCGTGTAAATAATGGCGCACACGCCTGCGTCTTCAAAGCGCAATGCTAATTCTGCTGCGGGCGTTTCACTGGTTTTCGCCCAGCCATCAGTCGCCACCAAGCCGCCGCGCGCATCGATACCTACCGCCACTTGATCCGGGAATTGCCGGCAGACTTCTTTTACAAACAAGGGATTTTTCTGCGCCACTGTGCCTAAAATGACACGCGAAATTCCGGCGTTCAGCCAATCGGCAATCACATCGATATTACGCAGGCCGCCGCCCAGCTGTACCGGCATCTTCACACGTGCCAGAATATCTTTAATCGCATGTACATTGGCAGGCTTGCCTTGAAATGCGCCATCTAAATCCACCACATGCAGCCAGGAAAAACCCGCCTGCTCGAACATCTCCGCCTGCGCCGCCGGACTTTCGGAAAACACGGTGGCCTGCGCCATATCGCCGCGCAGCAGGCGCACGCATTTGCCTTCTTTCAAATCGATCGCGGGGTAGAGGATCATGATGAGCGATGAGAGATGAGCGATGAGAATCGCCAAGTTATCGAAAAAACACTGCTTACCTCATCTCTCATCGCTCATCCCTCATCTATACTAATGTCGTAATCGGCTCGAGGTTCTTGTAATAAAACTTTCCCGGCACCATTTTTGCGCTCACAAATTCGTAAGTCGGGAGCGTACCCCAATGAATATACCCGTTTTCTTCATAGAGCTGGATAGCGGCTTCCTGCGTTTCGCGCACCGAGAGTTTGAGCACGGAAAAGCCATCCGCCCGCGCCTGACGCTCCGCCGCTTCCAATAACGATTTAGCCAAGCCATGCCCGCGCGCCCAGGGGGCGACGAAATGCGCCTCCAGCGTCGCCGAGAAGGAGGAGGTTTCCTTCGTCACGCCCGGCTTAATAAGCTGAATGCTCGCCGCCAGCGTGCCGTCCAGCCGCCCGCCGAGCAGCACGCGCTGCGGCACCACCAGCACACCTTTCCAATACGTCTCCAGCACATCGCGCCCCGGCGGCAGCACCCAGTTAAACCCGATGCCCTCGCGGATGGCATCTTCGGTAGCCTGCACGAGATCCGCCAGATCAGAGTGTTTAAACTCGCTGACGCGTTCAACTTTGATGGTCATGAAGCTAGCGTAGCGCCGGGCGGAGGGAATGGCAAGCTTAGAGCACCTCCATGATTTTATTTGTTATTCTCCCACCAATCTCCGCCTTACTCATCCGCGACCATGCCTCTTCCGACTGAGCCGTAACCCAGGTAACCTGATTTTCCTCACCTTTTGCGGCGCTCATTACATTAGCGCAAATCGCATCCACATGCTTCCTGCGCAATTTTTCGCGGGCATAGGCCAGCAGATTATGTGTCTCGGCGGCAAAGCCGATCACCAACTTGGGCCGCAGTTTATGTGTTGCCACCGTGTGCAGAATGTCAGGGTTTTGAATAAGATGAAGTGCCGCAGCCTGTCCTTCCTCAAGCGGCGTCACTGCCTCTAGCAAAGCAAAATCACCCACCGCGGCCACACCGATAAACACATCGGCGGGCAGTGCGGCGAGGGTTTTTTCCAGCATCTGCCGCGCTGTTTGCGCCGCGATATATACCACCTCCGCCCCCTGCTCCGCGCACGCCGCCGCAATCGCCTGGGCCTGGCGGCCGGAGGAGAGATTAGTCAGCACATCGCCCGCCGCCGTCAGCGGCTCAGCCGTCGGCCCGCCGGTAATAATAATTTTTTTGCTGGAAAGCGGCCCTGTACCGCGCGGAAACACGGGCAATGCGTGCAGTTGCGGTGGTGCAGGCAGCTCGATAAGCGGCGCAATCTCCGCCAGACGTGCCGCCAGATCGATATTGCCCACCACCGGCAGCGCAAATTTCATACCCGCCTCAGATTTCACCTTCAACTTCTGCGTCGCCACCTGTTCCATGCGAAAACAGGACGAAGTCGCCGCATGCACCACCGCATCCACCGTGTGCCTTTGCGCCTCGGCGAGCAACGCCTGCGCATTTCCGGCTGCTTCTATATATATCACCTCGGCTCCCGCAACGCGCAGCGCCTGTGCCACTGCCTTGCCTGCCTCGGCCGGGCGCGCGTGATTGGCAAAGCACCGCACGCCGTCGATCATCTCGCGCGCATGGCCGCCGGTGACAAGCACGGTTTTATTTCGGTAGGGGGCAAACATTTACGCATACTAACTACGTATGGGTTAAATTCAATGCCGTTGCACCGTTCGGCATGATCGCCTAAAGTGCCGACCCTATGGATGAAATAAACTGGCTGCGTTTCGTACTGTCGTTCGTGTTTGTGCTAGGGCTGATCGGCCTTTGCGCACTGGGCCTTCGTAAATGGGGCGGCAGGCTGATGATCGCCTCGCCCGTTATGCGCGGCCCGGCCCGGCTGCAAGTGGTGGAGACCTGCTACCTGGCCCCCCGTCAACGCTTAATGTTGGTGCGCCGCGACGGGCTCGAGCACCTGCTGCTGATTTCCGGCGAAACGACGCAAGTAATAGAACAAGGAATTACACATGAAGAATAAGCTGTTGTTGCCTGGTCTACTCTGGATTGCTTCGCTAGCACTCGCAATGACGGTGTTTTTGCCCGCCGATGCCTTCGCGCAGTCCTTAACGTTCGATTTAGGCAAACAAACGAACGGCTCGGCCGCCGCGCGCATGATTCAGCTTGTGGCCCTGCTCACCGTCATCGCTCTGGCGCCATCTATCCTCATCATGGTGACCAGCTTTACACGTATCGTAGTAGTGCTATCCTTCGTGCGCTCGGCGATCGGCCTTCAGCAGACGCCGCCCAACCAGGTGCTCATTTCGCTGGCGCTGTTCCTTACCCTGTTCGTCATGCAGCCGACTTTCATGAAAGCCTGGGAAGACGGCATTCAGCCGCTGATGAACGAAAAAATCACCGAGCAGCAGGCGATGGAGCTCACCGCCGCGCCGTTCCATATGTTCATGCTGCATCACGTGCGCGAAAAAGACCTTGGCCTATTCATGGACATGGCCGGCGGCGAAAAAGGCCCGCTAGTCGTCGAAAAACCGGAAGATACGCCCTGGCGCGTGCTGATCCCCGCTTTCATGATCAGCGAGCTTAAACGCGCCTTCGAAATCGGCTTTTTGATCTTCGTACCGTTTGTCATCATCGACATGTTGGTAGCCTCCATCCTCATGGCGATGGGTATGATGATGCTGCCGCCGGTAACCATTTCATTACCATTCAAACTGATCTTTTTTGTGCTGGTAGACGGCTGGTATATGGTCTGCGGCAGTTTGGTGAAGAGTTTCGGGACGTAATATAACTTATTTTTAAGCTTTTAGGCGCATAGTGACCATAGAGTCTTCATGGAGCTTACGCATGAATGTTCGTAAATATTTCGTTTATTGCGCGGTGATCTGGATCGGCATGTTCATCCGGGCCGGCCTGTAATAAAACGGGCTGGTTTATACCCGCGCCGGTAATAGAAAGAACAGCAGCAAGCGCACTACGATCAGCGCGGCCAGCAGATATTTACATCCCTCGCGCAGCATTGCCCATAAGTGGTTATAGGAATGCAAAATCTGTAAATCGGAGACGTAAATTACCTCGCAGGCACCGTCTCCTGTATCATAACGCGTGAGGCTGCTGGTGCGCCAGTTCCCGTGCCAACGGTCTTCGGAATAGCTCACCAAATACCCCTGCACATACACCTGGTCGCCAAGTTCAACGCTGGCGAGCGTATCGCGTACGTGCTGGTCGTTAGTAATCAAGTGATTATTCGATACCTGATAGACTTGAAACCCACTTATATTTTTATTCGGCATCGAGCGAAACGTGCACATGTAATCATCGTTATAGTAGGTGAAGTTGCGATAGGAGTCGGTCTTCACATTGCCTGCCCACACCATGCACAAATCCCGCGTATCCAGGGAAAGCTTATCATGCGTGATATCAAACCGATACCACTCCGCCGGGTCGTTATGCGAAACCACCACGCCCCAAATTTGGTAGGATGCTAACGTGCGCACTTGTGTAGTATGGCCGCGGTAGTCGATAGTAAATTTGTGGTCCGAGACGGTGGTCTGCACCGGCTCGCGGTACAGCATCGGGTCCATTTCTGATGCTGGCGGCAGGCGATGTGCCATAAAATATCCCGCCACCCAGCCGGCCACGCACAGCCAAGTCGCACACCGCAGTAGAGGAAGAATTGCGCGCATAGCATAAGTGTAGTACACAGAAGTTAACAACAGCTTGAGGGTCTATGCGGAAAATCATTGTAATTCTGGCGGTAACGCTGCTTACGGCCTGCGGCCCCAGTAGGCCAGCGAAGGATTATCAAGCGATGGCCGCATGCCACGAAAGACTCGGCATCGATGCAGGGAAGTTGCGCACAGACGCACCGGCCGATGATTCCTATACAAAAGCGTTTGACCAATGCGTAAAGGAAGAACACGCAGCAAACCTGCTCAAACAACAAGAGCAGCAATTCCAGCTTGAGGATCAGCGCCAGCAGGAAGAGCGCGCCTACCGCGCCGTGCTGCCGAGATAATGTCTCAGCGCCTCACCCACCCGCAATATTATGCGCGCTTTGCGCTGGCCGCAGCGCTACTGATCGCCCTTTCTCTGCTGATAGGCGTTGCGGGTTATCACTATATGGAAGAATTGCCCTGGATCGACGCGCTGGAAAACGCCTCCATGATCCTGGGCGGCATGGGCCCGGTAGATGTGATGAAAACCTACGGCGGCAAGCTGTTCGCCTCGGTTTATGCGCTTTATAGCTGCTTCGTGGCGATTGGAGTTGCGGGCGTTCTGCTGATGCCGCTGTTTCATTTAACACTCAAGCGGTTTCACTCTGACCCGGAAGAGTGATATAGTCCTACCATCATTGTATTAGGACTCCACCATGGCCGAAGGCGGCGAGGACAAAGAGCAAAAAACGGAGCAGCCGACGCAAAAGCGCATCGAAGAGGCGATGAAGCGCGGCCAAATTCCCTTCTCGCGCGAGGTGGGGAGTTTTCTGATGCTGTTTGTGCTGGCGCTCTCCGTAGCATGGCTATTGCCCGGCATTGGCGGCAGAGCGCGCGACGCGCTTTATCCATTCATTTCGCAGGCAGGCGATTTCCCAACCGACACTGCGGCCATTGGCTTGGTGCTAAAAAAACTCGCCTTCACGTTTTTAGGGCTGATCATCATACCGCTGCTATTCGCGCTGGCAGCCGCAATGGCTGCCTCTATCGGCCAGAACGGATTTTTGTTTTCCCCCGAGCCGCTCATTCCCAAGCTGGAAAAAATCTCGCCCAAACGCGGGCTTGAGCGCATGTTTTCCCTGCGCTCGTTGGTGGAGTTTTTAAAAGGTATTTTTAAAATTTGCGTGGTGGGCCTGGTGGCATATCTCTCTGTGGCCGACCAGCTGGGGCATATCCGCCAGCTACCGGGCGACGACATGCTGGCGCTGCTGCTGTTTTTGTCGCATATCGCGGTGCGGTTGCTTCTGTGGGTCTGCGTGGCGATGTTTTTCATCGCGCTGTTCGACCTGATCTATCAGCGCTTTTCTTACACTAAATCCCTGCGCATGTCGCGCCAGGAAGTCAAAGATGAATATCGCCAGCAGGAAGGTGACCCGCACGTAAAGCGCCGCCTGAAGCGCATCCGTATGGAGCGCGCGCGCAAGCGCATGATGTCGGCCGTGCCAGGCGCGGATGTAGTAATCACCAACCCGACGCACTTTGCCGTGGCATTGAAATATGAAGGTGACACGATGCAGGCCCCCGTCGTGGTAGCAAAAGGCGCAGATAACATGGCCCTGCAATTGCGCAAGATCGCCAAGGAACATGACGTCACTATCGTTGAAAACCCGCCGCTAGCCCGCGCGCTCTATGACGCGGTGGATATCGACCAGGAAATCCCGCTGGTGCATTACCAAGCCGTGGCTGAAATCATCCGCTACGTCTGGCAAGTCAAAGGAAAACTGCCGCAGAAACGGGCGAGGATTTAAGCACTTGTCATGCCAGCTTTCGCTGGCATGACAGAAAAAACCATCGTAATATCCCACCATGGCAACCCTCTTCCAAGGCCTCTACACCGCTCTCATCACCCCGTTTAAAGACGGCAAGGTGGATGAGCGCGCGCTGGCCGAACTCATCGAATGGCAGATAGCCGAGGGTGTACATGGCCTGGTGCCGTGCGGCACAACGGGCGAATCGCCGACTTTGTCTTATGATGAGCATAAGCGAGTTATATCACTAACTATCGAAACCGCGCGTGGCCGCGTCCCGGTGCTGGCGGGCACAGGCTCGAATTCCACGGACGAAGCCATCATGCTCACCTCCTATGCCAAACAAGCAGGTGCTGCCGGAGCGCTCATTGTCTCCCCTTATTACAACAAGCCGACACCAGAGGGACTATGGCGGCATTTCAAAGCCATTCATGACGCAGTGGCGCTGCCTATTGTGCTTTATAATGTGCCGAGCCGCACCAATGTAAATTTGTCGGACGCGTTGATTGCAAAGCTGGCACAACTCCCCAATATCGTTGGCATCAAAGACGCCACCGGCGACCTCGCACGGCCTTACCTGCTGCGCCACGCGCTGGCCCGCAAGCCATTTGCACAACTTTCGGGCGAGGATATGACGGCGGTAGCCTTCAACGTCTCCGGCGGTGTGGGCTGCATATCGGTGTCGTCCAACATCACCCCGCATGCCTGCGCGGAGGTGCAGAATGCCTGCCTGCGCGGCGATTATGCACAGGCACTCAAGCTGCATGACGAGCTGGTGCCGCTGCACGATGTGATGTTCTGCGAAACGAACCCCGGCCCGGTGAAATATGCCGCGGCTTTGCTGGGAAAATGCGAGGCAAGCCTGCGTTTGCCGCTTGTATTGCCGGCTGAGAGCCAGCAAGTACGCATTCGTGAAGTTTTAGTTAATTTACGCTTGCTATAGTTAGCAATTTGGTTTTAATGCCATGACCGGTGCAAAGAATCCCGCTGGAAAAAAGGTAGCGGCCAAAACGATAGCTGTGAATCGTAAGGCCCGCTTCAATTATTCCATCGAAGAAGAGCTTGAGGCCGGGCTGGTGCTGACCGGCACCGAAGTAAAATCGCTGCGCGCGGGCCGGGCCACCATCGCCGAGGCCTACGCCGCCGAAAAAGAAGGGGAGATCTGGTTGTTAAACGCCACGATTTACGAATATGCCGGTGGAAACCGCTGGGGCCATGAGCCGCGCCGGCCGCGTAAATTGTTATTGCAAAAACGCCAAGTAAAAAAACTCATCGGCCGCCTCAAAACCAAAGGCGTGACGCTGATTCCCCTGTCACTCTATTTTAACACCCGCGGCTTCGCCAAGATTAAACTCGGCCTGGCGGTCGGCCGCAAGGAATACGAAAAACGCGATGTAATCAAAGATCGCGAATGGAAACGCGAGCAATCGCGGCTAATGAAAAAATAAAAGGAGTTGCCCATGCTCGATGTCATCACCGATTTCTGGAAGCCGGTAAAAAAACCCGGAAATGGCGGCGCGCCGGATTTGTCTACGTTGCAGATCGGCAGCACGCTCACCTTCGGGTATGTACCCCAGGTGTTGCTCTCAGGCCGCAAGCTCCGTGTGTCGAGCATCAATACATACCGTTTTAATGACGAGCGCATGACATCCTTCGTGCTGGCGCAGGAAGGCGATGAGATTGTATCGCTCATCGTAGCCAGCAGCGGAGGCGAGCAATATCTGGCGCTGTCGCGCCGCATTCCGTTTGCCGAGCGCATGAAAATGTTTGACCCCTCGGCGCTGGAAGCCGTGGTGGAACAAGCCGAAACCGTGCGCCTAGGCGCGCAGGGCATTGAGACGCAATGGAAACATTGGGTAGTACCCTATTACAAAAAAGAAATCTCCGGCGTGCGCGGCAGCGTGGTGCGCGGCGATTTCCGCCAGGGCGTACCGCCGGAAGCCGCTGCCGACCAAAATTTCGATTACGTGCTGCTCACCAGCGACAGCAATGAATACGCCATCGAGATCGAGCGTTATTCAGAGGGCCGCCTTGAGCTATATGCAACGATTTACCGCCGTCTGAACGACATTGTGGAAGTCGAAAGCCCTGAAAGCGAAGAAAACGCGCTGTCCGCCCCGCCCGTCATACCCGCGCCGGTGAGCATACCTGCTGCTGCCAATGGCTCTTCCAGCGCGCCGGTATTGGAAATTGTAAAACCGGAATCCAAGCCGGAACCGAAAGCAGAAGCAAAGCAGGAACCCGCGCCAGCACTGGCCGAAAAACCGCCCGTTGCGCCGCCGGTTGCTGAAAAGCCCGCTGAGCCTGTGGCTGCTGCACCCGCCCCAGCCCCGCGCGAAGAGAAAAAACCGGAGCCCGCAGATGCCGCGCCGCAGACGCTTGCTCCTACCACCACTAAAGCACCTTTATTTCAACCCATTCAACAACCTAGCCAACCGGAGAAAAAACCTATGCAATTCCCCATGACCAGCAATGCATCCAATGGCGCTTACGCCGATAAAAACCCGGAGCTGCGCGGCTTCCCCCGCAATGCGGACGCCGAGAACGATGCGATTGAATGCGACCTGCGCGTGGCCAATAAAATCATCGAAGAAGCCATCCGCAACGAAATGCGCCTGTCGGATGTGGTGCGCCGCGTGATCGCGCTGCCGGTCTCCAACCCGGATTCGGTGCAAATCCCCATCACGCTTTCGGATTCCGATTTCGCGCTGCTGGCCATCCGCTACAGCATGCCCGCCTCCGACAAAAACGCCATCAAAGCAAAAATCATCGAAGAACTGGGCGATTTTTCGGGCGGAAAGAAATAATAATCTGCTCTTGAGATTACTGTAATATTTCTTTTATAGCGCGGGTGAGCTGAACCAGCTCATCCGCGCTAACCGTTAGTGCCGGCGCCAAATACACCACATCGCTAAACGGCCGCACCCAGCAGTTTTTCTCGACGAATTTTGGCCGCAGCGCCGCCACATCAAATCCCTCTTCCATCTGCACCACGCCGATTGCGCCCTTCACCCGTACATCCACCACGCGCGGCAAGGCGCGGCACGGTGCCAGCTCTTCGCGCAACTGTGCTTCAATGGCCTCCACCTCCACCAGACGCGGTTCTTTCGCAAAAATATCCAGCGATGCATTCGCCGCCGCGCAGGCCAGCGCATTGCCCATGAAGGTGGGGCCGTGCATGAGCGCCGCCTCCGGGTCATCACTATAAAACGCCTGGAAAATCTCCTCGCTGGCGAGCGTGGCGGCCAGCGGCAGCGTGCCCCCGGTCAGCGCCTTGCCGAGGCATAAAATATCCGGGCTGATGCCCGCCTCTTCGCAGGCAAACATATTGCCCGTGCGGCCAAAGCCGGTGGCGATCTCATCGGCGATAAAAAGTATGCCGTGTTTTTTTGCCAGGCCGTGCAGCGCCGCCAGCACATCCGGCCCATGAAATTTGAAGCCCCCCGCGCCCTGCACCAGCGGCTCAATAATCATCCCCGCCAATTCACGCGAGGCGGAGGCCAGCAAACTGTCCAGCTCCGCAAACGCATATTCATCCGAAGGAATATCCACCACAAATTGCGGAATCACCGCATGGCGAAACGCCTTATGCATGGATTTTTCCGGGTCGGAAACCGACATGGCAGCGAATGTGTCGCCGTGATAACCGTTGGTGAAGCACAAAAAACGGTCCTTGCCGGATTTACCTAGATTCTTCCAATATTGCAGCGCGATTTTCATCGCCACTTCCACCGCCACCGAACCGGAATCGGAAAAGAACACGCGCGGCAATTTGCCTGGCACGATCTGGCTCAGCCGCTTCGCCAGCGTATAAGCCGGCTCATGCGCCAGCCCGCCCAGCATCACATGCGGCATTTTCTCCAATTGTGCGGCCACACGCTCGCGGATATGCGGATGATTATACCCATGGCAAGCGCTCCACCACGAAGCCACGCCATCCACCAGCTCCCGCCCATCTTCCAGCACAATACGGCAGCCCTCCGTACGCGCCACCGCCAACGCGGCCGGGGCCGTTTTCATTTGCGCATAAGGCCGCCAGATATGCGGCAGGCCTTCGGTGTACCAATCGGCGGTCATGGACATCCGGAAATACTTGGTTTTTTGTCTCTAATCAAATAAGTATAGTGGCCATGTATGTATATTTCCTTATTGGGCTGGGCGGCGCGCTGGGCAGCATGGCCCGGCATTTGTGCTCCATGCTGGCGCTATCACGCTTTGGCGATGCGTTTCCGTGGGGTACGGTGTTTATTAACATTGCCGGGTCGTTAGCCATCGGCTTTTTCGCCCGGCTGAATGACCCGGCGGCGCGGCTGTCGCTGTCGCCCGATATACGCATGTTTTTAATGGCCGGCGTGTGCGGCGGTTTTACCACCTTCTCCGCCTTCAGCCTACAAACGCTGGACCTTCTGCAAGCCGGGGAAATGATGCGTGCGGGGGCGAATATTGCCTTATCAGTGGTCTGCTGTGTCGCAGCGACGTGGGCGGGCCAATGGTTGGCGGGAGCATATAATGCCTCTCCTAGCAATTGAATCCGCGCTCACCGGCTGCTCGGTCGCCATCGCCAAGGGCGAGAAAATCCTGGCTTTTGGGAAGGATGACAAACTCTCCGGCCAAGCGGCCAGCCTGGTGCCACTCATTGAAAAAGTGATGCGCGAAGCGGGCCTCACTTTCGGCGAATTACAAAAAATCATCGTCACCTGCGGCCCCGGCAGTTTCACCGGCATACGCATTGGCTTGGCGACCGCACAGGCACTGGGCTTTGCCAGCGGCGTGAAGGTACAATGCCTTACTACATTGGCCGCCGCCGCCGTACGCGCGCACCGCAAATATGCTGACGCGTCACGCATTCTGGCGCAGCTCCCGGCGGGTAAAGGCGAGCTGTACACACAAGTGTTCGAACATTTGCGGGCCGAAAGCGAACCCGCCTTGCTGACGCCAGAAGCCGCGGAGGCGCTTGGAAAAACCTGCCATGCCGTCGCCGCCGAAGCGCCCGATGCGCGGGATGTGGCTTGGCTCGCCGCACAAAAAGAAGCCGCGTTTCTACTGGCCGAACCGTTTTACATCCGCCCGCCAGACGCCAAACCCGCCAAGCCGCTTGCCGCCCGCGCGCAATAGGCTATAATACCCGCCATGCGTAAAATTTCATTGTGTATGTTCGCTTCGCTGGTACTTCTAACAGCCTGCAACCCGCCGGACGTGAAACATTACACACCGCCCTCGTTTACCAAGCTGGCGCCGTTTAATATGGATGTAGCAAGCGTCAATATCACCGAAGAATACAAAACTTCTTCGCAAGCGCCGCATGTAGAAGGCCTGTTTCAAACCACGCCCACCGAAGGCGTGCGCATCTGGATGCGTGACCGCGTGCACGCCGTGGGCGGCGGGCGCACCCTTACCGTCATCATCAAAGACGCCAGCGTGACGGAAACCAAAATCCCGCCCTCCACCAGCACCGGCACATTCCTGCATGAAGAAGGCTCGCGTTATGACGCACATATAGAAGTCGAGCTGCGGATTTATGCCGAGAACAAACCCATCTCCGAAGCGAGCATCGACGTTTCCGCCACGCGTAGCGACACGCTGGGCGGCCGCGCATCGGCAGCCGACCGGGAAAAACTATTCGATGAGATGGAGCGCAATTTGCTGAATTCGCTGAACGGCGAGCTGGAGAAAAACTTCTACCGCTATTTCAGCAATTATATCCGCTATACGTCGTAAACTTTAAGCGCTCTCTGCCTCAACTGCTTCGGTCTCAACCGCAATGGGCGATGACGCGATTGTAGGTGCCAGCACATCCCTGCTTACCCGTTTGCGACGGCGAGGAGCGGCGGCTTTCAACACAGGAACCCGGTGCTCGCAGCGTGGGCATGTGGCGGGGGATTTATTGAGATCGTAAAACCGGCTGTTGCAATTTGAGCAGGTGTGTTTTGTGCCGTGGGTAGTAGAAGCGGTTATCATAATAACCCTTTCGGTAACACCCCAAAAGCCTGCGAAGAAATGCCTCGCTAAGGTCACAGAATGCCGAATATCAGCGCTATAAACGCACTGTAATAATAAAATGCGGCAGCTTTCGCCGCCGCATTTTACTTAAGCTAAAAGCCCTAAGCGGCTTTCGTCAGAAGCTGAAGTTTGGAAGCAGACGTTTTGCCTTTTTCCGTGATCAGTTCATAGCTCAGGCGTTGTCCTTCGTTCAGCGTGGACAGGCCGGCTTGTTCCACCGCGCTGATGTGAACGAACACATCGTTGCCGCCTTGTTCGGGCTGAATGAAACCAAAACCTTTGGTGGGGTTGAACCATTTTACAATTGCAGTATTAGCCATAAGAAATCCTTTCTTCTATGGACGTTATGAATCGCCACGATGGCGACCCTAAAGAGCTTGCATGCAAAACACATGTCTTGCGATCCTACGAGCTAATGTCAGAAAGAAGTAAGAAAATCCTTGGGGGATATTCTTAAGTGCTGTGCTTATCTGCACAACCGCTGGAAAAGCGGCATCCGTCATCAATTCTTCAGAGAAATACTCACTCAGTGTGTGCAAACTAACACATTCTTTTGCGAAAGTCTAATAGTATCAGGCAGATCGCTTGACCGCACGGTCGCAGCGGGCTAAACAAGCCGCATGTACCCATTTATTGTCACCCTCTCCGAGCTGATTAACCTGTGCAATCTGGTGCTTACCGCCTGGGTGGTGCTCAGCATGCTGATTTACTTCAATATCGTAAACCGCTACCAGCCCTTTGTGGCCAAGCTGAACCAAGTGCTGAGCCGGCTGGTCGAGCCGCTGCTGCGCCCCATCCGCAAATACCTGCCGGATTTCGGCGGGGTGGACGTGTCGCCCATCGTGCTGTTCCTGCTGTTGGACTTTTTAAAACGCGCGCTGTGGTATTATTTTGGGTAATTCGTTCTACAACGCCCATATTTTCTGCTGCACCAACCGCCGTGAGCCCGGTTCGCGCCGCGGCTGCTGCGCCGAAAAAGGCGCCGAGGAACTGCGCGATTACATGAAGCAACGCATCAAAGAACTCGGCCTGCCGCACATGCGCGTCAACAACGCCGGCTGCCTGGACCGCTGCGAACTGGGCCCCTGCATGGTCATCTACCCCGAAGGCACCTGGTACGCCTGCAAAACCAAGGAAGATGTAGACGAAGTCATCGCCTCGCATCTGCAAGGCGGCGAGCGCGTTGCGCGCCTGGCGCTGCCGGAGCGCCCGGATAAACCCGAGCAATGAATTTTCTTGCATTCTCCCGCCCCAGGCCCTAATCCCTAAACCCCTGAGATTGGGGCGGTTAGCTCAGTTGGTTAGAGCGCCACGTTGACATCGTGGAGGTCGGAGGTTCGAGTCCTCTACCGCCCACCACCGCTTTTGTCCGCGCCTTTGGCGCGGTCTTACAAAAGCGAGTGCCCGGCGTAGCTCGAAGAGCGTAGACGGGCTAGTGCCACAGGTTCTGAAGCCTATTACAACCTTTTTTGCATTAGAATCGTATCAATCCTTACTGCATCCGATATTTGTCATCAAAATATTGGGGCGGGTGTATATCCTTAGCTTCGTCGATGATGCTATCTAGCGCGGCATGGCGTTTCTCTCTCCAATTCTTATATGGCACGAAACCTGACATAGCGTTGGCTTGTTTTCCACCCTGGCATAGCCAAGTATCGTTAGTACGGTTTTGGAATCCCAATACCAGATAGGTAATTATATGTTTTTGGAGTTCATGTCTTTGAGCATCTGGAAGTTTAAAGTAGTACACACTAATGGGAAGAAGCTTGTTATCAATAAACTCAGCGCGAGCCTTTGGAGCCGAACTGTCAACGCATTGGAAGCCTTCTGTCTCGATCTCCCATTGTGCTTCAAGGAATCGCTCGGCGGCTTGATTTTTGAATTCCGTACTTTTGGGTTCCGGAACAGATACCGCCGCGCGCCATAATAAAGAAGAAAACAGAAATCCAATGTAACTGCTTCCATCATGACCTTCTTTAAGTTCCAGCCATTTGAGAGCACGAGACGCCGTTTCGCCGTCCTTTACATCAATGACAGCGCTATCCAAAGCCTCAAAATCATGAGCGGCGAGAAGATCATCAAGTTTTGCTTCGTAAACTCCGGGTGTTATCTTTGCTTCGGAGGAGGTAGGCGTTATATCCGATGCGGAAGTACTTTTAGTGCATGACGTTTGACTTAATAATGCAATAAGCAATAGAGCGTAAAAGTTGTAACGAGACATATAGCTTCCTTTTCAAGGTTAGCATAATCGCTCCTTAAATAGATCATAATTACCCCACATATGCTACACTGCCGGCTTACCCACTAGACTAAAGCCGCACAATTGCGATATAAAACAATACTTAATACCCCGTTTTTTAACGCTTTCTTATTGGTTCCTCAAGGATAATGGCGCATGGCTCATCACCGTCGACGTCGCCCGAAGAATCGGCTGAAAAACCTCCTTTTTATGGGGGTGTTGCTGGCGGTGTTCATGAGCGCGTGGGTGTGGGGCGGCGCGGTGTTCAATGCAAACACGCTGCGCGACGTGGCAGTTGCCCGCCTGCATGACACATCCGGCCAGACGCTCGCCGTCAAAGGCGCGCCGCAATTCACGCTGTTCCCCGCGCCGACGCTTTCGCTGCCGCTGGTAGAAATCACGCCCGCGGAACCGCACGCACCGCGCCTGCGCATCGATAAGCTGCAAATCGGCTTTAACTGGAGCGCGCTGTTTGATAACTCGCCCACACCCGCCTCCCTCACGCTTAAACGCGCCACGGTGGAGATTGAGCTGAACACAAACAACACGCCGGATTTCGGCTGGCTGGAACAATTCTGGACACAAGCCAGCGCCTCCGCTTCGCCGCTTCAAGAAATCGCGCTGAGCGATTCACGCGTGGTGGTGCTCGACAGCAGCGCCGAGGCCGCCGCGCGTTTCGATCAACTCACCATCCGCTTGCAACGCAAAGGCAACCGTTTCATTTCCACCGGCGGTTTCCGCTATGGCGACTTACCGCTGCATTTCGACGTGGCGATTAGCGATGGCAATGCGGAAGCGCAGCTCAGCAAAGACGCCAGCAATTACCTCCACTTCAAAGGCACCTGGCAGGGCACAGGCGACGAGCTAACCGTGCTGGGCGCGCTGAAAACGGTGTGCGGAACGCTCTGCACGCCGCCCATGCAACCTGCCGCCGCGCCTGCTGCACCACCCGCAAATTACATCGCAAACGCAACCATTGCCTATGCGCAAAAAGACCGCGCGCTGCACCTCACCGGCCTTACGCTGCAAGGCCCGGGCACCAAAGGGCAAGGCTCAGCGGATATGCTGTTTCAAGAACACCCCGTCATTTCCACCACCATTGCCTTTTCGCAAATCAACATAGAGGCGCCCTGGCTGCGCGCATTGGCAGGCGCGTCGGCCGCCGATCAGGACCAGGGCGTGGGCGCGCTGCCGCCCGAGGAAAAAGCGCTTCCGGGCGGGTATGACCTGACGTTAAATATAACGGCGGATGAGCTGCTGCTGGCAGGCCGCGCGCTGACACATGCATCGTTCGGTGCCACACTGTCGCAGGGAAATTTATCCATCGACCATCTCAATTTTTCGATCCCCAGTAACGGCGAGGTGGCCATCGCAGGCCGCATTTACGACACGGCGCGCGGCATGCGTTTCCAAGGCACAAGCCAGGCGCACGGCGACAGCCTGCGCGCGCTGCTGGGCTTATTCGATCCCACTGCCGCAACCTATCCCGAGAATGCCTTCGGCACCTTTTCTATCAACTCCAATCTGTTTCTCTCCTCCACCCAGCTACGGCTCTCCGAAGCGGATGTGCATTTAGGCGAGCTGGGCCTGCAGGGCGGCCTGGTCACCTATTTCGAAAAAACGCCGCGCGTGGAAGCGCAGATTTTGCTGAACGACATCAACCTCGACTATTTCCGCAACAGCTGGCGCGATGCGCAGCGCGCGGCCGGCACGCATGATTTCATTTTTAAAATCACCAGCAGCGTAAACCTTGCCTGGCTGCGGCAATTGGTGCCGCTGGTGGATTTGCGCGTGCGGCTGCACGGCTTTACGTTCCTCGATCACCACGGCACCGAAGCGTCGTTTAAAATCTCGGCACGCAAAAACGAATTCGGCTTCCGCGACATCGAGATGCACTATCCCGAAGGCGATCTGAAGGGTAACATCATCGCCAATGTGGGACAGGAGATTCCCTCCATCGACGTTGCATTGGATTCGCCGTTTCTGGACACCGCCTATTTTTCGAGTGACAGCGGCGGTATCGGCACTAGCCCGCTCATCAACCCGCAAGACAGCGCGCATCGCTGGTCGGAAGAGCTGTTCGATTTCAGCTGGATGATTGGCGTCAGCAGCACGCTTGATTTCAAAGCCGGGCAATTCACCCATCGCGGCACTACTTACGGCAATTTCACGCTCCAGGGCACGCTGGCGCATGAGCAATTCCAGTGCACCAAGCTGGCTTTCGACCATTTCGGCGGCCATCTGGATGCGCGCGGCACGCTGGCCGGTGGCAAAGTGCCGGGCCTGAGCGCCAGCTTCACGTTGTATAATAATGATCTTCCCACACTACTCTCCAGCTTTAGCGGGCTCAATGAACCGCAAGGCCGCGTCAGCATCAGCGGCACAATGGTGACATCCGGCATTCACCTGCGTTCCTGGGTTGAGCAGGCGGATATCAAAATGATCGTCGCAGCGCGCGGCGTAAAGGTGCCGGGGTTTAATCTCAAAGCAGTGATCGATAGCGTAAACGGCGCGGAATCGGTGGCGGATGTTGGGCGGCGGGTGGAGCGCATTTTGCCCACCGGCACCACGCCACTTTCCGCTGACGGTAACATCAATATCCAACAAGGCATATTGATTGCCCCCAACATCAAACTCACCTCCGGCAAAGCCATCGGCGCGCTCACTGCCGAATGGCGGCTTATTCCCTGGACGCTGCGCATGAGCACGCTATGGCAACTGCCCATGCTGCCCTCCGAAACCGTACCCACGCTCACGCTGGACGTCGCCGGCACGCCGGAAAGCCATACGCTCAAAACCGACACCTCATCACTCGAGGCCTATGTCGCCAAGCGCATTGTAGGCCGATAATATTTTCCCTCCCCCTTGATGGGGGAGGGCTGTTTTCCTTAGGCTTGCGCCTTCGCAAGGCTTAGGAAAACAGGAAGAGGGTGAAAGCGCCGTGGATTTTTTCCTAAGCGCCTAAGCGCCTCACCCCCTCCCTAACCCTCCCCCATCAAGGGGGAGGGAACAGAATGGATTGTGGAGCAGATGGAAAATATTATCGTCACCGGCGGCGCGGGCTATATCGGCAGCCATATCTGCAAAGCAGTGCGCGGGGCTGGCATGCAGCCGGTCACGGTGGATGATTTAAGCCGCGGGTTTGAAAAACTGGTCAAATGGGGCCCGCTGGAGCGCGGCGATATTACGAACGAAGCTTGGCTCAGCGCCGCGCTTGCTAAATGGAAACCCAAAGCGGTCATCCATTGCGCCGGGCTGATCAGCGTCGGCGAATCCGTAACGGACCCGGACCCGTATTATCACCACAATGTCACTGGCACACTCACCTTGCTGCGCGCCATGCGCAGCGCGGGTGTAGCACAGCTTATTTTCTCCAGCAGCTGCGCCGTGCATGGCCATCCGCCAGAACTTCCCCTGCGTGAAGACGCGCCCTTTGCGCCGCTCAGCCCCTACGGCCGCAGCAAACTTGCCGCTGAATATGCGATCACGGACGCAGCGCGTGCCTATGGCCTCAGCGCCGCGATCCTGCGTTATTTTAATGCCGCTGGCGCCGACCCGGCAGGCGAGGCCGGCGAGCTGCACGAGCCCGAAACCCACCTCATTCCCCTCGCCCTACTCGCTGCAGAGTCCGGCGGCGCATTCCATCTTTACGGCACGGATTACTCCACACCAGACGGTACGGCTGTGCGCGATTACATCCACGTGACCGACCTCGCGCAGGCGCATGTGCAAGCACTAGCGCTGCTCACCAAACCAGGTACGCAGGTGATGAATATCGGCACTGGGCAAGGCCATTCCGTGCAGGAAGTGCTGCGCGTGGTGGAAAGCGTGACGGGGAAAAAAGTGAATGTGCAACATCACCCGCGCCGCGAAGGCGACCCGCCCATGCTGGTGGCCGATAACAACCGCGCGCGCAGCCTACTTGGTTTTTCGCCTACACATTCAAGCCTGACCACCATTGTACAAACCGCATGGCAATGGCATAGTCGCAGCGGAGAACATGTATGACCGCACCACTGCTTTCCGTTGTCGTTCCCTGCTATAATGAAGAAGAAGGCCTGCCCGAGCTGCACCGCCGCCTAAGCGCCGCCTGCGCGCCTTACGGATCGGCGGGCTACGAAATTCTGCTGGTCAATGACGGCTCGCGTGACGGCACCTGGGCATGCATCCAAGCGCTACATCAAAAAGACACGCACGTGCTCGGCATCAGCCTATCGCGCAATTTTGGCCACGGCATGGCCCTCACCGCCGGGCTGGACGCTTGCCGCGGCGAGCGCGTGCTGATCATCGACGCCGATCTGCAAGACCCGCCGGAACTGCTGGCGAAAATGATGGCACGCATGGACGCCGGCGCAGACGTAGTTTACGGCAAGCGCGAAAGCCGCGCCGGCGAGAGCTGGTTCAAACGCGCCTCCGCCCGCTTCTTCTATCGCCTGCTCAGCAAATTCAGTGATGTACTGATACCCGAGGACACTGGCGATTTCCGCCTCATCAACGCCCGCGTAGTGCAAGCGCTGCGCGCCATGCCGGAAAGCGCCCGCTACACGCGCGGCATGGTAGCGTGGGTGGGCTTCCGCCAGGAACCGCTGCTGTATGCGCGTGATGCGCGCTTCGCCGGGCGCACGCATTATACGCTCGAGAAAATGTTAAAGCTGGCGCTGGATGGCATCACCGGCTTTTCTAACCGACCGCTGCGCCTGGCGTTTTATCTAGGTTTTCTGATGCTGATGGGCAGCGGTATTCTGCTGCTCTACATTATTTATTCCTATATCACCGGCTCATCCGTGCGCGGCTGGGCGAGCTTGGCGTTTATCATCGTCGGCTCGCAGGCGGCGCAATGGTTTTTCCTCGGCCTGATTGGCGAATATATCGGCCGCATTTACCAGGAGAGTAAACGTCGGCCGAATTATCTGGTGAGCGAGCGAGTGGGTTGAGTCGTTGGTCGTCTGTTGTTAGTCGTTAGTGAGTAAGTAAAACATTGACTAACGACAAACGACCAACGACTAACTACAAACAACTCCCTATTCCATATACTGCCCGCCGTTGATGGAAAGCGTTTCGCCGGTGATGAATCCCGCGCCTTCAGACGCCAGGAACACAACCGCACGCGCAATTTCCTCCGGCTTACCCATACGGCCAACGGGAATGCCCGCCAAAATAATCTTCATCACTTCCGGATTGATGTTTTTGGTCATATCCGTTTCAATATAACCAGGCGCGATAGCGTTCACCGTAATACCCTTGGCCGCCGCTTCACGCGCGAGCGCTTTGGTGAGGCCAAAAATGCCGGATTTTGCTGCCGAATAATTCGTCTGCCCGAATTGGCCGAGCTGGCCGTTCATCGAGCTGATATTCACAATGCGCCCAAAGCTTTTGCCGCGCATGGATTCAATCACCGCACGCGACATGTAAAAACACGAATTGAGGTTGGTCTGCACTACCGTATCCCAGCTCTCAGCGGACATCTTATGCATCGCGCCGTCCTTGGTGATGCCCGCATTGTTGACCAGAATCTCCACCGGCCCGCCCAGCGCACCTTCGACTTCCTTCACGCCCTGCTGACATTCATCGAAATTCGCCACATTCCACTTAAACACCGGAATGCCGTGCTCCGCAGTAAACGCTTTCGCCGCAGCATCCGCCGTGGCGTAATTCGCGGCGACTTTGTAACCGGCGTTTTTAAGTGCAACCGAAATGGCGGCGCCGATGCCGCGAGTTCCGCCGGTTACTAATGCAATTCTTGTCATAACTACTCCCTTTCCACGCACATCGCCACACCCATGCCGCCGCCAATGCACAGCGTCGCAACGCCCTTCTTGGCATTCCGGCGTGGCATTTCGTAGAGCAGCGTGGTTAGCACGCGCGCGCCGCTGGCACCCACCGGGTGGCCGAGGGCAATCGCGCCGCCGTTGACGTTGACCTTTTCCAAATCCCAGCCCATCTCACGGTTCACCGCGATCGCCTGCGCGGCGAAGGCTTCGTTGGCCTCAATCAGGTCGAGGTCTTTCACACCCCAGCCCGCTTTCGCCAGTGCTTTTTTGCTGGCGTAGATGGGGCCAAGACCCATAATCGCCGGGTCCAGCCCCGCATGCGCCCATGATTTGATGGTAGCGAGCGGTTTCAGGCCACGCTTATCGGCGTCTGCGCGCGTCATCAGCA
>Ga0206960_1044_pt1 | contig 33433 bp, 38 predicted proteins | sample Alteio_BWOrgHeat_29_FD_153255 | JGI IMG/M metagenome (GOLD analysis project Ga0206960, IMG submission 153255) | Enriched cells from forest soil in Barre Woods Harvard Forest LTER site, Petersham, Massachusetts, United States -... | ecosystem: Environmental > Terrestrial > Soil > Temperate forest >... | reverse complement strand
GATACGGATGATGCGGCTGAGCTCATCCACGTTCACGTGCGCGCGGTCCGAGGGCGTGACGACGGCGTAGCGATGCGTCGTGTCGTCCCACCAGCATGGGATGATCGTGCCGCAGACGTGGTACACGCGGAACCAGGCGCGGCGACCGTTAAGGACTTGGGGGACGATGCGCTGCTGGATGAGGAAGCGCTGGTTGCGGAATTTGGCGCGGGTTTGCATGATGTCGTCCGGCCGCGTGGCGCCGACCACGACGCCAAATCCGCCGCTGCCTTTCGCCGGTTTCACGACAAACGGTGACGCTAGCGGTTCGATCAGGCGCGCGTCAAAATTCGGCTCACTCTCGTAGGGCGGCAAGATGATCGTGAGCGGCAACTGCAGGCCGCGCGCAAGGAGTTCGCCGTGAATGTTCGCCTTGTCGATGGACCGGCGGTAGTGGTGCTGGGCGTTGATGAACTTCGCGCCCTTCGATTGAAGCAACTGATTGAATTTCAGGAACCGTTCGTCCTCGTCGCTGGCACGGTCAAGGAAGTAGGTGAAATGCCGTTCGCCATTTTGCACTTCGAGAAAAGTTTGCGGGAGGTTATGGATTCCGACGAGATAGCAGCTTAATCCGGCATTCAGGCATGAGCGGTCTAGCTGGTTGACGAAATCCTGGTCAAACTGCCAGTTCCAGGCCAATCCGAAATGTATTTCAGTCGAGCGTCGGGCCGTCGTGTCCATTTCCCTCTTGCGTTGTGCAGCAGCTCTTTACAGCAGCTTCCGCACCCAGCGGGCGCGTCAAGGGAGGAGCACCGGGCCCTGATTTTGCAGGGGTCGGCGCGTCGTTCAATTCGGGGTATTCGAAAACCTTGCCTTCGTAATTGCGAATGATGACGCGCTGTTTGTCATGCGCCAGCACGTACTCCGGACCAATGGGCACTTTGCCGCCGCCGCCTGGTGCGTCGATAACATACTGCGGCACCGCGTAGCCGGTCGTATGTCCGCGCAACGCCTCGATGATCTCGATGCCCTTGCTCACGGTGGTGCGCAGGTGGTGTGTGCCTTTCACCGGATCACATTGATAGATGTAATACGGTCGCACCCGCATCATCAGCAACTTGTGGACGAGCTTCTTCATGACCGCCGCGTCGTCGTTTACCCCACGTAACAACACGCTTTGGTTCCCCAACGGGATCCCCGCATCGGCCAGCCGGCCGCACGCCTCCCTGACTTCGTGCGTGGCCTCCTTCGGGTGATTGGTATGGATGCTCATCCACAACGGATGGTACTTCCGCAACATCGCGCACAACTCGGGCGTGATGCGTTGTGGCAGGAAAATCGGGATGCGCGTCCCGATGCGCAGAAATTCAACGTGCTTGATCGCGCGCAACTGGCTGAGCACATGCTCAAGCCGTTCGTCGCTGAACAACAACGGATCGCCGCCGCTCAACAACACGTCGCGCACTTCGGTGTGTTCGCGGATGTAATTGATCGCGGCGTCAAATTCGGTGTGCAGATGCTGTTCACCCGCGCCGCTGACCACGCGGCTACGCGTGCAATAGCGACAGTACGCCGCGCAACGATCGGTCACGAGAAATAGGACACGATCCGGGTAGCGATGCACGAGTCCCGGCACCGGCATGTGTTCGTCCTCGCCACACGGGTCAGCCATTTCCCACGGGGCCGCAACCATTTCTTCGGCGCGCGGGATGACCTGGGCGCGAATCGGACAGTTCGGATCATTGACGTCAATGAGATTGAAAAAGTACGGCGTGATCGCCATCGCCAGGTGGTGACCCGCATGGGACACACCTTCGCGCTCGGTGGGCGTCAGCGGCATCAACGCCTCCAGCGCCTCCAACGAGGTGATGCGGTTGCGAAGTTGCCACCGCCAGTCATTCCAGTCCGCATCCGGCACACGCGCCCAGATGCCCCGCCCGGCCGACGGGAATTGCTCGTCAATAGAAAAAGATTCCAAGGGAGATGATTCCAAATTCACGGGGTTGGGATGCGGAGATGGGGGCGGAAGATTCACGCCGAGCGCTAACGCATCAGCGCGTGGAATGCCCCACTGTCCCCCAGGCTCGTCGGTCTGCATTGCTCCGGCAAGTATAGAACATCACCGTCCCGTGTCAAGCGAGCGGGATTTGGGTGGTTCTCAGCCCACTAGTTGACGCCGTGGAGCGACCGCCTGCGATGCGCCAATCCCGCGACGAGGAATACCAGACCCAGAAACATGAGCGCCATGCTACTCGGTTCGGGAACGGAACTGACATTGAGGCTGGCATCCACACTGACGGCCGATGCGCCCGAGGCGGTGAGTTGGACGACCTGTGACAACGAAAACGGAGTGGCGAATGCCAGCGATCCGGAATTGCTGGTCAGGACCGGCAGCGGAACTGTACCGGTCGTTGTCAACTGGGTCGTCAACGCTCCCACGAGGTTGGATGGATCGCCAAAGACGCTGTAATTGATGGTAGTCGGCGCGCCGGAAATGACGTGACCACTTACCGTGGAGTTCAACGTCGTGGGTGCGTGCGTAAAGCCAGTGTCGGAAAACGTATAGGTCAGGCTACCGGCACCGGTCGAACTGGCCTGAATAACGAGATCCATCACTGGATTGGTTGAGCTTCCCAGCGCGGGCTTGGTGGCACCGGTAGAAACGGTCAAGCTCCATACCCCCACATTGGTACTTAGCGTCAACACACCGACCGCGGGATTCAGGTCGCCCGGGCCATTGTCGCCGATGGTAATTACCGGGTCTATTCCATCGTTAATCGACAAAATTGTGCCGATCGCTCCACGCGCAATTCCGGCGACTCCCACGACCGCTAACAACACGACGAAGAACCTCAAATCCCTTTTCATAAGCACCCTATTCCCCTTGCTTACTAGTTTTCGAACCCACGCCACCTTGCACCCTTGGCGCCGTTACAACAATCGGCAGGGGCCTGATTTTTTCATGGGAAATATGCCTACCCCGTATCAGCATTTATCCGATGGTGGACAAATTCCAAATTTGACTTTTCATATCAATTCCATGAGCATGGGCCTTGAAACTTATGACACGGGCGTTCACGATCCACTCTCTTTTGGGCATTTGCGTCGGGCTCTTGTTTCTGGCCGACGGCCACTCTTTGTCTCCAACGTCTCACCGAGAATTCATGCCGGTGATCCGCCATGGTTCGGGCAAGGCGGCCAACTGGGCCGGCTACGTGGCAGCGCCGGATCTATTGGTTCCGCTGAAGCATTCCGTGACGGATGTCCAAGGGTCGTGGCGGGTGCCGACTGTCGCTTCTTCGGGGACACTCGATAGTTCGTCGGCGATCTGGCTGGGCATTGACGGCGATTTGGACAGAACCGTGGAACAGATCGGCACCGAACAGGATTGGAGCTCGGGGACGCCGGTCTACTTCGCGTGGTTTGAGATGTTTCCCGCACGCGCTTTCCTGATCATGGACGTTCCCATCCAGCCCGGCGACGAGATCAGCGCAGAAGTCCAATTCATTCCCAAAAACAAATTCATCCTCAGCATCAGCAACCTCACGCAGAACACCGGGTTTTCAATTACCAAGAAACGCGCGGCCCAACGTACCTCGGCGGAATGGATCGTCGAAGCTCCGTTTTTCCGTCGGATCCTTTCGCTGGCGGATTTCGGGAGTGTGACCTTCACCGGGTGCTCGGCGACCATGCAAGGCGCCCAGGGACCGATCAATGACAGCTTTTGGCACAATGAAGCCCTGACGATGGAAAATCCGGTGAGCAGCACGGTCCTTGCGCAACCTTCCGGTCTCACCGGGGGTGGAACTGGATTCACTGTTGATTGGCAGCACCACTGATATCGTGAACGGGAAACAGTCGGCTTACTGGGCGAAGCCGAGACGATAGTAGCGCGTAGGGGAGCTTGCAACGTTCGGGTCGACCACGGTAATCGAGCCGCCGGTGCCGGGCACGTTATTGGCAAAGGTGATCCACTCGCCGTCAACGGCATTGGTGGTTTGCTGGACGAAATAGACCCGATTCGTGGTACTAACGAAACTCACCAGAACATTGCTGCCGATTCTTAGCGTGGTTGGCGTGGGCAAATCCCTGCCCAAATTGAAGTCGATCACGCTGTAAATCCAATCAAGATTCGCCGAGATGCGGGTACTATAAAAAGCGCTGGGGATGGGCAGTACACCATTGATGGATATCCAGTCCGAGGGACCGGATCCGGTCTGTTGAAACAATCCACGACGGTCCGTGAGCGCCCCCGTAAAGACCGTGGCGTCGACCGCGTTGCTGAACTCACCATCCACGCCATGGTTGATCCCCGCTAGTTTCCACACCCCATCTTCTTGGATGAACACGCCGCCGCCGGAATCGCCGTCGGAGAGGTGGCACTCGTTCGACCCGCCATTACCGTCAAAGATTACGCGCAACATATCGCCGACGCCGACACCGAGATTGGTGATCGCCGCAACGTCGTTCTCGCCCCAGCGCTGGACGCCGTCGGGTGCGCCCCAGAACCAGCCGTTGGTTTCTCCGCCCACGACGACGGGCGCGCCACGTTGCGTGCCGCGGCCAAAGACAACCAAGTGCTGGTTGGTTTCTTCCGACGAGGAATAGAGCCGGGCGTAACTGGGAAATGTCTCCTGCACCCGCCAGATGGCAAGGTCACTGTCGAAGGTTTTGAAGGCGGCGACAGGATGATAGGGACGCCCGTTGAAAAGGAAGAGGTCATTGGTCGTGCCGCCTACGTGGTTTGCCGTGATGAAGTACTGCGGTGCGATCGGCGTCCCGAGAAAGTTGAGCCAAAGACCCTGATACTGCCAGCCGCTGTTCGTGAGCGCGCCGGCGGGAGCGGACGTATTGTAACCCGGATCACCGGTCGATTGAAAAATCACCGCGCCTGCGTGCGGTGCGCCGATCACCACCGAGGAAACGCAAAGGCCCACAACAGCCAACCCCCTGCGCAATTGATCTTTTCCACGATTCATAACGAGCGTAGCTGACGACTTTACCGTGACCCCTGTTCCCAAGGAGGCGTTCGTAAGTTTATCATGCCGACCCCTCCCCGGCCAGCCTATTTCCTTGACGCTGTCTTTGCCAACCGACTAGCATTCTCAGTTATTGCCGTGCCTGACCACGTGGTGTGCATACAATGAAAAAGGTTATCGCTGTTCTACTTTTGCTGATTGTCGCCGTCACAGCGGCGATTATCTATTTCACATTTGGCAAACCGGCACCGCGCGCTGCCACCCTGCTCCCCGAATCTACCCTGGCCTTCATTGACATTCCCGATCTGTCAAAATCGCGCACGGAATTCACCAAGACCGAGTTTTACGCGCTCTGGCATGAACCCGAGGTGCAAGCGTTCCTGGCACAACCGCTGGCCGCGTTGCGGGAGATGGGCCCGAGCATAGGATCTCCAAAGGACACCGATACGATTGGCGGTTTGGTCTTCAACACGATGCAAGGGGAAGTATTTCTCGCCGTCACACACGTGACACTCTTCCCTTCATTCAATCCGGGACTGGTCGCCGGCGTGGATGTTCGCAACAAACGCATCGAAGCGAGGGCGGGCCTGTATACGCTCGAAGGCCAGCTCAAGCAGTCGTATCCGAAGGGGACATTTCAGGACAAAGAATACCTCGGCGTGAAATATTCCCTTTGGGAAACCGATCCCGCGTACCCGGTCTGCCACGCGTTTTTCAATTCATTGATCGTTTTTACGTTCGGGGAAGACGCGATGCGGGACATGATCGCTAGTTGGACCGGTCAGGTTCCGCGCGACTTCAAGCGCCTCGCCAACAGCGCAAAGTTCAAGAACGTCCAGCAACATGCCTCGGCGAACCACGAGTTTCTGGCGTACTTCAATGTCGAGGACATGCTCAACCTCGTCGGACCGCTCCTCGCGTTTTCTCCCCAAACCGCTGGCCTGTACCAGAAATTCTCGCGTACCCAGACCGCGTCCTACAGCCTGACCTTCGAGGACCGCGGCATCAACGACGTCGGTTTTGTGGGCTACTCCAGCAACGTGCCGAAACCCACACCGCCCACACAACGCAAGACGCTCGCTCTCACATCGCCCGACACGCTCGTCTATTCCGTCGGCTCTGCCGACCTGTCGGCCACCTACGACGAAGTGATGCAGTCCCTCTCCCAGTCGGGAAGCGCCGATCTGATGCTCACTGTCGGACAGTTTCAGCATGCTCTTCGCACCAGCGGCATTCGCATGAGCGAGGACGTCCTGCAAAAACTCGGCCCGGAGTTCGCCGTGATCGCCAGTTGGCCTCCCGGCGTCCGCACGCCCGGAGTGGCTATCGTCAGCGAGGTTACCGACGCAGCCAAACTCCGTCCCGCGCTCGATACAGCGATGAATGCACTTCGGGAAAGCCTGGGAGGCACCAACGATGCGTTGCCGTGGGATGAGACCGAGAGCGCGGGACAAACATTGTGGTCGCTTCACATCGGTCCCCAGTTTTTTGTGCCCACGTATGCGCTGACCGACCGATTTTTCATCCTTGCCAGCAGCCCCGATTATGCGCGCGAACTGCTCACCCAGGCGAAAGAGTCGAAGCCGACACTTACTACGAACCCGTCGTATCAGCAGTCCATGAAACGCCTGCCGATAAATGGATCATCGTACGGCTACGCCGAACTGCGCGGGTTGTTCACGTCGCTGTACGGATTGATGAAGCCCATCCTGACGAGGGACGGTGGCAACCCCTTCGTCGATGTAAAAAAACTTCCGCAGTCGGAGACCATTACCAAACACCTGTTCCCCCTCGTCTCCGCGACCGTAAGCGATGCGCAACAGACAACTGCCACATCCTTTTCGCCGCTCGGCAAATCCCTGGCCGTGATTGCCGGCGTCGGCGGCGCGGTCTGGGCGGTCAATACTTTCGGGCCACAGCTTCAACAATCCGCTATTCCAATCTGGCCCAAAAAGTCTTCAAGTAGGGCCGCTCCTTCGGCGCCAGTCGAAAATCAAACGGAAGTGTCTCAAACTCCAGCGACGCCATAATGCGATCGCAATTCTGCGCCGCGATCTGGACGCTCTTCTCGAACTGCTCGGCTTCCAACGACCGCTGATTCGTCGAGCACAGCAGCCAACCGCCCGGCGCCACCAGCGGTACCGCCAGCGCGGCCAGTTCCTCGTAGTCGCGCGCAGCCTGGAACACCCGTCCCTTCTTCGTCGTCGAAAACGTCGGCGGATCGAGGATAACAACGTCCCAACGTTGCCCACGCTTGGCCAGGCGTTTCAGCCACTCAAACGCGTCCCCAAAAATAAAATCGTGCGCCGCGGGATCGAGGCCGTTCGCGCGGAAGTTGTCCTTGCCCCACTCCAGGTAATTTTTCGAGAGATCCACGCTCGTCGTCACCGCACCCGCCTTCGCGGCGGCGACGGAAAACGCGCAGGTGTACGCGAAAGTATTGAGCACCGTCTTTCCCTGCAGTGGTAATGCCAGCAATCGCCGGCGATTCTCGCGCTGGTCGAGAAAGATGCCGCTCGCGAGTCCTTCACCAAAGTTGATTAGGTACGTCATGCCATTCTCACGAATCGACGCGCGTTGCCCCAACTCGCTTCCGCAAACCAGTCGCGGCGCCAACCGCTTTTGCTTGCTCGCTAATTGCGAATAGATCGCCGGTGGTTCGCACTCTTTCCGCAGTCGCTCGATCAACTCCGCCTCTTGCGCCATTGCCGCCTCGGTTTGCCACTGAACGAGCAACGTCCCCGCATACGAATCGACAATCATTTCCGTAAATCCATCAGCTTCACCGCTGATCAGGCGAAACGCATTGGTCGCCTCACCGAACAAAGGTTCGCGAAATTCCCGCGCCGCCACCAACGCATCCACCTCATCGAATGCGCGCGGCACCGATGCCTCAAACAACACGCGCTCCATTGATGTCGGATGCTCGAAGCCAAGCTTGTACGCGTGGAGCATCAATCGCGGCGCCGCCTCCCCCTCGTAGAGCGTGTCGCCGAGTATCGGGAATCCGCTCTCCGCGGCATGTCGCCGGATCTGATGCGTCTTGCCCGTCAGCGGTTTTGCTTGTGTAAGAAAATGCTCCCCATGGTCGTCGATAAACTCAAATTCCGTCACGCAGTTCGGCGACTTGGCCCAAAACTTCTGGCGCGTCGGGCGCACGGCGCTGAGCAGCAAATACGTCTTCTCAACAGTGTGCTTCTCAAATTGCTTTGTCAGCAATTGGTTGGCGCGCTGCGTCTTTCCAAAAACAATTACCCCCGACGTGTCCTTGTCGAGCCGTTGCAGAATGGAAAGGTTCCGCCAGCGCCGTTCGCGCTTCGTCAGCCATTCGTGAATCCCATCCGGCGTGAACCGGTCGGGCTTGTGCGTGTTGATGCCGGAAGGCTTGTTGACGACCAGCAGGTCATCGTCCTCGAAGAGAATCAGTCCGCTCACAAGACGCCGGCGCTCAACCGGGTGGCCAATCCATCGGCCGACCGCCAAGTAAATGCAGGTGCAAATGCGCCACGCTTTCGCCCGCATGCGCGCCGTTGTTGATCACCAGGCGATAGCCCGTGCCCTCGATGCCTTCCTTCCGCGCGATTTCCGCGGCCACCGTCAGCAGATGCCCCAGCATCGGTTCATCCTCGGCCCGCGCCTCCGACACGCGCGCGATGTCTTTCTTCGGCACGATGAGAATGTGGGTCGACGCCTTCGGTTCGACATCGCGAAACGCCAGCACTTGATCATCTTCGTAAACAATCTTGGCGGGAATCTCCTTGCGGATGATTTTGGCAAAAATGTTGTCGGCCATGGCCGCTACTCCACCACGGCGAGTTTCAGGTCCGCGGCCTTGACCGGCCGCACCCGCGCCACGCGTTCGCGAACGTACTCGACGATTTCTTCCGCCAGCTTGCGGCAACCGGAATTCCAGCGGCGCGCGCCGCGCAATTGCATCACGCACGCCCGCAACCCATCCACCTCGATCACCGAAAGCCGATGGTCCGATGCCGCCTTCAGCTCGTGGTCCAGTTGACGGAAAAACTCGAGCTCAAACGCAGCCGCGCCCATTTTCGCCGCCAGGTCGTTGAGATGAATCGCCGCGCAGTGTTCATGCCCGGCGTACGCCTCGGAGATTTTCTCGAAACCCAGCGTCGCTAGGACCGCCACCACGATCTCCACAATCTCACGGCTGGGGATCACGCTGTCCGAGCGGCACTTCACCGCGTACGCGTGCACGGCCGCTGCGACTGATTCCGCCAGCCACCAGTCCGAGTGCCCCGCCCGCTCCGCCACATCCTGGATCGACAGCGCCAGCCGCTGTTCGTCGAACGGTGCCATGTGGCCGTCCTCAAACTTGACCCAGACCATGTCCTCAATTGCTTGAATCATGATTTCCCCAGTTGCTTGATCTCGTCAATGAACTGTTCCGCATCGCGGAACTGCCGATATACCGACGCGAACCGCACGTACGCCACCTCGTCCAGCTTGCGCAGGTGCTGCATGATCCGCTCGCCGATCTGCTTCGACGGCACCTCCCGGCCAAATTCATTCTCCAGCTCGGTGATCACCCGCTCCGCCAACAACTCGATGTCCTCCGTGCTCACCGGCCGCTTTTCGCAGGCCTTCTCCAGTCCCGCCAGCATCTTGCGACGGTCAAATTCCTCGTACTGGTTATTGCGCTTCTTCACGCGCAATTTCTCGCGGAAGATCTCCTCGTAGGTCGTGAACCGCGCCCCGCACTTCAGGCACTCCCGCCGCCGCCGAATCAACAACCCGTCGCGGCTACTGCGCGAATCAATGACTTTATCGTCCACCCCCGTGCATTTCGGACACCGCATAATTTCGTAAAAACCCCTAACTGAAAACCCTTTGCTACCACGCAGCCCGCCCCCGGTCAAGAGGGAACCCCGCGTCAATAGTTTTTCCAAAAACCTCACCATTCCGCTTGTAGCCATGGCGTGCCGCCATTCGGCGGCATCCACGGTTCCGAGACCGGGACTCTGTCGCCGTGCCGGTGGTTTAACCCCTCGGTTCATCCCTGCCTCTCTTCGGAATGCCGCGACTCCGCTCTTCGTGTCCTTCGTGTCTTCGTGGTGAATCGCCAATTCCGTGGAAAACGAACCGGATTGAAATCTTCGGTTCTCTGCTCTGCATCCATCTCAGCCACAATGCTTTAACCCCTGTTTTCTCGCGCACATGAATCCGGTTCGTTTCGCAGAACCGCATGTTTTTGCAGCTCTCCTCCCCCGGTCCACAGGCTTGTCGGCGATAGCCCGAAATGCGACTGCGAAAGCCATTGCGAAGGTGGAGCTTGTCGGCCGTAGCGGTCTCGCGAAGGAGGATCAAATAATTCACACCCCAGACCATACAACTATCGGAATCCGATGTCCAGCAGAAAGTACCCGTCTCATCCGAAGCCTAGGACCATACGGCAAGGCCCCTCAACATTCTGGTTTAGAGTGTAAGAATTACCCGAAGACTGTGAAGACGCCCTTTCGGGAACAGTCCGTACCTGGCTGCGTGGAATTCGGACTAGGTCTGGCGGAGAGATTATCTCAAAACCGCTGCTCTTCGGTTGGCGCGAGTTGATCGGGCCGCGCTGCGGCGAAGACAAATGAATACAACCAGCGTACCGAAGACCATCGCGAACGCGCTCGGTTCTGGAACCGCTGTAATATCATCAACCCCCAGCGTGGCGGTAATCGAGGTGCCTTCAACTGCCGGCGTGGGGGAATCCAGGATGCGAAGCTGTCCCGTGAAATTCGCCAGCATATTGTTGAAACTGATCCCAGGTGAACCCACCACGGTAAAATCGGCTGCGTCCAGCGGGAAAAATGCCTGGTGCCAATTCGAATCGGCGGGGAGAGAAAACGGCGTCGTTGCAGAATATCCATTGGGTTTACTGATGAAAAACGCCAGCCGCATGGAGAGGGGTTGCGTGCCGAAGTTGGCTAATTCCATGCTAATGCCCGTGATTCCCGCAGCGGTGTAGTTGCCCAGCCATTGGGAAGTATTGAAAACAATCAGCTTACTGTCGGGGCCTCCCCCGCCCAGCGACACCACCTGCATGTATTGGTCACCCGCGCCAGCGGGTCCGCCATTGGGGATATTGTTTGGTTGCGTCGCGCCGGTGCCCCAGCCGTTTACCGTGCCATCTTGAAAATTATCGACCTGCCCGAGTGTCAGGGCCTTGGCGGGCCGTGAGAGTGCCACAAGAAGAAGCGCGAAACAACTCAGGGCGACCACACTGCGCCAAGACAGAATTCTCGCTATATACAACTCGCCATCGATAAACCCATTCATACCCTCATTCCTCCGGATCCCTTTAACGGCGGGAAGCAAACTCGCCTCTCCACATCATAAGAGACACCGGATCGTAGTTTGTTCCGGCAATAGATCCACTCGCAAAAAACCGCTTCGTAAGCGCCATCCCGCTCGCCCGTACGGATTTACAATGCCACCTCCCCCATGGGGTGTAGACCCCATAGCCAGCACACCAGCTCTCCGCCTACCTTACTGTGAGGAACAAAGAAAGGTACAACACTATGGGATTAGTCCTATTGATATTGGTCATACTTCTTCTCGTCGGCGCATTGCCCACCTGGCCCCACAGCCGAAACTGGGGCTTCTACCCGAGCAGCGGGCTCGGAGTGGTGGTCGTGATCCTGGTCGTATTGGTTCTGATGGGTCGGTTTTAGCCAAGCGCAGCATCGAAGGGATAATATGAAGCATATGTATCCATGGTTCTTAATTAGCGCAATCGTGTGCACCTGCGCCATCGGGTGGGCGGTGAGCCCTGACGAATCTACGAATCACCCGACGGCCTTTCCGAACACAAATCAGCCGATCCCCCTCGGGGATACGAATCAAATACTGCGGACCACTAACAACACGACCCTACCGCCGGCGTATCAGGGTGGCATTAGAAACCTGCACGACACGATTGGTACCAATGCCGTCAATCACGGTAATGATCAACCAACCTTGACGAACCAACCAAATCCAGAGATGCAAGTCCCCCACGTGCCCCCTCAGTAACAACGCCACGACGCCCCGTTCAGCAGAATCCGGCCCAATTCCTTGCGCGCCCGCCGGATTAGGCGTACAAAACCGCTTGTGAAAGCCCACATACCGGAAGAAAAAAGGGCGAGCGAATACCTCGCCAACGAGCGAACCTTCCTGGCGTGGATCAGGACGAGTATCGCCGTAATCAGTCTCGGATTTGTCGTCGCCAAGTTCGGCGTCTGGCTGCGCGAACTCGCCACGCGCTTGGCCCCGCAGACGCCAATCCCCAGCACCGGCCTGTCCCTGCCGATAGGCGTGGCGATGATGGCCATGGGCGGCGCGCTCGCGGTCCTCGCCGCCTGGCACTACCACCTCGTGAATCTGGCCATTGAACGCGGCGAAGTCCGCGCCAATCGCGGTCTGATCGTAGCCGTGACCGCCGGCGTCGCCCTCCTCGCGTTGGCGATGATCATCTACTTGCTGGTAGCCGCGGAACAATTATGAGCGGAGCGCAGCACTAGCCGCAATTGTCTCTCTCGCCAAATTGCACGGCAACCGGCCCGGTTGCCGTCGTTGGTAGGGCGCGATGCCTCGTCGTGTAGGTATCGCGCCGAATTCCGTTCCCTCGTTGTGCGCCGGACTTTTACCCCGAACCCTTTCGGGGCCCGACCGCGCACCCGGCCCAACCGAAAGCCGAGTCAGACGAGACGCAGCGACGATGTCTTCGCGGCAATCTCCCCCGCCGATGATCATTACGTACTTGCCGGCAATGACAGGCACGTTTAAATTTCGACCAACCAACCGGAGAAAAGTCATGAGCAACGAATGGGGTTTATGTAAAAACTGTAAGTGGTGGCAGATCGAACCGGAAGCCAGCGTCGCCGACACCACAATGGGACTGTGTATCGATGACGAAATGTTCCCGTTCAACATACGGGTTTCTGGCAATAGCGGCTGCAACCACTTCATGCCCGGCACTCCAGCCCGCGCCAAAGGCTCCAGCGGCCAGCCCCCCACCGCCCAGCCGTCGCGATAGGGAACGGGGCAGCAAGATCGCCTCTCAAGGCGTTATGTCGAACCTGTAGAACCTCTGTGGCCCCACAGCTCCACCGAAATTGGTTACGGTCAGCAGAGACCCGATGCTTGTTATTGACCCGCCCTCATTGACCCAGTTGGTCGGGCTCATGGAACTGCTAAACTGCAATTGATAGATCTCGCCTGCGATAGAGGGGATGGATAAGACGATGTTCGTAACCGCAACGTGGACACCGGTGATTTGGTTGATTGGATAAGGCGGAGGACTGAGGGGGAAAATCATCTCAAATATGGTACCGTGGTTGTTGGTCCCGCCGAACTGGGTCGTCCCGTAAAAATTCCCGTTGCTACCCTGTACCGGCGGGTCGAAGGGCAATCCTCCATCGGTCGGATTACCTTTGAAGGAATAAAGATTCGAATAGCTGCCGCTGGAACTGATCCGAAATACGGTGCCGGAGGTGGCTGCCCCGCCCTTAAGCGTCGTCCCATAGAAATTGCCGTCGCTGCCCTGCACCAGTCCGGTGGCGGGTTCTTGTCCATCGTTGGGGGAGCCGACAAACGAGTACAGATTCGATTCGGTGCCGCTGGGACTTATCCGAAATATCGTGCCATTGGTGCTCGTCCCGCCGGTAGCGGTTGTCCCGTAGAAATTGCCGTCGCTGCCTTGCACCAGCCCGCCAGATGGAATGACCCCGTCATTCGTGTAGATGCCAAAGGAGTACAGGTTCGTGTAGCTGCCGCTGGGATTGATCCGAAATACGGTGCCGCATCCATTGGTGCCGCAATTGGTGCTCGTCCCGCCGAAAGGGGTCACCCCGTAGAAATTCCCGTCGCTACCCTGCACCAGTGTGCCCCCTGGCTCGGTCCCATCATTGGTGGAGCTACCAAAGGAGTAGAGACTTGTGTAGACGCCGCTGGTACTGATCCGAAATACCGTGCCGGAGTTGACCGTCCCGCCGAAAGGGGTCACCCCGTAGAAATTACCGTCGCTGCCCTGTACCAGCCCGGCAACAGGCACGGCTCCATCGATGGGGTAGCCGAAAAAGCTGTGTAGATTCGTATAACTGCCGCTGGAACTGATCCGAAACACGGTGCCGGAGTTGTACGTCCCGCCCAGATCGGTTGTCCCATAGAAATTGCTGTCACTGCCCTGCACCAGCCCGGCATTTGGATGCCCACCATCGCCGGGAAAGCCGGCAAAGGAGTAAAGATTCGATTCGGTGCCGCTGGGACTCATCCGAAACACGATACCGTTGTTGCTCGTCCCGCCTCCAAACGTCGTCCCGTAGAAATTGCCGTCATTGCCTTGGACAAGCTTTGCGCGTGGATTGTTCCCATCGCTGGGAAAGCCGACAAACAAGTGAAGGTTGGTCTCCGTCTGAGCCCCGGCATCAAACGCCCAACCCGCCAGCACCACCCACACAATAAATAACGGACTGCGAAAAATCTTCATGGCCCTCAATACAACTTCCCCGAACGGATTGCAAACTACCCAGCAACCACCCCCGTAAGCAAGCAAAATTGGGCTACCGGAGTATGTCGTTTCTGCCGGAGAAATGTCGTGAGCAATGAATGGGGACTACGCATCGACGATAAACGCTTCCGCTACAAACTCCGGGTCTCCAGCAACAGTGGCCGCAACCACTTCATGCCCGGCAAACCCGCTAACGCCAAAGGCTCCAGCGGTCAGCCCCCCACCGCCCAGCCGACGCGGTAGGGGTTTGGGTCAATTCATCCACGTGAGACATTTGTTGCGTCACCATTAGTCGGAAGCCTTCAATCCCGACGACTATACAACCTTATTGGAGCCTTGGGAGTTGCCTCTTGTGCGTTACAGATACCGGATGTTAGAATTGCAGCAAGATGCCGAAGCTCGATTTCAGCGCCTTGTCCGAAACCGATTTCGAGGAATTCATTTTCCACCTGCTCACTCGCCTCGGCTTCACAAACGTTGATTGGCGTAAGGGGACCGCACATAATAGTAGCCCGGCCGATTCTGGCAGGGATATTGTCTGCCAGGAGATTCGAGTAGACATTGATAAGACCAAGCACATGGAGACTTGGTTCGTGGACTGTAAACATTACAGAAAAGGCGTACCGCCAGCCGATATCCAGAATCTCCTGACGTGGGCCGAAGCGGAGCGTCCCCACACCGCGCTGATTGTCGCATCAGGTTTCCTCTCCAACCCTGCCAAGAACTATCTCGAAAGCTACAAACGTAACCGTACCCCACCATTTCGGATCAAGTATTGGGAGTGTCCGCAGCTTGAGCAACTAGCGGCCACCAAACGGTCGCTTTTGGTTGAGTACAACCTAATGCCCACGAAGACCAGAGCAATCAAGGCCATCCTCAAAGCAGAGGAGGAGTTTTGCGACGTGATTTGGTATGACCGGAAACGTGTTCTGCAAAGTAGAATAGAGGATGGTGCAGAAACCATTACTCCCGAGATTAAAAAGGTAATGCTTGCATCCATGCGTCGAGCCGAAGCGAAATACGGCAAGAAGAAACTTCGTAGCTACTATAAGGACACTTTTGAATGGGGGATGCTCAACGGTAAATTGTCTGCTCTCCGCTGGGTGCTGGGCGATGAATGGGACATGCTCGACACTTAATCCAGAGGTGCTCTGGGGAGAATATAAATGAAAAGAGAATAGAGTCTCGTTTCAGCGCGAGTCGATTGCCTTTACTGGAAAGTGTTGGGGGCGATTGGTGTCATACTCATGACACTCCTAGTCTCTTTAAAGACGTAGTGTGCGCCGTTCAGATTCGATCCCTCGCCCATTAACCCCACGGGTTATACTTGATAATGTTATCAATTCCGCGTGCGATGACGGTGGCGTCAAGGAATCGCCCCTTCGATCCGTGTCCCCTAAGGAGCATTCCGACGAATGACCAATACCGAATCCCATCCTTCTTTGGGAAATAATACACAGGCGAACCGCTGAAACCATCAAGAGATGGCGCCGCCACCCGATTGTCATAGAATTTGATTTCGTGACAACCAAATTCTTTGCTTCTACGAACGTACGTCGCCGCCAAGACTGTCGGCTTCGGATGAAATACCTTGGCATCGTAGTCAAGGATGGCCCGGTCTTTCGGGAAGCCGGGTATACACAGTTCAGATTCTGGATTCAAATTGAGTTGTTCGTATGGAACGTCGCTGGGGAGGTCGATGTAACGCAAGGCACTCCGATATTTAGTGCTCATGCGGCTGCGATCAACCTCGACAATATAGAGATCTTGCTCATCTTCTTCTATCGTCCGTTCCAATGTTCTCTGGTAGCCGGCCAATAGAGGAGCGAATTCACGATCCAAGCAGGCAATTAGGAGGTGGCCAGCAGATGACGGTGTGACACAATGTCGAGCCATAATCGCAAACAAGCGACTAGAACGTTGAACGACAAAGCAGGTTCCATTTTGTCCGACCCAGTACTTCTCGTCGCCTTCGTTGGCTATTAGCAAGGGATGCGAAAAACGGACCAGATCATATATCGACATCGACCCAGCCTGACTTGGAGTAGTCATCCCTATCAGCCATACTGAACTGTAAAGGCCAGCAGCGCAAGGTTTCGGTAGATTCAGTGGGGCAGTCAACAATTGATTCTTGATAGCCACAGAGCTGTCTTCTGATCAACCACTCACACCCTGCTCAACCTCTTCGTCCTGCCAATCGCTAATTTTTCAAGCAGTGAAAAAATCCCGCTTGACATGCAACCATTTGGTTGCATATTATGACGCGTATGGATGCAGTCTTCAAAGCCCTGGCCGATAGCAGCCGCCGCGAGTTGCTCGATCAACTGCGCGCCAACAACGGGCAGACGTTGACCCAGTTGTGCAAGCATCTCGACATGACGCGGCAGGCGGTCACCAAGCATCTGGGGCTACTGGAAGCGGCGAACCTCGTCGCCACCGTGTGGCACGGACGCGAAAAACTGCACTACCTCAATCCCACGCCGTTGCACGAGATCTACGAACGCTGGATTGGCAAATACGAGCGCCATCGCCTCCAGGCGTTGAGCGATCTGAAAAAAGGTCTCGAAGAAAAACCGAAAGGATAACGCCATGGACAAACCCCAATTCGTTTATGTGAACTACATTCGCACCACGCCCGAAAAACTCTGGGCCGCCATTACCAACCCGGAATTCGCCCGCCAGTATTGGGGAGGAAATGAGAACGTCTCCAACTGGAAGCAAGGTTCAAAATGGCAGCATATCTCCGATGACGAGAAGCATACCGTTCGTGTCACGGGCGAAGTCCTGGAAAGCATTCCGCCCAAACGCCTGGTGCTGACCTGGGCCGATCCAGCTATGCCGGAAGACGTCTCGCGCGTTACGTTTGAAATCGAGCCGATCGATGACATGGTCCGGCTCAACGTGGTCCATGGCGACTTCAAGCCCGGTTCGGTCATGACCGACAAGGTTTCCAAAGGCTGGCCGCTGGTGCTCGCCAGTATGAAATCCTACCTCGAAACCGGCAAGGGCCTCGACATCTGGTCCGCAAAGGGAGGTCGCTGCGGGTAACCCGTCAAAAGCATCGGGAATGAATGGTGACACGTTTCAAGAGTGTGAGGGTTGGTCAGGGGATCAACCCTCACTCTTAACAGATCGTCACCAGCTTTCCCGTGACGCACCCGCTTCCCGTGTGCTATACCTCGCCCGACAGCATGGTGAAACGCCGCACGATGATCGACCTCCTCCTAATCCTCCTCGCAATTGTCGGGTTCATAGTCTGGCTCATGTGGAACGAGCCGCGCATGCTCTACCACCCCTCCCGCGAGATCGAACAAACGCCCGATCAACTTGGGTTCAAGTACGAGAATATCAACCTCACCACTTCCGATGGCGTCAATATCAACGGCTGGTTTTTACCCGCCGAAGTTCCAACGAAGGCGGGCGTAGACGCGAACGTTTTGCCCCCACCCACGAGGCTCACCGTCCTCTTCTTCCATGGCAATGCGGGCAATATCTCGCACCGTCTCGGCAAAATCGCCATCTTCCGTGACCTTGGCGTCGACACGTTCATCATCGACTACCGCGGCTATGGCCGTAGCGAGGGACAGCCGAGCGAGCAAGGCACCTATCTCGACGCGCAAGCCGCCTATGAATACCTGACGCAACAACGCAAGCTCAGCCCGCGCTCCATCGTCGCCTATGGCGAGTCCCTCGGCTGCGCCATTGCCGCCGATCTCGCCAGCAAAGTAGAAGTCCGCGGGCTGGTCCTGGAGGAAGGGTTTACGTCAACCAGCGACGTCGGTCAAAAAATGTTCCCGTTCTTTCCCGTCCACTGGCTGGTGCGCAACAAATACAACACCCTCAGCAAGATGCCGCGCATCCACATTCCGGTGCTGATCTTCCACAGTCGAGACGACGAGGTCATCAATTTCAGCCATTCCCAACGCCTGCTCGCCGCCGCCAACGAACCCAAACAATTCGTCGAACTCCACGGCGGCCACAACGACGCCTTCGAAGTGAGTGCCCCAACCTACCGCGCCGCCCTCTCAAAATTCTTCGTCACCCTGTCCCTGTAGCGGCGGTCTATGACCGCCGTTCCGTTACACCCCCTGCCCCGTACCACCGGCCGTCTTGCGCATGGCAAACCACCGTTCCAACGGATACACCAGCAACCACGCCGCAAAAAACACAAGGAACATCCTGCCGGTACACATCAGGTTGTCGAACGTGCAGTGATGGAAAGGTTGCAGGAGTCCTTCGGCCAAAACATCGAGGATCACGGCTGCGCAATAAAACTTTGTGATGAACAAATCCAGTCGCCGCCATTCCTTGATAAGCCAAAACGTCAGCGCCGACACGAACACGACCGTCGTCACCACGTACTGCCAGTAATCAACAATCGGATTCCAAATCAAATGCACACCGGCATTGACCGCCGAAAAGCCGATCCCCACCAATAAATCACGCCGCTTTAACGGCGGCATCGAGCTCGGCGGTTTCTCAACTTGGTCCATCATTTCTTCGGCACAAAAGTTAGAGCTGCGGAGTTGATGCAATAGCGCAGACCCGTGGGCTTGGGGCCATCCTCAAACACATGCCCCAAATGCGCCCCACAGCGCGCACAGAGCACTTCGGTGCGGTCCATGCCAAAGGAAGTGTCACTCCGCGATTCAATATTCTCCTGCGCCACCGGCTCCCAAAAGCTCGGCCAACCCGTGCCCGACTCAAATTTCGTGTCCGACTTGAACAGCGCGGTGCCGCAGCAGACGCAACGATACAAACCCGCCTCATGATTGTTCCAGTAGCCCGCCGAACACGCGCGTTCCGTACCCTCCTGCCGCGTCACCTTGAATTGTTCGGGTGTCAACTGCTTCATCCATTCCGCATCGGTCTTGACAATCCGATCGACGGTGACCACGCCCTTTCGCTCGCCCGCATCGGTAAACTCCACAATCTGCACTTTTCCACTTCGATTTGTGTTTTGCACTTTGCCCTCAGCGCCGAAGAAAGACCGCGCAAAGCCCGCAACCACCAGCACGGTCACTGCCCCGGCTAATATGTACCAAATATTGGTTCTCATGGCATTATATGACAACTCGGTAGATTGTGTTTCTCAGCGTAACGCTGGTGATACTCCTCCGCACGCCAAAATTCCGTCGCTGGAACAATCACCGCCGCAATCGGTTTTTCAAATTTGCCCGACGCCTGCAATCGATCCCTGGCCGCCACCGCAATCTTTTCCTGCTCGGGCGTGTGGAAGAAAATAACCGAGCGATACTGGCTGGCAAGATCATGGCCGTCGGGATTGAAGGAAGTCGGGTTGTGGATCTGGAAAAACACCGACACCAACTTCTCATAACTGACTTGCGCCGGGTCATACGTGACCTGGCAAACTTCCATGTGCCCCGTGCGATGGCTAGTTACATCTTCGTAGGTGGGGTTCTTCAACGTCCCGCCCATGTACCCAACCGTCGTATCCGTCACGCCCTTCACCTGCCGAAACGCCGCTTCCACACCCCAGAAACACCCCGCGCTAAACGTCGCCGTTTCCGCCTGTGCCTTCGCCGCGGTGGAGAGAACCGCGCCAACAAGAACAATGGCCGTCAGAAATCCTGCGCTGTTGCCGTTCTGTTTCATGACCCGTGACCACTAGTTGGATGCCCGGCCCGGCAATCCGTTTCGCCGTTCTTGACGCTCTGCGGGCCACCGCCTAGTATCGACCTCAACCTACAGATACCTATGGCGGATATTCAACCTTTTCGAGGAGTTCTCTACAACACCCAGCGCGTCAAGCCCGACGAGGTGCTGACGCAGCCTTACGACAAGATCACGCCCGCGATGCAGGAGCGCTACCAGAAGCTCTCGCCCTACAATCTCGTGCAGATCGAACTCGGCAAGGAACAGCCTGGCGATAACGAAACCTCGAATAAATACACCCGCGCGCGCGACCTCTATCAATCATGGCTGCGCGAGGGCGTATTACGTCAGGCCGCAAAGCCTGCCTTGTATTACCTCGAACAGACCTTCGCCGCGCCCGATGGTTCCGGGAGACGGATGCGCAAGGCCTTGATCGCCCGCGTGCGCCTCCACCGCTGGGATGAGGGTGTGATCCTCCCACATGAACATACGCTCTCCAAACCGAAAGCCGACCGCCTCTCCCTGCTGCGCGCTTGTCGTTCACAGCAAGGCCAGATTTTCATGTTGTACCCGCATCCGCAACGCAATCCCCTCCCCACTCCGAAGGGCGAACCAGCGTTGACCGCGACCGACGACTACGGCGTCCTCAACCATCTTTGGGAAATTACCGATCCCGCAGCCATCAAGTCCGCCCAGGACGTGTTGCGCGACGCAAAATTCTACATCGCCGACGGACATCACCGTTATGAGACCGCGCTGGCCTACCGCGACGAGTGCCGCGCGGCGGCAGTCAAGATCGATCCAAATGCACCCTCCGAATTCGTGATGGCGACGCTGGTGGACATGAGCGACCCGGGCCTGGTCGTCTTGCCCACGCATCGGACTGTCGCAAATCTCAGCGGGTTCGATCCACGTCGCTTCCGCGAGCAACTGGCAAAGAGCTTCTCCATCGAGCCATGTCCGACATTGGAGAAACTGCTGGCAGCCATGAAAAGCGGCCAGCCTCTCATCGGGATGCGTGACACGGAAGGCTTCGCATTGCTCCGCCCGAAGAATCTCGACGCGTTGCGCCCGCTCTTCGCCGACAAGCCGCCGCTCTGGCACACTTTGGATGTCGCCATTCTTCATGTCGGGATTCTTGAGGCCCTCCTCGGCATCGACGAAATTCGCCTCCGTGAAGAGTCCAACGTCACCTACTGGCGCGAGCCCGAGAAGGCCGCGGAGCTTGTCCAAACGGGCAAGTCGCAGCTTGCATTTTTCCTGAATCCGACGCATGTTGAAGAAGTGCAAGCCATTGCGGACGCCCGTTCGCGAATGCCGCAAAAGAGCACGGATTTTTACCCGAAGTTGCTTTCGGGAATAGTGATGAACGATCTGCGGTCCGAGAGCGCCGTATAGGGAAAGCGATCGCCATGTTGCCGATCCGGGAGACCAAACAACCGCGCGGTAAAGCCGCCACGAAAGAAGATCTTGAGTTCGAAATCAAGTTCTTCGAGGGCATTGCTCACCACGATCCCGACTTCATCGAAGCCCTGCAAATTCTCGGCGACGCGTACACCAAGACGGGGCAATGGGAAAAGGGACTCCAAATCGACGAGCGGCTCGCCCGGCTTTGTCCCGACAATTCGCTCGTGTTCTACAACCTGGCCTGCAGCTACTCGCTCCTGAAACACGTCGAGGAAGCTTTTGCCGCCCTCTATCAGGCCGTCAAACTCGGCTACGATGACGCCCGCTGGCTCACCAAGGATCCCGACCTCGATAATCTCCGCCAGGACAATCGCTTCGAAAAAATCCGCAGCGATCTTTCCAAGAAGCCCGCCAGCTAGTTAGGGTGGACGAACCAGCCGCATGGCTCGCTCGACAATCGCCTTCGCGACCTCGCTCTTCGGCATCTCCGGCAGCCGCTCAATCTTTCCCTCACCGCCAAGGAAGGACGGCCGACTCGTCTCCGCCTCAAACGTGCTGGCGTCATTGGCCACGATAAAACTGAGCCCCTTCCGCAACAACTTCTGGCGCGCATTCTTTTCAAGATCGTCGGTTTCCGCCGCGAAACCGACCAGCACCTGGGATTTTCGGGATCGACCCAATTCCGCAAGAATATCCGGCGTCGGCTCCAGTTCCAGCACGCCGCTGAATGTGCCCTTCTTGATTTTTTTTGCCGCCGTCTTCGTGGGTCGGAAATCGCACACCGCCGCCGCCATGATGCACACATCCACTCCGCCAAACAGTCGCCAAACCGCCTTCGCCATCTGCTCCGCCGTCGTTACCGAGACGAATTCGACACCCTTCGGGGGCGTGAGCGCCGTCGGCCCGCTGACCAGCACCACCTGCGGCGAGATCGCGCGCGCCGCCTCGGCAATCGCATAGCCCATCTTCCCCGACGACCGATTCGAAATATAACGGATTGGATCGAAGAATTCGCGGGTCGGTCCCGCGGTGATGAGGAAGCGAATGTCGGCAGGTGGTTTCATTTTGATCGACGGGCTTTCCACGTATTTTGGTCTGTCACCCTGAGCGAAGCGAAGGGTCTAGCTGGCTTGAGGGGAGGATTCCTCGCTCAGAATAACAATCTCACTCCAGTGCCTTCTGAATCTTCTTCACAATCTCTTCCACATTCCACAGTCGCCCGATGCCTTCGTAGCCGCAAGCCAGCAAACCCTTATCGGGTCCAATGAATTCCACGCCGCGCGATTGCAAGGTTTTCACATTCGCCTGCGTCGCCGGATGCAGCCACATCTTGCCATTCATCGCCGGCGCCACGAGCACTTTCGCCTCCGGTCGCAACGCGAGCGCAATCGTGCTCAGCGCGTCATCGGCAATCCCATGGGCGAGTTTCGCCAGGACATTCGCCGTCGCCGGTGAGATCACAAGAATATCAGCGGTGTCGGCCAACTGCAGGTGACTCGGCCGCCAATCTCCCTCGCCCTCCTCAAACAGATCGGTCGTCACCGGATGCTGCGAGAGCGTCTGTAACGTCAGGGGCGTAATAAAATGCGACGCGTCCTTCGTCATCACGCAAAAGACATCATGGCCAAGTTTCTTGAGCTGGCTCGCCAGGTCGGCGGACTTGTACGCCGCGATGGAACCCGTCACGCCTAAAAGGATAGTTCTTTTTGCTGCCATGGTCTACCGTCCTTCGTCATCCGTGTTGACCGGCATTTCTCCGCGATAATAATCGCCTTGCCCTGTCCAAAATCGTCATCGAGTCGGCCGCTAACAATCACGTAGTCGTACTCCGTCCAGTGTTTCATCTCTGCTTGCGCCAACACCAGCCGCTTGCGAATGGTCTCGTCGCTGTCTGTCCCGCGACGGCGCAACCGCGTCTCCAATAGTTCCAGCGACGGCGGCATCAGGAAAATCATCACCAGCGCATCGGGATAGGCGAACGAACCGCCGCGCACGCACTCAGCGACCTTTTCCGCCCCTTGCACCTCAATGTCCAGCAGCACGTCACGTCCCGCGGCCAATTGATCTTCGACAAAGTTGCGCGGGGTGCCGTAGTAATGGTTGTTGTACTTCGCGTACTCGAGGAATTCGCCCGCCGCAATCTTCTTCTCGAAGGCTTCCACGCTCAGAAAAAAGTAGTCGTGACCGTTCTGTTCGCCGCCGCGCGGCTCGCGCGTGGTGCAGGAAACCGAGTAGACCATGTTCGGCGCCCAATTCAGTAACCGCTGGCACAATGAGCTTTTCCCGCCGCCCGAAGGCGCCGAGACGACCAGGATGAGGCCGGTCCGCGGTGGAATGGAGGTAGACTCGTTCATTCGATGTTCTGGATCTGTTCGCGGATTTTTTCCAGTTCGGCCTTCATCTTGACGACCTGCTGTGAAATCTCCGCGGCGTTTGCCTTGGAACCGATGGTATTGATCTCCCGCCCCATTTCTTGCGCGAGAAAATCCAGGGTGCGCCCGACCGGCTCATTGGACTTGAGGCAATCTCGGAACTGCTTCAGGTGGCTGCTGAGCCGCGTGATTTCCTCGGAAATATCGGCGCGGTCGGCAAAGAAAACGACCTCCTTCACCAATCGCTCATCGTCCAGCGAAACATCCAGCCCCGCTTCCTTGATCCGGGCGTGTAATTGCTCCCGATAGTGCGTCGCGATCTCCGGGGCCTTCTGCCGGATCACTTCCAACCCGGCGGCCAGCAAACCGAGCCGTTCCGCAAGATCGTCGGCGAGGAATTTTCCTTCTTTCTCGCGCATCTTGACCAGGCCCCCGATGGCCTTGCGCAACGCGGCTTCCACGTGGGGCCAGACGCCCTCCGCGTCCACGGTCGTCTCCGCCAGTTTCATGACGCCCGGCGCGCGCAGAATCGTGTCGAGCGTGAGCGGGCCGTTGAGCTTCATTTCTTTCTGCAATTTTTGGATGGCGCGGTGGTACGCTTTGGCCAGTGTCATATCCAATTCCACCGGCGACTCCGCCTTCGCGTCGCTTTGATGGAAGGCCAGCACCACGTTGATGCGTCCGCGCGAAAGATGTGCGTTGATCTCGTCGCGGATGCGCGGCTCCAATTCAATGAGCTCCTTCGGCAGGTTGATCGAGATGTCACTCTGCTTGCGGTTGATCGAGTTGAGTTCCACGGTGAATTTGAACCCGTCCTTCGCCGCTTCGCCGCGACCATAGCCGGTCATTGATCTCATGCCATCCTCATTTCAATCGAAAATTGCCCAACAACCCAAACAGGGCGGGCCACACGACAAACGCGTACACCGGCAGCCACAGCGCCAGTACCAGGATCTCGCCGTCGGGCCCCGGAAACCAGCGCCGCGCTTCGACCGTAAGCACCACCCCGACAACCACGCCAAACCCAATCAGCAACTGGTGCGACGTAATGCTCAGTCGCCAAATCTTCCCGCAACGCGGACAAATCCGCTCCCGGCCCCACAAATAATGGGCGAAACTTTGCACCAGCGGAACCAGTTTCTTTTTGCAGTACCGGCATCGAAAATACGGCCTCATAGCTTCAACAGCTGCGCCATCTGACTGACATCCTTGTCGCCACGGCCACTCAGGTTGACGATCACGATCGAGCCCTTGCCCATCTTCCTGGCGTTCTTCATGACATACGCCACCGCATGCGCGGACTCCAGCGCGGGAATGATGCCCTCAATACGCGAACAAAATTTCGCGGCTTCCAGCGCTTCCTCGTCCGTCGCATACGTGTACTCAATGCGTTTCAAATCACGCAGGTAACTGTGCTCGGGACCAACCGCTGCGTAATCGAGCCCGGCCGAAACGGAATGCGTGAGCATGATCTGTCCGTCGTCATCCTGCAACACGAACGTGCGCGTCCCTTGTAACACTCCTAGGGAACCACCCTTCTGGAACCGCGCTGCATGTTTACCTGCCCGAATTCCTTCCCCGCCGGCTTCGACGCCGACCATACGCACACCCTTGTCGTTCAGGAAGGCATGGAACAAGCCGATGGCATTGCTGCCGCCGCCGACGCACGCCACCAGCTTGTCCGGCAACCGCTCTTCTTTCTCCAAAATCTGTCGCCGCGCCTCGCGTCCGATAATACTCTGAAAATCGCGCACCATCATCGGATACGGATGCGCCCCGAGGACGCTTCCAAGAATGTAGTGGGTCGTGCGCACGTTCGTCACCCAGTCGCGCATCGCTTCGTTGATGGCTTCTTTGAGCGTCTTCTGGCCCGCGTGGACCGCTCGCACTTCCGCGCCGAGCAGCCGCATGCGATAGACATTCAACGATTGGCGTTCCATGTCCACCGCGCCCATGTACACCACGCATTCCATGCCGAACATTGCTGCGACGGTTGCCGTGGCGACGCCGTGCTGACCGGCCCCGGTCTCGGCGATGATGCGCCGCTTGCCCATTCGCTTGGCGAGGAGAATCTGGCCAATCGTGTTGTTGATTTTGTGCGCGCCCGTGTGCAGGAGATCTTCGCGCTTGAGATAAATCTTCGGCCCGCCCAATTCGCGCGTCATGCGCTCGGCGAGATAGAGCGGGGTCGGACGACCCGCGTACTCGCGGAGATAATACGCCAGCTCGTCACGAAACCGTTTGTCCCGGCGCGCCTTCTCGTACTCGCGAGTCAGCTCGTGCAACGGCTCCATCAACGTTTCCGGCACGAACATGCCGCCGTACGGCCCAAAGTGGCCGCCTTTGTCGGGTACGGTTGTCAGGTGCTTTTGCACAATTCGATGAATCTCCGCAGCTTCTCCGGGTCCTTCTTGCCAGGCTCGCGCTCCACCCCGCTGGCCACGTCCACCGCGTAGGGTCGAACGCGCCGAATCGCTTCCTGCACGTTCGCCGTCGTCAACCCGCCCGAAAGAATGATCGGCATCCCGATCTCCTTCGCGCGTACCGCCAGCGACCAGTCAAACGTCTTGCCCGTGCCACCTCGCGATTCGTCAGTGTAGGTATCCAACAAGAGCGCGTCAACATCGTACTCCGCCGCCAGGCGCAACGACTCCTCATCCCGCATGCGAATGGCCTTGATCGAATTGGCGGCGAACTTTTGACAAAAACCCGGCGGTTCGTCGCCATGGAACTGCAGCACATTAAGCAGGCATTCCCCCAACGCCTTCTCGATCTCGTACTCCAGTTCGTCCACAAAAACGCCCACCTTTATCACAAACGGCGGCAACGCGTTACAGATATTGGCTGCGTCGCTGACGCTAATGCGCCGCGGACTTTTCGCGTAGAAAATGAACCCGAGCGCATCCGCGCCCAGTTCCACAGCCAATAGCGCGTCGTTCAGGTTCGTCGTCCCACAGATTTTTATCTTGGTGTTCATTTCCCGAGCAACTCTTTCACTTTCCCCGCAATGTTGCCGCTACGCATCAAGGATTCGCCAACAAGGATGGCGTTCGCGCCGACTTTCGCGACGCGTTCGACGTCCGCGCGTGCATGAATACCGCTCTCAGCCACCAACGTGTGTTTCCCGGACATTCCACGCTTCATTTTTGCCGCCAGTTTCTCGGTCGTCGCCAGGCTCACTGAGAAATCACGCAGGTCGCGATTATTGACTCCGATGATCTCCGCCCCGGAAGTCAGCGCGCGATCCAGTTCTGCTTCATCGTGGACCTCCACCAGGGCCGCCAACCGCAATTGCGACGCTAGTTCACGAAACCCCTTCAGTTGTGCGTCATCGAGAATCGCCACAATCAACAAAATCGCATCCGCCCCACGTGCCGCTGCTTCGTCTATCTGCAGTTCGTCGATTATAAAATCCTTTCGCAGCAGCGGTAATCGCACCGCATCGCGGATCTGTTGCAGGTACTCGATACGTCCCTGAAAGAATTTCTCATCGGTCAATACCGACAGCCCCGAAGCGCCCCCCTCTTCGTAATCGCGAGCAATACGAATGGGGTCAAAGTCCTTCACGATCACACCGGCCGACGGCGACGCCTTCTTGACTTCCGCTATCAGCGCCACGCCATCGTTGCGACGCAACGCACCGGCGAAATCGCGGAAGTCTTTACGCTCCACAGCCGCCTGCTTGAACTTGCCCGCCTGCGAACGCAGCTTCGCCACTTCCAACTTCTTCTCGGCAACAATTGTGTCGAGGATGTTCACCTTACTCGTCATCTGTTACACCTTGCTGGCGGTTGCGCGGCTGGCCCGCTTTGAGCCAGGCGCTGATGAAGGGCTGCAGATCGCCGTCCATCACACCCTGCACGTCGCTGGTTTGGTGGCCGGTGCGCAGGTCCTTGACCATTTGATATGGCTGGAAGACGTAACTCCGAATTTGGTTGCCCCAGGCCATAGCGCCTTTCTCACCGTAATATTTTTCCATCGCAGCGCGCTTTTCGTCCTGTTCCTTTTCGTAGAGGCGCGCCTTCAACATGGCTATCGCCAGCTCGCGGTTCTGGTACTGGCTGCGTTGGTTCTGGCATTGAACTACAATACCTGTCGGGATATGCGTCATACGGATCGCCGTCTCGACCTTGTTCACATTCTGTCCACCCTTACCGCCGGACCGGAACGTATCGACTTGCACGTCTTCCATTTTGATCTCAATTTCGACCGACGCACCCAACTCCGCGATCACATCCACGCTGGCGAAAGACGTGTGACGGCGCTTATTCGAGTCGAACGGTGAAATCCGCACGAGCCGATGCACCCCGCGCTCGGCTTTCAGGTAGCCGTAGGCGTATTCACCGGACACGAGCATGGTGACGCTCTTGATGCCCGCTTCATCGCCCGCCTGGATGTCCACCAGGTCGACCTTGAAGCCGCGCGATTCAGAATAGCGCTGGTACATGCGCAGGAGCATGTTCGCCCAATCGCAGCTCTCCGTGCCGCCCGCGCCCGCGTGGATGCTAAAAATGGCGTTGGACTTATCGTTTTCCTGAGCCAGCAGGTTTTCGAGTTCAAACTGGTTGAACTTCTGCTCGGCAGCGTTGACCTCCGCAGCGATCCCCTGCTCCGTCTCCCCGAGATCGATAAGCATCGCGGCATCCGAGATTTTTTGATCGAGCGCCGCCTGCGTGTCGAGTTTGCGGCGAATGATGGTCGCTTCGTCGAGGATCGTGCGGGCTTTGGCTTGATCGCCCCAAAAAGTCGGGGCCGCCATGATGTTCTCTAGCTCGACGAGGCGGGCGCGTTGTTTATCGACGTCAAAGATACCTCGTTAACGCCTGATGGCGTTCGCGCAGGTTGCTCACCTTGTTCTTGAAATCTTCAATCATGGCACCGCTAACTCACCACACCCGCCACCGATTGTCAACCTACGCAACGTGCGGGCGGCGTAGAACCAATGATCCGTAGGCGGGCAAGGTGATGCTTCCCTTGATACTCTTGCCGCTGTTCATGTCGGTGAATGCTTCACGGCCAAGATTCATCTTACGGATCGCGGGCTGGAAGTTGAGCAGGAACACGAAGTCGTGCTTACCATCAGTGCGCAACTGCGCCGTGACGCCTTCCGGCAGCTTCGCGTTGAGGGCCGGCTTTAGGCCAAGCTGACGGATGAGAGCACCGTAAAAACCGCCATGAAAACGGTCGTCATTGCGCGAAGCAATGTAATACGCCCGTCCCTTGCCAAACGTATTCACGGACAGCGCGGGGCGGCCTTTGTAGAAGTCCGCCCCATACTTGGCCAGCACCTCGGCCGTCTCAGTGTGAATGAGATCACAGAGTTCGTGCGCCTGGTACCGGCCCGTAAGGCCATGGCCGTTCTTTGCGACTGGCAGGACGACATTCTTCTCCCCTTCGTTCAGCGCATCGATTTCCTCGGACCAAATGCCGAGAACCTTCCGGAGCGGTCCAGGAAAGCCGCCCAGAAAGCAAAGATCGCTTTCATTGACGATGCCGCTCCAGTACGTAGTAACGAATACGCCGCCTTTCTTCACGAACTTCTCGATCCGCTCCGCGACACCAGGCCGCAACATGTAAAGCATCGGAGCAATCAACAATTTGTAGCTCGCAAGGTCACCGTCCATATTGATCACATCCACCGGCACGCCGCGCGACCAAAACGGCCGGTACTGCGCCACACACGTCCCGCCGTAGTCTCGTCGTTTTCGCGACAATCCCTGCAAATCACCAATCGCCCACTCGTTTTCCCAATCGTAGATGACCGCCACTTCCGGACGAATCGTCGTGCCGACAACCGCATCCAGCCTCTCCAGAATCTGTCCCACTTCCGCAACGTCACGGAATGTGCGCGTATTCTCGTGACCGACATGGTCAACCACGGCTCCATGAAACTTCTCAAACGAGCCGCGGCTCTTGCGCCATTGGAAGTATTGCACTGTGTCCGCGCCGTGGGCAACAGCCTGCAACGACGAAAGCCGATGCATGTTCGGGCGCTTGAGCTTGCAGACCTCCTGCCAGTTCGTGAAACTCGGCGTGCTCTCCATCAGCATGAATGGCTTGCCGCCCTTTAGGCAGCGGTAAATGTCGTGAATAAATGAGACCGAACTCCCCAATCGCCAATCTTCGTCCTGCCCGTGCCACGTGGGATAGCTGTCCCAGGAAACCACATCCAATTCCGGCGCCATCTTCCAGTAGTCCAAGCCCGGGTACGTCCCCATCATGTTCGTGGTCACGGGCACATTCGGCGTGATCTCGCGAAGCGGTGTGATCTCATTCTTCATGAAGTCCGTCGTCTGATGCGTGACGAACCGTTTCCAGTCAAGGTTAAGGCCATGAACCGCCCATTCGCCATGCGGTGCCGGCGATTCAATCTGCGACCAATCGGTGTAGGTGTGACTCCAAAAAGCGGTCCACCAAGCCTGATTCAACGCATCGAGCGACTTGTAGCGCTGCTTGAGCCAGGCGCGAAACGCATCCTGACACAAAGGGCAGTGGCACTCGCCCCCGTATTCGTTCGAGAGATGCCACAGCAGCAAGGCGGGATGGTCCTTGTAGCGCTCGGCTAACTTGCGATTAATGAGCGCCGTTTTCTCGCGATAAACCGGCGATGTGTAGCAATGATTGTGACGAGCGCCATGCAAGATGTGCACCCGGTCGGCATTCACGCGCAGAACTTCCGGATACTTTTGCGACATCCATGCCGGACGCGCGCCGCTGGGCGTAGCCAGAACCGCGAAGACCCCATTCTTCGCGAGATCGTCCAGTACCCGGTCGAGCCAATCGAACATGAACCGTCCTTCCTCGGGTTCCAGCGCCACCCATGAGAAGATGCCCACCGACATTGCATTGCAGTGCGCCAGCTTCATCAACCGCAAATCTTCCTTCAACACCTCCGGCGCGTGCAACCACTGCTCGGGGTTGTAATCCCCGCCGTGAAGGAAATGTGGGCACTTCGGATTGATCGGCGGATAACGCTTGATCGTGGCCATGGCTCAGCCCGCACGTTTCGCGCGCGGGCCTTTCGGAGTGTCTTCAATCATCCAGCCCGCTTTCGCGAGTTGATCGCGAATCTCGTCGGAATGCTTGAAGTCCCTGGCTTTGCGGGCAGCCTGCCTCTCTTCGACCAGCGCCAACACGTCCGCCGGCGCTTCCGATTTGACGGGCAGTCCGAAGCCCAGCACTTGGTCGATGCGTTGCCACGTCGCGAGAATCGCCGCGGCTTCACTTGTCGGAATCGTCCGTTTGTTGGCTTCCCGGATAAACTCGAACAACGCGCCGAGCGCGGCACTGGTGTTCAAGTCATCGTCCATCGCCGCATCGAACCGCAACTGAAGATCGGGCACGCTGCCGGCCGGACTTGCGTCGAGTTTCAGGAGAAACTCATCCATCCGCTGCAAGGCCGACCGCGCCGCTTGCAGGCCGTCAATCGTGAAATTGAGTTGGTCGCGATAATGCGCGGAAAGCAGGACGAAGCGGATTTCGCGACCGCTCCAACCTTTCGCGAGCAAATCACGGAGCGTATAGAAGTTATTGAGCCGTCGACTCATCTTCTTGCCTTCCACGAGCAAGTGGGCGTTGTGCAACCAGTACCGGACGAATGGCTTGCCCGTCACCGCCTCACTCTGGGCGATTTCGTCCTCGTGATGGGGAAAGATCAGGTCTTCGCCACCGCAATGGATGTCGAAAACTTCGCCGAGATGTTGCATGCTCATCACGCTACACTCGATGTGCCACCCCGGCCGCCCCGGACCCCACGGCGAATCCCATTTCACATCGCCATCTTTTTCGTCCCACGCTTTCCAAAGCGCGAAATCGGCCATTTCCTCCTTGTCATAGTCGTCGTTCTTGATGCGTGCACCCGTCGTGCTGTGGTCGCCGACCTGCCGATGCGAAAGCTTGCCGTATTCGGGGAATGACTTGATCGAGTAATACACGCATTTGTCGTCGCTGACATACGCGTGATTCCCGGCGATGAGTTTCTCGATCATTGCCACCATGCCAGGGATCGTTTCGGTCGCGCGCGGAATGATATGGGCGCGCTTGACGTTGAGCGTATCGAGATCGGTGAGGAATGCAGTCGCATAGAAGTCGGTGACTTCCTTCAGCGATTGGCCGGATTCGCGGACCTTAATGATGATGCGGTCTTCGACGTCAGTGATGTTCATCACATGGGTGACGTTGAATCCCCGGTATTCAAGCCAGCGGCGGAGCAAATCGTCGAACATGAACGCGCGCAGATTGCCGATGTGAACGAAGCCGTACACCGTCGGGCCGCAGGTATACATGCCGACATGGGGCGGTTTGAGCGGAACAAATTCTTCCTTCGTCCGCGTGAGCGTGTTGAAGAATTTCACATCTCCACCGAGGCGATCGCCACCACCACAATGCCTTCTTCCCGGCCAGTGAATCCCATGTGCTCGCTGGTGGTAGCTTTGACACCAACTTGTGTCGTGGCAATCCCCATGTTCTTCCCCAGAATCTCCTGCATCTTCGGAATGTGCGGCGCCATCTTCGGCGCCTGGGCAATGATCATGGCGTCCACATTATTGATGCGGCCGCCGGCTTTGCGCACGAGCTCGGCGCACTCCTTTACAATCACCATGCTGTTCATGTCCTTGAACTTCATGTCGCTCGGCGGGTAATACTTCCCGATATCACCGAGCGCCGCCGCTCCCAGTAACGCATCCGCAATGGCATGCGCCAGCACATCGGCATCGCTATGGCCTTCCAAGCCAACATTGTGCGGGATTTCGACCCCTCCGAGGATGCACTTGCGGCCAGCGGCAAACCGATGCACGTCGATTCCGATTCCAACGCGGTTCATAAGATGGCGGAGCTTACCCTACCCGCGCATTCGAAGCAACGCCGAGAAATCGCGTGGGGATGACCTCTTCCACCACGCGCTTACCGACACGAACCACGCAATACACCTTCGCCTGTGGCCGCGAGCTCACAGCTTCAACAAATCGTCGCCCGACAAAGTGCGCGGCGGCGCAGTCATCCAGGGCAAAGCCATCCGGTAGTTGGCCGCTGGCGATAAAACGAAGCAGCGTCGGTCGGCGCTGCTTCTCCCCGTCGTAATGCGGACAGACCGATCCCGGCAACAGCGCCAAACCGTCGCGCAAAGGCGCCAACGGTCCAAAGGAATCCGTGCTGCACGCCTCGAACCAGCAATTGGCCCCCGCGCTGATCCCCGCCAGGATAATTCCCCGCCGCCAGGCTGTGCGCAAGGCGCGATCAACGCCGTGAATACGCCAAACCGCCAGCATATTGGCCGTGTTGCCGCCACCGACATAGATCACGTCTTGACTCAGCAAGAACTTCGTCGGGTCCAAATCCGTCCGCTTGAAAAGTCCCAAGTGCGAGGCCTCGCATTTACGGCGGGCCATCGCTTTGTAGAATTTCTGGAAATAGCTATCGCTATCCCCAGTGGCGGTACCCAGAAAACAAATTCTCGGGCGGCGTTTGCCTGACAATGCAAAAATGAAATCATCCAACACAGAATTACCGGGCTCGTCGCTGAAGCCTCCACCACCCAACGCCACGATATGCCGCTTCGTCATGACCGCACTCGAAGCAGAGCT
>Ga0206960_1043_pt1 | contig 33776 bp, 24 predicted proteins | sample Alteio_BWOrgHeat_29_FD_153255 | JGI IMG/M metagenome (GOLD analysis project Ga0206960, IMG submission 153255) | Enriched cells from forest soil in Barre Woods Harvard Forest LTER site, Petersham, Massachusetts, United States -... | ecosystem: Environmental > Terrestrial > Soil > Temperate forest >... | reverse complement strand
ACCTGGATGGACACGCGCGTACCGTCTCCCACGGTCAAACTGAACCCCTGGTGAAACATCTCCAAGAACGGGCTGAGGCAGGAATATTGGCGGCGGGCCCACAACCAAGCGATGTGGCTGCCCGGTTTTCAATGGGGACGCTACTTCCACGGATGCTTGAGACAATCGAATCCGCTGCCGCTGGCTGAAGGACCATCCATCCGTCATCCGGAGAATCGGCGTGACGCGACGAAAAAAATCGCATACTAGAAGGACGGCATGAAACGAGCACTTATCACCGGTATCACAGGGCAGGACGGATCTTATTTGGCCGAACTCCTCCTGCAAAAAGGCTACGAGGTTCACGGCATCATCCGCCGCGCCAGCAGCATTAACAGCAGTCGCATCGACCACCTTTACCAGGACCGCCATAAACGGGGTGTCAAACTGCTCCTTCACTATGGCGATCTCAGCGATTCGGTGAGCCTGGTGAAGATGTTGTACGACTTGAAATTCGATGAGGTTTACCATCTTGGTGCCCAGAGTCATGTGCGCGTCAGTTACGACATCCCCGAGTACACAGCGGACATCACAGGCGTGGGGACGATACGTATTCTCGAGGCGATCCGCGAAACCGACAGCAACCCACGGTTTTATCAGGCCTCTTCGAGCGAGATGTTTGGCAAAGTAGCGGAAATCCCCCAGCGGGAAACGACTCCCTTCCATCCTCGCAGCCCGTACGCTGTCTCAAAAGTTTTTTCCTATTGGGCGACGGTCAATTATCGTGAAGGATATAACATGTTTGCCTGCAATGGGATACTATTCAATCATGAATCCCCGCGGCGCGGCGAAACCTTCGTCACCCGCAAAATTACACGCGCCATCGCGCACATCAAACTGGGACTTCAAGATAAACTCTACCTCGGTAATTTGGATGCCAAGCGCGATTGGGGATACGCCCCGGAGTTCGTGGAGGCCATGTGGCTGATCTTGCAGCAGGACCAGCCGGATGATTACGTAATCGCCACGGGCGAGACCCATTCGGTCAAGGAGTTCTGCGAAGAGGCTTTCGCGCACGCCGGCTTGGATTGGAGCAAGTACGTCGAAATCGACAAGCGCTACTACCGTCCCGCGGAAGTGGATTTGTTGATCGGCGATGCATCCAAGGCGAAACGTGTTTTGGGGTGGGAACCCAAAACACGGTTCAAAGACCTGGTGAAGTTGATGGTTGATGCTGACCTTAAGACGCTGGAAGACCAACTGGCGGGCAGGGTCGCGCGCGTGGAAGAGGGACAGCACTGAACCCGGAGCAAACCGTTTGATCGAACCATCCACGGGTTTTTGGCGGGAACAACGGGTCATTGTCACCGGCGGTGCCGGTTTCCTCGGCTCTTTCGTCGCGGCAGGACTGAGAGCGCGCGGCTGCACGAATATTTTCGCGCCGCGTAGTCGTGATTGCAACTTGCTTGATCGGGCGGCGATCGTACGCCTCTTTGAAGACAAGCGCCCCACGATGGTGCTGCACCTGGCGGCCGTAGTTGGCGGCATCGGCGCAAACCGTGAACATCCGGGGAAGTTCTTTTATGAAAATGCCATCATGGGCATTGAGCTGGTTGAACAAGCCCGCCAGTTCAAGCTGCCAAAACTCCTGGTTGCCGGGACCATCTGCGCCTACCCCAAATTCACACCCGTGCCGTTCCAGGAAGAGGAACTCTGGAACGGTTATCCGGAAGAAACCAACGCCCCCTACGGCGTAGCCAAGAAAGCAATCCTCGTCCAATGCCAGGCATATCGGCAGGAGTACGGCTTAAACGCCGTGTTCCTGTTACCCGTCAACCTCTACGGTCCGCGCGACAATTTCGACCCCCGGTCCTCGCACGTCATCCCGGCGCTCATCAAAAAATGCGTGGACGCCCGCAAGCGCGGCGACAAGTTCATCGAATGCTGGGGAACCGGCAGCCCGACGCGTGAATTTCTCTACGTGGAGGATGCCGCAGAGGGCATTCTGCGCGCAGCCGAACATTATAACAAGCCCGAGCCTGTCAATCTCGGGAGCGGGCGGGAGATTTCCGTTCGCGATTTGGTAACATTGATTGCGAAACTTACCGGATTCGCTGGCGAAATCCGCTGGGACTCGACAAAACCTGACGGCCAACCCCGTCGGTGTCTCGACGTGAAGAAGGCGCAACGCGAATTTGGGTTTCAGGCAAGCACGCCCTTTGAAGAGGGTCTCCAAAAGACGATTCAATGGTACGAAGAGCACTGTCTGTGAACGGCCCTATCGCCGTCCGCCAAGTGCGGGCCGATGTACCGGTGAATTGGCCGATCCTGAATGCTGACCGCAGTGGTTTTCAGGACTACTTCGCGCGATTGCTGTTGGAATCACCGGGATTGAAAGGTCGGGTCCTCGACATTGGTTGCGGGGGAAACCTACCTTCGGCGCTGCAGGGCTTGGCCGGGCAATACGGCGCGATCGACGGAATCGACCCGGACCCGGCGGTTGCAACGCATCCCTTGCTCGGTCATCGATGGAATTCGCCATTTGAGACCAGCGCTGTCCCGGAGAATAGCTACGATCTGGCGTATGCGTACAACGTCCTGGAACACATTGCGGACCCGAGGGCATTTTTCTCGAAGGTTTACGGGGTGTTGAAGGACGACGGCGTCTTCTGGGCCTTGACCCCCAACGGCCATCACCCGTTTCCCATCCTGTCCCGGTCCATCGAACGGCTTGGACTCAAAGGCGTGGCCCGCCGCCAACTCGGACGTGATGAGTCCGGTGCTATGCGCGTGAACGATTACCCCGCTTACTATCGGTGTAACACTTCGCGGGCCGTGTTGTCTGCGATTCGCGGACTTGAATTCCGGAGCGCGACATTCTTTCACTACCCTTGCGTGCAATGGGACACCTATTTCCCCACCTGGCTGAGGTGGACACCGCGAGCCTGGGATCTTACCCTTGGAACACGCTTTACCAATCTCATGCAGATCCTGATCGTCAAACTGGACAAGGGTGATTGGCGCCCAGGTCCGGTGAAGTAGCAGCATTTTTGCGAATAGAACAGAAAGATTGATTGCCTTCTAGACCAATTTATTGTAGGGTCACGGGGTTGTCAGAAATGACATAAAGAGAGGTATGGCCAAGTATCTACTATTGTTTTTGGGTGGTTTCGCCGTTTCCTTCGCGCTAACGCCGCTGGTACGGTGGCTGGCGATCCGTGTCAAGGCCATGGACATTCCGAATGAACGGAAGGTTCATGACCGTCCCATCCCCCGTCTGGGCGGGGTGGCCGTCTTTGTGGCATTCACGTCCATGGTCTTCCTCGCGTTTTCGCCCTTTGCGCTGGTCACGAATCCTTTTGTCTCTGTCGGAAAACATTGGTGGAGGGGCTACCTTGCTGCCGCCAGCATTATTGTTGGTCTGGGTGTGTTCGACGACCTGCGACCGTTGGGCGCGCGGGTGAAGTTCCTGACCCAGGCACTTGCCGCCTGCTGCGCGATGTATTTCGGGTACATTATCGATCGCGTGAATCTACCGTGGGGTGCTTCCATCCATCTGGGTCTCTGGGGCATTCCGGTGACGCTCCTTTGGATCGTGGGGCTGACCAACGCCTTCAACCTCATTGATGGCCTGGACGGCCTAGCCAATGGCGTTGCGTTAATCTCGTCGTTGACCTTGATGGGAGTGGCATTGCTCGGCCAGAACGTTGAGTTGGCGCTGGTGTGCTCCGCACTGGCTGGCTGCCTCCTCGGGTTCCTCCCCTACAATTTCCACCCGGCGTCGATCTTCCTCGGGGATTCCGGCAGCCTTTTCCTGGGCTTCACCCTCGCCGTTCTGAGCATCACGACCTCGCAAAAAAGCACGGTCGCCGTCTCAATCTTGATCCCCATGATGGCGTTTGGCCTGCCGATCATGGATGCCCTGCTGGCAATGATTCGCCGTTTCCTGCGGGCGATGCACGTCTGGGAAACGACCGGCCAGGGAACGTACCGGGTGTTTTTTTTGCACGGCAAGTCGATGTTTGAGGCCGACCGCGATCACATTCACCATCGTCTGATGCGCCTAGGAATTTACCATCGCAATGCGGTCATGTTCCTCTATGCGATTTGCGCGGCGATGAGCGTTGCCGCACTGATGCTCGCGTCCTATCGCAACATCGACACGGGCGTCGTCCTGGCGGCCATCGGCATAGCCGTCGTCATTGGCATTCGCAAGTTGCGCTACGAGGAACTGCAGTTCCTCCGCAACGGTTCCCTGGTTTCCCTCTCTCGCTTCCCGGTGCTGGGGTATGAATCGTTCCAGATCCCCATCGATCTCGTGATGGTGTCACTGGCCTACTACGTTGCTTACTGGCTGCGTTACGATGGCGTATTCACCGGCGTGGTGAAGGCCACATTCATCGCGACATTGCCGGCAATGCTGCTGACAAAGATCGTCGTGTTCCACTTGACGGGCTTGTACCGTATCCGCTGGCGACAAGCCGGTGTTCCGGAAATGCTCCGCGGCTGCCGCTCGATGGTACTGGGGAGCGTTGCCGCGGCCGTGGTGCTGACCTATATGCAAGTGGGGACTATCGGCGCGGCGACACTGATCGTTGATTTTTATGTCGTGAGTTCGTTCCTACTGGGTTCGCGGTTCTCCGCGCGCCTGATTCATTATTACGCACAATCCAATCCCGCCCACAAAAAACGCGTGCTCATTTACGGGACGGGTCCCAGCGCCAGCCTGCTGATTTGCGAACTTCTCGCCAACCAGCATCATTCCCTTGCTCCCGTCGGTTTCATCGACGAATATCACGGAAAGAACCGCAAGATTTTACACGGATACCCGATCCTTGGGTCATTCATGATTCTCCCCGAAGTCCTCCGTGACGGCGGCATTGAAGAGCTGATCATCGCCACGACGAGGCTGGCGCCCCAGCAACTCGAGCAACTTAAGGAGCTGTGTCACCAACACGATGTTACGGTACGGCAGTTCCGCGTCTCACTGGAGGAACTCCCACAACCCGGCAGCCCCGCCTACCTCCTCTCCGATATTGAGGGGCGCTAAGAGAAACGGTCTCCGAGTCGATAACACTTGAAGTGTCTCAACAAGACCGCTTATGCAGCTGTCGGGGTAGAATCCGGAAGACGGGACGGCTGGCCATTCGTTGAGCGGCGCGGTGCCCACCGGTCACGCAACACAAGCGAGGCCCGTTCAATTCCCAGATAGAAAATCCAGCCACCGAGGGCAATGAATACGCAAGCCATCGGGAAATAAACTGCGCCGGGCAGGAACCTGGCAGTACTCATGCTACAGCATGCGAGATGTATCATCAGCGCGTGCGTGAGATAGACGCTGTAGGAAGTGAGGGCAATCCACCTGACCGTGCGGGTGCGAGCGATCCAGATCGGCTGACGATCCACGAGATAAACAAGGATTATGTTTAACGCCAGGGCCAATGCTGTCAGCCCCACCCGGTACATGAACATCTCAGAAAAAAATGGCACGGACGCCAGGAGGAGACATGCGGGGAGAAACAGGAAGGTGGAGCAGCGTTTCACCGCCAGCCAATGTCCCCTGGCCATACTCGGGAAATAGGCCATCCAAAACCCCAGGACAAGCCCTTCCAGACGCAAGTGCGTGGCCGTTTGGGCGTAGCCAAAAGTATCCGGGATGCCATGGAGTGACTGGAGCCAGCGGCTTACCGGTGCCACAACCAACAGTAGCGCAAAGAAGTAATGTGGCGATATCCGCAACCGCAACCAAATCCACAAGCCCAGCGGCAGAAAAAGATAGAAGTGCTCCTCAATGCAAAGTGACCAACTGACCAAAAAAAATGGGATTATTGGATAATAGTTCTGAACAAAAACCAAATAGCCGAGATCAAACGGCTCCTTCCGGCTGACCCAGACAGCCAACCACGCCAGCGCCAGTCCCGCCAAATACGGTGGTATTGTCCGAATCCACCGGCGCGGAAGAAACAATCCCAGTCGTACATCACCAAAGCGCCTGTTTTCCCGCCAATACAATCCGCCGATCAGCCAGCCACTTAGGACGAAGAACAGGTCTACGCCGTACTTGCCATACTGAGTTACTGCCGTGAGCCGCGGCATTTCTACAGGAGACATCTGCGCCACGTGATAGGCCACCACCATAAGAATTGCGGTGGCCCGTAGCAGATCCAGGTAGCTGTCACGGGGTGGTTCAAGTGTGCGCGCAACAGATGGCCCAGCGTTCACTGTAGCCATGGCTTCCTTGCTGTTACTCACGTCCACCGGCACTGTTGCCAATTCTACTCCAGGCTATTTTACGCTGGCAACTCATCTGACGATATGCACCCCGACATGATACGGTAAGTGCCGTGACTTGAATGGCTTGGGTCTCCGAGGACCCGATAATGATGCTCACGTCCATCAATCGCATCAAGTGAGAGGTTTCGCGGGTAAAGCGTCAACAGCACCAAGCTGGCGCGGTACATCTACACCAATGAATTTGCGAGCCAAACAAAATAATCACGGCGCCACGCTGAGATTCTGTGTTCCCAACGAGAAGAAGACCTGCTCCAGGAGAACGTCGGTTTGACTGTCCCTTCGGGTCATGGGAGTGCGATCAACGTACTCGCTGCGCGCTTGCGCGAGCATCTGCCGCGTGAACGCCGCGGAAGCGGTGCCGTTGTCAGGGATTCTCGCTGTGCCAGTGCTGTCGGAGTAGTTGTAGTTCATCGTCTGGACCGGCGTATCACCCGTTGCATTGAAGATCGGCCATGAGCTCACCGGGTCACGGAACGTATTCGCGCCTTGGATCCAAATGGGGCCCGTGGTCGAGCCGCTGATGTTGAACCAGTCGATGATCTGGATTCCGATAAAGGTCAATTGTCCGGTGAAGTTCACCAAGCTAAAGCCAGCATCCGTCGCATGGCTGAAATCCTCCGCGCTGCCGATGTTCTCGACCATCTTTGAGCCGAGGAATGTGACGGTCCCACCGCCCGACAGGCGCAGCAGTTTGTTCGAAAGCGTGTTACTGGCCTCGTTGTACGAGTTTTCCACGTAAAGCTGCCCCCCGTTGGTGCACACAAAACTGGTGGCGTTCCCACCGCCATCCGTGTCGATGTAGTGCACTTTGCCCGCGCCACTCAACACTACATTGTTGCCGTTGTTGGCGGGCGGCCCAACGCCAAAGTTTCCTCCGCCATAAGTCAGTCCGGCCACGTCAATGAGTGTGTTCGGACAATTCCCCAGGAAAATGTTGGCCCCTACCGGCTGCATTGCGCTGGAATCCCGCAGGTATATCCGCGCGGGCGTGCTGCCAACGCCCGACACGCCGATGAGTTTGGCCGCACCGCCGTAGTTGCCGATAAGCATAATATGCGAGAACGTCGCGTGGGACGGATGCGGACAGGAAAACAACGTGCCGCCGCTGGAGCCACTCCAAAATAGAATCGTGTCCGGCCCGTCGCCAACAATACGGACGTCCTTGTTGGCGGGGATCGTCACTGTGGCCGTGGGGTAAATCTGGTGGAATGTTTCCATCACCGGCGATGGGATATGGAACACGCAACCGTCGGCCGCGCTGTTGATGCTATTCTGCAGTGACGCCGACGTCATGTTCACACCCATCTCAAATATGGTGCGGTTTAGGTTGACCGCCGCGACCGGCCGGCCCGGCAGGGTGAAGGTCAACGAAGAGCGGCTGACGACGAAGTTGTCCACGAGGTTGCTGCGGACGGACATCCCGCCCGCAAACGTCGCCCAGTTCGCGACGCCGTTCGTATTGCCGACTGCCAGCAAGTCCGCGATCCCCGGGCCGTTGAAGGCAACGGTGGGGTTGGTCGAAAGCGTGGTGTTGTCCAACATGGTGACCGGACCGTACTGATTCATCTGATAGGGAATGCCGGCCGGGTCAATCACCGTGTTGCCCTTGAACAAAAGTGGCGTGGTGTTGGCCCCCTGGTTCGCCGTCACGTAGAATGCGCCGGACTGGTAGCTGGTGTTGCTGACCATTGAGGAGAACGGCGCGCCGGGGTTGTGGTAGAAGTCGATCCCGTTGTGCTGGAAAAACGAGTGGTAAGCGTGTGAGTCGCCCTCCTTGACATAAATCCCGTACGTCGAGTTGGCCTCAATCAGGCAATCAGTGAACCAGATGTCCAGCGCGTTGAAATTCTCCAGTTCCACGCCGATGGAGTTGGTTTGGATCAGGCAGCGGACGAAATCCTCATTCGAGAAGCCCTCGTACGGTTCAAAATGTCCGCCATCGACCCCAATTCCACCGGGGGCGGAGTTCTTGATGATGCAATCTTCGTAGAGATTGTTGTTGTCAAAAATATTGAACGACTGCTGGCAGGAGGCCAGGACCGTCCGCGCCTTGAAGTTGCCATCGAACTTGAGCCGTGCGAAGTAGCTATTTAGGACGCCGTCTACATGAAAGCAGGTGGCCGCGCCGGCGTTATTGGCGTCGCTCGCGGACACCGTCGGCCCGTCGTAGATAAAACCGCAGGTGTTCTGGTCCAGGCCCACAACCGCGACGCACTTGCGCTGGCTGAGCCAGGGTTTCTTGGTGACGCGGCACATGCCGGGGATCAAGAGTACCGGCGAACAGTGCCCGGTGCCGATCGCTGCCAGGGCGTTGGACACGGCTATGCTGTCATCCGCCACGCCGTTGCAGGCCGCCCCGAAGGCGGTCACGTTCGTCCATGATGGAAATGGACCGTACCACTCAGCAACCGCATTCGCTCCGCCGGACGGAGAAGAGGAGGCAAGGGTCGTGACCGACGCCTTGTTCGACGGGGCAGAAACACCCGCCTGCGCCTCGTAGCTATAGAGCGCAAGGAGCCCTGATAGAGCCAACATCCGGAGACCAAGTTTCATAACAGCACCCAGCATAATCTATATTTGTTTCTGCGTCACGCGTTTAGTTGAATGCGTCGACTTGGTAATAATACATCGTCGAGGGGTTGAGCCCTCTGTCCGTGTAGGAGGTCACATTCGCTCCGGTGGATCCAACCACACTCCAGGGCCCGTTTGACGATGTGGCCCGCTGGATTTGGAATCCAACTTCGTTATCCGAGTTGTCCTGCCAATTGAGCGTGATGGAAGTGGAAGTCACACCCATCGTCGCCAGGTTGGAAGGCGCCGCCGGATCTGTCGATGCGGCGGAAGTCGTCGTCGCACAGGCTTGTGAACTCGCCGACGAGTTGTTGCCCGCGTTGTCATAGGCGACAATCGTATAGCAGTACAGTGAGGCGGTTGACAAACCGCCGTCGGCAAAGACGGTCGTCGTCGTGGTGGTGACCAGGGTGCCGTCACGGTAGACGTGGTAGCCAGCCAGGCCAGAGCCACCGGAGTCGGTCGAGACATTCCAACTGACGCTGACTTGTGATGTCGAAGTGGCGCTCGCGACGACCCCGGCCGGGACCGAGGGCGCGGTAGTGTCAGGTGCGGCCGGGGTAGAGGCACTGGTCACGCTCGAGTAGACGGAGTTGCCGGACCCATTGTAGGCGCAGACCCGATAGAAATACGTCGTCGAGGCCGTCAGCCCCGTGTGCGCACATGAAGTCACGTTGGCACCCACGATCCCGATCTGTGTCCACGGGCCGCCGGAGCCACTGGCGCGTTGGACCATAAACCCCGTTTCGTTGCTGGAGTTGTCCTGCCAGGTCAGATTGATCTGGCTGGAAGAAACAGCCAGGGCCACTAGACCCGAAGGCGCTGCCGGGACCACGCCGAGAGTGGTCGCGCACGCCTGGCTACCGGGGACCGAGATATTCCCCGCATTATCAGAGGCGGAAATCGTGAAGCAATAGGACGTGTTTGGCGAGAGTCCCGTCGCGCTGTAGCTTGCCGTTGTCACCGTGGCGATTTGCGTACCGTTGAGATAGACCTGATAACCAGCCAAGCCAGAGCCGCCGGAATCAGTCGCATTGGCCCAACTCAGGTTGACCTTATTGCTGGAAATTGCGGTCGCTGTCAGTCCGGAAGGGATCGAAGGCGCGGTGATGTCCGGTCCTGCCAGCGTCGTGCCGCCCGCGACATTTGAATACGGCGAATCACCAAAGTTGTTGTACGAGTGAACGCGGAAGAAGTAGGTGCTCAGCGCACTGAGGCCTGATTGCATGTAGGTGGTCACGTTCGGCCCCACCGAGGCAATTACTGTCCACGGGCCGCTTGCAGAGGGCGCGGTTTCGACAACGAACCCGAGTTCGTTATTGAAGTCGTCCGCCCAACTCAGATTGATCTGCGAATCGGAACCACCGGCTGCCAACAGTGCGGTCGGTGCCACGGGCGGTGCGGCCGGCGTAGTGACGCAAGCCTGGCTGCTTTGGGTCGACACATTCGAAGCCTTGTCATAGGCGGCGACGGTAACGCAGTATTGCGAGTTGGCCGTTAGATTCGTCCAGGAGTAGCTGGTGGCTGTTGTCGTGGCAAACTGCACGCCGTTGGTATAGAGGCGATAGCCACTCATGCCGGATCCGCCAGTGTCCGTGGACGCGCCCCAGGAAATATTGATCTGGTTCGGTGTTGCTGCCACCGCGCTGAGTCCGCTCGGAACGGACGGTGGTATGGTATCGGTCCTGGCCGAAGTCCTCTTGCTCGCGTCGTTCGAGTAGTTCGAGTACCCCTTTTTATCGTAGGCCCGAAGTCGATAATAATAGACCGTGGAACCTGACAATCCTGTGTCGGCATAAGTCGTTGTTGAGTTGGTTATGCCGACCGCAGTCCACGGCCCAGTTTGCGTTGGACTGCGTTCCACTTTAAAACCGGCAGCGCCGGCCGCGTTGTAGGACCAGGCCAATTCAATCGAGTTGAACGTGTTCGAAGGGGCATTGAGGCCCGCTGGCGCCGGCAGTTCAGGCCCGTTCTTTCTTGGTGTGCCATAATCGTAAAGGAGCACACTATTGGTCTGGTTGCACGTGCTGACGGTAACCTGAACGACGCCGGCATCCGGTCCCATGGTCAGGCAAAAATCCGTCGCGCTTGAGAAAGTCGGCGTTCCGATGGTCAACACATCTGTCGGGCTCCCGCCCACGCGTTCAACCGAAACACTCACGGGGCCACAGGAAGGGCCGCCCGTGGCATTCGGGACGTTCACGTGGAAGCAAGCCGCGTCGCCCGAGTAGTGCAACGTCGTCGCACTGGACCTGACCTCGTTGACCATAAGGACCGTGTCAGAAGACGGGAGATTCGCCACGAGCGCTTTCAACTCCTGGCCGAGTGTGACACTTTTCAACATCGACTTCAAGGCCACTCCACTCGTGAAGTTCGAGTTATCCACCACGGACTTCGCCCTCAAAACATGATTATGAAAACGTGCAAGACTCTTTTGCACAACCCGGCTCCTATTCCCAAGTGCGGGTATCATACCCGGTGATTGGATTGTCGTCGTAAGAACGTCTGCCAAACTGAGTGTCAACCCAAGTTGCGTCGAGCCGGTCGTCCGGTCAGATTGAGCCACGCTGACCGAGGCTTCCGTCAGGCTGTCCAAGAGCGGGCACAATTGCGCCTGAATGGCTCCGACTGCATTCGTGACGGTGTCCGCACGAACCACGGCAGCCGCAAATGAATTGAGGATGATTAGAAGTGCAAGCAATCCGCAACGATGAAAAAAGCTTCTCAGAAACAGAGTTCTGGCTCTTACACCTAACGCAACTTTCGACAACCCATCGAAACGATCTTTTGTTACCTGCATTACGAATTCCCTGACTAATTCCCTGAACTTGCACAGGGAACAAACGCAGGGGCTGTGCCAGTACCCCTTCGGCACAGGGGGATTCGCCCATTTTAAGGGGAAACCCTGACATGAGATGGCCCATTTTTTTACAGTTTCTCAGAAAAGCATGCGGGCATATCATCCAGTAATTTACTGGCTTTCAAGGCCATACAACTTTTTATGCAAGATTCACTCAGCCATCAGTGATGCTATTTCTTAAACATGACTGTAACCCAAAGGAACTTGCAAACGGTTTCACGTCGTAGTCATCGGACGCCCAACCGGTGGCAACTTTCTTTCCACCCGTGAAAACCTTCGTGACATCCTGCTGGCAACTCGACCCTTGCTTGGAGCAACGATTAATTGCCAACCGCGCACATTGTCGGGGGGATGTACCGGCAAAGATCTGGTCCGAAATCGCCGAGAATTGTGTCCCGGCCCGGCCTGCCTTGGGCCGATCTGGCCCGCTGCCCCCACCCTTGCCAAACGCAATCGCATCCACTATCCTGTCCCTCCCGTGCTCCCATGAGTTACGTCAAGCTTGCAAAAACTGTCTTTGACATTGAGATCGACGGCTTGCGCCGCACGCGCGCCCGTCTCGACGAAAGTTTCTCCGCGGCCGTTGAGGCCGTCGTGAAGTGCCTCCGCAACCGCGGGAAAGTCGTTGTGACCGGCGTCGGCAAGTCAGGCAACATCGGCCACAAAATCGCCGCCACCCTTACCAGTACGGGTGCCACCAGCGTGCTCCTGAACTCCGTGGACGCCCTGCACGGCGACCTCGGTGTCATCACTGACGGCGATTGTGTCCTGGTCCTTAGCTACTCTGGGGAAACCGAGGAACTCAGCCGCATTCTACCGGCAATCAAACGCTTTGACGTCACGATCATCGCCATTACCGCCCACACCAAATCCAGCTTGGCGCGCCACAGCGACGTCGTATTGAACGTGTGCGTGAAGAAGGAAGCCTGCCCGTTCAACCTCGCCCCTACCTCAAGTACCACGGCCATGCTCGCCCTCGGCGATGCCCTTGCCATGTGCGTGCTGGATGCCCGCGGCTTCAAGAAGTCCGATTACGCCCGCCTGCACCCCGCCGGCGCCATCGGCCGCACAATGCTGGTGCAAATCAAAGACATCATGCGGACAGGCAATCGCAATGCCGTCATCGTCGATTACCGCAGCGTGAAGGATGCGTTGCTGGCCATGACCAAGGCAAAGTCGGGTACGATCAGCGTCGTCAATAAACAAGGGCGCATCGCCGGGGTCTTTACGGATGGGGATTTTCGCCGCCACATCGCGCGCAACCCTGAGGTACTCCAGGTGCCGATCCGAACCGTGATGACGCCGAACCCAATCACCATCCGTCAAAACGCGCTCGCCGTGGAAGCCCTGAAGATTTTCGAGCAACGTCAGATCGACGATTTGATTGTTGTCGATGAAAAGAAGCGCCCCGTGGGCATCGTGGATTCGCAAGACCTGCCGAAATTTAAACTACTGTAATCGAGAGGACACACAACCATGCCGTCAGCCAACGATCTTCGCAAAGGAATGGCCGTCAAATACAATAACGACATCTGCGTCGTGCTGGACATGCAGCACCGCACGCCCGGCAACCTGCGCGCGTTCGTCCAGGCCACCCTGCGCAGCCTGAAGACGGGCAAGTCGTCCGTTGTCCGTTTCACCTCGACTGAATCGATCGTCGTTGTGTCGAAGAACACCAAACCCGTGGACTTTAGCTACAAAGACACAGCGGGCTACCATTTCATGGACCCGGAAACGTACGAGACGGTCACGCTCAACGAAGAATTCATCGGCGATGCAAAGAATTACCTCACCGAAAACTTGCGTTGCACCTTGACCGAAGTCGAAGGTAAGATTGCTGAACTCGAACTTCCGCCCGCCGTGGACCTCAAGGTCCTCGAAGCCCCGCCCGGCATCCGCGGTGACACCGCCACCAACGTCACCAAACAGGCAAAGGTGGAAACCGGCATCGAAGTCGCCGTCCCCATCTTCATTAACCCCGGCGACAGCGTCCGCGTCGACACCCGTACCGGCAAATACTTGAACCGTGTGTAGCGAAACGTTGAAATGAAATGGTACGTTGCTGAAATCATAGTTCGCAGCCGTGTTGGCAAGGCGCGCCGTAAACTACTTTACGATCGGCAGATCAAGGTGCTGCGAGCGGCTGATCATGAAACCGCCTACAAGCGTGCCCTAAGTTTGGGCAAGGCTGAAAATCACCGCTACAAGAATTCTGCAGGTGAAACTGTTTACTGGGAGTTTATAGGGCTTGCAAATCTCGATACTCTGCCAAAGGGGAAGATTGAAGACGGCACGAAGATTCACAGCCGGCTACACCGTGGAGATCCAAAGTCCGAAGTCCATGCCAAACAAGACTTGACTGTTTTCTGGTTTGAACGCAACAAGCACAAGACCGCAGCGGAACTGCTCAAGGACGAGACCAGATCCGTTGCGCCGTGCTAAGCACTCTTCTCGAATTCGCGCATTGCTTAGACAACAGTCACGCCCGCGGATGCGCCTTTTCGTAGACCTTCTTCAAGCGTTCGGGCGTGATGTGCGTGTAGATCTGCGTGGTGGAAAGATTGGCGTGGCCGAGGAGTTCCTGCACGCTGCGCAAATCTGCGCCAGCATCGAGCATATGCGTCGCGAAACTGTGTCGGAGCTTGTGCGGTGTCAGCGAGGGGTCCAGTCCGGCGGCGATGAGGTACTTCTTCAGCATTCGCTGCATGCTGCGGGCCGTCATGCGCCCGCCAATGCGGTTCACGAACAATGGGCCGCGTGCGCTCCGGGCGCGCACTTCGAGGTATTTCTGCAGGGTTTCAATAGCCGGCCCGCCGAGCGCCGCCAGCCGCTCCTTCTTGCCCTTGCCGCGAACGCGAACGACTTCGCCAAGTACGTCCACATCATCATCGTTGAGCTGGGCAAGCTCATGAATGCGTAGCCCGGCGCTATATAACGTTTCCAGAATCGCCTTGTCACGCCACGCGGCCAACTTGCTCTTCGCGTCTTCCTTTAAGGGCGCTTCCAACAGCGCTTCCACCTGTTGGATCGTCAGGAATTTAGGGAGTTTCCGCGCCTTTTTCGGAAGGGTCAGTCCCACCAGCGGATTCAGTTTCACCCGCTCGGTGCGTACGAGCCATTTAAAAAAACTGCGTAGCGCGGACATCTTGAGATGAATCGTGGCGCGGTCGAGCTTGCGCTCCGTGAGATGGACCAGATAGCCGCGCAAATGAAATGAATCGACACGAACCCACGCGCAAGGCTGTTGGTACTTTCCGTCAAACCACAGGGCGAAGGCCGCGATATCGGCGGAATAATTGCGGATGGTCAGCGGCGAAGCATCACGCTCGGCGTGCAGGTAGCCCAGAAACCCGTCAACCAGCGAATCTGCTACGCCTCTGCTGGCGCCAGTTTTTTGATGTTCTTGCACTTCGGATAGCCGGTGCAGCCGAGGAATTCACCAAAACGACCGCGACGCTTCGCCATGGGCGAACCGCATTTCTCGCACTTCTCGTCGGTCAGCACGGGCTCTTCCTTGGGCGGAGGCGGCGGCGCTTTGTCTTTCAATTCATCCGGCAGCGTCTTGGCGTTGCGACATTTCGGATAGCCGGAGCAGGCCAGGAACGGTCCGCGACGACTGTTGCGGATCAACATCGGCGAGCCGCATTTCTCGCATTTCACATCGGTTGTCACCGGCGCCGGCTTCTCGATGACCGTGATCTTGCCCGCGGCGTCGCGCGTGAATGACTTCGCGTTCTTGCACTCGGGATAACCCGAGCACGCCAGAAACTCACCGCGCTTGCCCGCCTTGATGACCATGGGTGAACCGCATTTCTCGCACTTGATGCCTGTCTCTTCCTTTTCCACGATCTGTATGCTCCCATCTTCACCACGTTTGAAGTTCTTCGTGTTCTTGCACTTCGGGTAGGCCGAACACGCGATGAATTCGCCATTCCTACCAGGTCGGGTCACCAATTCTTCACCGCACAGTTCGCACTTGATGCCAATCGGCACCGGCTTCGGTCGCACGTCTTCCATGTTCTCGCTCGCGGCCTTCAAGGTCGGCTCGAAGTCCTTGTAGAAATCGCCCAGCATTTCCTGCCACCCGACCTTGCCCTCTTCAATTTCGTCGAGCAACTCCTCCATCCGCGCTGTGAACTGCACATCGAGCAGCTTCGTGAAATGCTTCACCAAAACATCGGTTGTCACTTCGCCAAGCTGCGTCGGCGCAAGACGACCCTTGTCCTTGTTGACGTAATGCCGCTTCTGGACCGTGGCAATCGTCGGGGCATAGGTGCTCGGGCGTCCAATTCCGAGTTCTTCCAGGGCCTTCACCAGCGTCGCTTCACTGAAGCGCGGGGGCGGTTCGGTGAAGTGTTGTGCGGGGAGCAGCTTCACCAAATGCAACTTCTCGCTCTCACTTAATGGCGGCAGCTTCTTATTCTCTTCCTCGTCCGACGGCTTCTCCGGCTCCGCCTTCTTCTCGGCCTCTTCTTCGACTCCGTAAATCTTCAGCCAACCCGCGAAAACCACTTCCGTCGCCGTCGCGCGAAACAGGAAGTACTTCGGATCACGCCGCGCATCGATATCAATACTCGTGATCTTCATTTCCGCCGGCGCCATCTGGCTGGCGACGAACCGGTCCCAAATCAGCTTGTAGAGGCGAAATTGGTCGTTATCAAGGTACGTCCGCAGGCTTTCCGGCGTGCGCCGCACGGACGAAGGACGAACCGCCTCGTGCGCTCCCTGCGCATCTTTCTTAGATTTGTAGAGATTCGGCGTTGCGGGCGCATAGTCGGGGCCGATGGTTTCACGGATAAATGCCAGCGCTTCGTCCTGCGCTTCCTTCGAAATGTTAAACGAATCGGTACGCATGTAGGTGATCAAACCAACCGCGCCCTCCGCGCCGATCTCCACGCCTTCATACAACTGCTGGGCCACAATCATCGTCTTCGTCGTACCCATGCCCAGCGCTTTTGACGCGGACTGTTGGAGCGTACTCGTCGTGAACGGCGGCGCCGCGCTACGTTTCTTCGACTTGATATCAATCTTGGCGACCTTGTACTCGCAATCCTTAAGATCGGTCAGGATGGCGTCGGCCTGCGCCTTGCCATCGATAATCATCACGTCGGCCTTCGGGGCTTCACCGCTGGCCGCCCTGACCTTCTTGTCACCTACCTGGATCAACCGGGCAAGGAAATGGTCCTTCGGATCCACGAGCTTGCGTAGCTCGGCCTCGACCGACCAATACTCCTGCGGCTTGAACGCGCGAATCTCCCGCTCGCGCTCGACTACCAGCCGGACCGCGACGGATTGCACACGTCCGGCGCTCAGGCCGCGCGCCACGCGCTTGTTCAAAAGAGGTGAAATCTTGTAGCCAACAATGCGATCCAGAATGCGCCGCGCCTGCTGTGAATCGACCAGCTTCATGTCCACCTGACCGGGATGATCAAAGGCAGCGCGCACGGCGTTCTTGGTGATTTCATTAAATTGGACGCGGAAAAACTTGGGGCCGTTTTTCTTGCTCTTCAGAATCTCCCACAGATGCCACGCGATCGCCTCGCCTTCGCGATCAGGGTCGGTCGCCAGGTAAACTTGTTCGGCGCCTTCCGCGGTCTTCTGCAACTCAGTGACCAGTGCTTTCCGCTTGGCGGAAACCTGATAGGTGGGTTTGAAATCCTTTTCGATCTCGACGCCGAACTTGCGCTCGGGTAGATCCCGGACGTGGCCCATGGAGGCCTTCACGCTGAAGTCCGAGCCCAAATACTTGTTGATCGTCTTCGCTTTCGCGGGTGACTCAACGATGACCAGTTTTTTTGCCATGCTTTTTCTTTTTACGGCCCGAAGGCCGCGTTGCGCACATACTGCTTGCCGGGGAGCTGGCGGACGAGCCGTTTCATCTCCAGCGCCAGTAACGTGGCGGAAACACACGCCGTTGTCAAACCGCTGGCCCGGATGATCTCGTCGATGGCAACCTCCTCGTTGCCGATCTGCGCCATCACTTTCTCCTCCGTCTCACTCAATTGCAAAGCAGGTTTGGTTCCGCCACCCTCCGCGTCAGCTTCCGCGGACCCCATGGTCATTTTTGGCAGTAAGTACTCAAATTCGCCGAGGATATCCTCCACATCCTCGGTCAATTTTGCACCGTCCTTGATCAATTTGTTCGTCCCCTTGGACAAAATTGAATCCGCCCGACCCGGCACCGCAAACACCTGCCGTCCTTGCTCCCCTGCTTGATTCGCCGTAATCAATGCCCCGCTCTTCAGGTTTGCCTCCACGACCACGACGCCCAGCGACCAACCGCTAATGATACGGTTCCGCATCGGAAAGTTCTGACGGTCGGGCTGCACGCCGAAGGGAAACTCCGTCACCACCGCCCCACCCTTCTCCACAATCTCATCGGCCAGCTTCTTGTTCTCCGTGGGATAGACAATATCGATCCCACAACCGATCACGGCCACCGTCCGCCCCTTCGCCTGCAGCGCGCCGTTGTGCGCCGCGGTATCGATTCCACGCGCCAAACCGCTCACCACTGTCACGCCGACCCGCGACAACTGGAACGCCAGTTTCCGCGCCATGTCCTGCCCGTAGAGCGTCGTGCGCCGCGACCCGACCACTGCAATCGCCAATCCATCGCGCTCCGTCAACGCTCCCTTCACGTACAGCACAAGTGGCGGATCGTAAATCTCTCGCAAGTGCTTTGGGTATTCCGCATCGTCGCGGCAGACAACACGCACGCCCGATTTCTCGATCCGCCGCAGCTCCGCATCGAGATCCACCTTTTCGCGCCAACTGGTGATGCTCCGCGCAACCTCTTCGCCGACGCCTTCCACCTGCATCAACTCGGCTTTCGATGCATCCAGGATCGCCTGGGCTTCACCAAACCGATCGCGCAGCGCGCGAACGCGAATCGGCCCGACGCCGTCGACCATGTTAAGTGCAATGTACGCTTCACGCGAAGTCATACGCGCTTCCCTCACCCGAACGACGGCAGCCGGTTTACGATGCAGCCTTCCGGCTGCGCCGCTTCCATCCGAACTCCATCTGCGGCTCCTTCAGCAACTCATAGTTCTTCAGCAACCGCAAAATCTGCAGCAGGTCCGATTTTTGGTAATTGTGGTTCTTGGCCACACTCGCGACGAGTTCTTGCAAAATCGACCGGAATGAAATCACGCCGTCGACGCCCTTCGACCGTAGCACCTCGATGCTACGCTGTCGTGTTTTCGCGTCGCGCGGCAATCCGGGCACAATCAGGATTTTTACGAGGCCTTCGCTCCCGACCAGCCTCTGCGCCTCTTCGATGACCCGTTTCTCCACAAATCGAAAAATCTTTGGCTGGTTGGCCAGCACGCCCGGCGCGAATACTCCCGTATGCCATCCCTTCACCGCGACAATCGCCCGTGACACTTGCGATAAGGTCTTGGAAGTGATCTCAAACTCGGCCGGCGCAGCTTCGGGCGGGGTCGCCGGATTCAACACAATCAAATCCACTTCCTCGTCGGCGCTCTTTTGCCTCGCCTGGACGATATACTTGCGCCGCTGACAGACTAGGAAACCGTGCAACTCGAAATATTCGCGTACGATGTTCTCGTCAACGGCAGACATCCACGACCTCCTTGAGGTCCGCGTCCGTGACCGCATTCGAGACAAAAGCCTCCCCAAGGCGCTTCAGCAATACGAAACGCAGCTTGCCCTCGCGCGCCTTCTTGTCGAGGCGCGCCGCTTCCAGCAGTTCTCCCGGCTTGAAGGTCCTGCCCAAGCGCGTCGGTAAACCGCTGGCGGCAATGAGTCCGCACAAACGCTTCGCCTCGGCTTCGCCAAAGCCGCCACGCATTAGGGACAACTGTGTCCCGGCAACCATACCCATCGAGATTGCTTCACCATGCAGCAGGCCGCTGTAATCCGACAAGGTCTCCATCGCGTGCCCAACGGTGTGTCCGAAATTCAGGATCGCCCGCAGCCCCGACTCTCGCTCGTCCGCGCTGACAACCTCCGCCTTGATCTCGCAGCAACGCCGCACCACATGGGCCACCGCCTCCGGATCGAGCGCCAGAACCTGCTTGTACTCCCGTTCGAGCCACGCGAAGAATTCCGCGTCGCGGATCGCGCCATGCTTGATCACTTCCGCAAAGCCGCTGCGCAATTCACGCTCGGGCAACGTCTCGAGTGTATCGGTGTCCGCCAACACGAGTTTCGGTTGATAGAATGCGCCGACGAGGTTCTTACCCTGCGGCAGATTCACGCCCGTCTTGCCGCCGACGGAACTGTCTACCTGCGCCAGCAAACTCGTCGGTACCTGCACCAGCGCAATACCGCGCAAATAGCTTGCCGCCACGAAGCCCGCCAGATCTCCCACCACACCGCCGCCCAATGCGATGAGAAAAGAATGACGGTCCAGTCCGAGGGTCGGCAGTTTCTCAAAGAGGCGATTGGCTTGCCGCAACGATTTCGACGCCTCACCCGCCGGCACGCTGAGTACCTCGGCGGAAAACCCGCCCTTGCCCAGCGCGTCGCATAACGCTCCCGCATACAGCGGCTCCACGTTTGTGTCCGTGATGATCACGCCACGTTTGCCCAATTTGAGCGGACGCAGGTACTTGGCGGCTTGCGACAGCAAGCCTTTGCCGATCAGGATGTCGTAACTGCGCTCACCCAGGTCGACGCGCACCCGCTCGGGAACGCCTGTTTTCTTGGAATTCATAGAATAGCGGCAGATTACAACCCCTCGCGCCGGGGCTTGTCAACCTTGAATCGACTCAGCCCGCATGTGCAGGACATGCCGTGTGCCATCCGTCACCTTGAATGGTTCCGCAATTCGCTGCCCGACGACCCATGCGATGCGCCCATCGGCGGTGCAAACCAGCGGGACGCGACCCCGCCTTAAGCGAGGCACTTTCTGGTCCACAAAGAAGTCCTGCAACTTCTTCGTCTCGCTCATTCCCAACGGCTGGAAGCGGTCGCCATTTTCCCAAGTGCGGACGAACAGCCCTTCGCCAAGCGCTTCGGCATCCATCGATTCTTCGGGATACGGTGCTGATTCCACCCGCTCCAAAACAAAGCGCACTCCCAGTTCGCGTATGACCGTCTCGCCCTTCAAGCCCAACGGCCACTTACCCTCCACACGCTTCAGGTCTTTCCGACGGGCTTTTTGCAACCACTCGTACTCGCGGTACACGACCAGATCATCCGGGAGATCGATGGCCGTACTCGGCGAATCACCCAACGCCGCGTGACGTACCGCTTCAATCTGATCAAAAGTGAAACTTGGGCCGTTCTCGGAGTCACCTCCGAGCCAAAATCGCAGGACTCGTCGCTGGATGGCGGTCGGGTAATTCGCCAGCGTCTTCACGTTCACCGCGTCGTTCTGGCAGGCCGTCATGTAAAATCGCTGCGCGACGTGGTGCAGCAGATAGAAATCCTCGTCCCGCAAAATCTCCGCTGTGTTGAGCAGGACGTCGCGAATCGCGGGGTTGTACTCGCGCTCCAACAACGGCAGCAATTCGTGACGGACACGATTGCGGGTAAATCGGGTATCGGCATTGGACTTGTCTTCGCGATACGAGAGTTTTTTCGCTGTAAGGTATTCCATGATTTCTGACCGCCGCACTTTCAGCAGTGGTCGAATCACACGCAACGTTCCCAACTGGCGCTCCGGCCAGATGCCAACCAATCCGGGCACACCGGCGCCGCGCAAGAGCCGCAGCAAGAACGTTTCCACCTGATCGTCGGCGGTGTGAGCGAGCACGAGCTTTTTGACGCCGGTGCTTGCCGCCACGCTCGCAAAAAACTCCTGTCGCGCACGACGCGCGCTCTCTTCATCCGGCGCAACCGTGCACGCCTCAATAGTATTTGGCAAATCGTACCGGGCCGCAAGTTCCCGCACAAACTCGGCATCCGCATCGCTGTCCGTGCCCCGCAGTTGATGATTGAGGTGACAGACGTGCGGTCGCCAGCCGAGTTCGACAAGAACACTCAGCAAGGCGACAGAATCCGGCCCGCCGGATACACCGATGAGCACTACCTCACCGGGCACGAGTGCTTTTGCCAGAGCGGCTTGTACTTTGGAGAGCATGACAGCCTAAGCAGGCCGTATTTCCCGCAACCCGCCCATATACGACACGAGCGGTTCGGGAATCTTCACACTGCCATCGGCCTGCTGATAAGTCTCCAGCAGCGCGACGTACAAACGCGCCAGCGCCGTGCCGCTGCCGTTGAGTGTGTGCACGAAACGGTTCTTGCCGGCGGCGTCCTTGAACTTGATGTTGGCGCGCCGGGCCTGAAATTCTTCGTAGTTCGAGCAGCTCGACACTTCGAGATACGCGTTCTGGCCCGGGGCCCACACTTCGATGTCGTAGGTTTTTGCCGAGGCATTTCCCATGTCGCCCGAACAAAGCAATACGATCCGATAATGGAGACCGAGCAGTTGCAGCACCTTTTCCGCATTAGCTACAAGTTTTTCCAGTTCGTCGTAGCTTGATTCCGGTTTGGCGAATTTGACCAATTCCACTTTGTCGAACTGGTGCACCCGGATCATGCCACGCGTTTCCTTGCCGGCTGCGCCCGCTTCCCGGCGGAAGCACGGCGTGTACGCGCAATAATAAATTGGCAACTGTGCTTCTTTCAGGATCTCCTCACGGTGGATGTTGGTGATCGGTACTTCGGCGGTAGGCACCATGTACAATTCATCGTCGCGCAAACGATACATGTTGTCCTCATCGAATTTCGGCAACTGGCCGGTGCCGATCATCGCCTGCCGGTTCACCATGAATGGCGGAAAGATTTCTGTGTAGCCGTGCTGGCTCGTGTGCAGGTCGAGCAAGAAATTGATCAAGGCCCGTTCCAAACGTGCCCCCATGCCCTTGTAGAGAATGAATCCGCTGCCGGACATCTTCGTCGCCCGCGCGAAATCCAGGATGTCGAGTTGTTCACCAATGTCCCAGTGCGGTTTTACCGGGAACGCGAATTTCGGCACGTCACCCCAGCGGCGCACTTCGGGATTGTCCCCCGCATCCTTCCCGACCATCACGCTTTCGTGAGGGAGGTTCGGAATCCTCAGCAGAGTCTGTTGCAGCTTTTCGTCAAGGCCCGCCACCTCGGCATCCAGTGACGTGATGCGCTCGCCGACCTGCTTCATGGCGGCCATCTGCGCGCTCGCATCCTGCCCCTTTGACTTCAGCGCGCCGATTTCCTTGCTGACCGTATTGCGCTGGGCCTTGAGGTTGTCGCCTTCGCTAACCAACTTGCGCCGCTGCTCATCCAATGCAGCAATTTCCGTGATCCGCGCCTCGTCGCCGCGACCACGCGTCGCGAGACGTTCGCGCACGAAATCGGGTTTTTCGCGAATGAGTTTGATGTCGAGCATGGGAACCGATGATACGGTGATGCGCGCGCCAGAGCAAGCGCGTCAGAGAGCTGTGATTTTCGGCACTGCAGCGAGAGCTTCGGCCAGTTTTTCGGGTTGCTTGCCACCGGCTTGGGCGAGATCCGGTTTGCCGCCACCACCGCCACTACAAATCTTGGCCAGTTCGCCGACTATCTTGCCGGCATTCTTGCCCTCTTTGACGAGGTCGGGCGTAACCAAACAAATAAGCGATACCTTGCCGTCAGCCACGCCGCCCAAAACAACGACCGCACTCGTCAGCTTGGGTTTCAGCGCGTTAACAACCGCACGCAACAGATCGGCGTTGGCGTCACCAAGATTGCTCACGAGCAATTTGCCCTCTAATTTCGCGAGCAATTGTTCCGCGATGGCAGGCGCTTGCGATTCCATCGCGGCTTGCCGCTGTTTGGCCAACTCCTTCTCCAACTCGCGGCCCTTTGCCTTCTCGGCCCCGGCCTTTTCCTGGTCGCCTTGCTTCGCAAGGAATTCCTGGGCAAATCGTCCACAAACCGCTTCGACGCGCCGAACTCCAGCCGCCACTGCCGATTCACGCATGATTTTGAACAAGCCGATCTCGCCCGTGGTCTTCGTGTGCGTGCCGCCGCAAAGTTCCATCGAGAAGCCATCGAGCGCCTTGTCGTGTCCGCCGATCTGCACGATGCGGACGACGTCGCCATATTTGTCGCCAAAGAACTGCATGATGTTCGGCTTCCCGCGCACTTCTGCGAAAGGCATTTCAAACCAATGAACCGGCGCATTCTCCTTGATTCGCTCGTTCACAAGCTTCTCAATATCCGCAATCTGCTGGTCGCTCAGCTTCTCGGGTTGATTGAAATCAAAACGAAACCGGTCCGGCGCCACCAGCGATCCCTTCTGCCGCGCATCCCTGCTCACCACCTCATGCAACGCCCAATGGAAAAGATGCGTGACCGTGTGGTGCCGCTGGATATTAGACCGACGAGGCACATCCACCGTTGCCCGCACCTTCTGGCCTTGCTCAAGCGGCGCAGCCGAGCGATGCAGATAAACATTCCCCTGTTTCTGCGTATCCAGTACCTTCACCGAATCAATCAACCCCGTGTCCCCTACCTGACCACCCATCTCTGCGTAGAAGGGTGTCTTGTCGAGGATCACATCAAAAGTCTTCTCCGCACCCGGTGATACCGCCTCCACCACAGCCTCGACTTCAAGATTGTCATAACCGAGGAATTTGGTGGGCTCGACTTGCATATTTTCCGTCGTGACACTAATCACCGACTTCTTCTTCTGGTGATCATCCCGCGCGCGTTGCCGCTGCTCTTCCATGAGTTTCTCAAAGCCAGCGATATCAACAGTGAACCCATTCTCGCGCGCCATCAATTCTGTTAAATCGAGCGGGAAACCAAAAGTGTCGTAGAGCACAAAAGCGAAATCACCAGCAATTTCATTCGTGACCGGTCGCTTGGGCCGCCCCGCTCCTGGAGATTGTGGCCCGTACGAAATATCCACGTACTTGTCGAAAAGTTCGATTCCCCGATCAAGAGTGCGATTAAAGCTCTCCTCCTCTGCCCGCAGAGTCGTATTAATCGCCTGTTTGCGCTGGCGCAACTCGGGAAATACGTGCCCAAAGTTCTCCGCAACTACATCCACCAGCTTATAGAAAAACGGCTCATGAAAGCCGAGAGTGCGACCGTATCGCACCGCTCGGCGGAGGATGCGGCGAAGAACGTAGCCACGACCTTCGTTTGAAGGCTGGATTCCGTCGGCAATCGCGAAACTCAAGCAGCGGATGTGGTCGGCGATGACGCGGAAGGCGATGTCTACTTTGCCCTGTTCACCTGCGTTATCCGAAGGTAACGTGCTGGTGTATTTCTTTCCACTGAGCTTCTCCAATTCCCGAAAAATCGGAGTAAAAACATCCGTCTCATAATTCGAGATACGCTTCGTGAAATCCTTAAAGCCGTTCGTGCACTGGATCATCGAGCACACGCGTTCAAAACCCATGCCGGTATCCACGTGCTTGGCCGCCAACGGCGTGAGTGAGCCGTCGGGATTCGCGTTAAATTGGATGAAGACGAGGTTCCAGATTTCAATACTCTGTGGCGAACCCGAATTGACCAGTTTCGCGCCGCCATCGCCTTTGGGCGTGAGATCGACGTGGATCTCGCTGCAGGGGCCGCACGGGCCCGTGTCGCCCATCATCCAGAAATTGTCTTTGCGATTGCCGGGAACAACATGGTCAGATGGCAAATAACGGAGCCACAAATCGCGCGCCTCCGTATCCGCGGCAATCTTATCATCACCACCGAAGTACGTCGCGTAGAGACGCTCTTTCGGAAAATACCAGCGCTCGACTACGAGTTCCCACGCCCAATCGATGGCTTCCTTCTTGAAATAATCGCCAAAGCTCCAGTTGCCGAGCATCTCAAAAAATGTGTGGTGGTACGTATCAAGGCCAACGTCTTCGAGGTCGTTGTGCTTGCCGCCGGCACGGATGCACTTTTGTGTGTCGGCGGTGCGCGGCGGTGTCCACTGCGGCTTCATCTGCCCGAGAAAGATCGGCACGAACTGGTTCATCCCCGCGTTGGTGAACAGCAGGTTCGGCGCGTCTGGCAGCAACGAACCGGACGGCACGATGGTGTGCTGTTTTTCGCGGAAAAAATCGAGAAAGCTCTGGCGTATTTCGGCAGAAGTCATAAATCCTACAACTCGCCCAGGGCGAACCGGTTATTCGGTGCCGCCGATGCGTTTCCCCAAGCTGACGCCCGTGGCCATCTTGGCCTTCACACCAATCATAATCTGTTCGAGCATCTTGCCGTTCTCGCGCAGAAAATCCTTTGCGGACTCCCGGCCTTGGCCGATTTGCTGGCCGTCGAATGCCAGCCACGAGCCCTTCTTTTCGATCACGCCGATGTCCGTGGCCACGTCAATGATCGAGCCTTCCTTCGAAATGCCCTGGTCGTACATGATGTCGAATTCGGATTCGCAAAATGGAGGCGCAACCTTGTTTTTCACGACCTTGGCGCGCACATGGCTGCCCACGACCTTGCCCGCCGGGTCCTTGATGACATTCACGCGGCGCATGTCAATACGCACGCTCGAATAAAACTTCAGCGCCCGTCCGCCCGGCGTCGTCTCGGGACTGCCGAACATCACGCCAATCTTCTCACGAATCTGGTTGGTGAAGATGCAGGCGGTCTTGGCCTTGTGAATGCAGGAGGTCAACTTGCGCATCGCCTGGCTCATCAACCGCGCCTGCGCGCCGACGGTGGCATCACCCATCTGGCCTTCCAGTTCCGCGCGCGGCACGAGGGCCGCGACGGAATCGATCACCACCACATCCACCGCATTGCTGCGGATGAGCGTCTCGGCGATCGTCAACGCTTCCTCGCCGCTGTCAGGCTGGCTGATCAACAAATCATCAAGGTTCACGCCGATGCGCCTGGCGTAGGAAGGATCCACCGCATGCTCGGCGTCCACAAACGCCGCCAGGCCGCCCGCGCGTTGCGCGCTGGCGATGACGCTGAGCATCAACGTCGTCTTGCCACTGCTCTCGGGCCCAAACACCTCGGTAATGCGCCCGCGCGGGATACCACCGACACCGAGCGCCAAATCGAGCGCAAACGCGCCCGTTGGAATCACCGGAATGTCCACGTGCGACATCTCATCGCCGAGGCGCATGATGGAACCACTACCATATTGCTTCTCAATGGCCGCAAGTGCCGCCTGCAGGTTCTTGTCCTTGAGCGCACCCGCTTTGCTGGCCGCGGATTCTTTTTCTTTGCCTTCAACTTTGGCTGACATCGTGAATCTCCTTTTAGTTGTGCGCTCCCAGAGCGTGTGACGAAAGCTTCGTGTAAATCGAACCTTCGGGATGAAGTTGACTCTCGAGGAGATGGATCGCCTCCACCCGCAACGTCCCGAAGCTGGTATCTTTAAGGGAATTGATGGTCCTTGTCAACGCAGCGTCCGGCCGCGGCGCTTTAATCCGCCCAAGCGTCAGGTGGGCCGAAAACCCGTGTTCTGGTGGCACAAACCCCAAGGGCCTCACCGCCTCTTGCACCGCCCTTGCCAGTGCGCCCAGCCTACCCCCGCCATCCTCGCATCCAACCCAGACCACACGTGGACGTTTTTCATCCGGGAATGCCCCTGCACCTCGTACCGACACGTCAAAAGGTTGCTGTTGGGCTACAGTTGCCTGCAGCGCAGACTTGAGCTTATCAATGGTTACTTCCTGAATACTCCCAAGAAATTGCAGTGTAAGATGGAGGTTGGCAATCTTCGTCCAGGAAATCTTCATACCAAGTGGCGCCTGCTTTAGATGCGCTTGCGCTTCCTGGATGGCAGCGCGAACATCATCGGGCAGGTCAATGGCAATGAACGCGCGGATCATTTTTTGAGAAGCTCGCGCCGAACAGCATCCAAGGCGTACTGCGCGACGAAAAACTTGAAGGTTTCACGATCCAAAGCCAAGACGTGACGTTGGACTTCGGTACCCTTGGACGTGGCGAAACCGATATAGACCAGGCCCACTGGTTTGTCGGGTGTGCCGCCCGTCGGTCCTGCAATCCCCGTCGTGCTGATGCCGAAGTCTGCGGCACTGCGAGTGCGAACGCCCTCGGCCATTTCTCGCGCGACCTCCTCGCTCACGGCGCCATGCTCCGCCAAGGTTTTCTCCGACACACCGAGCAGCCTTGTCTTTGATTCATTCGAATAGGTCACACACCCGTTAATGAACACTTCACTGGAACCACTCACATTCGTGATGCGATTCGCAATCGCGCCGCCCGTGCACGATTCAGCCACAGCGATTGTCTGGTGGGCTGCCGCCAGCATCTTCACCACGACCTCTTCGAGCCTCGCGTCGCCGGTTCCGTAGATGTTATCTGCCAGCGCAGTTCGAATCCGTTTCTCAGCTTCATCGGCAGTCGACTTGAGATGGGAAATGATCCGTACCTCAACTTCGCCCATCTTGGCGCTATAGCCGAGTTCGAGATCCGGCAATTCGGCCAAAACGGGAGCAACCTTTTCCTCGACAATTGACTCGGCCAGCCCGACGACCTTGAACGTGCGGCAGTCAAAGCGAGGTTGCGAGCCAAAGTGCTTTTCCAAGACGGGCAAGACATATTCCTCAAACATCGGCTTGAGTTCACGCGGAGGTCCCGGCAGCAACAGAATAAGCTTACCTCCCTCGTCGATGGCCAGGCCCGGGGCAGTGCCATTGCGGTTCGGGAGCACTTGCGCGCCAACAGGCACCAGGGCCTGGACATAAATGGATTCCGGTAATCGAATCCGTCGATTACGAATCCGCTCGGCAATGTGGCTCGCGACCGCCTCGTCGCGCACGAGCTTGCGGGCCAGCAATTCAGCAACGAGATCGCGTGTAAAATCGTCGGACGTCGGGCCAAGTCCACCGGTGATGATCAGGACATCGGTGCGCTGCAGGGCTTCCTCAATCGCGTCCCGCATCTCTTCACGATCATCAGCAACGGTGACCTGACGGTTGAGGCGCAGACCGATACCGGCAAGTTGGCGGGCAATGTAGCTCAGATGCGTGTTGACCGTAAAACCAAGCGTCAGCTCACTGCCGGTATTGATGAGTTCGACCCTCACGCGGGCGAGCCTAGCGAAGGGGTTGCGCAAAGTCAAACGACGCGGGGGACATCACCGGCTCGGCAGCAATTCCTTGGGGAAGTTGACCGGTCGATACTTCGGATCGCCAATCGTGCCACCGACTTTATACTCCAACAGCACGCCAAGAAACTTTGAGAGGATATTTATCCCCGGCCACGCACGGAGAAACTGCGCCTGAACGCGAAAGTCCATCTTACCGTCGAAACCAAGCTGCCCGCGACTCTGGGCGGTGAACGCGCCCGCGGCGATTTGCATATCTTCCGTGCTTACGGCCTGATTGGTGATGGTGAACGACGCCTGTGCGCGCGTCGCCTTGGTCTTGCCAAGGATTTCCGAGAAGATGCCAAATACGGGCGCCTGCCAGAGAACGCCATCCGTCACACTCAACTGTCCCTTCCCCTCCAGCGCCGCCAAATCGTTTCCACGCCCGTTGATCGTTGCCTGACCTGTCAACAATCCCGTGACCGTACTCTCGCGCTCTTTCGCCGCGCTCAGCAGGGTATGAACATCCGCACGGTCGACCGAGAAATCGAAGTTATACGATGGATCGGCATCCGAGAAAACAAAATCGGCATGGCCCCGCAGTTTGCCGCTGTAGAAATCCGCATCGAAATCGTTGATTTGCATCGTATTGTTCGTGAACACGAGGGTGGCTTGCGCCCGGTCGGCGACCAATTTCCAATACGAGAAGCCTTCGTTGACGACATGCGCGGCCCAAATCGTTTGCTCCGGTCTGTCAAAATCAATCACACCGCGCGCGTTCGCATCGGTGCGCGGGCCGAATCGATAAGGCGTCATCGTCTTCACCGCCTTTTCACCCAGCAATCCGGCGATTTCCGATGGATTCGCGTGGGCCGCCAGGTCGAAGTTGACGCGGTGATGGTTGAAGTCGGCAAACAACGTGCCGCGGACATCGCCCTCCCGACGCTCCAATCGCATGTCCCGCACATCCAGCCGGCTTTCCCGGAGACGCAACCGGGCCGACGCGCCTTCCAGCCCGACCCCGCGGTAGCTGCAGCGCCGGGCATCAATCTGCGCGTCATATGCCAGCGCATCGGGATCGACAAAATCACCGCTAACCTTTGCGACGATGTGCGGCGGTGTTTCGAACCACGCCGGCTCGACGATCTGCCGAACGTAGTTGGTCATCAACGGCTGAAGCTTTGTTGGGTCGAGCGTGCTATCGAACTCGTACGCGAAGTCGCTACTTTCAATGTGGTATTCCCCATGCCCATCCAGCCGACCTTCTGGCGTGACGATCTCGACACCGTTAAATTTGACCTGCGGGCCATGGTCTTCAAAGGCAAACTTGATTGAGCGAAATTCAACACCGCGAACGCTAAGCCGCCCCGTTTGCACGGTGCCCGTCAATTCCGGCAGACTCCCCGTCTCGGCACTCAGGCGATAATGGGCGAAGATCTTCGGGTTTTCTTCGACGTGGAGATCGCGCAATCTCGGACCGGCGTCTTTGATGAATAGCGGAACGATGGCCGCCGGATCCGTCGTGCTGGACAACGTCATGTCGAACTGTCCCATGGCAAGGTCATAGCGGCCATGGATCTCGATATCGCCGCCGTACAGCGAGGCTTCACAGCGGCGCACTTCGATTGCGCCGTCGCTCATCTCAATATCCACGCCCGCCGAGTCAAGCTGCAGGTTGCGATACTGAAGCTGGCTGCCGCGCAACTTCGCCAGAACATGTCCCGCGAGCGGTTGCGCCAAATCCAGGTCGAAATCCAGGTCAAGCTGCGGCGGGAGCGTGACCTGAATCTGGTTAATCTCGCGCACTGCCTTGGTCAGGAATACAAATCGTCCCCCGCCGGCTGCTGGAACAGCCGCCGTCGCCTGGGTTGTCGGGGAGGCTGAACGCGGTTTGATGCGGCCCGAGACGTTCAGACGAATGCCGCAATAAACACCCGTGAGCCGATCCACCTGAATCGAGCCGTCGTCTTCAAATTTGAAGGTCGCGTACGCATCCAACGCCGTAAACTTGGCCGGCCCGTTCTCGTCTGCCGGCGTGGGGATGGTAATGACGGCGTTGGCAATGTGGATGGCACGGATGAAGGTCTGCTTGTGGATGAGACGCTTCACACTAAATTGCAATTCCAGTTCGTCGATTTGGGCCAGCTGTTGATCCGGCGCTTTCGCGTCCGCAAACCTGGCATCCGTGGCCACGACCCCACGAAAGAGGTCGAGCCGTATCGAGGTGAACTGGGCAGCGTAGCCCGCCCGGTTCAGTTCACTCAGAAGCACCTGCTTGAGAAATTCTGGGAAACCGTAGAAGTGCAGGTAGCCGAGCGATAGTAGTAAGAGAAGCACCACCAGCGCTAGCAAGCGGACAAAGAGCCTGTACAGAAATCTCACGACGCGCGATTCTTAAACGCACCGTCCCAGCCCGTCAACGTGATTCCCCCTGCGTTGCCCGACAATCCCCAAGGAACACGGAAATGCATGAACCTCTCGGGGAAGTCATTGTGCGGCTGGGGCTTTCGTTGGCTCGGGCCGCGCGAAGGGCAACGTGGTGTTATCCCCCGCAGAAGGAGTGGCGACGGGCGACGGGGCGTTTGTTGTGGACGATGCCGGCGACTGATTGGACTGTGTGACCACGTCTCGTAACAATGTGTTCGCCCGGCTTGTCCAGACCGTGAATACCAGCGGAGGATCGCTCCAGAAGGCGTATTGCCTCTCGGCGTCCTGCGGCTTGCCAAGCACGAGCGTGTAAGTCTTGTCGCCCGCTGTCGCGGTGAGCGTCGCCTCTGGCTGATCGAGCCCATATTCCGCAAGGTTTTCACGCCCTTCCCGCACAAACTCCTCGGCGGGTAACGCCGCGAATTCATCCAGCAGACGCTGCAGCGCATCATTATCGATGACGCCCTGGACGGACTCCAGCAATTTCCATTTTTTGTCGGCGTCACGTTGCAGGGTCATCTTCCCCGACTTTTTCTCGACGGTCAGTTTCGTAATCTGATCCGGTTTCAAATCGGCCAGCCCACGCGCACGTAGCGAGAGCCAGTTAACGGGCAACCAGCCAACGATGTTGGTGTCCACACCGTAGACGAATGGTTCGTCAATCCGCTTCACGAAACGGACCGTATTCGACGCATCTAGAGCGCCGACCAGCAGTTGCGCCAGCACGTTTGTTCCATCCCCGCGCAGGGTCACTGTCGCCAGCGGCGCCGCCAACCCGTATTTGTCCAGATCGGTTGCCACATCCGCCGTGAACTGCCGGGCGTTCAAACCGCCGAGGTGTCTCAACAATTGTTGCACCGCGATATTATCCGCGGCGGCGGCCACTGGCGCGGCGACCTGCCAGCTCGCATCGGTGTGCACGAGGAAAATCTTGTCGGTGCCATGGAGTACTTCGATCCCGCGGACATCGCCCTCTGAGAACTTGAGCACCTGCGCGTCACGCAAATCATTGGCTTGCACCGCAAACTTCTGCACTGTGGCGGAAGGCACGGTATAAATCGAATCGGCGCTCTTGAGTTTTGCGTACACTTTGCCCGCGTCGTTGGTCGATACGCGGCCGATCTGCAATGTCTTGCCCGATTCACCCGTCCATACGGTGACTTCACGTTCCGGCTCGTCCAACTGGTACGTGGGAATGTCTCTCGAGCTTTCGCTGACGAAGTCTGTCACGCGCAGGCCGCTTAAATCGGCAAGCAATTCGCTGACTTTGTTCGGGTCCGCCCGCACGGCAAGCGGACGCGTCAACGACCAACGCGGTTCCGCATTCGTGGTGATCGCCGACTTCGCCAACTCGATTACGCGATCGGCGCTCTTGATCTCGATGCGCGTGGCTGATGCAGGCTGGAAATCGATAACTGTCCGATCGCGCAGGTCGTCCAACGTGCGATTGACGCGCTCATAAATCGACTTCGGCGCCACCAGCACGTCCTTCTTACCCTGCAACTGGGCGTAGACCGCATCCTTTGTTGGCGTCTCATTGCCAATGAGCAGGACCATGCTCCCCTTCTTGTTCCGCAACGTCAGTCGGACGCGTGGATTCTCCAATCCGAAATCTCTCAGAGTCAAACCCGAGAGTTCCTTGTCGGTAATCACTCGGTTGCGCTCGGAGAATTCCAGTTCATCAAGGATCGAGCTGACCGTGCTGTAATTGGCGCGGACGTCAAGCGGCTGCTTGATTTGCCATTGGTCGCCTGATCGCTCAAGCGTATAAACCTGGTTCGTCAAATCGATCTTCAAGCCCGTAATGTCCTTCGACTGGAAATCGAGGACGCGTTTGCTCTTGGCCGCCAATTCCTGCGTGGAAGTGCCCCGGTAGTAATCCAGCGCGACCAGGCCGCCAATTACCAATGTCATCAGCACTAAAACCAATGTTGTGCGCGATCTCATATCCAACCATTCATCCCACTACGAAGAGCATGCTTGCAAAAGGCTGTCACTTGCGGCGGCTCAGCCACACCATGATGCCGATGATCGCCACGAGCAGCGGCAGCCCCCCAACCACCAGCGCATAGACCGCCCGCTGTTGATTTGGCGACATGTCGAGACGAAATTCATCGGGCACCTTCGGGCTGACGGCCATCAATTGCTCACGCTGGAGCAACCAGTTCAGCGAGTTCATGAAGAAATCGAGGTTGCCGCCGCCGAGACTGCTATTGTCCACAAACCGCGAAGTGCCCACGACCACCATGCGCGTGACCCCGATGTCCACGTCCACCCCGCGTGGCTTGCTGGTCTCGACAGCTACCGCCAGTGGGAGCGGCCCGGAAATGTCTGTTGCCGGGTCGAAGGTTGCATGCTCGGTATCCGGATCGGTCTCACCCCAATAGGCCGGAGCGGCCTTCACCAGTTCGGTCACCCGCGGCTGATCGGGCATCCCGCCTTCCGTCTGCGGCACTTGCCGAATCGATCGCGCGTAAGGGAATTCCGTGTTCGTGTCGCTGAGCTTCGCGGTAATCGGATGCGCGGCATAGTCAGCAGCCACGGCGTTGACATCCAGCATCTGTGTCCCGAGTAACACCCCCGCCTGGCGCATCGCCAGGTCATCGTCCACCTGAACACCCCACTTCTTGAGAAATGGCTCGAGGCCGGTCGGAGCGTGAGGATCCAACATGACCAACAGCCGCCCTTTGC
>Ga0206960_1042_pt1 | contig 33776 bp, 34 predicted proteins | sample Alteio_BWOrgHeat_29_FD_153255 | JGI IMG/M metagenome (GOLD analysis project Ga0206960, IMG submission 153255) | Enriched cells from forest soil in Barre Woods Harvard Forest LTER site, Petersham, Massachusetts, United States -... | ecosystem: Environmental > Terrestrial > Soil > Temperate forest >... | reverse complement strand
TCGGCGAAAAACCGGTTACTAAAAAAGTCAAACTGCCGCCGCTGCAAGACTATATTCCGGGCGGCGAAGGTTTTCATATTGTCACCAACTTGAAAATCAAATTCGACCAGGTCAACCAACTGCTCATGGCGCCCAAGACCGGTATCGTGAATATGGCCCTGCCCGGCGGGGAAGATTACAACGTGCGCCTGAAGAGCGTGCGCATTTATGGCGCGGGTGAAAAGGTCGTAGTGGAAGCGAATGTGGACTACTCGCCGTTATTGAATCTTTCCAAAGAACCGGCTCATCTGACGGTTTATCTGTTAGGCACACCGACCTACCATGCGAAGACCCAGACGATTGATTTTCCGGATATGGATTTTGACATCAAGTCCAGCGACTTCCTGGTGCAGATGGTAGACTTTTTGGACGGTGACGGCATGAAGGCCGCCCTGCGCAAGAACGCGGTGATTCCGGTGGGTAAAGACCTGGAAGCTCTGCGCGTGAAGCTGGATAAGATGCTCAACCGCAGACTGGGGCCCCATGTGGCCTTGAAGATCAATGTGACTTCCATGAAGATGCAGGAAGCCTTTGTGAGCGACTACGGCATTGAAGGCCGGGTGGCGATCGACGGCGACGGCGCGGTTGACCTTTCCTTATAACCCCACAGGAAGACTTCTTATGAAAACCAAACTCAAACGCTGCTCCTGGCCCGGGGAAGAAGATTCCCTGATGATTACCTATCACGACAAAGAGTGGGGTAAGCCGGTTCGCGACGACCGAAAGCTATTCGAGTTTTTAGTCCTCGAAGCTTTTCAGGCGGGTCTTTCCTGGCGTACGGTTCTTCATAAGCGGGAGAATTTCCGCAAGGCTTTCGCCGGGTTTGATTACCGCCAAGTGGCGAAGTTTACGGCCAAGGACAGAGCCCGACTGATGAAGGATGCGGGTATTGTGCGTAACCGGCTAAAAATCGCCTCAACCATCACGAACGCCCGGCTCTTCATGGAAATTCAAAAAGAATATGGCTCCTTTTCCAAATACATGTGGCAGTGGGTGAAGAATAAACCGATTAAGCACCGGTTTAAGACGTTGAAAGACTATCCCGTGGTGATTCCAGAAGCCGAAGCCTGGGCCAAGGATTTGAAAAAAAGAGGTTTTAAATTTTTGGGTCCGACTGTTGTTTACGCCCATATGCAGGGCGTGGGCATGGTGAATGATCACATGACGCATTGTTTTCGGCATAAACAGGTTTAATTTCAGCGGTTTTTAACTATTTGTTCACATTCGCCGTGAATTTTTCATTTTTTAAATTTTTATTTTCAAAATCGCGCGCGGTCTTCTTATAAAAAATGAATTATTTTCAAAATTTTTCATAACTTTCCCCGTTTTTTTCTTACAATGAGTTCGCTTTAGGAAAAGGCTTAACACGCCGAAAATATTCTGGATTGGCTGAGAATGACCACCGCGACCCTAGATGATTCCAAATACGCCAAGGGCACCGGCATTTTTTCGATTTATAAAAATGTCGAGTTTCCTTCGGATGTCAAAAAACGCTGCATGGCCCTGTTGGAATTGGGGACTGAAACCCTTTTGGCCAATAATTTCATCATTCTCGATTTCGTGCCTTATCCCGGTTTGGGCGAGATCGGCGAAAACGACGTTTTGTATTATTCCTGGATTCTCTCCGAGTCTCACCGGGTTTTGATCTACAACCCCAAGACCAAGACGCTCATCGACGAGCTTTATACCTGCAGCCCTGAAAAAGACGGCCGCATCATGTTTGAAAAAACCAGCAAGAAGCTGGGCCAGCCGAACAAGAACCACATGCTCAACGAGATTGTGAGCAAAGAAATCGCCCTGCAGGAAGAACCGGACAAGCTGTTTCATTCGGTGCAGACCGCCTCGGACAAGTTCAAATTGGCGAGCGAGAAAAATTTCTGCGTGTCCGCGGTGTTCTTTGACATTCCTGACCGCAAACTGGATGAGGACAGCCTGGAAGACATGCTGACCATCGCGCTGAACAAAGACGATCAGAAGCCGGTGATTGAGTCGGCCTGCCGCTACGATCCTCAGGGTTATACCTATATTCATCAATCGTCTAAACATTTCGCGGGGCTGCACAGCTACCCGGGTACTTTGAAATCTGCCCACTTGAGCTTGATTGGCACGGGCAACGCCATTCTTTCCGTGTTGGAAGATGTGGAGACCGTGGTTTATAAGTCGAAGAAAAAAGAACCTACCATCAGCATCAAGATCGTCGCTGAAAACTTCTAAGTTTTCCTCAAATCATACCAACTTATTATTCAAGGAGCGGGACCATGGCGTCTTGTTTAGGCTGCGGTAAAGACATGTCAGAGATGTCGCGTAAAATCATCAAAGGCGACAAGGCCGGCGGCAGTTCCAACTACAAAGTGGTTTATCAGTGCAAAAATGAATCCTGCAAAAACAAAGGTCTTAAAATTAGTTTTCTCGATGACGGCATGATGATGATTCCCCTGCCGGATGGCCAATAACACCGTTTACCCGCACCCGCTCATTCGCTCAGGGTCTTGAGCGGACAGAACCAAATACTGTTAAAATAATGTCGTTGGTAACGCGCTTCAAATCCGGAGGATTTATGGACAAAATGTTGAGCCACATCGGCCGTATTATTTTCGCGCTTCCTTTTTTACTTTTCGGAGCCAATCACATCATGATGGGCGACAAAATGGCGGGTATGGTTCCGTCTTTTATCCCTGGCGGCGTGATTTGGATTTATTTCACCGGCGCGGCGATGGTTTTGGCGTCTTTGGCGATTATCACGGGCAAGCAGGGCCGCAGCGCCTGTTTTGGACTGGCCTTCATGCTTTTGGTTTTCATCGTGACGATGCATTTGCCGGGGTTGGGTAACCCGCAAACTCAGATGATGTCGACCATCAATCTGCTGAAGGATATGGGCCTCATGGGAGCCTGTTTGTTTATGGCGCCCACGTTTAAAAGCTAGATTTTTCAAATTTTAATTTTTAAAAGCCGGCCTCAGGGCCGGCTTTTTTATTTTGGGGTTTATTTTTTCCAGCAACACATTATCCTATGCGTCACATGTCAAACGGTTCCGTTACCTCTCAGCCCATACCTTCTTTCCTCATCAACCCCAACCCGAAATATCCTTTCCGCGAAGCGATCGCCAAGCTTCCGATGAATGGTATTCACACGATTTGCGAGGAAGCCAAATGTCCCAACCGCGGGGAATGCCTGCCGCAACATGGCACGATTTCCATTATGGTCATGGGTTCGATCTGCACCCGGGGATGTCCCTTTTGCGCGGTGACGACAGGCCGCCCGAAACCGCTGGATGAAACCGAACCGCAAAAAGTGGTCGATATCGCCAAAGCGCTGAATGTGCGCTATTTGGTGATGACCTCGCCCAACCGGGACGAATTAGTGGATGGCGGAGCTTCTCAATTTGTGAAAATTGTCACGGCTCTGCGCGAATTTAATCCCGCTCTCAAGATTGAGATTCTGGTGCCTGACTTTGAGGGTAAGGAAGCGTCTTTCCAAGTGCTTTTGCAAAACCCGCCGGATGTGATCGCTCACGATTTACAAACGATTCCCCGGCTTTATGGACCCATCCGTCCGGGCGCGAAATATGACCGCTCGCTGAACCTGTTCCGCTGGTTCAAGGCTAACGCCGACTCTTCTAAAGTCATGCTCAAGGCAGGTTTGATGGTTGGTTTCGGTGAGACCGAGGCTGAAGTAAAAGAAATACTCAAGGACGCCGCCGAGGCGGGTGTGAAGTTTTTCACCATTGGTCAGTATCTCAAGCCGCCTGGATCAACGCTGGAAGTAACCGAATATGTGCCCCTGGAACGCTATGCCAGCTGGACTGAGTACGGGAAAGAGATTGGCATGACGGTTCAGGCCAGCCCTTTAACCCGCTCCAGCTATTTAGCGGACCGATTGGCTTCGGCGAAAGCCTAGAGGATCCTTGACCTGCGGGGGTAACCGCACAAAAATACGTTATGACTTTAAAGCCTTCTTCCAAACTCTCCTGGTTTTTACCCCTTCTCATTCCGGTTGTTCTTTTAGTTCTCTGGCAAATCGCCAGCGATACCGGTTGTTTAAAACCGTCTATCCTTCCGTCGCCTTTCGTGATCGCGGCGACCCTTTTAGAACTTTTAAAATCCGGCGAACTTTTTAAAAATCTTGAAGTCAGCTTGGTCCGCGTGCTGGAAGGTTTTCTGATGGGCGCTAGCCTGGGACTGCTGGTGGGATTTGCCATGGGGCTTTCGAAGCGCATGGAAGGGGCTTTATCGCTCATCACGGGTCTCTTGCGGCCTATCCCCACCATTGCCTGGATACCGGCGCTCATTCTCTGGCTGGGTATTGGGGAATCGTCCAAAGTGACGGTCATCGCGGTGGGAAGCTTTTGGCCGGTGCTGTTGAGCGCTATTCAGGGCGTGCGCGGTACGGACCCAAAGTATTTAGAAGTGGCCCGGGTGCTGGAAAAGGATTCCTACACCAGGATTTTCAAAGTCGTCATTCCCTCAGCATTGCCGTCGATTTTTACGGGTCTTCGGGTGGCCATGGGTATTGCCTGGGCCAGCGTGGTGGGGGCGGAGCTGATCGCGGCCTCATCGGGTATTGGTTTCATGATCATGTATGCGCGCGAAGTTTCCCAGCCGGATGTGATGCTGGTGGGCGTTTTAGCGATTGGACTGACCGGGCTTCTCATTGATTTTCTATTACTCCAACTGCAGAAGCGGCTGCTGAAGTGGAGTGTGACAGCATGAACTCCCTTCAAATTAAAAACCTCAACCATCAATACGCGCTGCCGCAGGGCGAGTTGAAAGTTCTCGATCAAGTTCAATTGACTGTTCAGCCGGGTGAATTTGTCAGCATTGTGGGCGCCAGCGGCTGCGGCAAAAGCACTTTGCTGCGCCTGATCGGCGGATTGGAAACACCGACGGCTGGCCAAATTCTTTTGGGTGACCAGCTGATTCAAGCGCCGGGATTAGACCGGGGCATGGTGTTTCAGGAGCCGAGACTTTTTCCCTGGTTGACGGTAGAAGAAAATATTTCCTTTGGATGCCGGGCAAACACCAGCGAAAGCGAAAAACAAAAACTGGTTCACAGCCACATTCAATTGGTCGGACTATTGGGATTTGAAAAGGCTTATCCCCATCAACTTTCAGGCGGGATGCAGCAGAGAACCGCGATCGCCCGGGCCTTGGTCAGCCAGCCTCAGGTGCTGCTCTTAGATGAACCTTTTGGCGCGCTGGACGCTTTGACCCGTATTCAAATGCAGCAGGAAATTCTCAAAATCTGGCAGGCTGAAAAAATCACGGTGATTCTGGTGACGCATGATATTGATGAGGCGGTTTATCTGGGCGACCGGGTGCTGGTGATGTCCAACCGGCCCGGAACCTTTCAGAAAACCGTTCCGGCGGCTTTGGCGAGACCCCGCGATAGAAATAGCGTGGAATTTTCAAAGATTAAAAAAGAAATTTATGACGAGTTTTTCAATAAAACGGTTTAATAAGGTCCTGTGAAAAAAATAATTTTGGCTTTACTCCTACTCGCAGGGTTCTCGGCGTCAGCGATGGCTCAAGAGATCGTGCGTATCGGCTATCAACCGACCAGCTCGGCCATTGTGCTGGGCAAGGCCAAGGGTTTTTATGATCAGGCTTTCGCTCAGTTGGGAGCTAAGGCGGAGTTTGATCTTTTCCTATCAGGCCCTTTGGCGGTGGAAGCGGCGGCGGGAGATCATGTGGATTTATTCAATGTCGGCAATATGCCGCCAGTCATCGCCCGGGCTAACGGTATCGACGTGAAAATTATCGCTAAGTCCGCCTTTAACCCGGCGACCAACGCGGTTCTGGTCAGTCCCAATTCATCTATCCAGTCCATTGGAGATCTCAAAGGCAAGAGGGTCGCGGTACAGGTGGGTTCCAGCGTGCATTATTTCCTCTCCCAAATCCTCGCCGAAAAGGGAATGACGTTGGCGGATGTTCAACTGGTCAATCTGCCCGGGCCGGACCAGGGGCCGGCTTTGGAAAGCGGCGCCGTGGATGCTATTGTGTTGTGGATGCCCTATCGAACCCAGCTGGAAATGGCTGGAAAGGCCCGCGTTCTGGCTGATTCAGCCCATGTTTCGGGTGGTATCGGAGTTTATATGGTCCGCAACGAGTTTGGGAAGAAAAGCCCCTTATTAGTGACGGCCTTTCTCAAAGCCACGAAACAGGCTAATGATTATTTAAAGAAACACCCGAAAGAAGCGCTGGCGCTTTTAGCCAAGGGGAGCCAATTTCCCCCGGCGGTTTTGAAAAAGAGTCTGGAAGGTTTTGTTTGGTCTATGGGAATTACGCCCAAAGATATTACTGGAATGAACGGGATTAAAACTTTCTTGAAAGAGACCAAGGTGATCCGCAAAGATTTCGTGATTCAGGATCTTTTCGATAACAGCTACTTTCAACAAGCGGGGATTCGTTAACCATGACCATCCACTCCGATTCGATGCACCGCATTGTGGTTTATATCACGGAGAAGAAGCCCATTATCGAAGGGGAACTCAAAGCGCTCACCGAAGTGGGCCTACGCAACCTGCCCACCCGCTTTCCTGGATTAAAACTGGTGGAATCCAAAATTCACCCGGACCGGGTGGAGCTGATATTGGATTTTCAGCGCATTGACGAGGATGTGCTGCGGGTGATTCAGTCTTTCAAGTCAGAGGTGAAGAACCTCGCGAAGAAAAAAGGTTTTGAAGGGGACTCGTTGTGGCAGTGGCAGTTTGACGACGAGCCGATTTCTCAAACCTAACTATTGATTCATATTCATTTTGGCCGCGGTCAAAAGCGCCTCGGGATTCACCCGCTTGGTAAAGTTAGCGTCGTAATAAGAATATAAAATCTTTCCCTGTTTATTGATGACATAAGCCGCCGGCACGGGTAGTTCATGAAGGTTGTTGCCGGTTGAGGCATCCAAATCGTGGCCGTACTTTTTTAAAGTCTCCATCATGTCGGGCCCCACTTTATAAGCTAATCCAAAAGCCTCGGTCAGTTTCATGGACCGGTCGGAGAGCAATGTGTAGGTCAGCTTGTTGCGGTCGCCCATGTCTTTTAAGTGCGCGACGTTATCTGGAGTTACAGCCAGAATTTGGTAGCCCAGGCGGTGCAGATCGGACTCGATGGACTGTAACTTATAAAGGTGCATATTGCAGTAGGGGCACCAGCTGCCGCGATAAAAAATCAAAATCGTCGATTTTTGTTTCAATAAATCTTTGAGATGAACTTCTCTTCCGCCGACGGTTTGTAAAAGCCCGTCCGGAGCCATGGCGCCTTTGATCAGCGGGCGAACGAGGTCGTCAGAGTTTGCAACTTTACCAGCGGTACAAGCAGTAGTGCCGCAGGCAGGCGCGCCATCAGCAAAAGCGATTTGGATTCCGGAGAATAAAAAAGCGGCAAGCATGAAAGCAAACTTGAGTGACATGGGGACTCCTGGGGATTGAGGTTCGGTTAGTTAAGTACGGTTAGAGAATTAAAAAGGTTACGCTTTGGGATGATTATATTGATTCATCAGTTCGGCGCGCAGGTTCATGAGTTTTTGACTGGTTCCCACCTTATAGGTGTGGGGGTTTTCGAAGCGTTTGCGCTCAGGAGAAAGTTTAGCCAGGCGTTCTTTGGCGTAAGCGGCGGCTTCTTTCACGGTTAAATGGGTCAGGGTTTTTCCGTCTTCCATCACTTTGTACAAAATGTTCTCAGGGTAACAGTGAGCCACCCGGCTTTTCTGGTCTGGGAACAGCGGGTGATAGATGTACTCGGTGGCTTTTTCATCTTCTAATAGAATACCGTCGCCGTAAAAGAATCCGTCGGGGTCAGTGTAACGCACAATTTTTTTCACGCCGGGCAAAGAAGTTTTGGCCAGATTTTCTGAAATTTTTAAACGGGGCTGACCATCGTAATGGCTCAACTTGTAAACCCCATCCAAAGCGGGAGTGTCTTGACCGGTTAAAAGACTGGTTCCCACGCCAAACACGTTAATAGGCGCGCCCTGATCGTGCAGGCTCTTAATAATGTTTTCGTCCAATTGGTTTGACGCCACAATTTTCACGTAATGCAAGTCCGCCTGGTCCAACATGGTCCTTGCCCGTTTGCTCAAATAGGCTAGGTCGCCCGAATCCAAACGAATGCCGACGAGTCGGTGTCCGGCCTGTTCCAACTCTTTGGCTACGATGATAGCGTTGGGAATACCGCTCTCAATGGTGTTATAGGTATCGACTAAAAAGATCGAACGGTCCGGATAAATTTTGGCGAATTCTCTGAAAGCGGTCAGCTCATCCTGAAAACTTTGAATCCAGGAATGGGCCTGGGTGCCGGAGGGCGAGAGGTTATAGAGGTAAGACGCCAAAACATTGGAGGTGCCGCTGACTCCGCCGATGGCTGCGGCGCGGGAAGCCTGAATGCCAGCCAACCCCTGGGCCCGGCGGAAACCGAAGTCAATGACCCGGCGGCTTTGGGCTGCCAGTACTACTCGTGAGGCTTTTGTGGCGATGAGCGATTCGAAATTAATAAAGTTCAGCAGCAGGGTTTCAATCAGCTGAGTTTCGAGAAAGGTTCCCTCGACCCGAAGAACGGGTTCCAGCGGAAAAACCACCTCACCTTCACGAACAGAAACAATTTTGCCCTTAAAGCGAAAATCTTTAAGGTAGTCGAGAAAAGGTTTTTGAAACCCCAGTTCGCGTAAATATTCCAAATCTTCTTTGTCGAACTTCAGTTCTTCCAGGGCTTCTAAAAGGTTGGCCAGACCCGCGAAAATCACATAGCCGCCCCGGAAGGGGTTGTCGCGGAAGAAATAGTCAAAGCAGGCAGGCTTATCGGCCCGGCCGGTCAGGACAAAGCCCTGGGCCATGGTGAGCTCGTAGAAATCTGTATAAAGGCCTGAGTGTTTAGGAATGAGGGATGACATGGGAGGCATTATAACAAGCGGCCTTTCGCCAAGACGATGATCTTAGCGAAAGAGGGGTTTTAGTGAGAAAGCCATTGGGGCAGCGCCATCGTGAGCCAGGGAATATAGGTAATGGCGAAAACCATCAGGTGCAAAATGATGTACATGGGCAATACGGCGATATAAACCTCGCTCATGGGCTTCTTAAAGCGGTAAGACGACAAGAAGAGGTTGAGCCCCAGAGGCGGAGCCAAAAAGCCCAGTTCCATGTTGGCCAGGAAGATGATGCCCATATGAACCGGGTCGACGCCAAAGGCCGCGGCCATCGGCATCAACAAGGGAACCACCACCACAATAGCGGCGAAAATTTCCAAGAGGCTTCCCACCACAATCAGCATGAGGTTGACCATCAACAAGAAGATCCATTGAGAGTGAACGGTGTCATGCACCCATTGAGCTAAATGGGCGGGCACTTGAGCGTCCACCATGTCGTTGGTGAAGCCGAGAGACACGCCGAGAATGAGCAGAACACCGCCGACCAAAATACCGCATTCGGTGATGACCTTGGGGACCTGTTTGATTTTGAGTTCTCTAAAGATAAATACCTCGACCACAAAGGCGTAAAGGGCGGTGAGCGCGGCGGATTCCACTAGGGTGACCTTAATAATGAACAGGAAGAAGAAAACCACAAAGGGCAGCAGAAGTTCCCATTTGGCTTCCCAGGCGGCGGCCAAGGCTTCTTCTTTATGAAAGGGATGTTTGGCGGCCTGAGCTTTAGAGCCCTTCCATACGCCCCACCATGCGGTAATGACAAGTAACAATACACCTGGCACTAAACCGCCTAAAAATAGTTGATCGATGGGTGTGTGAGAAACTACGCCGTAAAGAATGACCGGCAGGCTGGGAGGGAAAAGCATCCCCAGGGAACCGGCGGAAGTGAGTAAACCCAAAGCGTCGCGCTCTTTATATTTTTCGGCGATCAAGATCGGCATCAGCAAACCGCCCAAAGCCAAAATGGTGACGCCAGACCCCCCGGTAAAGCAGGTGAAAAAGGCGCAGACTAAAGCGGTGACAATAGCCGGACCGCCGCGCATGGAACCAAAGAAAGCCTGAAACACGCGGAGCAAACGCTGAGAAGCGCCGCCTTCAGCGAGGAAGTAACCGGTAAGCGTGAAAAGAGGGATAGTCGGGATGGTGGGCGAGACCACCATGCGGTAAGTTTCCGCCGGGATGGAATCAATCGGCGTATCGGAGTTCCATAAAAAAATCAGTGCCGCGCCGCCCAAAACTAAAAACACAGGCATACCTAAAACTACCGCCAACATCAGTAAGCCAAAGCAGACGTAAATAAAAGTTTCTGAGGGCCCGTGAATAATGGGTCCCAGCGAAGCCAATCCTATACCGACCGCCAAGGTTAATAAACGAAGACTGTTTTTGTCTGACGAGCGCCATATCATGCGGCACAAAATCATGCCGAAACCTAATGGCAGGGTAAAAAGGATGACCCACTTGGGTAAACCGATAGCGATGATGGTGCCGACTTCTTTTTCAATCATCGAATATTGAAAGCTGGCTTTAACTAAATACGCGGTGATCGCAGCGCCTAAGCCGATGGTGATGACATGGACGGCGGCTTTAAAACGATCGGGAATCATGCTGGCGGTGGTGGCTAATTGAAGCAGTTTGCCCTCACGGGCGGCGACAGCGCCGCCGAACATCATGATGGCAAGAGTGGCGTGCTGTACCAGCGCCAAGGAACCCGGCACGGGTGAAACTGGCATAAATGGAAAAAAGGCGTGAAGTTTACGTCCGATAATATCGAGCAGCGGCAAAACCATCATGACGGCGAAGAAGAAAGTTAAAAAAAGATTTTCGCTCGAATGCCAAAAAGCCGGCTTGGCAGGCGCCTCGCCGGGATGTCCCATTAAACCTTCATTGGGATCCATCAGAACGGATTTCGCTACGGCCTCTATAGGACGAGCTGTTTTTTTAACAGTCTTTTTGCGGGTGGCCATTATTCAGCGGTGGCCTTAGCGGATTTCTTCGCGCGGTACTCATCACGGTACTTCACGGCTAAATCAAAGATGTCCGAGGGGATAACCGTGCCGGAAATTTGCGGATAAATATCCTGGAATAATTTTGCCCAGAGCTGATAAGTAGCTTCGTCCGCGTCATGAACGACCAAACCCTTGGATTCCATGACCTTAATGGCTTTCGCGTTGGCGGTGCGAATTTCAGTGCGGAAACGCTTACCGGCGGTGGCCGCGGCTTTTAGCATCGCCGGCTTGGCGGATTCAGGAATCGCGTCCCAGGCTTTGGTGGTGACGATCGTCGCGCCGACCAACGGGCACCATTTAATGTTGGTCATGTGGGGCGCCAAAGCGAACCACTGAAACGACAGGGCCGAAAGCGGCGTGGCGTCAAAGGAGTTAATCAAACCGGTCTGCAAGTTCGGCAAAATATCTGTAGCGGACAGGGGAACAGGAGAATAACCAGCGGACTTCCAAAGGTTCAAGGTGTCCACGTCGTCTCCCCAAACAAAGAACTTCATTTTCTTTAAATCTTCCGGGGTCATGATGGGCTGTTTACCAAAGAAATAAACCCAGCCAGCCTCGCCCCAGTTCAAAACTTTAAAGCCCTTGGCTAACAAGCGCTTTTCTAAAATTGGCTGAAGCTTGGCGCGCACATAATCGCTTTCGGCGTCGTCTTTATACAAAAGAGGAATGGACAAAGCCTGCACCGCTTTGTCGATGGCGGATAAACCGACTACTGTCAAAACACCGGCTTGGATTTGGCCGATACGCATTTTGCTCACGATGTCTGGCTCGTCGCCTAACACGCCGCCCGGATAAATGGAAAGCTTGACGCCGGCGGCCTGCCATTCTTGACCCATGTCTTTCATGATGAGGTCCCAAGAAGATCCTTCAGGGGCCAGGGTGCCCAACTTGATCACGGTGTCTTGAGCTTTCGCGGATTGAATCGCGAAGGTCAGGATAATCGCCGTCACTAATCCGATTTTTTTCAATAAGTTCAACATAGACGCTCCCTTTAGTAATTTACTTTACGAATAACGTATCGGCCCGAGACAACAACCAGCGGGCGCGTTTTTGCTCGATGAGGTTCACCAAACGCAAGTTCTTCACTTGATCCGCGTCAATTTCGACGGCCTTGTTCAGGTTTTCCTCAAACTCTTCGCGGTTTTGCTGTTTCAACGAGTAGCCTTCGGCATAGTTGACATAGGTGGCGGCGCTCATGCCTTTGGTCAGTTCTAAAGCCTTCTCGTAATGTTTCTTCACGCGTTTCATGTCGCCGCCCATCAAAGTCGGCTTGCCGGATTCGTAGGTGATCAAAAATTCCTGCAGGGAACCGTTGTCGTAATCAGGGACCAATTCCTCGGCCTTATAAATGAGAGCTTCGGCTTGGGGCACATCCGAAATCAACTCCGGATCATCTTTGCCGATGGAGATAGCGGCCATCCAGGCCACGCCGGTCCAGTACATCAGATCGATGTCATCTTTATTCAACTTGGAAACCGCGGCCTTAGGATCGGTCATGATCATCTGAGTGAAGTGGTCGTGGCGGGTTTCTAAGCCGCGCAGACCATACTGGTAAGCTCTTTGATAAAGTCTTTTGGCCCGAACCCGCAGTTCGTGGGCCTGGGTGTAATTACTGTCCGCCACATAATCCGCTTCGCATTGGACATAGGCATAAGTGTATTCGGTGAAGTTTTTGGTCAAGGCGGCCAAAAGCTCGGTATGGCGCGGGGTCGCGGCCAGGATGCTTTCCATAAATTTGAGGCTGAAGGGAACAGCTTCTTTAATCAGTTGGGGATCATCATCGGAAGAAAAAGTATCACCCTGGCCGGCTAAGCCGTCGGCTACTGAATTGACCGCCATGGATTTAATAAAACAGCCGTTTAAGGCTGGGGAAAAACCGATCAAGAGTAATAAAACCCACAGACGGCGCGATGAAAAAAGCTTGTTGGATAACATCCATAACCTCGCTACTGATTTCAGAAATGGCCCACGTTTTACCCTTCCCCAAGGGGGGTGTCAATATGGCAAGCGGGGCCTAAAACTAGGAGGAATTATAGATATTTTTGAAGTCTTCGTGGGGAAATATCCCTTTTTCCAGGAGTAAGAACCCCGAATCCAATGGCTAAAAAAGAAAAGGCCGGGGTCGCCGGCCTTTCTGAATCAGATTGATAGCCTTTAAGCAAAAAGAAGTTAGTTAGATTCGTTGCTATCGTCCGGCGCGCTGCCGCTGGACGGTTGTTGACCCGGATGTTTCGCCTGATAGATGGCCTTCGAGTTGTCATCTAACTGCTGGTTGATTTGGTTCTTCTGGTCCGCGGTCAAAGGCTTTTTACTGTTACCCAGGTAGAAGGACTTGGCTTGTTCGCCGATGGACTTGAGCTTGTCCTTTAACGAGCCGGCCTGATCTTTGGAGAGAACTCCGGATTTCACGCCTTGGGCGATACGCAACGCCTGGTGACGGATACGCTCACGAACTTCACTTCTGCCTTTTTGAGGCGCGGCGGCGGGAGTAGAAGGAGCTGAAGTAATAGGAGTCGCATCCTGTGCCACGGCAAAACCAACGGTTGAGATCAACAGCAGCGAGAAAATACCAGATAAAATGTTTTTCATGGAAAGCCTCCGAATTAATTTCGCGGTTTAAACCGCGTTAGAACTTTTGACGTCTCAAAAATAAAAGCGGCCCGGGGTTGAGCCGGACCGCGATGTGAGCCGGCGGTGAAGCCGGCCCGGGTTAATTATTTGCTGACCGGCGAAGAAACCGGTTTAACGGTCTTTTTCACTGGTTTGTGGGCCTTTTTCTTCATCACTTTTTTCACGGTGGGAGTCGTCGAGGCAGTGCTGGTGCCTTGGGCGAAAACCAATCCGGAAGTGGAAGCGAAGAGTACTAAAGCGGCCGTCAGAGCGATTAACTTTTTCATGACATCCTCCCTAAAATTTTGTTACTCACTACGCTTATAGGACGCAGGGCTGAATCAAAAAGTTGCAGGCTATTCTCTGGGAATAAAGGGTGTTTGAGAAAGGTTGAAAAGGGCACTTAAAAAAATCAGAGAATTCATGGAGCGACAGAAAGGGCTTTGGCAAATTAACGGCGGGATTTTACAACGGAAAAATAAAAAAGCGGCCGGCCTTTCGGCCGAACCGCTTGATTAGTGCTGCTGGTTCTTTTGAATCCAGCTCAAACCATTAAATTACTTGGTGACAGAAGCGCTAGTAGCCGATTTAGCGGCAACTTTCTTGGTTTTCTTGACGCGAACCTTTTTCACCTTAGCTGTCGTCTTGGTCGTCGCGCTGGCGGAAGTTTTTCCCGCGGACGCGTCGGTCGAGGTGTTGGCTGAGATGGTTTTTCCAGTAGCCACGTTAGCCGAAGTAGCAACGTCAGCGGCCAAAACCAAGCTGGAAGTAGAAGCGACAAACAAAGCAGCCAAAGCCATTACGAATAATTTTTTCATGATGATTTTCCTTTTCAACTTTAATTTGGGCGGGTCAAAAACTTTCTATGTCCTACCTTGCATATAGGACGAAGGGGCCGATTAAAAAGTTGCAGTTTTCACTCAAGATGAGGTTTTTGTTGAAAATAAAAGAGGCCCGGCCTTTCGGCCGGACCTCTTAAGAACTACCAGACAGGTTTTTTCAAACCCGACTCATACCAATATTACTTGGAGGCAGGAGCAGCAGCGGCAGCCGGAGCAGCAGTCGTCTTGGCAGCAGCTTTCTTGTGGCTCTTCTTCTTGTGAGTCTTAGCAGTCGTCTTCGCCGGGGCAGCAGCGGCAGCCGGAGCAGCCGTGTCAGCCAAAACCAAGCTAGAAGTAGAAGCAACAAACAACGCAATCAAAGCCATCGCGAATAACTTTTTCATGATGTATCTCCTTTAAATTTGGGCGGATCAAAAACTACCTATGTCCTACCTCGCATATTGGACGGAGGGGCTCTTTAAAAAGTTGCAATTTTGATAGTCAGGGGTAAAAGAGGGCTAAAAATGGGTATTTTGGCCTATTTAAATTTATAGGGTTCCTTGTCTTGACATTAAACCGACCGGTCGGTAGGTTCATGGCATGACTAACAAATTTAACCCACAAAAACACGCGGATCAAAGAACCAGGCTTTTGGCCCAGGCCCGCCGTCTTTTCTCGGTGCAAGGCGTAAAAGAAACCAGCATGTCTCAAGTGGCTCAAGCCTGCAAAGTCACCAAGGCGACTCTTTATCACTATTTCAAAAACAAAGAAGCCATCCTCAAAGAAATTCTCGATTGCCGCAGCAAGGGCATTGAAGCCTCAGCTCAGGGCGCTAAAGCGAAAAATTTGGAAGAGTGTTTGGACCAAATCGCCCGCAGTCATTTGAAACAGATGGATGAGCCCGAAAATCTGGAAGCGATGAAAATTATGATCTCGGAAACCGTTAAGAATGAAGTGATGAGGAAGTTCTATATGGATTTCCTAAAAGAGAACATCGGGTTAGGCGCTGACTCAGTCGCTTCTTTTATTCCCGGAAAAAAAACTGAAAAAGAACTTCGCCTTATCTTTTTTCAATTCATGGCCACTTTGGTGCATTACGACTGGAACGTGAAGATGGTGGGAGATCCCTCGGGATTCATCGGGGACGAGGAAGCTTTTATCCGTCAGCTGGTAAAAACTTACACCTGGGCCTTTCAGGCAGTTTAAATGGAAAAGTTAAATGTTGTTACATTTTGTTACAAAGTGATACAGCGCTGTAAAGCAGTTTGAGCGCGATTGTTTTATAAACAATGAGTCTTAGTACAGTTTTTTCTTTTAATTTTATGGAGTCAAATATGAAAAATATTTTCGCGTTGGGTTTAGCATTTTGGCTGGCGGGAAGCGCGGCATTTGCAGGCACGCTTTCACTAAAAGACTATTTAAATCAGGTGGAATCTCAGGGGCCGGATTATCAATCCGCTCAGGCCGCAGTCATTGGGTTGGAAAAGCAATCGCATCAGCAAGACCTGACTTATTCACCTGTGTTGAGCGCTTCTTATAATCATTTGAACGATCAGTCGCCGCAGATTTTCCCGATCTTCGGAACTCAAACTCAAACCGATACGGCGGGCGTCTCCATTGTGGATAAACTGCCGTTCGGACCAACGCTCTCGCTGGGCTACGCTTTTTCTAACTACACTTACTTTGGCCCCTCAGTCGCCGCCTCCCTGGGTGTTCCTCCTATCACGGAGGAGTATCAAATCGCGCCGGTCGTCTCCTTGTCCGTTCCGCTTTTTAAAGACTTCGGCGGCGCGCAAACTTCCGCGGGCGTTCATAAAGTGCAATATCAATTAGAATCTTCTCAGAAGAACTCAGCTTTTCAACGGGAACAGCTCATCTATAACGCCAAGCTGGCCTATTGGAGTGTGTCGCTGGCCCGGGCTCAGGTCAAAATCCGCAAAACCACTTTAGAGCGGAGCCAAAAAATCTGGGAGTGGACTAAAAAACGCGTAAAGCGCAACCTGGCGGAATCGCCGGATGCTTTAGAAGCGGAAGCCTCAGTTCGTTTGGCCGAACTCGATTTACAAGTGGCTACTGAATCCGCCCGGTCAGCCCGCCTTCAATTTAACCGCTACCGCAATATCAAAGATGGCTCGATCGCGGAGGATTTGGACGAACTAGAGGATTCATTAGCGAACACGCATGTTCACATTCCCAAAACGCTTCCGGATCGGTTGGATTTAAAAGCGGTGGAAGATACCACCCGCCAACAAAAAGCCGCTTATGACGAGGCCTATCAAAACGTTTATCCGGATATCACTTTGAACGCCTCCTGGCGAGGCAATGGATTGGACCCCAATTTCAATTACGCCAATGAAGTGGCCTGGGGAACGGATCATCCCACCTGGAATATCGGCGCGCAGTTTAACCTGCCTCTCGATGTGTTTACTTCTTCCACGGTGGCCGATGGCTACCAGAAAAATTACGAGAGCTCGGTTTTGAGCTTTCAGGACAAACAGCTAGAGGTTAATCAAGAATGGACCGACTTAGAAAACCGTTTGCAGGATGTGGACAAGCGTTTGGCTATGGCCACTGAAATTGAATCCATTCAGCAGAAGAAAGCTGATCAAGAAAAAAAGCGGTTGGAATACGGTCGAACCACCGAGTTTCAATTGCTCTCGTACGAGAACGACTACAACGCGGCTGAGCTGAATAAGCTGGCGATCATTTCCGAAAAGCTATCCGTACTGGCGCAAGCCGAATGGTGGCTGTCCACCAATATTCACCCCACTCAAAACAATACGCCAGGAGACAACTAATGAATTTACCTAAACTCGCGATTGACCGGCCGGTCTTTGTCAGCTGTGTGGTCATTCTTTTAATGGTGCTGGGCTATATGGCCTACCGCTCTTTGGGCGTGGATCTTTTTCCGGATGTGAGCTTCCCGTTTGTTTCCGTAACTACTAACTATAAGGGCGCGGCACCGGAAGAAATTGAAACGCAGATTTCCAAGCCCATTGAAGAGCAGATTTCGACATTAGAAGGCGTGAAAAAAGTTTATTCCGTGAACCAGGAAGGTTTTTCCATTGTGACCGTGCAGTTCACTTTGGAAACGGACAGCAAAGACGCCGAACAGCGGGTGCGTGACAAAATGTCTTTTGTGCGCCCTCAACTGCCGAAAGACATCGAAGAACCGGTGATTCAACGGTTAGACCCTTCGGATTCACCCATTATGATTCTGTCCCTTCAATCGGGACTCACTCCGTCGCAAGCCTATGACATTGTGGATCAGGTGATTAAACCTCAGCTCTCTCAGGTGTCGGGTGTGGGTGTGGTGGATATCATCGGCGGCTTGAAGCGTGAAATCCGCGTGGAACTGGACCGCAACAAACTGAACGCTTACCGCATTAGCGCGACCTCTGTGGCCAATAACATCGGCTTGAACGGTATGAATGTGCCGGTAGGAAAATTTCAAACTAACGGCAGCAATATGCTTTTTCGTTCGGTCGGTGAATATAACGACCTGGACCGCTTGAACCACACAGTGGTTAACTTTTTAGGATCCGACGTTCCTATTACGGTGGATAAGGTCGGCAAAGTGGTGGATACCACGGTGGATCCTCCTAACTACAGCTTTTTGAACGGCCAGCCGGCGCTCTTCCTATTAGTGCATAAGCAATCCAAGGCCAATACGGTGGCGGTGGTTAACGGCGTGTTTAAAACCATGGACCGCTTGAATGATTTGCTCAAAACCAAACCGGGCGCGCCCAAGATTGGTCTGGTGCGCGAAGACGGCCGTATTGTGAAAATGAATTTGGACGACGTTCAAAACACCATCGGCATCGGTATTTTGCTGACCGTCTTGGTCGTCTTTTTCTTTCTTGGCAGTTTCCGCTCGACGCTCATCACCATTACGTCTTTGCCGGTTTCGCTGCTGGGCTCTTTTATTTTGATGAACGGCATGGGCTTTACCTTAAACCTGATGACTCTTTTGGCTTTGTCGCTGGCAGTGGGGCTTTTGATCGACGACGCCATCGTGGTTCGTGAAAATATCTGGCGCCACATTGAAAACGGAGAAGAACCTAAAACAGCCGCTTTGAACGGCACGATGGAAGTGGCAATGGCCGTTGTGGCCACCACATCGGTGATCATCGCGGTATTTTTGCCGATAGCCTTTCTCAAAGGTACCGTGGGCCAGTTTTTTAAACAGTTCGGTATGACGGTTTGTTTTGCCATGGCGGTTTCTCTTTTTGAAGCGATGGTCATGGGTCCGATGCTGTCCGCCTACTGGGCGAAGAAAAGCACAGGCAAGCACGACAAACCCAAGGGCATTTTGAAATGGTTTGATGATTTTCAAACCGCCATGGAAAAGGGTTATGAGGTTTTGATCAGATGGAGCATTAAGCACCGGTTGATTGTGGTGATCGCGGCGGTTCTGATTTTCATCGCCAGCCTGGGTTTGACCAAGTTCATTAAGTTCACCTTTTTGCCGGGCGGGGATAACGGGGAGTTCCGCGTCACTTTGAAACTACCACCCAGCACGTCTTTGGAAACGACTCGGGACGCGTCACATAAAGTCATCGATATTATTAGCAAGCATAAAGAGATTCTTTTAACTTCTGAAACTATCGGCGACACCCAGGGTAATGACAATACCAGCACCATCTACGCCAAGCTCACTCCCTGGCAGACACGAAAGCTGTCGACCTCGGACCTGAAAGATATCGTGCGTAAAGAATTAGAGTCTTACCGTGAACAATATCAGCCCCAGGTGGCGGATTACGATTTGGTGAATAACGCCGCGCCATTCAATTTGGTTTTGGTGGGGGATGATTACAAAACGCTCGAACCCATCGCCAATGACATGATGGTCAAAATTAAAAATATTCCCGGCCTGGCCGATTTACAAACCAATTACGACGGCAACAAGCCGGAGTTTCAGGCGGTGTTGGACCCGGTGAAGCTGCGCCAGTTAGGCGTGCTGGGGATTGAGGCGGGCAATGAATTGCACACTCAGGTGGAAGGTTCGGTGCCGGCGAAGTTCCGCCAAAACGGATTGGAATATGACATCCGGGTGCGCATGCAGGAAGACCAAAGAAACCTGCAGCAAGATTTCAAGCATGTCTGGGTGCCGAACAGCAATCACTTGCAAGTGCGGTTAACGGACATCGCGGAGCCAGTGACCACGGTGGGCCCCTCGAAAATCAACCGGCTCAACCGCGCTCGTTATATTCAAATCTCCGGTCAGTTAGGGCCGGGCGGCGCTTTGGGCAACATCACCTCGGCGGCTGAAAAAATTGTGCAAGAGGCCAAATTGCCGCCGGGAGTTACTTATAACTTTGTCGGTCAGGCAGAAGATTTGGGCGACCTGGTCACCAGCATGTTGACCGCGGTGGGGTTGGCGCTGCTCTTTACCTATATGATTCTCGCCAGCCTTTACGAATCGCCGATTTTGCCTTTCACCATCATGATGTCGATTCCTTTGTCGATCGTCGGCGCTTTTATCGCGCTGGCGGTGACCGGGCAGACGCTGAACATTTTTAGCATGATCGCTTTGATTATGTTGATGGGCTTGGTGACGAAGAACGCCATTCTGCTGGTGGACTATATTGTGCAGATGGAAAAGAAGGGTGTGGAGCGCGATGAGGCCATCCGTCTGGCGGGCGTGATCCGTTTGCGTCCGATTGTGATGACCACGCTGGCTTTGATCGCAGGAATGATTCCCACGGCTTTGGCCTTAACCGAGGTGGGCAAGTTCCGCCAGTCCATGGGTGTGGCGATTATCGGCGGCTTGATTAGCTCGCTCTTTTTGACACTCATCATTGTGCCGTCGGTTTACGGTTATGTGGATGACTTCCGTTTATGGCTGAGAAAAAGGTTTATCGGCGATGAGGTAAAAGTCTCTAAAAAATAGAAAATCAAGCCCAACCGCTATTTACGCTTGTTGGGCTTGATCCAGCCTTTTTTCATTCCATACTCAAATCCGGAGACGATCGGATTGGCCAATATCAAAGTGGTAGTCACTCCCAAAACGATTATCGATGCGGTAAAACTGGCGATGTGTTTCATCATAAAGTGCCTCCCCGCCCTCTTCATTGTCTGCACTTCTAAACAGTGCATTTCTCGTGCCTGATTTCACCTGGGGTTAATTTAGTTTTCCCTTTGTTTTGTGTATTCTGTGGTTCTAAACCGATGAGCGAGGAACTATGTCGAACGACCATCTGATTGAAGCCCGACAAATTGTTAAAAATTATGACGATTTCCGCGCGGTTGACGGCGTGGACTTCGCGGTGAAGCCTGGCGAGTGTTTTGGCTTTTTGGGGCCTAATGGCGCGGGCAAATCGACACTGATGAAGATGATCTATTGTTTCTCGCCCCGGGGCGGGGGAGAACTTTCCATTTTCGGTTTAGATCCGGACAAGAGCCCGGCGGAAATTAAGAACCGCATGGGTGTGGTGGCTCAAACCGACAATCTCGATGAAGACGTCACGGTCACTCAGAACTTACAAATTTACGGCGGTTTTTTTGGAATAGAGCGAACCGAGCTAAACGCGAAGATTAAAGAACTGCTGGCCTTTATGGCGCTGGAGGCCAAGGCGGACTCGGGTATCCGGGAGCTTTCGGGCGGCATGAAGCGCCGTCTGGTGATTGCCCGGGCGTTGTTGAACGAGCCTGACCTGATTATTCTGGACGAACCCACTACGGGGCTGGACCCGCAGGTGAGACATCTCATTTGGGCCAAGTTACGGGAGCTGAAGGCCCAGGGTGTGACGATCTTGCTCACGACTCACTATATGGAAGAAGCGCACGAGCTTTGCGATAGGCTTTTAGTTTTGGATAAGGGCAAAGTATTGGCGATGGGTAAACCGGAAGAACTGGTTAAAAATTCCCTGCCCGCCTATGTGCTGGAACTGCCGGCTTCGCAGAAAGACCAGATCACTCTGAGCGGATCGCTTCAGATAGAACTTCACGGGGATAAATTGTTCCTCTTCGCCGCGGCGCCTTCGGAGCTGGAAAAGGTGGCAGTGCAATTCAAAGGCCAATTCCGCATCCGCACGACTGGGCTGGAAGATCTTTTCCTTAAACTCACCGGGAGGGATTTACATGAATCCGAATAAAACCCGCAAGATACCCTCGTTCTTTCATTTAGTCGGCGCGGTCTGGTACCGGCATTACCGTGTTTATCAAAATCACTTTTTCACCAACTCTTTCCCCACGGTGATTGAGCCGCTCATTCTCATGCTGTCTTTCGGCTGGGGGTTAGCTATGGCGGTGGGCAGTATGGATGGCGTGGATTATTTAAGTTTCATCGCGCCCGGTCAGGCCATGATGGCGGCAGTCTATACCTCCGCGTTTGAGGAATCCTACGGCACTTATTTCCGCATGATGGTGGATCACAATTACGACGCCATGCTCTCGACGCCGATTAACGTGACGGAAGTTTTCTGGGGCGAATTGCTTTATACCGGCACTAAGGGCGCGTTTTTCTCTCTGGTGGTGGTTTTAGTTTTGTCCTGCTTTGGGATTATTCATTCGTTTTGGGGTTTGCTGGTGCCGGTGGTAGGTTTCTTTACGGCCATCGCTTTTGGCAGTCTGGGTCTTTTCGCGGCGCGGCTGGTGAAGAACATCAATCAGTTCAACTTTTTCATCACCGGTGTGGTGTCGCCGCTGATTCTTTTCTCCGGCACTTTCTTTTCAATCGACAAAATGCCGCCCTACGCGGCGGTGATCGCCAAAGTGCTACCGCTTTATTTCTTTATTGATGTCTCACGCATGCTGACCACGGGCCGGTTTAACAGCGATCTTTATATCGCCCTGCCTTACATTTTGATTGTGCCGATGGTCATGGGCCATTTCGCGGTGAAGGCCATGTACAAAAAAATGATTCAGTAGTTTGGTTTAAAGCTTTCCGAAAGCCTGGGCGGGAACGACTTTCCATTGGGTTTGGCCGGGCGTTTCCCAAATCAAATGAGCCGCCATGGAGTCGCCGGCGGTTTTTTGATAGTCGATTCGAATCAAATGGAAACCCTTCCGCAGAGAAACCTGATCCCCGTTGGGCTTTTGAGAATTGAACATCTCTTTACCATCCACCCAAATCGAAGCGGTGTCCGTGGTTAAAAGCCGTAAATGATAAATCCCCATTTCTGACGCTAAAACTTGGCCTTTCCACTGAATGGAGAAGGGCGGGTAATTTTGGAAGGGAAAGTCCTGTTTGGAGGTGAAGTTAATCACCGGGTCCTGACGCCGCAGGATAGGCTTTTCTTCAGTGTTAAGAGAAATCCTGTAAGTGCCGACCAGTCCCTTATTCCATTTTTGGAAACGGGTTGCGGCGGGTACGTCGTATCGGTAAAGCAAAACATGGCCCGTGGAGTTCTTCAGCAGGGTTTCTTGTCCTTCGGGGAAGAGTGTTTTCAGCAGTTCAAACTCACCCGATTTGTTTTCCTCTAAAAAGAAAACCAGGTTTTTATCTTGAGGAAAATTTCCCTGACACAAGGCGGTCAAATCTAACGCCGAACTATCGGATTGTCCCCGGTAGCCCAAAAAACGAACCACATGATTTTGAGCGTAATAAGGCGTGATGAAAAAATGAAATTGCCCGGGGGACTGGGTTTCCAAACCGTCGATGGTTTGACCCATCGTTTTTTGCTCGAGCCCCATACTGAGCCGGCATTCTTCATTGTTCGCCTGAGATATAAAATAAGTGTAAAAATTCTGGGCGGTGATAAGGGCTAAAACGGAAACCATCGCGATCGCTACGGCGTTTTTGCGCAGGGAAAACATTTTTTCCAGCGAGGGCCATAGAAAATCTAAAAAGGATCCGGCAAAAAAAGCCACAAAGGCGGTAAGGATGACCAGACGGTTTGAGTTATTCGGCTGGTTTGACAGAAGGCCCGCGAGAAACAGCAGGGCGAAACCAGACAAAGCGTAAAAAGAATCCCGGCTCTTCCAGCGGCGCGCAGCCAGGGCAAATCCCAGAATAAAAAGTATCCCAGTCAGGTCATCCAACATGCGGTGGCCTGGAATGTTGTGCCGCGCGTTTTCATCACCGGTCCGGTTAAACATCAAAAGATTACCGGACCAGACATCCCATAAAGGTTTTAAACTTTTTTGTTCCGCGATCGCGGTTCCAATAAAAGCTTCGTGCTCGCGGTTGCCGAATGTCTTTTCGCTCCAAAAGTAATGGAGAAGTGGAAGGGCAATGATCAAAACAATAAGCAGGTAAATGGCGCCGGTAGAAAGCCGAAACGGTTTCTCTTTTTTTTGGCTGAGGACTTCGAAAAGGGCATAGGCCACAAATAGAAAAGGGACCAGCTTGAAAGCTTGATAGGTGTAGAGTCCGGCTCCCATAAAAATCGCGGATAACGCGAAGGCCCAGATCTTGTTTTTTTGAAGGCCGATCAGCCAAAAGTACAAAGCGCCAAAAAGATAAAAAAGAACCTCGCTGCTGGGATAACCCGCGCGGGTCTCTATCCAGCTCCAGCGGGTAACGGCAAGAATGGACAACGATAGAAGCGCGGTGCGGGCGCCGGATAACTGGCGGACTGAGGCATAAAAGAAAACCATGGCGGCCATAGCTTGAAGGGTAAAAAAGAGATGGAAATTAAAGAGAGAGTCGCCCACCAGATGAAACCAGGCCGCGAGCTGATAAAAGAGAAGCACTTCGGGGATTTGAAAGTTAAATACTTCGCTGAAGGGCCGCCAGCCCTCGTGCTCAATCCGAAGGGCGCATAAACCGGTGAGGCCCTGGTCCGTATGCATTCCAGCGGGGAGAATATCTATTTGGTAAAGCCGGAAGAAGCAGCCGAAACTCAGGGCCGCGATAAAAAAGAGAAACTCTGTTTTTTCAGATAGTGTTTTGGAAGCGGGGACATTTAAAACAGGAAAAGACTTTAACTCCCACAGGGCCAAACCATAAAAGAAGAGTCCGATCCATAAAGTGTAAGAATGGCCCGATTGAGAGATGAAAAATTGGCCTGTGGCGGAAAAAAGGAAAAGAAACAGCAGGGAAAGTTTGGAATTTTGAGACGAATGGACCGAGGCCATAGCACTCCAACCCTGAAATTCTAGGAACTTCGCCATCATAACCGAAAAAAACCGAGCCTTCTCAATTATGAAACGGTATGAACTTTCTGTTAGGATAAGCCTTCTTTACATTACTCAGCGAAGGGTTTTTGATTTCCGTGAAACAAACAGAATCTTTTTCCTTTCCCCGGTTTCTTTTTTCCCGTTTGATCGTTTGGATCATTCTTCCTCTATTGGGCGCTTTGCTTTTCTACGGGCTGACCGCGCTGCCTTCCGAGGGTGATGAGAACCCCACTTTTCATGTGGCCTCCCGTTATCTTGACCGGGGAACCGCCGAAACAGGTTTTTCTTTTCCCGTCCTAGCCGTTTTGCTGGACTACCGCAGTTTTGACTTAGTCTTTTTAAGTTTGTTTTTTATCGTCATGACTTTGATGGCGATTTTAATCGGTGTGGTTGAAAATTTGCCCATCCGTCCTTTCTCCCAGGTCTGGGCCTGGACGGCCCTTTTGTCATCCTCTCTTCTTTTGGCGGCGGGATGGTTGGGACTGCGGACGGGCAGCAACTTTATGGATTATGAGTTTTGGGCCGGCCTGTTCGGGCCGACAGCCCGGGTTCACGGCGCCGAAATCACGGGGTTCTTACTACTGGTGACGGCTGCTTGTTCTTTTATTTGGACTTATCAGGTTTTAACTTCCGGAAAGGAAAAGCGCTTTGGCCATCCATAGTCTTTTCATTGTCCGGGGATTACTGATCCTTTTAGCGCTCACAGCGTTTTATTCCATTTGGACCGCCAGCCATTTGCTGAAAAAGGTCATGGCCTGGCTGGTTTTTCAAATCAGCATCGCGTTGCTTTGGCTCTCCAGCGCTTACGTTTATCACGGGCATTTGAATCCATTGCCCCAGGTGGCCGCCTTCCTCATTTTGGCTTCCTCCACGGGCATTTTGGGAATCATGCTGGTTTTCTGCCTGGGTGTATCGAGAAGGCATGACAGCCTGGACATTGAAAAAATAAATCATGGGGTTTCCCTATGAGAGAACATCTGCCCGTTTTACTTTTGATTCTTCCCCTTCTGGCGGTTCCCGTCATTACAGCCTTGTCTTTTTCCTCCACGCTCATTAACCGCTTGTCGGTTTTAATTGTTTTTGTAATGGGTTGGATTTTTGGCGGAGAAGCCCTGATAGACGTTTCGGCGCGTGATGTTTGGTCTTATAACCTGGGCGGCTGGGCGGCGCCCTGGGGCATTGAACTGGTTCTAACGCCTTTTACGGTTTTTCTTGCGGGAGTCATTTGGCTGATTGGGATGGCGACCTGGTTTTACGGACTGCCTTATTGGATGCTCCGCCGGGGTGAGGCGGTGAAGGAAGGCTTGTTCAACGCGCTGCTTTTTTTGCTATTGGGTTCGGTATTCGGCCTGTTATTTCTCCGTGATTTGTTGAGTCTGTATTTTTGCCTCGAAACCGCTTTGGCGGCAGCGGCGGGATTGCTGGTAGTGGGTCAGGCCAAAAACTGGCGGGATGGTTTTTATCTTTTCTTCAGCGGCAGTGTGGCGGCGTCCTTTTTACTGCTGGCCGCTTTTTTTCTTTACGCTTCCACAGGCACGCTGAACTTGAATGATCTTTTGTCTCAAATTTTTATTTCTAAAAACGCGGGCATTGTTTTAACCGGCGGTGTTTTAACCGCGCTGGCTTTCACGGTCCCGTTTAGCTTTCCCGCGCCTTATTTCTTCTCGAGGCTAGTGGGGCAGACGCCTTCTTTTGTGATGGGACTGCTCTCCTCGGTTTTTGTCCGTGTGGTGGTTTATGTTTTGTTTATTCTTTTTTTCTTCACGTTGAATTTGCCGGGGTTTAATCAGCCTTTATGGCTGGTGGTTTTTCAATACGCGCTCATCCCCTTTTTCTTTTGGCATTTTGTTTTGGCTTTTCAGCAAAAAGACTTTCAACAGTCGGTGGCTTTTATCAGCGTGGCCCAGTTAGGCACGATTTTGATGGGTTTTTTGATCGGCAGCAAAAGCGCCTTAACCGGAACCCTGTTGGAACTGTTGAGCCAGATTTTAGTGGTGGCAGGGTTATTTTTTATCGCGGGAACCTTGCGGACGGCCCCGGGCAGCTTACCCATGGCCCGTTTAGCGGGATTGGGACGGCACAGACCCTGGACGGGATTGGCTTTGATTGTTTTCGCGGGGTCGATTGTGGGCATTCCCCCCACCGGCGGTTCTCTGGGCAAATGGTATTTGATTCAGGGCGCTTTAGAACGCAATAACTGGATTCTTTTGTTTTTTATCGGGGCGGCGGCGCTGCTTAATCTTTTCTATTTTATTAAATTAATTGTTCTCATTTATGAGCATGGAGAAGAGGACGCGGATCATCCTTCTTCGGGCGCGGCCAAGATGCCGGTTTTGGCGCTGGCGCTGGGAATTTTAATGCTGGGGATTTTTCACCAAAGCGTCATTCAGCGTTTTATTGAGCCGGCTTTGCCTAAAGCTTTCCAAAACATCTCGATGCCCAATGTGCCTTTTCTGGGTAAACAGGTCGAGTAAATTTTAAGGGCTGAAAATAAAAAAGCCGTCCCCCGAAAAGGAGACGGCTTTTTTAACGCTAAAATTAGGCCAAAGTTTTGTGAGTGCCGTCGCAGTAAGGTTTGTTGTTTGAGTGTTTGCATTGGCAAAGATAAGCGGTTTTCTTTTCCTCAACTTTGAAAACGATCGGCGTAAATTCAGTTCCTTTATGCGAACCGTCGCAGAAAGGCTGAGATTTAGAGTGGCCGCAGGCGCACCAGGCGTAATTTTTTCCCGCTTCCAACTCAACCGCGGCAGGCGCTTTGGCGGCAATGTGAGGTTCGGACATGAAGTTCTCCTTGGTTTCTCGTTTGAATACGGCATCATCATATAAATCTTTGGTCATAAAAAACACCTTGTTGCCCAATATCCCGTTACGTTAGAGTAACTTCACAGGAAAGCTCCCATTTATTTCCCGTCTAAAGTGAAAAAATCGTGTCAAAAGCCGCCGCGCGAATTACACAGGAGTTATTTTTGGAATACCTGAAGCGCTTTCATCCCTGGGGTTCTTTTGTTTTCTTTCTCACGGCTAATTGTGTTCTCGGATATTTCCCCTTGCCGTTTATGTGGAAGGTCACGGTTTTAATCCTTGGGATAATCCTTCCGCTCATTTTAGCGGCCCGCCAAACCCACGCTGAAAAAACAGAGTCAATCCAGATTTTTCACGAGGATTTTTTAAACCCGATTCCCGCCTGGCTGTGGATGGGGCTGGCGGCGGGTGTGGTTTTGATTTATTTTTATCAGTTGAGCGCGGTGACCATTTGGCCCACGAGGGATGAAGGTCTTTTTGGCTCACTGGGATTGCGGTTGAGCGAAAAGTGGGACTGGAAATTCTATTACACTGCCGCGCAGGATTCGCCGCTTCTCATTTGGTTCTTAAGTTTTTCATTGCGGTGGTTTCAGTCGCCCTTTTGGGGTTTGTGGTCGGTCCCGGTTCTTTTTTCCGCCGCCACTGTTTTCTTAACCTATTTCATCTCGAGGCTTTATTTTCCCAGGTCGTTCAGTTTTTTAGCGGTTTGTTTATGGGCCTTTAGCCTGTGTTCGCTGGGCTGCGGGAGGTTTTGTTTACCTACGTTTTCAGTGCTTCCCTGGGAACTCATTTGTTTTGGAATGACGGCCCTTTTTTATCAGGAAGACCGGCCTCAATATAAAAAAATGTGGGCGGTTCTATCCGGCTTTTGGACGGGATTGGGCTATTTCACTTTTACTTCCTGGCCGGTCATCGCTTTGCCGGTTGTTTTGATAGTGTTTTTCGACCCTTCCCAGAAGCATTTTTTTAAAAACCGAAAATTTCTGATGTGGTTTTTTTGTCCCTTTTTTATAGCCGTCGTTCCATTTTTGGCAGCCATGGCGTCGGTGGGTTATGGAGAACATATTTTTGCCATGTCTCGTTTTAACCATTGGTTTTCCAGCAAAGACCAATGGGATTCAGCGATTTCCTATTTTTCCTCTCTTTTTTGGGGTCCCTGGGGCTCTTATGCGTCACAGGGAGAGGATTGGGTAAGGCTGAATCCTATTTTGGGAGCGATGTTTTTTTTAGGATGCGTTCAGAGTTACCGGTTTCGTTTCAATGGAATGATTCAGTGGATAGGGCTGGTGTTTGTTTTTTGTCTTTTGCCGGGAGTTCTATCCGCGAATTTTTTGATTTTAAGAATCGTACAAATTTTTCCTATTTTAATTTTAATCTCGGTTTTAGGTTTGATGAGCCTGCTGATCGAAGTCCGGCGTAGTTATCGGTTGTTTTTGTTTTTTTTGTTTCTGATTTTATCAATTGCCATTGATAACCATGAATTTTCGCAGAGTCACAGAGATCCGCTTAGTACGCCCGAGGTGTCGGCCCAATCGTCTTTTCCGGTTGAAAGTATCCGTTCCTATAGAATTTTAAAAAGTTTAGCGGACCAAGCGGGATCTGGTTTTGTTTTTACTGAGTTCATGCAGGTTCCCCGGGACAATTCTTTGCTGGTGATGACTTACGCGTTTAACGCGGCAGAAAATCCAAGATTAAAACCTGAACAGGCGCAATGGGCGGGAGTGGTGGCCAATCTCCATTACTATTCTTTCTTGGCTAAAAGATTTCCTGAGGCTCGCTGGTATTGGGTGCATGAAGGGCGAACGCGGGGGAGTGAATGTATTTTAGGTATTATTCCGATTGATGAAAAAAATAAAGATGTGATAAAAACCTGGGTTCAGGCGCATCATTATTTCCGGCAAGTGAGCCTGGCTTTGGACAACATTAGCGAAAAAAATACTTATCACATGGCGGATCGGATTTTAAACCAGCCGCCGGCTTCCATCTCCAGTGATCGGTTTTTAGAATCTTGTTACTGGGAACGCCGGGCTCAATTTTATTATGATTACCATTTCGAGACACATTATGACGATCAAGTAGCCGCTTTGAAACAGGCGGTCGCTCAAGGCTATCCGGCGGCCCATTTGTACTATGATCTGGGCTGTCTTTCGGCCCGGAAGGGGCAGGTACAACAGGCGTTGTCAGATTTTAAAACAGCGCTTCGAGTCGAACCGAATTATTCAGACGTCTTAAGTGCCATGGATTATTTCAAAACAACCAAAGCGGAGCCTCGACATCAATGAGCTGGAAAATAATTTTTTTATTGACATTATTTGGGCTTTTAGCCGGGAATGGACCGGTCTGGGCGCAAGAGGATGAAAGCCGGTTTAAAACCATTTTTGTCAGCGGGTCAGCCAACGCCTATCACGATGAGCGGGATGAGACGAGCAAACTTAAAGCGGCCGAATCGGTTGATGACGGCGATAACGTTTCAACCGGCGCCAAGAGCGAGGTTCTTTTAAAATTGCCCGGGAAGGCTTACATTTATTTAGGGCCTCACACCAAAATTCATATTAGCCGTTTAAGATCCGGCGACAAAGGACTACAGGTTCGGCTAAATCTTTTATCAGGTGATCTTTGGTGTCAGTTAGACCAAGAGCCGAAAAATATGGTTTTTGAGGTTTCGATGCAAAACCTTATTTGCCGCTGCCATGGAACCTTGTTTGAGGCGATCCGTCAAAAAAACGCCTTGAGAATTAACGCGTTTGAGGGCTCTATTGTTACGACGTCACACGGTCAAGTGAAGATGGCTAAAACGGGGGAGGTGACACAATATGTTCAAGATAAGTTCCGCTATAAGCACCGGTTAAAGCCTTCGGACGAGAGCCGCTTGGAAAAATGGAAGACTCGTTTAGAAGAAATTTTGCTCAAAACACATGAGAAGATGCCCACAAAACCCTGATAATTCGATAAAACGCAACTCTATGATATTTAACCGCTATAATAGATACCCCTTGGAGTAACATTCCGGGGCTAGTCGAAGGTTGATAGAACTGAGGAGTTTTTAATGAATTTTTTGGACAGGGTACTCGATCCACCCTCTTACGGATTTACCAGGGATGGAAAACTTTACGTACCAACCCACGCCGAGCTTTGGCGCGAGTTTTTCACCCGATTGAATATTTTTAAGTCGAGAAAGAATTGGCTGGCGGCTTTTAGCTGGTTTTCCGCGCTGTTCTTCGCGCCTTTCCTGATCATTTTCTTGGTTCACTACTTCACCTGGAAACTACTCATTGTCGGCTTCATTTATAGCATGGTGCTTTTAGGCACCCATGGCACGGTTTACTTGCACCGCTATGGCACCCACCACGCCTTCACCTTCACGAATAAAGTTTGGCTTTTCTTTGTGCGCCATTTGGTCATCAAGATCATTCCGGAAGAGGTCTACATCGTTTCGCACCATGTGCATCACTACATCTCGGAAAAACCCGGCGACCCCTATAACGTTTATGGCGGCTGGCTCTATTGTTTCCTGGCGGATGTGAATCATCAGGCCATTGCCCGGGATTTAAGCCTGGAAGAATACGAACGCGTGGCGGCTTTGGTGACCCATACGGGCGTCAAGGGCAACAGCTATGCGCAGTACAAAAAGTGGGGATCGATTTGCCATCCCGGCTGGACGATTTTGACTTTCGCTTTGAACTGGGCTTTCTGGGCGGGCGCTTTTTACCTGATCGGCGGCTGGCCTTTGGTATTCGCGATCTTCGGATGGACTGAAATCTGGGCCATTGGTATCCGCACCTATAACTACAGCGGACATGGCGGCGGTAAAGATTTGCGCCGCGAAGGCGATGATTTTGACCGCTCGAACCTTGCTATCAATCAAGTTTGGCCGGGCATGGTCACCGGAGAATGGCATAACAACCATCATTTGTATCCGAACGGTATTCGGGCGGGCTTTTTGCCCTACCAATGGGATTACGCCTACCTTTTTATCTGCTTTTACCGCTCTATCGGCGGTATTGATACCTGGCGCGATCACAAGGATCAGTTTTACGCGACTCATTACGAGCCCTATTTGAAGCAAAAGGCGATGGAAAAGGCCCAAGCGAAGACCGTTAAGTCATAAACAGGCCTAATCCTTCTTGACTCTCCCTTTAATTCATCCGAAAATTGCGTCCCTTATTTCATTTATGGAGTGTTGTTAAAGCATGATTTCCGCAAAAGATATTACCCTTCGGTTTGGCCAAAAAACCCTTTTCGATAACGTCACCGTCAAATTTAATCCCGGCTATTGCTACGGTTTGATTGGCGCGAACGGCGCGGGTAAATCCACCTTTATGAAAATTCTCTCCGGCGAAATTAAATCGGACGCGGGTGAAATCGCTGTTGATCGCGGCGTCAAAGTCGCCGTCTTGAAACAGAACCAATATGCCTATGACGAATTCACCGTTTTAGAAACAGTACTCATGGGCCGGGAAGATCTTTGGAAGGTCCAGCAAGAAAAAGACGCTCTCTACGCGAAAGCCGAAATGACCCACGATGAGGGTATTCGGGTGGCTGATCTGGAATCTCAATTTGGCGATATGGACGGCTATACCATTACGGCCGGCGCGGGTGAATTGCTCGAAGGTTTGGGCGTTGAGACCAGCAAGCATGATTGGAAAATGAAGCAGCTCACCGGCGGTTGGAAAGTTCGCGTTTTGTTGGCCCAGGTGCTTTACGCCAAGCCGGATGTGCTCCTCTTGGACGAACCGACCAACAACTTAGATATCCGTACCATTGACTGGCTGGAAGAATATTTGAACGCTTATGAAGGCACCATCATTGTCATCAGCCATGATCGCCACTTTTTAAATCACATTTGTACCCACATCGCCGATGTGGACCGTGAAAAAGTCACGGTTTACTCTGGCAACTATGATTACTTCGTGGCAGCGTCGAAACAGTCGCTGGACGCTAAGATGACTGAAAACGCCCGCAAAGAAAAACAAATCGGCGAACTCAAAGCTTTCGTGGCCCGCTTCTCGGCGAACGCCAGCAAGAGCGCCCAGGCGACCAGCCGTGCCCGTCTTTTGGAAAAAATTGAGTTAGAAACTATCATCCCCTCGACCCGCCAATATCCGCGCCTTTTCTTTAAAGAGAAACAGCCTGCGGGTAAAGACGTGTTGAATGTGAAGAGCATCAGCAAGAGCTACGGCGATTTAAAAGTGCTTAACAAGATCAGCTTCATTGTGGGCAACGGCGACAAAATCGCGGTGATCGGCCCGAACGGCGTGGGTAAAACCACTTTGGTGAAGTCTCTGGTAGGAAGCTATCATGCGGAAGGCTCCGATATCGCTCAATGGGGCGTGAAAATTGACGAAGGCCAGGTGGCCTGGGGCAGCACGGTGCGCCTCAGCTCCATGCCTCAAGACGTGAAGGAAGAATTGACCCGCGACATGACGGCGCTCGAATGGCTTCGCCAATTCGCGCCGCTAGAAGAAGGACAGGTCATCCGCGGTATGCTGGGCCGTATGTTGTTCACCGGCGAGGAACAAGACAAAAACGTGAAAGTTCTTTCCGGGGGCGAGTGCCAGCGCATGGTATTGTCCCGATTAATGCTGGAAGGCGGCAACGTTTTGCTGATGGACGAGCCGACCAACCATATGGACTTGGAATCGATTGAATCTTTAAGCACCGCTTTGGCGGATTATACGGGTACCATTATTTTCACCAGCCATGACCAGGACTTGATCGGCAAAGTAGCCAACCGCATTTTGGAACTCAAGCCCGATGGAACTTATTATGATTTCAAGGGCAGCTACGGTGAATACGTGGACTGGCAGGCTTTAGAAGCGAAAAAAGCCAAAGAAGCAGCCCGCGCCAACGCTAAAAAGTAAAAGGCTTCTCGGAGAGCTCTTTCACTCCGAGTATAATTATCTCAACTGAATGAACCTTTAAGGGGGACGATATGGCAGACGATTGGGAAGTCCGTTTAAAAACTGGCCGTAACGACGAATGTCCGTGCGGTTCTGGAAAAAAATACAAAAAGTGCCATTTGGAAGCGGATGAAAAGGCCAAGAGCGCTCAGTTAGCCAAGGCTAACTCCGATGCGGCCGCCGCTCACGCGGAGCATGACCACGATCACGAAGGCCACGACCACCACGGCCATGATCATAGCCACGGCCACAAGCATGAAAAGGGCGGCCCGGTGCGGCCGAACACCTCGATGAACAGCAGCCGTCAAATCAGTGCCCCCCGCAAAACGGGTTCTGCATAAAGACAATTTTGAATTATGAATTTTAAATTTTGAATTAAAAAAGTAAGGGGTTTTTATGTCGAAGCGTGAAAACATCAGCACTGGTTCTAAGTGGGAGCCTATCTTGGGTTATTCCCGCGCGGTGAAAGTCGGCCCCTATGTGCACGTTTCCGGAACCACCGGAGCGGGAGCTGACGGCCAATTCGCGCCGGATCCTTATGTGCAGACTCAAAACGCCCTGAAGACAATCGGGGAAGCTTTGGCGAAAGCCGGCGCTTCTTATAAGAACGTGGTCCGCACCCG
>Ga0206960_1033_pt3 | contig 34242 bp, 31 predicted proteins | sample Alteio_BWOrgHeat_29_FD_153255 | JGI IMG/M metagenome (GOLD analysis project Ga0206960, IMG submission 153255) | Enriched cells from forest soil in Barre Woods Harvard Forest LTER site, Petersham, Massachusetts, United States -... | ecosystem: Environmental > Terrestrial > Soil > Temperate forest >... | reverse complement strand
TGGTTTTCTTCTGAAAGCTTGTTTTCATCAGGTTTTGCAACTCGCCCCTGGTTAACTTTCTTACTTAGGGTTATTTCTTTCTTGGGTGCTGCGACTGGTTTTTCTTCCACTAAATGGGGCGCTTCTTTTGGAACCTCAAACACCTGCGCTTCGATAAAGCGCGAAGAATCTAAGCCTTCTTTCTGCGGGTGTGCGAGCCAGTGCTCCCAAAAACCAATCACCATGAGAGCAGTCAGTTCGAGAAAAAAAGCGACTGCAATGGACCAACGAATGACCTTCGGATCTGTTTCAGGAGGTCTTGAGTAGTCCAAAGTGCTCATCTAGATTTTGCCTTCAGCCTCAGTCGCAAGAGCGAACTTTCGCACTCCAATGGCTCGAGCCCGGTCCATAATCTTTACGACCAAACCATAGTTAGAACCTTCGTCTGCATTGACGACCACTACATCTTGAGGATGATCGTGCATTTCGTAAGAGAGTTGCGACCCGATTGAATCCAAAGTTGTCGGAGTTTTGTTGATGAAGATTGAGCCATCCTTCTTAACCGTGAGAATGATGTCTTGTTTGACAGCTTGTGGAAGAGTCGATGTCTTGGGCAAAGCAACCGGAAGGCTATTGATCTTTGTCATTGAAAGAGACGAAACCATGAAAAAGACGAGCAAGAAAAAAATCACATCGATCATGGGAATGATTTCAATTCGGGCGCGCTTAATAGGCCTCTGTCGTATTTGCATTTGAGATCATCCCTTTTTCTTGCGTTCAGTCGCCATACGAATTTCAACTAAGCGAGAAGCAATGGATTCAATCTCATAGATGAACTCTTTAACTCGTGCAGATAGGTAGTTGTAGGCCACCAAACAGATGAGCGCGATAACCAACCCCGTAGCAGTTGCGATCAGAGCTTCAGCCACACCTCCAGTGATTGCATTCGGTTCGTTTACCCCTTTCTCAGAAAGAACCCGAAAAGAAGCCATCATTCCGGTAATCGTTCCAAGTAGTCCCATTAAAGGGGCGGCTGTAATGACCGTATCTATAATCTCGATTCTTTTTTCAAGAACCGGAACCCACTCCTCAGCCCGATTTTTCATAGCTAGTTCCATCTCTGCAACAGGGTTATCAAAATGCTCGATCCCAGCTGAGAGAACTGCGGTGACAGGCGTCGCATGCCGCTTGCATGAACTGTCGGCTTTGCTCAGTTCCTTGGACTTCACGAGCTGAAAAACCTGATCTACCTCGGAGCGTGGCGTCATAAATCGACGATGAAAGCTATAAAGTCGCTCCAGAATCACGGAAAACGAAATGAGTGCCGCTATCAAAAGCGGCCACATCATAAACCCTCCACGTGAAATGAACTCAAATCCTCCTAGATACTCGTGCTGCATAGATCCTCCGGTTCAGATATCGAATGACCTCTACAATAGCTTAAATGCGAATCACTTGCATTTAAGATTTCGCATGCTTATAGTGATTCATTATTGCGAGTCACTTGCATTTAGCTCAGGAGAAATCAGAATGAAGAAACTTATAAGTCTGACATGCGGGCTGTTTTTTGTAGCAAGTGCCGCTTGGGCTGGGGTCGATGGTTCGATTTCAGGTACCCTTACTGACCCTCAAGGGGTGGCTCTTTCAAATGCCGTTGTTAAGCTTTTGAATACGCAAGGTGGCCTCGTTAAAGAAACAACGACTTCAACGACTGGAGAGTTTCAGTTCTTTCCAGTGGTCTTTGGTGATTATGACTTAGCTGTTGAAAGTCCTGACTTCGCTCCTTATCACGCGACTGTTCACGTGGCCTCAGGCGGTAATAGCCAAGCTGATATTCACCTTCAAACCAAAGAGGCCGGAAAAGAAATGGTGCTAGAGGTGAAAGCAAAGAAGCACCTGATTCAAAATTCTGCCTCAGTGAGCAGTACTGAAATTACTCATGAACAGATCAAGAACCTTCCGCAAGGCGATGAGATCTCTTTGCCCAAGCTGATGACCTCGACCATGCCTGGAGCGGTTCAAGGCCCTTTCGGACAAGTTTTCTTTCGTGGGAATCACGCTAATATCCAATATCAAATTGACGGAATTCAGCTTCCCGACTCGCCCTCAAACACCTTTGGCCAAGCCTTTAGCCCAAGAAACATCGACCATATGGAAGTCATCACGGGCGGAATTCCATCTGAGTATGGGGAGCGTCTTGCTGCAGTCGTGAACGTCGTAACAAAGACTGGCCCAGAAAAACCAGGCGGTGAAGCAGAACTGAACTATGGCTCTTACAATACATTTTCACCTCATTTAATGTACGGCGGTTCAACTCCTTCAGGAAACGTGCATTATTTTTTATCTGGCAACTACAATCGCACTGATCGTGGACTCGATACACCACAGCCTGCAAGTGAAAGCGATCAAAAGCAGGGTGGAAAAGACGCTGTTCATGATCAAGCCTACGGTAACAATGAATTCGCCAAAATCGATTGGCTTATGAACAATGACGACAAACTCTCGTTTGTGTTTTTCAACGCTGAAAATCATTACCAGATTCCAAACTATCCACAGTCATTTAAAGTAACCGATGCCTTCTTTCAGCCTGGGTTTTCAGACCAATTTGGAAATGGCGGAAATGCATCGGCTCCTACTTTCAACTTCGTACCCTATAATACGGATGACTGGCAATCTGAGGCCAATGCCTACATGCAAGTGATCTTGAAACATACTTTTAACGAGCGCTCATTTCTTCAATTGGCGCCTTATTACAAATATTCTTATATCAAGGTCCAAAACGATCCAACGAATGACTTAGCAACATCTGCAACAGGGGCAACACCTGTGACTGGAAGCTCTCCGTCTTCATTCTATGAAAACCGTCACGTCAACAACGTAGGCCTTAAAGGTGACTACACACTGAGAGTGAACGAACAACACCTGGTCAAAGCAGGTCTTCAAGTACAGCGCTCTCGTTCAGAGGGTCTGATCTCCGTTCAGACTGATCTAGCCACTGCTCCCACAACAGATGGCAGTCCGGATACGGGGTACTTTGAAAGTGTTTACCTGCAAGATGATTATACGATCGCCAAACCTTTAATTTTGAATGTAGGCGTCCGTTTTGATGCAACTCAATTCATGTTTGCGGGGCTTCATCCGACTGACTCACAAGTACAGCCTCGAATTGGCTTGAATTACTTACTGACCGACACCACGAAACTCCATGTGTTCTATGGGCGTCTTTTCCAACCGGCTCCTGTTGAAAACTTACGCGATACGTTCATCAATTCGGGCGCGGGCCAGCTCGCTCCCTATGACATCAAGGCTGAAAAAGATGATTACTATGAAGCGGGAGTCGCCCAACAGATTGCTGATCAGCACGTTGTTAACTTGAATGTTTATTATAAAAATGCAACTGACATGCTTGACGACGCTCAGCTTCTCAACACGTCGATTGCCCAACCCTACAACTTTGCTAAAGGCTATGCTTACGGTGCTGAACTTTCTTTGCACGGCCAAATCAACAATGATTGGTCAGAATTTGCGAACTACACTTATGAGATTGCAAAAGGCAAGGGTATCAGCGGTGGGATCTTCACTGGCGTGCAGCCCAGCAGCACTTACCAATACTTGGATCATGTTCAAGTTCATACAGCAAACGGCGGCGTAACGTATTCCAAAAACCACTTCTGGTGGACAACCGAAGGTTTATTTGGCAGCGGACTTCGAACAGGGCCTGACAATTCAAAAAGCCTTCCGTCTCATTTCACGATGGATACAACGGTCGGATATGAATTTCACGGCGACGAATGGTTTGAGAAGTTCAAGCTATCAGCCGATTGGCTCAATGTCCTTGATAACGTCTATCCGATTTCGGTGGCTAACGGATTTAATGGGTCACACTATGCAGCCGGAACCCAGGTGTTTGTTAGATTATCAAAAGAACTCTAAAGCGCGAGAAGCATAGGTCCCATCTCACTTCTCCTGAGGTGGGACCTCAACCGATCATTTACACTTCGGGCAAATTCCAAAAAATTCCAACGTGTGAGAAATATCTGAAAATCCGCGTTTTCGGGCAAAGCGATCGATTTGTTCGATCTCGTGATCATCAATGATCTCGACTCGCTTGCAATCCGTACAAATCAAGTGATGATGGTGCGAACTCCCGGCGAGTTCATAGCGGGCTACGCCATCTCCAAATTCACAACGACGAAGAATGCCAGCTGTTTCTAGACTCGCAACACATCGATAAATGGTTGCGACATCACAGACACGTCTCGTCACGATTTTAAAAATTTCTTCTGCAGTAAAAGGGCCGTGATTGTCGACCAGCGCCTGGAGAATTGCCTTTCTCTGATCGGTTAACTTAAGGCTGCGCTTTCTTAGGTTTTTGGCCAATTCATCCATAGTTGGGCTATGTGATTGACCGTGAGAGGCGTGATGTTGATGCTTATGATCATCGTCCTTAATCATGATGCAGAGGTTCCACCTTCATCTTAGAATAAGGGCATTTTCAGTGGCGGTACAGCCTTTGAAAATCAGATCCTGCCTATTTTCGTGAATTTTATAGTTTAACTGCAAGTCACTCGCGTTTATGCTTAAAAAATGCATGACATGAATCACCACCGGCTCGATCGTCAACCCATTGACCCAAAAACCGATCCAAAAATTTTATGTCAAGAATGTGAAGGCTATCTCGCAAACGATATCCAAATTGGCGAGAACCAGGGAAAGATCAAGTGGGTCGTACTCATCAACGCCATAATGATGATTGTTGAAGTCATCATGGGTTACACGAGCGGTTCAATGGCTCTTGTTGCCGAGGGTTGGCATATGGGCTCACATGTTGTCGCCTTGACGATCACACTTCTTGTTTACCGTCTGGCGAAATCACCACGAGTCAATCAGCACTTGTCTTTTGGGGCCGGAAAATTCATTCCTCTTGGCGGTTATTCGAGCGCATTGGTTTTGAGCGTTATTGCTATTCTAGTCGCAATCGAATCAGCCGAACGGCTCTTTTCACCCGTCAAAATTGAATTCACAGAGGCTTTGATTGTGGCAGGGATTGGACTCACTGTAAATATCGTGAGCGCGCTGATCTTGAATGTAAACCATACTCATTCTCATAGTCATAATCACGATGAGCATCATGAAGATCCTGTGCATGATCACAATATTCGAAGCGCATTCATCCATGTGGTCACCGATGCCCTCACTTCAGTACTTGCTATTCTCGCGCTGACATTCGGAAGATTTTATCATTGGAACACGCTTGATCCTGTAATCGGTATCGTAGGCGCCGTAGTGATCTTTGTTTGGGCTTTCCAGCTCTGTCGCGACACCGGCTGGGAACTTCTCGATGGCCACTCTAAAACAATTGATTGGAAGAAACTTCGATCTTTAGTTGAGACAAACGAAACAAAGATCTTAGATTTTCACGTCTGGAGAATTGCTCCAAAAGCCGTGGCTTGTGAATTGGTGGTCAATACAAAACAGCCCCGTGGATTAGAACATTACCGTGAGCTCTTGCGACATCACTTTGCTGTCCAACATATCGTCGTTGAAGAGCGGACAATTCAGTAATGATCGTCAATGCCAACACTATGCCGCTTTCGACTTTTTCTTTCTAGGCAAAGCACTCGTTCGTGCCGCGTGGCTTGCAATGGTCAGCGTTCCACCCTCTTGTGCAAATTTTCTGAGAGTAATCCCAATGAGTGTCTGATAAGGAATTCCCTCTTGTTCAGAAAGCTGAATATAAAAGTCTAAAACATCCGGATCCAGCCGAATGGTCTTCTGCACTTTGTTTGGACGATAAAATCGACCTCTGACTCCATTTTTGAAACTATATTCCTTCCGCATATTCTTTTTTTCCTTCTTCGCAGCTTTTCTGGAATCCCATTCGAACAACATCGTAGCTACATTGTAGTTTAATAAGCATTACTAATCAAGACTGAATTAGTTTATACCCGATCTCACAATACGACCGCCATCTGCAGAAATACATATAAAGTCAGCAAGTTATATGGATATAAGCAAATTTTTAAGCCAGATTTTCAAGTTCGATCGTCAGCGCCGCCACCATTTTTGTTTATCAAACAGCAGTGTCTGAAATGACACTCTTCGAAGCAAGCAAATGAAAGAATTTTCTCTTAAGTTGATTTGGCACTTATATTTGCTATAATTCACAATATACACATCATTGAAATCTCAAATTAAATGACTTGGGGGAGAGATCACATGATTAAAGGCATGGGCTTGCTAAACATGTTTTTTGCCATTGGACTCATTGCTTTGATTGCTGTGAACTCAGAATACTTTGCTGTCGGTGGTGATACTGGAATGATCACCAGCTCTCAAACAGAGTGTGCCAATACTCTAAATGGCTATGCCAAAGCCAGACATGAACCTCCCATTCCACAAGCAGTAATCGACTCTAAGTGTTATGGCTTCCTCACACCACAGGATACAGATGCTGTGTCAACTTGTGTAGGCAATTTCATGCAAAGCACCTATTCACCACTCCCTACTGTGATGCAGGCGATAGCACTCTGCCCCGATGGTTTTCATAACACCTTCCCCTATGATAAGTGTGTTACCTTTCTGTCAGACACACTCTCCAACAATGGATCCCCTTCCTCATTACTGAATGCCGGCATTGCATGTAAAGCCGACCCTACGGATTGTGCTGCCGCTACAACTGGAGGGCGATTCGATTCTAGCTCACCCCAAGGCCTACAATGTCTTGCTCAGGCTAATGCGGTGAACAGCCATTCTGCCCAAAATATACTAAATCTTTATTACACATCTCTTGGAACAGGCGGATCAGTCACAAATACAGGAACAGGCGACAGCCACAACGCTCAGTCACCGCATCAATGATGCTGTGGTGATCAAACCGGAATAAAAAATCTATTCATGATCAAACAATTTAAAAAAACAGGCCTTATCGGTTTGGGTTTTCTGATTCTTGGGCAGGCTTTTCTTGCAAATGCTTTTGCAGACGTGCTCACACCTGCACAAATCGATTGTCGTAATAAGCTAGAGCCTGTTTCTGTGGGCTCAGACTCTATTGACCCCCATTATCTTTCTGTCGGCCATTTTACCGCGATCATGCTGATCCCCTCTGTGCGCGCTTCGAATAAAGGTGTGTATGTTATTCGAGGCGGAGACCCAGACGGTTTTTTCTTTGATTTTCCATCTCAAGCGCCTGAAAGAAAAAACGGATTTCTCTGGGCTCGTTTGAACTTGAAGCTCGATAATAAAACGGTGATTCCAGCCCAATGCATTTGGAGCCGTGAAGATGAATCCGGGCTTCCTTCGTGCGATATTCGAAAAGCCGTGAAAAGTACCGGAAAAGTCCAAGAGACTTTGCTTTCAGGGCACGAAATCTTAGATGATCCTCTCAAAACAAGCGTTACCCAAATGATTCTCAATCGACTCGCGTCCATCAAAAAAACATTTGCTCAAAAAATGAACGAAGCCGAAAAAATGGCACTCATTCAAACAAAATCAAAAGATCAGCAAACCCTCTTTGAAGAAATGAGAAAACGGCAATGGCAAGTCAAAGATACCTTTACGCCACAGACCGCCGCCGCAATAGCCGCGTGCAAATCCATCACTGAGCCAGAAGTTTTGAGGGCAGCGCAAACAGCGGAACGTGAGTTCGATCAGGCCGTAAAACACTACCGACCAGAGAAGTTTTAAATGCCACGATCTCAAGAATGAAGTCAATATAGATCCAAATGAACTCTTTATGGAAATTTCTCATTGCGGCCTGTGTTGTCTTTGTTGCCTATCATTGGGCGTTTGGTCTTAAAAAACTGAACTCCAACGCTCCCATTCAACTCGAGTACATTGAAAAAATTTACGGCTCACCTTCTACAAAAAATCTACCTATGATTTTTGTTTTTCATGGAACAGGAACGAATGAGAAAGACATGCTTCCTATTTTTCAAAAGCTCAGTCTTCCTTTACGCGTGATTTCTTTTCGTGGACCGATCAATCGCGGACTGGGCGGCTATACCTGGCCAAAGGATCCCGCTTTATATCAAAGCATTGCAGAAGCGGCGAATGAGTTAGTGCACCGTTACCTAACGGTCGGGAAGCCTATTTTATTCGGGTTTTCCGCCGGAGGGAATGTGATTTACGAAGTACTCTCGCATCAGCCTGATCTTTATGATGCTGCATTTATTATTTCAGGGCCTCCAGGAGGTGCCTTTAATTCGCCAACGTTTTCTAGTTCTGAATCCACTTTACCCCTCTTTATTTATCACGGAACGCAGGATCAAGTTGTTCCACTCATCAATGTTAAAGGTTTTTTAAAGACACTTGAAGGCACACATTTCAAAGTGCAATGGTATGAATTCGAGGGGGGCCATGGATTTACACCCGAGCTCTATGAGAAAATCAAAACAGATCTTGCAGGTCTCATCAATCAGAACTGAAAAAACGGATTTATTTTTCCCGCCCCCATTTTTTAAACTGATAAAAAACAGCATCAAGCGTGCGACTAATGGGGCCCAAGTCTTTTTGAATCTCAGCATCTTCTTTGTCTAATTCAGAGTATTCATCCAACTCTGCTTGTTTTGCCAATCCGTCCCATTTTGCTTTGTTCTTTGATTCTTCTGCGTTCCAATGCTCCATAAAAATTTGCACCTCGGCAAGTTCGTCTTTATCAAACCAAATTCCATCGCCGTTTGGGCAAACATTAACGATTACCCCAGAACTGTAGTCGTAATTCAGAGCATTCATAGCTCGAGAACATTTCGGGCAAGACAAAAGCGTTTCGACTTCAGCCTTAGGAATACCCGTATGCGCTTCTTTCAAAGTTTTATCAATCAACGCAGGTGCAAAATTCATATCATGCGCATCTAAAATGGGGCGCAGATTGCTGGCCGCCAACCAAGTTCCATTGCAGCGATTACAACTATCTATTTGCACGTTCTCATAAGTCTTAGAAACCAACTCAGTTTTGCATCTTGGACACGGCATGAATCACCCCCTGAGACTATAAGTTTAACCGACAAATCGACTGAAGTCCTAGCCACTTTTCTTGAGACAAAACCGGCTCACTAGGCCCTCCCAGGTACTTTTGAACAAGCTGCATTCTCTCTTGAGTTGCAGGGTGATCCATCAGAACGGTAGGCACATTCGACATCGATTCGGCGCGTTCAAAAAAGTGTTCAAACCCGGCAACACTAATATGTGCGTCACGCAGGCGAACGAGCCCGCCCTGGTCAGCCTCGCTCTCTTGCTCACGGCCAAAGCGCATATTCAAAAGAAAACTGACGAGCCTCGGATCAAAATGCCCACCACTCAACAGAAAATGAATCACTTCAACCGTGATCAGCCGAACAAACACTCCCTGAATAATATGGCGACGTTTGACGTGTTCGATCTCGTGAGCCAAGACACCTGCGAGTTCTTCAGGAGTTTGTGCCTGTTTGAGCAACCCTTCGTAGACGTAGATCTTTCCGCCCAATGTTGCAAAAGCATTCACAGTGGAACCCGATATGATCTCAACACTGATCGGAAATTTAGAGTCATCTGGATAAAGCGGATAAAGTCGATGAACAACTGCTTCAAGCGAAGCTCGGGCTGTAGGCTTTCCAAAGCATACTTCGTTTTCAGGAAGTCCGCCTAAATGTCTGCCCATGCTTTTCTCTACAGACCATGGAACGTAGCGAGCAAAATAGGGTAAGCCATAAGCCGTCACAACACCCAAAACGACCGTGATCAAAAGCCAGAGGAGTCCTTTGAATTTAGGATGCATGAGTTTTAGTGGTGACTAAAGATTCTCAGAACATAAAAAAGCATAAAAAAGATAAACGCAATGATCGCAAAAGGGCCACGTTGTAGTTTTTGAGAAGAAGCAGCTCCCCCTCCGCTGATGTTCGACGTGACTCCTTGTGTCGAGTCAATGAACGTTTCACGGTCTTGAATGATCGCTTGTGGTGGAAGCGCTTCGTTCTTTGTTTTTGCGCCTGCAACTTTTTTAACCGCTGTTCCGATCGCCATGAATTCGACCATTCCGTTCCCTAGGTCATAGACCCGGGTTTTCACACCGACGACATCATCTGCTCCGCAGGCTTCAGCATCTTTCTCAATACGCGCAAGGGCCTGTTCTCGTGCCTCATAGAGAAGTTCGGTAAGCCCCGTCACTTCACCACCACCCAAGCTCTGTAAAGCAGCAAAAACTCCAGATTTAAAACCTAGCGAATAAACCGAAACACCCATGACTAAGCGAAGGGGCAAATAACCCAGATTCGCCATATTCCACATTTCTTCGTTGGTCATATCACTCGTCACAGGTTCGTTTGCGTAAGCGGTAAGAAGCGGGTGGTTCGAAGCCGTTCCCACCATCATCATTTCTTGTGCACCCATGAGAGGCGAAATCGTCGTCTGAATTCCAATGACTGAATTTGCGCCATATTTCTTAGCTTCATCGACAATGCGCTTGAGCGCCAAATGCCGGGTCTGATCAAAAATTTGAGAGTACTGAGGCACTTCTCCACGCGCTAGAGTTCGAAAAGCCCCAGTGATACTTCCGCCCAAACCGATCGAGTAAGCGACGTTTCCGAAAACAAAGTGCAAAGGATCAAAACCCGAATCGACCTGGCAATAAAGCTGTTGAACATCGGCAGAAGTCGAGAACCTCATCGTTTCCATTCCCTGATTGGGGTGAACGGTGGATCCAACCGTAATAAATTCCAAATTGGTGCCGTGCGTGATGAGATCAAATGAAACACCGGTCAGCCCTGCACCCCCATAACGCTTGGCTTCTTCCATCGCTCGATTGAAAGCACGCGTACGCCCGTCATGAACCAAGTGAGTGATTTCGGTTACTTCTCCGCCACCCAGCGTCGAAAGTCCTGCGCCGAGCCCGCGCGCGACACCGAGAGCTACTACGCTGTTGCCGACACACAGTTGTCCAGGCCGCATACCCAAACGATTGAGGCAAAAAATTTCGTTACCCGAAAGGCCCGTAACACGACGATGCTGCTCTTGAATCATTCTGCCCCCTTGATTAGGATTTCACTCAGCCTGACAGAGAATCATGGCGATTTCAATGTTTAGAGTTCAAAGCGTGTTCAGTCACTTGCACTCTAAAACGAATCGTTATCCAATAAAGGATATGAATAAGCTCAAAATACCATGGGTTGGGTATATTTTGCTGGGCTCAGCTCTATTCAGCATAGGCGCCGTATGGAATAAAGCCCCCATTCTATTTTACGACTCCATCAATTACATCACTGATGGATTGAATGGCCGTTATGTTTCAATTCGAATGGTGACTTACCCACTCTTTGTCAAGATCACCAGCTTTTCTGGACTCTCTCTTTGGGGCACCCTTCTAGCACAAAATTTGATGCTTTCTTTTTTACTCTGGAGAATGCAAATCGATTTAACGAAAAAGGTTACTGTCGCCGGATTTATGTTGATCTGTGCACTGAGTGCTCTCGTTTTTGGGGGCACATGGATTCAAAGTCAAATCATGGCTGATGCGATGACACCTGTATGCGTTCTATCATTCATCTTGATCTTGCTGCCCTCCACGCGAACCCTAAGCTATGAACTCATGATTTGGGCAACATTCGCAATCTCGGCACTTTCACACGCCTCTCATTTAATAATTCTTAGCCTTGCTTTCATAACCATCACAGCTATGAGCCGATTTGTACGTACTCCACAGTTTGCATTTCAGATCAAGAAGACTGGTGGCATTCTTGTGGCTATTTTTTTACTCAGCCCTCTGATCAATAAAGCCGCTACTGGCGACTTTATACCCGTTCAATCGTCTCAACCCCATCTCCTTGCACGCCTTATCGAGACCGGAATCATCGATCGACTACTTTCTGAAAAATGTGGTGAAAAAAAATATATTTTCTGTGCAAACAAACCGATCCCAGAAACAGAAGCCAATGATTTTCTTTGGGGTAACCATGGAATGATGCGAGGAAACACCTATAGAAACGTCGATAATCCTGAATATGCAATCGTCATTCGCGATAGTTTTCGTTATTACCCAATGGCTATTTTCTTAGCCGACTTGCGGTCTTTCTTTTCTCAGCTCGTTCATTACAAATTAGGCGACCGTCTAAACACGATCGAAATGCGAGAACAAATACTCTTCATTATAATGTATGATCCGCTCGGTTTTGCAGCTTTCAGTAAAGCTAAACAAATCGAAGGAAAACTTCATTTTACTTGGCCAAACCGTTTGCTCATTACAAGCTTCGTTCTCATGTTTCTGATTCTTTTGAGCAGGCGCTTTAGAGAGACTCTTCTCAAGGATAAGAGAAAATACTGGGCTTTTATGATTCTCGTCGTGTATGTCATTTCAAACGCAGCCGTCTGCGCCAGCTTGTCTAATGTAAGAGACCGATATCAAGCTAGAGTCGTCTGGCTTTTGCCGACCCTACTCTTTTTATTGAGTTTTGAAGTCATGAGTGAAATTCAGATTAGGGCGCTAACAAAAAGATCTGGAGTCTAATGTCATACCCCGTTCGAACTGAAATCGTCTCGGGTTCTAAAACTTTTCACATTGTGGCTGTTGCAACGAGTATTGTTTCTCTTTTCTATTTGTTCTGGCGCCTATTCTCCGGCACAGTGAGTCCGGCAATTCCGATCATATCCGGTTTTTATTTCTTCTCTGAATGCGTTTTAATTCTAAATTTGTTTTTTTTCTTTGCACTATTTTGGACCAGAATTAGACGCATTCCAACACCTCTTGATGAATTCGATCCGCCCCTCGCAGCCGATCGACTGCCGACTCTTGACATTTTTGTCTCTACCCTCAACGAACCCCTAGAGATCGTTCAACGCACCGTCTTGGCCGCAACTCAAGTAAACTACCCGAAACATACAACCTATGTTCTAGACGACGGCGCACGAAAAGAATTAGAGCAATGGGTACAAGCTCGCCAAAAACAAGGCGATCCAATCAAATACATTGCACGAAAAAAAATTCCAGGTATGCCTGATTACGCGAAAGCTGGAAACTTGAACCACGCCTTATTTCAGGCTGGCACAAGTGGCGAATTTATTTTCTTGCTCGACGCCGACCATGTCTGCAAAGCGAATTTCGCTCAAATCTTACTTCCTTATTTCTACAACTTTGATTCAGCAACTCAAGACTACAGTCTGAACCGAGTGGCTTACGTACAAGCACCTGACCGCTCGTGGACAAACCTTGAAGGGAATACTCTCGCCGATGATACTCGTCTCTTTCACGGACCTCAACAACAAGCCAATGATTATCTAGGTGCGGTCTGGTGCACGGGCTCTGCAGTCTTGTTGCGAAGAGAGGCATTGGCAGAAATAGGTGGGTTCTACCAAGCTACGGTCACCGAAGATGTTCCGACCGGCTTTATTCTTCATTCTCGCGGCTGGGAATCGAGGTTTCACTCTGATCCCATTACATGCGGAATGCCACCGGTAAACTTCACTGCCATGCTACGCCAACGTCAACGATGGACTGAGGGTGATCTTCAGCAGTATATTCGACTTTTTCCAAAAATTATTTGGCGTCTCAATTGGAAACAACGCCTGAACTACACCATCGGACCCGTGAGCATGGTTTGCAGACTTTTTTTCATCTTTGCTCTTATTTTTCTGCCTTGGCTCGCCATTATTCAGGGAAAATGGGTGATGGCGCTCAAGCCCTTGGATCTGGTCGTTTGTCTTGCGCCTTTCGTGATTTTAACACGAGTCGTACGCATTCTCGCATTCAGACCAGTTTCTCCGAGGGTATTTTATCTCTCTGAACAATTCTATTGGTGCACGAGCGCCAGCTTTGGTTTAGGCATTTTTCGTGTACTCTTCACTTCCAAAAAGGTAAAGTTTTGGGTGTCTCCGAAATCGAAAAGCGCACCTCAAAGCTTTCCGAACCTCACTCATCTGACCGGGATCCTTTTTCTGACCCCTTTGATCTATGCAGTTTGGACTTACTTACATAGTCTCAAGACATATACCTCACACTTCGGTCTCATCTGGCCGGCAATTACTCTGGCATGGTTTCTAAATGCTCTCTTTTGCTGTTGGCCTCTCATTTATTTCTCACTTTTTAAGGCCCGAGTTTGTGATGATTATTTTAATGACAGCATCAAGGATCAGGAAACTTCCGCTAGCTGGATTAACTGGGTGCTTTTACCCACAAGCTTCGCTCCTGTAGTAACAGCCTTAGCAGGGCTCTGGGTTCTCATCAAAATCGCACTCGATCAATAAAACATGTGCTATAAGAGCTCTACGTTTACTTATGAAGAAACTTTTAGATGGCATCGTAAAGTTTAGAAGAGATGTATTACCCGGCTACAGAGATACTTTCGCTCGCCTTGCACTCGGTCAGTCGCCTGACGTGCTTTTCATTGGCTGCTCTGACAGCCGTGTTGCAGTGAATGTCTTCGCCTCAACCGATCCCGGTGATCTTTTTGTGGTTCGTAATGTCGGAAACTTGGTTCCCCCTTACAGAGAAAAAACCCCTCCTTCAGCTCGTGAGTCAGTCGCTGCAGCCGTCGAATTTGCAATCAGCACCTTGAATGTTTCACACATCATCGTCTGCGGGCATTCAGAATGCGGAGCCATGCAGGCTCTGACTCTCGGAAGAGAAAAGGTTGAAGCGCCCCGCCTTCGCGAATGGTTAAAGCACGGTGACGATGCGGTTCATTCACTCACCGCTTCACCTCTTCCAACCGACAAGCTCGAACGACACAACCGACTTTCTCAGCTGAATGTGCTGAAACAAATTGAGCATTTAAAATCTTATCCAATGGTTCGCGAACGCTTAGAGTCTGGAAAAATCACTCTCCACGCTTGGTGGTTTGAACTCAGTCGAGCAGATGTTTATGCTTATGAAGAATCTTTAGGGCAGTATGTGCTGATTGACGAAACTGAAGCTGAGCGCATCTCAAAACGAATGAAAAAGTGAGACGTTGAGCTTAAGGCTTCTGTGTTATCGGAACCATTCGTGCCAAGCGGTTCTGGAACTCCAATAAAATACGCGCATCAAACAAGGCCTGATACCATGGCCCGAAGTTTCTTTTCACATCTTCATTTGCATCAATCATTCCCCGATAATCTTGCGCCAGTGCGGCGAAGTTACTGTAGAAGAGCATAATAAGCGGTGTTTCTGGCTTGCCATTCGGAGCCGACATTTTTACATAATAGTCATGAGTAAACTCTTCAACATGAGTGACATTTGTTTGAGGACCCAATCCAGGCAGATACTGTGCACCCGCTGTACTGAAAGAACTTGAACGATTGCATTCATCCATGATTCTTTGAACTTCGTTTTGTATTTCTAAGTCTCTTGTTTTAGTGATGACTGACTCAAGAATGTCTTCAACCCGAACGGCGAGGGTCGTGACATTTCTTTCATTCACGGGAATCAGCGCTGGCATCATGCGAAGTCTCCGTAAGTTGTCACTCGATGCCGAAGCCAAAGAAAAATGCTTTTCTAAGGAGGCCACACAAAGTTCTGAATCCATATTTTTGTAATTTGGCAAAATTGCGAATGAGACATCCGCACTGACAGCCGAGAGAAGGATCCCTAAAGTTAGGGTTCTCGAAAACAAGCCCATGGGCGTGAATTTATAATTATTGACTAATTTAGTCAATAAAGTCTTTGCGTTGAATCATAACTTCGGCGTAGGTCACCCACGACCTATGTCTTCGTATTATTTTGCAAAATCTGTGTTCAGAAGGCGACTGCACCTGACTAAAATCTAAACACGAAAATAGAGCCGTTCCCTATTTAATCGAACGCCAACGTCGTCCTATCCGGCATAGCTGTTGCTCTATAACCCAACTATAGCAGTCAAAATGTCAGACGATGTCAGGATTAGGTACATTGACGTTTTGCCGCATTGTGCTAACACATGGCGTTATCAAATGCTAAGGGAGAGACGAAGATGAAACTTGTGAAGAACTCGTTGTGTGTGGCCACCGCGACCTTGCTTATCTTATCGCAAGGAGCAGCTTCAGCTGCTGTCTTTACAGATCTGGCCTGCCAAGGCACTTCGTATCTTCCTTTTTATCAACAAGGTTTGTCAGCTGCGAAACTTCTTTCTCAAGCGCACACGCTACAAGCAACAACTGATGGCAGCAGTCAAGGTGCTGCAACCGGTTACGCAGCCGCAGCCGCCCTCACTTCTGATCGAGGTGCGAATGACGGTTGGAAGATGGGATACAATAGCACTTACTCAAACAGTTACACGTCGGCTTACAACACCTATTATTCAATCGCGTACACAGCTTCTTATGGCAACGGCCTTGCAACAGGCCAAAATGATCTCAGCTCATATCTCGCTGGCCAAAGCAACGGCTACAACATCGGCGCTTCAGCGGGCGATTCGAACGGCAGTACTGACGGTTATAATGACGGATACGATGCGATTTACCAAGCCGCCTACGATGCCGCTGAAGCAAATGGTGAAAGTGATGGCTATGCTGCTGGTAATGCTGCCGGATATTCTGATGGATACAACGCTGGCGTAGCCACTTGCCCAGCCCCTGCCGCGAACGTCGTTGCGCAAGCAAAAACTTCGCGATGGGTCACTCGTAAGACGATTAACGAAGCTGAAATTTTTTCTAAAGCGACTGCCAGTGATGTCTCTGCTTGCTCAGTGATTGGAAGCCTCAATGGCTGGACTCATGATCCAACAATTTCAACCACAGCTGATTCTGATGCTTTTTGTACTCAGCTCGCTTGCAGTACAATTCCGGATCCATACAACCCGACTTATAACGCCAGTGATGCATTGGCTTACACAGCTGCATACACTTCTGGAAAAGCAGCCAACAATGATTACGAACTGTCTTATCAATCTTACCTCGCCCAAGGACAAACCCAAGGAACGACAGACGGCACCAACGCCGGTCAAAATGCCGGTACAACCGATGGAAATGCAGTGGGCTATGCCGATGGCTTAGCCGCTGGCCAACAAGACGCCTATCAAAGTGGTTACAATGACGGTTACTCACTTGGCTACTTGCAAGCCTATAATAATGCCTATGCAGCCGCTTACACCAACGGATACAACGACGGAAACAACCAAGGTACTACAAACGGCTACGATGCCGGCTACACCACTGGCTATAACTCAGGTTACAATGATGGATATTCTTCTGGATACAACGATGGCGTAGCCACTTGCCCAGCCCCTGCAGCTGCTTCAGTGCTTGCTCTCTCAACAGTCGCTCCAGCTAAAAAAGAAATCGCTCAGCGCAGTGTTTCTTTGCAAAGAAAAACCTACACTAAAGTTGATATTTTTGGCGTCAAGAATAACACCCCAAAATCCAACTCGGCTGATTTAGATCTGCTCATTAAGGCGATTTTCAGCTCACCTATCTATAGAGCCAAAATAGAAATTCAAAAAGCTGAAAACCTTTTGCATGACGAACTGAAAAATAAAGCGAAGAATGAAAACACTCAGCCACAACTCGGCCCACAAACTACTCAATCGAAAGTAGCAAATGCTGTGGTTCAATCGAATGTTCAAGCTGCTGCCGTTCCGCAACTTGCTCCTCTCACAGCTAAAATACTCGATCCTCAAAATGCTGCTGAAACAACTGTGGCGGGTGTCTTTGCACTCTCGTCCGCTCAGTATGTGAACAACATGAATAATGTGACGGTTGGCGCTCCATTGGTTGGACCCGCGAACGCTGCGTATATTAAAGTAAACTTTCAGTCGATCGACGTCGAATCCGGTTACGACCAAGTTTACGTACTCGATGCTCAAGGTCATCTCTGTGATCAATTCAGTGGTTCATTCGGAAACATCCAATCCGCGCCTTGCTCGGGTAACACCGCTCGCGTCGTGATCTCTTCTGATGGTTCAAACTCAGGAGACGTAGGATACGGTGGCGTCTCGATCAATGGCTACACTTATGGTGTGACCACTCAAGCGAATCCTCCAACAGCCGTTGGAAATGAAAGCTCAAAAACAGCAGCCATTTATCAAGTCGTGAGCTTTAATACTGTGGGCTCAAAAACTCCAACGGGAACCAGTCTCTCTGCTTATGATTGGGACTTCGGTGATGGCAGTGCAGCAACAGGCTCAAACATCACTCACCAATTCACGACTGCCGGTACGTATCCAGTCACGGTTACGGTCTGGGACTCTGCCGAAGGTTACAACACGGTTTGGTTAACACCGATCGTCGTCAAAGAAATTTCGAAACCTACGCAAGTCAACGGAACACCGGGCTTAACTGACATCAAGCTTACATGGACCTCAGGTGGAAGTGATGATTCAGGATTCATGGTTGCATCTGCGCCTGTCGGATCAGCAACCCAACCTTCTTGCAGCAAAGGCACAGATGTAAAAACAGCTACAAGTTACGACTTGAGCAGTTTACAGCAAGGTACAGCTTACAATGTTTTGGTCTGCGCCTATAGCACCAGTGGCAGTCTAAAGTTGTACTCTGTCGGAGTTCCTCTACAAATTACGACCAATGTGGTTCAGTCTCCACAGACCGTAAGCACTCCTACCGTAAAGATCACTGACATCGTGGTTCAATGGGCAACAGGAGGTTCGTACGATTCTTCATTCACAGTGAATGTGGCAAAAGGCAATTTGTCGACACTCAGCTGTAGCACCTCAATCCTTGCCGGAGGCGCAACGCTGACACAGTACGATGCGAAAAACCTGACACCGAATACGGCCTACACTATTGCCGTGTGCGGATATAACTCGACAACGAAGCTCTATTCAAAGCCGACCTTGATTCATATGACGAGCGCTGTTTTTGCGGCGCCATCTTCACCGATCAACGTCGCGACGTCTGCTCCTCCAGGCTTGACTGACGTCAAACTCGCATGGACTTCAAACGGAGCGAGTGGATACACGGTAGCGGCTGCAGCTGCAGGTTCAACGACTGTTCCTACTTGCAGTAAAGGTACAGACGTAAGCTCAGCTACAAGCTATGACTACAAGGGTCTTCTTCCAGGCGTTGCTTACAACTTTTTAGTCTGCGCCTATAACACCTACAGCAATCAGAAGCTGTATTCTGTAGGAACGCCTCTTCCAATCACTACAGATGTCGTTCAAGTTCCTCAGAGCTTGAGTACGCCAACAGTGAATGCAACCGACGTTGTGGTTCAATGGACATCGGGAGGCTCGTACGACAATTCATTCACCATCAACTCTGCTAAAGGTACTTTGACCTCACTCGCCTGTGGAACGACAAGCACTACAGCAACTCAGTATGACGTAAAGAGTCTCACTCCGAATACGGCCTATACTTTCTCGGTGTGCGGACATAACGCTGCGGCCAACATCAACTCGAAACCGGTTTTGGTTTATGCGACGACTCCTGTTTTGACAGCCCCGCCAGTGCCGATCAATGTGGTGACCACACCGCTTCTTCGAGGCATGAAAGTGACTTGGGCCTATGGTGGAGGAACAGTGACCAATTATCGAGTGGCGGTAGGTTTGGCCTCGTCGCCTCCCCCAGATTGCAGCAAGACAGGATCTATTCTTGCCTCGACAGCAACGAGTTATACGGCCTCCTTCGGACTCACAAGTGGCAAACCCTATGCTGTGACCGTTTGCGCATCGAACTCGGCAGGGTATTCACCCGCTGTAGTGACATCCGTAACGCCATTGTAAGCAAATATAAGTACTTGATTTAACTATATTAAATTACTGTACTTTAAAGCCTACGATTTTTGACAAATCGCACAAAATCAGCGAAACCTGTCCACGAGAGAGGTTTGATGAGAGAGAAGTGTGGGGCATTTCTCAAAAATCTATCCTTATGCTTTACAGCATTACTGTTCAGCCTAGGGGCTTTAGCCGACGGGAAATCTGCCCAGGAATCCGCATACCTTGCGCCCGATGGAATCGTCGAAGCAGAGCAGTACTCTTCAGAAATGCTCACGCAGATTCAAGAAAAAGCACGCGAGCAGCAAATCGATCTAAAAGATTATGTTTTAGTCATCATGCATGAGGGTGATCACGTACCCAGCGAAGTCGACTGGATGATCGGTCGTTTCAAGCGCGCGGGCATGAATGTCAAAGTCTTGCGAAAAAAACCAGGTAGTACTGAGCAAATTGCAAAAAATATTGAGATCGAAAAAGAAAAAGCAGCCGATGATCTTCTTTTCAAACTGAAATACGATGCCGCGAATGATCCAGAATTACAAAAAATCACCGATCGGTATCCGGTTTCTAAACAATTAGCTCTTTCTCTCATTCAACGTCTCACACTTCACATGAAAGGTTTTTTTGGTCTGCACCAAGGTGCCTCGTTCGCCATGTTTCAAGACACAGTCAATGGGATCAAAAGACCTGTCGAAGAAAAAACTGCAGAAGTTTTGGGCTCACTGCCTGTTGCGGCTCTCGTCGGAGGCCTCACCTGGTACACATTACATCAACAGATTTTACAAACTCCAGATCTTTTGCCCATCGCTGCTGCTGTCGCTGCGGCGATGTTTCAAGTCGTCACCGCTTATTTCGACCGCGCCTTCAATGCATTTCAGGTTCAAGGCAAAGATTACTTCGCAGATCGCAAAACAATTGAAACGAAAAGAAAGTGGTTTTACCTCTGTGCTTACTCTCACACTTTTTTCACCTCGCTTGCTGTTCAAGCAACCGGGCATGCGGGTCTCACACTGGCACTGTTTGGTCACACCGCATGGACGAGCATGATTGCACTCTTTGCAAAAGTTCTCCCCAAGATGTGGATTGCGAGAAATCAAAATTCAGGTGGTGAAATTTCAGATACAATCACCCTTCAGCATTCGGCGTGGCGTACCATTTCACTTAATATTGGCTTCTCAGCGATCTATGAGTCTCTCAAATACAGCCACCTTCTGCACATTCACCCCATTTTTTCAGCAGCTTTTTTGGGCATGGGGGCATTCGGCTTGATTTACGAAGGCTACCAACATTTCTTTGGTCATAAAAAACCAGAGAATCTCGACGACGTCAAAGATCTGATCGAAAAACGGTTCAAGAAAGATTTTCGATATTTACTGAGTGTCTTTGGACTTCGAAAAGCCACTCAATGTGAGACCCTGCTCATGATGAGACCCATGAGGCTCGAAGAAATATCGAATCCTGCCGCTAATGGTATTCTCTGAGTTATAATCCTCAGTATGAAAACCAAACTGCTTGCTGCTTTCACCTTACTCAATATCGGTGTTCAAGGTTGGCTCTGTACTCAGTGGGTTGCCCTTCACGGATTCTGGGGCGCTCTACTCTATTGGTTGAAAACGTATAGCCAAGATCCGGTTCTCGCTGCAGCGGTCATCGATTTCGTCGTCGCCATCGCTGTGATGGGCATCTTACTTTTGAATCGAATTCCGACTGAAGAAAAACGCAAACCTCTATTCTTTGTCTGGTGCGCTGTTTATCTGGTTTGGCCTTCTATCGGCTTACTTCTCTATCTCACTTGGGCCTCAAGACGCGCTGCGGCGACTTAACGCCCCGCCTCTTGACCCTGGGTATAAGCAAAGAGAGAATGGGGGCGTGCAAACGGATTTGCGCGCTGAAGACAGAAGAGAAGAACGGATTCTAATCTCGGGCGGGGGGGTGACCGGGCTAGCGCTCGGCCTGAGACTCAGGCAACTGGGTTTCGACCCCCTCGTTATCGAGAAAAATTCTAAAATCATTCCACAAATCAAAGGCGAGTTTTTTCAACCTCAGGGAGTTGAATGCTTAAAGCAGCTCGGGCTCTTTGAACCCCTACTCAAAAAAGGCGCATTGCCCATTCGATCGGTCTCTCACGGATATGCTCATCCCCTTACAGGCAAACGGCGTCGCTTTCGAAGCCCCTTTTCATCTGCCGGTCCTCTCGGACTCTCGATTGTTCATGAAGACATTCTTGAAGTCTTTCGCGAACAGTATTTGAAATCAGGCGGAAGATTACTTGAAGGGGTTTTCGTCAAAGAACTGCATGTTCATTCCGAATATTCTGATGTCACGCTTTCAAATGGAGAGCGCATCAAAGCCGGTCTCTTTGCTGGCGCTGAAGGTCGCTCAAGCGCAACACGAAAAATGGCAGAGCTCGAGACGCACGTTAATCCCTGTCATCGTGTGATGCTCGCAGGCTTAGTCGAAGGCCTCTCAGTCACAAAAGATGACTTCTATACAGAAGAGACCGCTGATGGTGTTCTCTATGCGTTTTGGTCAAATCACGGCGCTGTACGTGTTTATCTCTGCGTTTCGAGCGATAAACTCAAAGAGCATCATAACGAAATCAACGCGTACGCCATGCGCACGATTGCTCAAAGTGCAATCAAGGGCGGCAAGTCGGCTCGACTCAGAGGCCGTTTTGCACCCATGTTTGTGGGCGACACCAGTGTGGAGTCTAATTTTAAACATCGAGCTTTTTGGCTGGGTGATGCCGCCCTCACGGTCGACCCGTTGTGCGGACACGGTATGAGTGTCGCACTCAATGATGTGCTCCGTTATGCAGATGAAATCGGAAAAAATCAGAACCCAGACTTCAAATCGCTCTGCACTCGCTGGAGCCATGATGCCCGTCACGCTCGATTTGTCGGACATTGGATCAGCGTACTGTTCAGCAGCGGCTCGAGCTTAAACCGTTGGATGAAATGGAATGCCATTCGAAAATATGAAAATGACCCAAAGCTTCGACAACGGCTGATTGAAATTTTCACAGGACTCAACAAAGATCGCGTGGGGCTTTATGAAATTCCTTATCTGCTCGGCTGGCTTCCCACTTTCTTACGCAATGAACTTGAAGTGTTGAAACTGAATCAAAAAGTGCTTCCCCTTCAAAATGATCTGCTTTTATCGCCCCAAGGTCTCGGTAAAACACTGAAGCAGAAGTTTTTAGCTGGAATTAGAACTTCTTTAGTGGGCGCGAATTAACTTTCTGATTAAAATTAGCGATGGGCCACGTGGGTCACGTGCTTAAAAGGTAAAATCCGCATCGGATCCAAAGCATTCACACCTTTTCTCACTTCAAAATGAAGGTGTGGCCCGCTGACATGACCTGTTTGTCCGGTGAGCGCAATCTTTTGCCCTCGTTTTACCATCTGGCCAGGGTGTACAAATGCACGCGATAAATGGGCATACACCGTCATCGTACCGCTCTTGGGGTGTTTCAACACAATCACGCGACCATAACCCCTGACATTCGAACCCGAAAATAGAACCTGCCCTGAATCGACTGCATAAGCAGGTGTACCCACATGCGCAGCAAGATCTACTCCTTCATGAAATGAGTGCCCTCGTTCTCCGAATGAAGAAGTGACAGAGACATGTTGCAGAGGCCAACTCCAAGACTGAGCATCGGCTTTAATTTGCTCAGTTTTAGAGTCAGACTTGGAATTCACAACCCGTGCAGCCGGACCTCTCTCGACACTCTCAGACTCGATGGAGTCTTGACGCGCGAATTCACGACCTGAGGGTGACCCGTGATACATTCGCTCTCTTTCAGCTAAATCGTCGAATAAACCACGATGTCGACTTTCATAAACAGGCGCACTGCTACAGGCCGAAAGAAGCGCAAGACTTCCGCAGAAAACAATTGCAACTGTATGTCGAAAAGACAGAGAAAAACTCATCGACTCCTTCTCCTCCTTGAGAAGTAAGCACTAACTAAACAAGTCTTCTAACTCACTCATCACATCGTAATTCGTAACATCCAACTTCATGGGTGTCAGAGAAGCATAACCTCTGTCGACTTCATAACAGTCCGTACCCACTTCGCGGTGAAAACCTTTGTACTGCCCACCCACCCAAAAATAATCTTTGCCTCGGTGGTCTTTACGTTTCAATACACTGCCACTGTAATATCGAAAACCTTGGCGAGACGGTACAAGACCTTTGACTTTGCTCATTGGCACATCGGGCGCGTTGAGATTTAAAAAGGTGTGCTTCGTCCATTCCATTTTTTTGGTAGTTTGAATCACTTGCACAGCCAATTTTGCAGCGGTTGCGTAGTGAATTCGATCTTCGGGTGGAGGTGAAGAAAAATTAACTGAGGTGCTCACTGCCAATGAACGCAGACCCAGAATACAAGCTTCGCGTGCTGCAGAAACCGTACCTGAGTAATAAACGTCTTGTCCGAGATTCGCGCCACGGTTAATGCCTGAAACAACGAAGTCAGGCATGCCTTTTAAAATTTCACGAATACCTAGATAGACACAATCAGCAGGTGAACCATTGACTCCATAAAAGTCTTTCGTCATTTTGATGATACGAAGGGGTTTATGAAGAGTGAGAGAATGACCCGTCGTACTCTTTTCTTCCAAAGGTGCCACGACACAAACTTTTCCGATTTTTTTAAGTTCTTTGTACAAAGCCATGAGGCCTGAAGCGTGAACACCGTCGTCGTTTGAAAGCAAGATGCGCATAGTTTCATTATATGTTTTGATCCGGCATCCCACAAGTAAAGCCTGAGGAAAATCAGTAGGTTAAAATTGCCGACTGACTCAAACTCACGTTCCGCTTTTGTTTGTTGTGCCACTATCTTCAACTGGAAGAGACGGAACCGTGCCGCCATGCCCCGATGCGACATCTGACACGCCACCGAAACTTTCACCCGTCAGATTGAGCGAAAAGTCAAAACGCACTTCAACCCCTGGGCGCCCCAAGTAATGGGAAAGTGAAGCGACAAATCTCCAACATTGCGAAGGGCTCTGAAAAGTGAGGTTCAGGTTTGCTGTGAAGAAAGAGTGAGTCAGAAAGTCATAAGAACTACCGACTGCGGGCATAATGTAATCGTTCAGCGAATACACAAACATTCCTTGGGCATTCGACACATTCGAATCGATGCGGCTGTAAGAATAACTCATGTTGAAACTGCGTTCGAAAGTCAGAATTCTTTGGTGCAACGTTCTTTCGAGGTAATAAGTCCACGTGGTTGAACCTTCGTGCGGTGAAACCGACCATGTCGGGCGCGAGGCCACGGGGCGACTCGAAATCAATCGCCCTAAGTAAGGGTAATAGTAATAATTGGCTGAAGCTGAAAAACGAGTGAAGTCTAAATTCAATGTCGAGAACAAACGAGTCAGAGGAACCCTTTGATCTTCTGGTTTCTCTAATTCCCGAATATTAAACGTCTGGCCAACCGCGAATTCAACATTACGCTGATAAGAGTTGCTTTCTTGGCCAAGCCTGCCGTGTCGCGAAATCACCTGAGTAACAGCGCCGTAAGATATAGAATGCCCCAAAGGCGTGAAATAGTTCACTGTACTCGGGCTGTTATCAATCGGCACGATGTCGTAGTTATCGAATTTATATCCACCTCGATACTCAGTCTGCTGAATGAACGGATGCTCTTTTTGAGAAATATAAGGAATACGTGAGTACGTGAGCGTCGGCCGAATCAAATGCTTAATTTTCGGCATATCGGGATCATCGGTGTCATAAATACGTTCAAATTGAGTACTGATATCCGTTTGAAAGATAACGTATCCTCGGTTCAAACTCGGAATGTCGTTTGGAAAATTATAGAAATACCCTCGATACTGCATGGAAGGCACTACAGAGAAAACTCCACCGGGATTCAATGTCGTATAGATCGATGGGGTCATCGAAACTCGAGTCGCTTTGCGAATCGGGTCAATACCCGGCTTGAATGGATCACCCGGCTTACTTGTACTATCTAAGTCGTAATCCTGTGCTCCATTGGCTCGAGTGAAATTAGCAATGCCCAAACTCAGCCCCATAGCCACAGGCGAATCCCAAAGCCTTTGATCATTGGTCGTAATCAAAGCATAAGGATATTGTTGAACGGTTTCGGCATCGAAGTCGACGTTACTCTGAGTATTGAGCAAATTGCGGTAGCGGCGAAGAGCAATGTACGAACTCACATCTTTACCTGCTCGAGAAAAAATTAAATCAGATGAAAGCGTGCTGTCGCCCATTCCGACAATATCGTCTTGAAAGTCTGTCGGATAAACGTTGTCGCTCACTTCTCGAAAACGCATCTTTTCATCAAAACGAAAAGGCAGTTCTTGAATCTGCTCTACATGTGTTGCCCATCGGTTTGATCGAGGAGCACCGAACAACTGGTCTTGTTGGTCAATCACTTTGGCAGTACCCAAACTGCGAGGCGAAAGAGCATAACGGCCTTCCCACTCTATTCGGCGCCCTCGAGAAGTATAGGTACCTAAACCAAACGTCATGTCGGTACTTCGCCCTGTTGCCCAGAAAAAGGGCTGCAGGTACATAAAACCGTTTAAACTCGAAGTTCCAAACCTCGGAAACAAAAGCCCCGTCTGACGTCTCGACTTCACCGGCACAATCAAATAGGGAAACCACAAAAGCGGTGCGTCTTTAATTTTAACAGCAACATTCTTCATGTAGGCATAGCCTTCGAACTGTACATCTACATCATCACCCAAAAGAGACCAACTGTTCGGACAATCTCGACACGTGGTGTACTCACCTCTCAAAACTGTAAAACGTCCGGGGCCCAGTTTATTAATTCGCTCACCCATCAGAGAAAACTGTTCGCTCGTCACACGTCCGCGCACTGTTGAACCCGTGCGGGTGTCCATATTGAAATACATTTCGTCACCTTGTATGACGGCTTCTTCAAGTGAATAGATGCAGTTTCCACGAGCCTCGAGGGTACGATCATTGAGGTCGAGTCGAATATGATCGGCGACGAGTGTCTCACCCGGTTGTGTGACTGTTGCGTGACCTGTCAGTTCAACGACGTTACGTTTACGATCCCAAACCGTCTGATCGCCTGACCAGTGCATGGGCTGATTTTCTTTAGTAGCAAGAGCAGTTTGCTCGCTCAGAAGAACTAAAAATAAAAATATAAAACATCTGTTTAAACGGCCAGTAGTTAAACCACTGATGAGGGAAAGTCGCATGTCTCTCTGCCCAAACGAACCATCCATTCACTGATTTCTCGCGGCAATTCTTTGCGAGGCACAATGCGATCCACAAAACCATGACTGATTAAAAACTCACTGCGCTGAAATCCGGGTGGCAACGACTGACGAATCGTTTGCTCAATCACCCGAGGCCCCGCAAAACCCACGAGCGCTTTCGGTTCAGCTAAAATTACATCACCCAGCATAGCGAATGAAGCCGCAACCCCCCCAGTGGTCGGATCAGCCAATACTGAAATGTATGGAATTCCTTTTTGACGCATTTTTTCGATCAAAGCTGAAGTCTTCGCCATCTGCATGAGCGAAAGAATACCCTCTTGCATACGAGCTCCGCCAGACGACGAAACAACAACGGCTGGCAGACGATCCTTCAGCGCATTCTCAAACATCATCGAAATTTTTTCACCCACCACGATGCCCATGCTGCCACCCATGAACTTGAATTCAAAAACACCGAGGTGATAAGGCACTCCGCCCAATCGTGTTTTGCCCACGACGCAAGCATCACCAAGCTTAGTCGCTTGAGCGGCTGAGCGCAGGCGATCTCGGTAAGGTTTGGTGTCATCAAATTCTAATGGATCAGAAGACACCAGATTCTCACCATATTCTTCAAAAACAGAAGGAGTCTGACTGCCTGCAGACTTGCTCTTCTCTTCAGTCGGATCTGAAAGCATCGCGATGCGATCTACGGCACTCATTCGAAAGTGATATTGGCACTCAGGGCAAACCTGAAAGCAGTCGCGCAAAGCACGCGAATGCAAAATTTCTCCGCAAGAATTGCATTTAACCCAAAGGCCCTCAGGCACTTTTGAGGTGCGCTCAGACACCTGAGATTTGATGCGGGGCGTTTTAAGATCGTCAAACCAGGTCATAATAGTAAGGTAATGCGAACCTTACCAAGCACCTGTGGGTCTCGCAATGTTTAAGAATGACCTAAGAACGTAATGTCGAGCCGCCTGATCCGGCTCCCATTTTCTCGTTTTTAAAAGCCTGTTCAAAGGCTTTAACCACAGTAGGGCAAAACTGAGTGCCAGCGTGTTTTACGATCTCTTGGTGGGCAACAGAGGGGTCTAATCCCTTACGATAAGGGCGTGTGCTGACCATCGCATCGTAAGTATCGGCTACAGCAATGATTCGAGCAATCAGGGGAATTTCTTCACCCTTCAAGCCCAACGGATAGCCTTTTCCGTCCCATCTCTCATGGTGGTAGCGCATGCCAGCCACGACGTCTTTTAGACCTTCAACCCGAGACATGATCTCGTAACCCAACTCGGGATGGGTTTGCATGACCGGCCATTCGTAGGGGTCTAAGGCCGATGGTTTTTTCAAAATTTTATCTTCAATACCGATCTTACCCACATCGTGCAAAATCGCTCCCAGGCGAATGCGATCGAGTTCTTCTGCAGTCATGTTCATGTATTTGGCGATGCACACCGAGTAATACACCACGCGCTTGGTGTGCCCTCCGGTGTAGCGATCTTTTTTCTCGATCGCTTCAGCCAATGCCTCAACAGTATCGTAGAAGCTCCTCTTCAACTTTTCGTAGAGCTGTGAGTTTTCTACTGCGGTAGCCACCTGATGACCCAGGGTCTCGAGCAGTTTCAGATCTTCACCATAAAAAACAGGCCAAGAATATTTAGAAGGTCGTGACGGAATCATCGGCAATTTATTGAGCGCCTGAAGCACTCCGATCGTCACTCCTTGAGCTTTGAGTGGAACACAGAGCATCGTGCGCACCTGAAATGAAGTTTTCTCAGAAGGTTTTTTATTATGGCGCGGATCGCTCGCCACATCGTTGATCAAGAGCGACTCACCCGTCATGGCTACCGTTCCAGCAATCGATCGGTCATTGATGGGTAATCGTACCGAACCTTGCAGCTTCTTAGCAGCCTCGCCGAGGGCTGTTTCCCAGTAAAGCTCGCCCGTTTGTCGATCGACAAGAAACAACGAAGCCGTTTCACATCCTAAAAGTTGACACGTTGCTTCTAAGGCCTTCTCACGAACGTGCGCGGTTTCAAGCGTCGAATTGAGCAATGCTGAAAACTCTGTGAGGCACTCAAGCTGTCTCACCTTCTCTTGCATGCTTTGAAGAACCAAGCCGATTTGAACTTGAACGTCTTTGATCTGCTCTACTTTTTCTGCGACTTTTTTTGACTTAGAAATAGCCGAGGGTGCAGAACGATCTTCAGATCTATCATCTGCACGACGTTGCGCAGTTCTTCTCTGTTCGCCTGATCGCGTTTTATTGATTTTAATTTGAGGTTTACGACTGAGGCTCGGCACGGTCAGACTTCCTTCCAGGCCGGGTTTGAGAAAAAAAACAGCCCCAGTGAGAAGTCATCCTGACGTCACTGAGGCCTACGAGAGCTTAGGAATTTTCTCCCACGAATCCTTCCATGGATTCTTTCCACAACCACACACTTTCAGTCTACGGAGGTTCTCAGCAGGGTCAAGCCCTGGGGTCGCTTTTTTTCAAAGCTTCGGCATAAACTTTCTTTTTCGCGACGCCAAAAGCCTGACTCACCGCTCGGCTGGATTCCGAAACCGAGACCCCACTTTCGAGGAGCAGCTCTAATACCCTGTTCCAACTCAGGGTTTTTTCAGAGTCTGTCTCAGTGGCTTCTTTTGCGTTGAAAAAGAAAGCAAAACACCACTCCCCACGTTCACCTTCACGAGCGATCTCGTTCTTAACTTTTTCTAAAAGATCCTTGGCCCGACCCGTAAAAAAACGCTCATGAATCTTGGTCATCTCTTTCGCGACCACTCCCTCGGCCTCTGGGCAAAGCTCAGCGAAGCATTCAAATGTAAAAGAAATGCGATGAGGGCTTTCAAACCAAACCCCCACTTTTGATCGCTTGAGAGCAGAAAAAAGGCCTATTTCTTCATTTTGCTCTTTCTTTTGACGAGGAAAAAATCCTCGAAACTCAAAAGCGGTTTCAGGAAATCCAGAGACCGATAAAAGTGCAGTCACTGCGGATGGTCCGACGACCGGCACGATCGTAATGCCTGCAGCTCGTGCCTGTGCGACTAGGGCGGCCGCTGGGTCACTCACACCCGGAGTACCTGCATCGGTCACCAAAGCCAGAGCTTGGCCTTCCTGCAGGCGCTCTACGGCTCTCTCTATCGTTTTTTCAGAGGCATGGGCATCGAGCCTCTCTAGGCTATTTTTAAGCCCAAGAGCAGACAAAAGCTCGCTTGTTCGGCGGGTATCTTCGCAAAGAACGGCATCAGCCTGCTCCAAAACCCTTCGGGCTCGAGGTGTGAGATCTTCTAAATTTCCGATTGGAGTCGCAACAACATAAAGCCCAGGCTCCAGCTCGTTTCTTGTTTCTTTCGTTATTACAGGTTTTTGTGGCTGCTTTTTTGTCGGCAAGTTTTGCCTCTTTATTCAATTGAAGTTCTTCGTCATTCTAAGAGTGGGGCTGCGAGTTTCTAAATGTTTATTAGGGAGAGATTACTCAACATGAAGTCGCGAATCAAGAAGATGGGTGAAACAGTGGTCGTTGTTCTAGACGGCAAGGTCGATTACGAAACCCAAGAGCCTTTTCGCCAGAAGATCCAATCTCTGATTCCGCGGGGTTCAAGACGCACAGACACAGTCGCTCTCGCGCACACCGACTCCGTGCCACTCAATGTGGTTTTTGACCTTCAGGGCCTGGAATTCGTGGGCTCAAGTGGCATCACGAATTTCATTCAGACCCTGAAGGATTTCTCAAACCGAGCAGGCATTCGACCCCAGTGCTGCAACGTTACCAGCGAATTCCAAAAGATCATTCGCGCGTTCGACGAAGAAGCAGCCTTCGACTTTCTCGAAGGCGACTGGGACGCAGGCCAATTGCTCAAAAAACTACCGGTGCAATGAGCTTATTTGCCGAAGTAGTCTGAACCATCTCCGTCAAAGCCCCATTGATCCGAAGTGACATCGAGGCGTTTGTAGCAGTCATTGAATGCAGCGGTCATCGCTTGACCGTCTAAAGCTGCGATCATTGCACATTTGCCTGTTTCGTCGCTTGGGCCCACTTGCAGATCGTTTTTTCCTGCAGCGTATTTTTGAGCTTGAGCATCTTTTGTGACCGCTGAAAGCATCGGGTCATTGAACGCTTCACAAGCCAACCAAATGTTCACTACTTTATGGCGAAATGTGTTCTTTAAAATCGTACTGACTTCTTGAGCACCAATCAAGCCATCTACCGTGATGAACTCACTTGGATTCGAATCGCCATCATAGAAATTGCCCTTTAAGTTGGGGCACACCATATAGTTCAAATAGTTCTGTCGAGTTGCATCTGCTTTGAGTAAACGCACTGCTTTTAAATGATGCGCATCAGCCGCATCAGCGACACCCACTGTGATTTGTTGTTCTAAATCGTTATCGTTCGGAGCAAATGAGATGAACTCAACCGATGCATCGGGGCACTTGTAGTCTGTGCTAGAGCCTGGTTGTTGAGCGAAGTCTTGAGCCGTTGCGCGGTAATTCGAATCAATGCTCTTCACGTTATTATTCGCATCGACTTTGACACTCGACAATTTGAAGCCGTGAACGCCCTTTCGAAGCACATACACGAGAACATGGTCAGATTTTCCACTTGCATTGAAAATGGCTTGAACTCGCGCTTCGCGTGCTGAACTCAAGTCAAAGTTTGACCTCACGAGATCAACGAGTTGCTGAGCTTGAAGGTTTGAAGATTTCGCCTTCGTCGGTAAAATACGAATAGGCACATTGCCTACCGTATCTGCAAAAGCTGAAGTCATTTGAAAAGTAATGATTAACCCTAAAACAATCCCTGTTTTTTTAAGTTCCATAATCCCCCCTTGGATTCACATCAGGCTAAGAGGAGACCTCTAAAAAATCAAATTCGCGCGTTCAGAAACGCGTCATGATTTCAGCCCCACGCCGCACGGAACCACTGTAAACCCTTCTCATCGACTGAAATCACATCGAATCTCACCGATTGGGCTCGACCTCGGTAGCTCATGAGGTAGGCCTGCGCTGCGCGTTCAATTCGGCGTCTTTTCTGAGATGTCACTGACTCTAACCCACTCACCCAGCCCGAACTTTGGCGTGCTCGCACTTCGAGAATCACGAGCTCGGTCTTTGAACCAGCGCTCGTTGATCGAGTTTCTTCGCCGACGAAATCGAGCTCTCCACCTTTCGCTCGATAGTTTCGGTGTAAAAGGCGAAACTCATTTTGTTGACTGAGAAAATCTGCAACTCGGTCTTCAATCCGCTTTCCAGACTCTACTGCAGTGCCTGCATCGTTGAGGCATGTTTTCCAAGGGCACATGGTGCACTCAAAGCAAGAGGTGCACCAACTCGAGTTATAAAGTGATGCGTAGAATTAAGCAGAGCCTAAAAGTTTTACACGATAAAAACGAATCGCATCTGTCGCTTTCGTATCTGTGAAAGTCAGCACTTGGTTATCTTCTGTAGAAATCAGAATACCCCCATCTGCTTCTGTAATGTCTGTCCAAGTGGATTGGGTGAGATCAGTACAGTACTGCATTTGATAAACTCTTTTCGCCTTCGGGGCACGAAACTGAATTTCCATTTGGTGGGTAGCTACGGGCTGAATTCCTAAAATAACAATAGGACCCTCATCGGGAGTCGGGGCTTGAGAAGAAGGCAATGAAGGAAGACTCTTGCCACAGGCTGAGATCAAAACAAGAACACTGAAAGTGATCACGAACTTCATTTGTGAACTCACTTAGCAGCCGGCTTCCAGAAAGTCGCTGCAGCTGCACTTCCACCTGCAGTTACAACAGCACTTCCACCAAAAAGAGCCAACACAGTGACAGGGTTCCAACCAAAGTGATGAGCCAAGAGAATCACACTCGTCACATAACCCATCTGTAGGCCGATCTGAAAAGGTGCCGGACTATAGTTTGCATCGATGAATCCAAGAGATGTAGCTGTCTGCTGTGCAGCAGCCATTTGATCTAAGAAAGTTTTAAATTCATCTGCATCATTAGCATTGCCTGATCCTTTTTTGGCCGTTTCTAGAATTTCATCTCTTAGGTCAGAAAGATCATTGCGTCGATAGAGAGTAACTAAGATATCGGGATCTTTACTTGCGCTGCACAAATTCTCCAACGTTCGAAGCTTAGATAATGCTTCTCCATGATCCGTAACCAGCATTGCCAGAGGGTGAAAGTGTTGCGTGTAAGCCTGAAAGTTCGTGTAGCTCAGAAAAATTTTCTTCATCGCAACAGAGTCTGCGAGCTGCGACCCAAACCAAGGAATCATTCTCACACCTTTTGTAATCGCCGCGCCAATCAGTGGCATACTCGCCCCATACTTGAACAAGCGCCCCCATTGTTTTGTACTAGCAAAATCTAATATTTCTAACTGTAGCGCAGGTACTACCGAGAGAGCCTTGAGTGTGTCTAAACCCAGAATGTCACCGTCATCACGAATTCTTGTTGAAATCTTCTGCCAGTCCAAGAGTTTAAACTCTGCAAGCTCTGCATCTTGCACGCCTAACTGCTTAAGTTTTTCTTGAAACTCTGTTTGGTTTCTATAGGTTTGAAGCTGTGCAACCGGGTCAGCGACGCCCACAGTAAAATATAGCTCTCGAGCAGTTTTCACATAATCTTTGCCATATCTCTTTATAGTTGTAGCATCTTGTCTGATTCGGTATTTTAAAAATTTTCTAAAATCAGTATAAAAATAATAATTTTTTCCAAAATCTTTTGCAGCTTCATCAACTATCGCGATTTCGCTATCAATGAGTTTGTCGATCTCGGTCTGCTTAGATTGATCGCCAGAGTGTTTTTCGTAAAGTTGCTGCAAAATACCGATTTTCATCATGCTGTCTAGAATCGTGATGGCAGACACTTCAAAATCAGCAAAAACTTTTTTTAGATCCTGCGTTGCACCGTCAACAGGAATGTTTTGCGCTTCTTCAAGTCTTCCACGGTCTAGAAGAATATTGAGCTTCACGATAGCCGCACGGCTTTTGATTTTGACCGCAGTGTCTCCATCCCCTAAACCGAAGCGAACGGCGTTAGCCACTTTACGCAAAAACTGCATCGCTGTAAAAGACCAGCTAATAAAATCGTTTTCGTTTGGACTGTAGGCCCTCAACGCCAAACCACAAATATTACGAATATCGACTGCTGGGGTTTTAGCTGCTACCTGACTTGGAAAAGCGTGCGAAGGCAGCGTGAGAATTCCAAAGGTAAGAGCACAAAGAGTAAGAAATGGAATGAATTTCACACAGGCTCCCTTAGCAAGATCGCAACGCACAGGGTTATAGCACGAGGTATTAATAGAGTCAAACAGTCGGGTTTAGTTTAAGACTTCGGCTACAGGTCCAAATGACCGTCGATGTAAGGGCGTAGCCCCTAGTTCTTTAAGCGCTTTTTTGTGTGCAGGGGGAAGTGCAGCTGCAGCGACTTTCTGGAAGCCGGCTGCTAAGTGAGTTCACAAATGAAGTTCGTGATCACTTTCAGTG
>Ga0206960_1041_pt1 | contig 34341 bp, 36 predicted proteins | sample Alteio_BWOrgHeat_29_FD_153255 | JGI IMG/M metagenome (GOLD analysis project Ga0206960, IMG submission 153255) | Enriched cells from forest soil in Barre Woods Harvard Forest LTER site, Petersham, Massachusetts, United States -... | ecosystem: Environmental > Terrestrial > Soil > Temperate forest >... | reverse complement strand
CACCATCCACCTTTTTGAGGGTGACTTCGCCGGAGGAGCCAGGCATGGATTACCATCGGTATATTTCAATAGATTCGGCAATCCGGTCGGGCAAGCCGTGCGTTAACGGCACGAGGATAACCGTCTTCGACGTGTTGGACTACATGGCGGGTGGGATGTCCACCGAAGAGATCTTGGCCGACTTCCCGCAGCTATCTCGTGAAGCGGTATTGGCTTGCTTGGCCTACGCTGCCGATCGAGAGCGCAAGGTTGCGCACGCTGCGCCTTGAGGCTTCTCTTTGATGAGAACCTATCTTCCCGGCTTGTTCGGCTGCTTGACGACGTCTACGATGGCTCGGAAAGCGTGCTTTCGAACGGCCTTGGCGGCCGCTCAGGCTAGTCGATCTGGGAATACGCCGAGAGCAGCGGACTCATGATCGTCAGCGATGACTTGGATTTTGCCGAGCGTGCGGTGTTTCGCTCGTCAACCAAGGTGATTTGGATCCGACCAGGAAACTGTACGACTACTGCCGTTCACCTAATGCCGAGAAACAGTGCCGATCGGCTGCTGCGTTTCTCGGATTCAGATGATGTCCTAATTGAATTGCCTTGAAGAGCCATCAGGCGGATCCATCAAACGGTGGATTCTGGATAAATGCGGATGAGGATGGACTCAGAACGTCACGCGTCGGTTCGCCGAGTACGTACAGTTGAGGATCAGTCGGACCACGTTGCCCTGAAAGCTCAAATTGGCCTTATGCGGGCCCACTCTTCTCGCCACACAATCTCCGTCGTGAACATGTGCAACCACTACGTATCCATTTGCTCCTTCGACGTGGTTGTTCCACGCTCGGAGCGAGATCTATCGATAGGGTTTTAGCAGGCGTTCAGCGCCGTTTGGAAGCTCGGACAATAGCGGAAATTATCTGTGCCTGCCGAAGGCGGGACTGCAATCAGGCGAGTTTGGCGACGACGCAAGCATAGGATAACTTTGGCCGGAGGGCATCGCCTGACAAGCTCGGCAATCGTGGCTAGTCCTCGCGGTTAGTGGCTTCTGAACCTGGTGGGTCCGAAAGACGTGCAAGCCATCGGTTCAAGAGTTCCCCTGGCGCCAGTCCCAAAGCCCTCGATATTTCCACCACTTCGAGGGGATCCACACGACGGCCGAAATGCTCGACGGAATAGATGTAGGTTCTTCCTTTGCCAAGACGCTTGGCCAGCTCGTCGTGCCGAATACCACCAGACTCCCGTGCTTCAGTAAGAACCTGAACCAGGCTTGCGTAATCTGGCGATCTCAAACTTTCGACCGCCCGTTTTGCCACGTGTGCATTTGACCGTGCGGGCTTGTTTTATCTTAGAACAAACGAATATCCTTGTGTAGAGGCTTTGTCCAGTCTCAAAAAGTGACGGGGGATGGGTAGCGGCGCGGTAGGAGCGACCGTCACGGAGTCGACTAAGCCAGCCCTCCCGCCCTCAAGGCCACTCCCATGACAGAACTTTTACGTACCTATTTGGCCGAAAACAAATCGGCAATCGACCAAGCCGTCTCAGGCATTGTTCAGGGCATCCAATGCGAGGAGGACACGCCGCGAGATCGAAAGCACTACGCTCGGGATGCGTTTCTTGCACTGAAGGCCGCGCTCGCCGAAGTTCTGAAAAACGGGCCAGACGGCGGGCGATCCAGCGCGGTTCAAGGACAAATCGCGCTAACCATCCATTGACCTCGCTTGGGTGAGGAGCTTTTCGATCGGATTCGGTTCGATGTTGGATTCTTGGGTGGTTCGGGCATGGTTCCACGGCCCAAGGACTGGCCGAAACCGGCAATGGAGTTGCCAGTCGTCGCTGCCGATCTCATGGACAAGTTGTTTCGAGCGCCGCCTTGCGAGCCGCAGTATGTGGTCGTCGAATCAGACGGCAAGATCGATGTTGGCCGACACCTTGATGGAAGGCAATTCTTGATTGATCAACTGCCCGGCGGTGAAATCTGGCTGCGCCCGATGGAGCAGTCCAAAATTGGCGGGACCGCGCCCTAAAGTGTCGCTCAAATCGCTCCTGATCCGCCCAGGAAAAGAATTTCTGAAAATTCTTCGGCGGACGGCTGCCTCCCCGCATTTTCTGCGGAAACAGGTGGCAGTGAATGCGAAGACATGCTGCCGCCACATCCGCCTTGTTGGATCACCAAGCTTCCTTGGGTGGTTCGTGGCGTGCCGGTGCTCTCGCATATCTCAAACAAGGAGCGAGATCCAGGCGACGAAAACCAGGCTATCCGCTAACGGTTCACCGTGGCGAGTAGCCCGTCCTTCCAGCTACCCAGCGAGATGCCCGTGCGCCTCGCGCTTGCCGCCCAGCTTACGGGGATTCCCGAGAGCAGCCTCCGCGAGAAGGTGATGCGCGGCGACATTCCCGGCAAGCGCGACGGCCCAAAGCTGATCATGGTGCGGCTCAGCGACATAACCGCCTGGTTCGAATCACTGAACGATGTCCAAACTTACAACCCAACGAAAACCGAAGCCGAAGCGCCAACCAAAGGGCGAAGGGACTCCCGAACTGCTGCCAAGCGGACTGATTCGTTACCGAGGCCGATGGAACGGCCAACGCGTCTGCGGCTCAGCAAAGAAGACCTATGAAGAAGCCAAAACCGCGTACCGGGACGAAATTCGTCGGATGCAATCTCCGCCGCCTGCTGTAATTGAGGTTGCGCCTGAACTGCCAACAGTCGAGGAGTACATGTGGCGTGTCCTCGACAAACCATGGCGCGCTCGACTTCGGCACAACACGTTGGCACCCTCGACTTGGCAGTTGGGCGAACAGATCTATCGACTTAACATCGTGGGTTCCGACCTCGGCAAGATGACCTTGGGACAAGTTGTCCCAAGCAACTTCGAAGACTGGGCCGCAAAACTCCTGACTCAACCCCGCACCACCAAGACCAAGGTTATACCGGCACGGCCAATGGGGAACACCACCAAGCGTCGATATCTCGGCATGCTCGATTCGGTGTTCGAATATGCCCGAACTCAAGACAAGCTAATCGATAAGAATCCCGTTCGGGACACAAAGAAGCCACCCGAGGATGAAGTAAATTTCCGAACCCTGTCCGGCCCAGAAGTCGAGGAGTTACTTGCGCTGTGTGATAAGGAGGATCCCGACGAAACGAATCTCGAATGGGAGAAACGGCGTCGCGTTGCGAGCAACAAACGCCGTCGCCGAATGTGTCTCCTTCTACTCCATGGTTACGGCCCGGCTGAAGCTTGTGGCGCCCGGTATGAGGATTCCGACGGCGATGGCATTTCTCCCAAGCGGCAGCGCCAACGCCTCCGAGACCTCGGTGTTATCGAGCGGGAGCAGCTCAAAACGAAGGCTCGCAAAGGTTGGGTCGCAGTAGACGACGAACTTAAGGCAATCTTGGCAGAGAAGAAATCGGGCTGGATCCTCGAAACCTCAAAAGGCACCGCCCTCGAACCCGGCAACATCCGCCGAAGCTTCGCTGGCATGGTGAAAGGCACGAAGTTTCAGGGAATGAAGCCTTACGACCTTCGGCATACATTCGCTCAACGCCTGCTCGACGAAGGTGTCGACGTGAAAACTGCGGCGGAGTTGATGCGCCATTCGGTTGAAGTGTTTCTTGCGCGCTATGTCCGAAGCGATCGGGCACGAAAGATGGAGGCGATCAAGAAGCTGAATGCATCTAGGTTATCTGGCCCGAAGCCAGAAGAAAAGTGACAAGCGGTTTGACTTTTCCGGTGTGTGCGGCGATAATCGCCGCAAAGTCGGCCACACGCAAACCGATCGAGATAGAATAGTTTACAGGGCTGCCGATTTGCGGCGCTGGTCGCCGCAAATCGCGGAGCAGGCAAACCATGGGATACGTTCATCAACAACCAGGGAAACTTTTGCCGTACGGCCTAGTCGTCACTCGATCCTGGCTGATAGGCAAGGGAGTTCAGCGACACACCGTTGATAACTGGCTCAAGAGCGGCCAGCTCGTCGCCGTGGGACGAGGTGTGTTCAAACGGCCCGAGTCGGAGCTGACCTGGCAGGGCGTCGCCTGCTCGCTGCAACGAATGGGGGCCGACCTCACGCCCGGCGGTATCACGGCACTCGAAATGCAAGGCTTCGCCCACTATCTCTCGCTGGGATCGCGGACAGTCGTTCACCTTTTTGGCCGATCGACCTTGCCTGACTGGGTTAACCACATCCTGCCCGATGTGACCTTCGAACGTCATACGCGCCTCGAGTTCGATCCCACCCAAGACGATCCTGGGTTCGAGCAAACGCTGTCGCGTGCCCAGGACATGTCCTTCGGAGGCGAGAAGTGCTCGCTCAACGTTTCCTCACCCGAACTCGCGATGCTTGAATTGCTGATGGACGTTCCCCGGACCGTCTCGTTCGAGCACGCCGACAACCTGCTCCAGGGACTGCCCAACCTGTCGCCCCAGAAGCTCACTTGGCTTTTGGAATATTGCAAGAACGTCAAGGTCAAGCGGCTGTTTCTCTGGTTGGCGGAGCATAACCAGAGCCCCTGGCTCAAGAAGCTCGACCTTCGCCGATTCAGCATTGAGGGCGGTGCCCTCGGATCGGGTAAGCGTGTCATAGCGGAGGGCGGCCGGCTCGACCGCAAGTACCTCATCACTGTCCCGCCGGACATGGTGGCCGAATCTCATGGATAGAACGAGCCCTTTCTATCGCCAGGTTCAACTCTTGATTCGACTGATCCCGATCATCGGTCGTGAGCCGTGCTTCGCTCTGAAAGGCGGAACCGCTCTCAACCTCTTCGTGCGGGACATGCCTCGACTGTCCGTGGATATCGATCTGGTCTATCTCCCCATCGAAGATCGAGAAATGACCCTAAAGAATGTCCACGCGGCGCTCACGCGGATCCCGGCGCGATCGGCAGAGAAATTCCGGGTAGCAAGGTCACTTGGACGAACGCCAAGGAGTCATTGCGCCTCTTTGTCGAGGCCAATGGAGTCAACGTCAAAGTCGAGCTATCTCCGGTTATGCGCGGCAGCGTTTTCGAGCCGGGACCCCTCACGGTCCGCCCCACCGTCGAAGAGGAGTTCGGTTACGCCGAAATGTCCGTCATGGCCTTGCCCGATCTCTACGCGGGAAAGATTTGCGCAGCGCTAGATCGCCAACACCCGCGCGACCTCTTCGACATCAAGCTTCTCTTCGAAAACGAAGGTCTGACCGACGACATCCGCCGCACCTTCCTGGTCTATCTCATCAGCCACAACCGCCAGATGGCCGAGCTCCTCGCTCCCAACCGCAAAGACATTCGCGCGATCTTCGAGACCGAATTCCAATCCATGACGACGATTCCCGTAACGGTCGAAGAATTGGAGGAAACTCGCGAACTACTCATTCGCCAGATTCACTCGGACCTCACAGACTCGGAGAAGTGTTTCTTAAAATCGTTCAAATCCAAAGCGCCGGATTGGGAACTGTTGGGGTTCCCAAGCATCAACAAACTACCCGCTGTGCGGTGGAAGATGATGAATTTGCATAGGATGCCCGCAGATCGGCATGCAGAAGCGTTGGCTGCTTTGCTAAAGGCCCTTAGGGTGGATTAGTGTTCTAAATTGCTGCTGCCTACTCTAAGTTTGACTGCCGGCACAGCAATGAGCCGCATAAATCATACACCGTCATCTTTCACCGGTCACTCTGATTGACTGCACCGTTTTATCCCCAGACTACGTTGAAACCGGCAGGCACGTATAAATACCGTAATTCATCAAGAACTGGAGAATTCATCGCACCCTATCCAGTTTAACGTGAGTTATTGTTTCGTGACCCCGGCACGGGGCACAAAAGGAGTTACATCTAAGATGCTTTTCAGCATTGTCACGCTCATTGCGGCCATTGCGATTGGTTTTGCCATCTCGCTAAGGCAACATGCACCGATTCGCGGTAAGGGCTTCTTGCCTGGCAATCGAACGAATATGTGGACGGCCAGACTCATGGTGCCCGTAGTCGCTGCAGCCTTTATCCTCCCCATATACTTGATCGGCGGTTGTGCCGGCCAGGGAACAACCCAAGTCAAGTCCGACAGCTCCCTGCAGTCGGGGCATGCCGTGAGCAGCGACGGAACGGTACACACCGATTCCTTCACGTTGTCGGCAGAGACTAGCAAGAGCGTTTCGGTGAATGTTCCCAACGGCACCAAGTTCTTTGCTATGTCGACCGCGGGCCTGGATTCGAGCTTGACGTCGACTCATGTAGTCGTGACTCCGCCGTCCGGAACAAGCGGCCAGGTCGACCTCTCCGCCGGAGCTGCGACTACCCAGTCGTTGCCGGTTTTCTCCGGCAACCCCACTTCGGTTCCCCAGTCCAATACGGTGCTTGTTCGCAACGCTCAGGCGGACGACAGCAGCGGCTGCCTTTCCTGCAGTGCCGGCGAGATCCAGGTCTCGCTCGCGAATCCAACGCCGGGCGTCTGGCACTTCGAGCTCGGTTCCAGCAAAACCGGTTACGAAATGCACGCCATGACGATCGGCGGTAACGGCCCTACATCAAAGGATACGATCGCCACGACCGGCGCCGTATCGGCGATGCAAGCTCACTCATCGGTCGCGACGCGTGGAGGCTGCAACTTCTGGGTCCACCTGGCGATGAACGCGTTCTGCTCGATCATCTCCTGGATCCTCGGCTCCATCACTGCCGCCCTGATCTACGTTGCCCTCGAAAGAGTCGGCCTGGCGTGGATCGTTAACGACGGAGACAGTCTTCCGACACTCGTCTCCCTCTGCCATCAGGCTGTGAATAGGGGTTGCGGTTGGCTGGTTGACCAAATCTGCTCTCGTCTTCGATAGCAGTCGACCTGGACCGTCTTATCCCAGACGGTCCAATTTCGGTACTAATTTATGAAAATTCTCGCAGCATTTATCCTCCTTCTCGGAGTTACGGCTTCGGTCATAGCCCGGGACATTTACGGCTACATCGGCTTTGGGTACGGCATCTCGCCGATCGTGGGATGCAGTGTGCACTTGACCGGCCCGGGCGTTGATCGGTGGACACGCGCCTCGTGGAATCCGCTCGGGCTATTCAAATTGCGGTACTACTTTAATGGAGTACCGACTGGACGGTCTTATAATGTAACCGTGTACCCGGACGCTTTGTACTCTACAGCCGGAGTCAGCTTCTATCTGCCTTGGGGAATCTTCGACTGCAAAGTTCCCGACATCTGGGTGCGATAACCTTTTGCAGTCAGCATTTTGAGCCTTGAGCCTTCTCGGCCAGGGCTCAAAATGCGTTTGTAGGCCAATCCATCTCGTCTGGTTGGCATAGGTGGCTCGTTTTGTACACTTCATGCCATACGACTTCTTCAAAGTCGACGTTCGGTTGAGTCCTCGCCGCCGCGAGCGGGTCGAGCAGGAACTTCCTTACCTGGCTCGCGTATGTGCGAGAAATCGGACAGACTTCGATCGTGTCATCGGGCATTTGATATACGTGATAGCCGGTCGGATACGAGCGAGTCGGGTCAAAGAAGGTGCAAGGGAACAGTATCAATTTGGGGTCGCAGCAGAAAACCCTCAGTCGCTTCTGGATGCTGTTCGCCTGATACAGCTTGTTTCTGGCAACCTTGCGTTCGACAACAATATCCGTTTCGGAGCTGATTTCGTGAAGAAGTGCGAGCCAAAACTCACGAGCGACTTGGGCTCTAAAGGGTGCACCCAAATCGAACGGAAAGCAGAACGTGTAACGAACGTCCGGTGAAGCCGCACGATGCGTATCTGCCACGATATCCAGCTGTCTTAGGCAAATCTGGGTGAGCTTTCTGCCCATTTCATTATTGGTCGTTACGTTGGTGTCGATACCGATCACGAAGATGTCTTTGGCGTTTTCGTGGGCTAGCATCAGTCGCTCGAAGCGCGGGAATGCCGCCACTTGATTTGCCGGCAACCCTTGAACCTCAGCTCGGATCTGGTCGAGAAGGAGATCTCGCCGGTCATCTTCTGTTTCGCGGATTGGGAGGTCCCGTTCGACGGCTTCTAGTAAGTCTTTCGCGAACGCGATCGAAAGCTTTCGGCGATTGTCCTTCCCCAAATACCTGGAAATCTGGGCCTCGGCGTTCTTGATCTTGGCCGGATCGTTGCCGACCATCGATCGTGCAAGGTCGCGTTGATCGGAATAGAGAAACTTACCGCTGGATAATCCTGTGCTCCAAAGCAGTTTTCGAAGTTGGATTGACACCGTCCAATTATAGTGAGTCGAATCTAGCTACCAGCACAAAGAAATGTGCAGGGATTACCAGTATTGATTGAAACCTCTTTAGGGGGGCTCCGTAATATAGTAGGATTTGCATGTCGTTCGATCCAGAACGCATTCAAATGCTAAATTGAGTTCAAATCAATGAAAAATGCTCTAAGACATGCGGCGCTTGCGGCTCTGGCCGCTTCGGTCTTAATTGGATGCACAAGCAATGGCAATAAAACATCAGATGTGTCTTCGTCCGGCACACAGCCTGGCGAGATTGTCTTGGGCTGCATCTCGCCATTCACAGGCACCAACGCTGATTACGGTAACCAAACGAAAAGGGGTGCCGAACTAGCTGTAGACGAAATCAACGCGGGTGGCGGAATTAAGGGCAAGAAGCTACGTTTTGTCTATGAAGACGATCAAGGCTTGGCAAAGAACGGGCCAACAGCCTTGCAGAAACTTGCATCAATTGACAAAGTGCCAGCTGTACTCGGTCCATTTCAATCGACAGTCGTTATCCCCACTGCAAAAACTGCAGAGCAGCTTCACGTTGTGATTCTGAGCGCTAGCGCAACGGCCGACTCTATTAAGGATGCAGGCGACTATACGTTTCGGATCGTGCCCCCCAACGCACGTCAGGGGCAGACTGCGGCGAGCTTCGCGAAAGACGTGCTTCATGCTAAGAGAGCAGCGATTATGCCCATCAATGATGATTACGGCAAATCAATCGCTGCCGCCTTCGCCAGGTCATTCACGAGCGGCGGTGGTACGATCGTTGATCAGGAACCGTTCAATGCTGGCACGAGGGATTTCCGCACACTCCTGACCAAGGTTGCAGCTTCCAGTCCAGATGTTGTCTTTTTCCCGGGCAACTACGAAGAAACCGGGACGCTTCTAAAGCAGGCCAAGCAGTTAAGCGTGCAGGGTGCGTTTCTTGGTTCGGACAGCCAAATGTCCCCTGAGTTCTTAAAGCTCGCCGGTAGTGCGGCGGAAGGAACTTTCTATACCAATATCGGCATGGGACGCAAGACCACAGATCCTTTAATTAAGGGATTCCGAACAGCCTTTCAGAAAAAGTATGGAGGGGATCCAACAACCTTTGAGGCCTATGCCTATGATGCAGTAATGGTCCTGGCAAATGCAGTCAAGGTATCTGACGGCACAGCAGATGGCATCAAGGCCGCATTGTATAATACAAAAAACTTTGCCGGGGTAACGGGGCCCATTTCTTTTGACTCATTCGGAGAAGTGGACCGGGATTTTGCCGTAGAAAAGGTAACTAATGGACAATTCAGTGAAGTTGACCGGGCCGGAAATTAGATCCATCTCAAACGGCACTCAACAGTTCGCATCGATTGAACCTTTAGGGAATGTGCAGTTAGATGTCTCTAAGACAGAACTTAACAAACGAAGATCAGACGCTCGCCAGCCCACGCGACGACCAAAATCTGCAAAAGGTCTTTAAAGCTTATCAAATTCAGTCTGCGCTCGACGCCGATCAATTGGACACGCCAAATCCAGAGATACAGAAGCACGTCGTATTAAACGCCCAGGAATTGCGAGAAATATCGGCGGAAATTGCGTCAGCTGTCGCCAAGTGTGCCGTATCAAAAGTCTGCACTGAGTTAGCGGAAGGTCAGGGCAATCTTACCAACAGGGTCGATTCGCAGCAGAGGGAGATTCTGCGAATGCGTCAGTTCCTCTATGCTGCCGCCGGGGCTCTCCTTACAGCACTCATATGGATGACTTGGCCGTTTCAGTCAGCAGACATGCGCGGACTGAGTACCAATACACTTTCCAGCATCCTGCACGCGCTGGTTCTTGCTTTGCCTACCGGGGCCTCAATAGGACTAGCACGCCTAAGGCGGAGCAAAAAGAAGGGGGCAAAGGCACCGGTAGACGGTAACTACTCATCTCCGGCTCGATTTGATTCTTTTATTGAAGAAGCTACTTCTGACGTGTTAGAATCGAATATGGATCAACTGGTAGATCGCTTGAGAGGCAGCCATATAGCTGAGACTTCTTTCATGGACTTCATCATTAATCACTAGCAATCCAGATCAAGTGTTATTTCGATGAACGATAAGCGCTTAGACGTCGAGCAAGGATTGCAGCTAGCACGGAAGGTAATAGCGCAACGTCGTGCTCTTGATGCCCATGGTTTAGATGGACCCTATTATAGGGCCTTTTTCGATGCAGCTGTAGACACATTGGTGACATCAATTGCCACCAAAAATGGCGGAGCTATGGGCGCATCGAGCCAGCTGCGAATAAGCACAAGTTTTACGGGCTATAGCCAAGTGGTAACGCAAATGCGCACTGCATTTTTAGATGCAGTCGATTTGAGCGCAGGGCAAACCTTAGTATTTGCAACCCTCTATTCTCTGAGGCCTGTCCAATGGTTTAACTATGCTACATCTGAGCCAAGGGATCCCCATCTACATTCGGAGCTGCCATTTAAGCATGTGAAGGCGAACCAAGTATTCAAGCAATACATCCAGGACAGTTTTGATCACTCGAAACTGAACACTAGTCGATATCGTGTTGACCGGATCATGGTTGGGGTACAAGATGACCTGTCAAGCCTAACAACCATTCCTTCCTACTCGACGATCATCGATGATTTTAAATTGAATATCCTATTGCATCGAGACCAGCCTGTAACCTTTAATTCTAATGCTTCGAGCGGGAGTACTACATCGATACGGGGCCTAAAGGAAATTGCCCCTTGTGCATACAACTACCTATCAGCGTTTGATGAAGAGGAGCTAGAGGGCGCCTTTATTATTCACCCTAAATGCGAAGGGGAATGCCGGCGCCTGATGTCGTCTGCGTACCGCTTTAGACCCTTGGGAAGTTTTCTGAAGCATTACTACCACGTTAGTAACGGGCACAAATTGCGAATTAGTAAGATCGAACGGGAGATATGGAAGGATTACTTGGAAAGCCGAATGTTAGCCGAGGACTTTTTTATGGTCGGCATAGAGGGAGTCTATTCACATCAGTCAGAACCGGACTGGTTCTGCTGTCTCGCCGGAGATACCTCCGATTCCTTCAGCGGAGTTTCACTTTCCTGCTACGCAGGAAGCCACGTCAAGCTCCGGGACTACGCGGAATTTTGGAAGGTGATCTCGAGTGATCGATATGTCCAAGAACTTCGCGAATAGTGGATTGAGAGTTTGTTTAGTATTTCCGCCCAACTGGAACTGTACAGCGGGGTCACCGCATTTGGGCTTGCCTTGTATTTCTGCAGCGCTTGCAGGCATGACCAACACAACAAGCCTCGATCTGAACCACGGCTTTCTATCCTGGGCATTTGGATATCCTCCAGGGATTCCAAATACACGTTGTTTAGATTTGGAATCGCTAAATGAGCCGTATTTTGCGTTTCAAGACTTGTTGCAGGCCAGTATTGGTAGTTCCGGGGAGTGGGTAGCTTCTGAGGGCTTGCGGCTCGTCGGCTCGCCGGAATGCTCGTCTAGGAAGTCTCTTGAACTGGCTCATAGTGGCTCGCCATTTAGAAAGTATATCGCCGAAGTAGGCGCTCCAGCTATCCTCGCATCTGATCCCGATATTATCGGGATCGGTGTCCCGTCGCTTTTGCAGTTGTATGTAGCGATCGAGGTTGCCGTTGTCCTTAGGCAGCAGGGCTTTACCGGCCACATAACCCTTGGTGGAAATACGATAAGCCGCCTTTACCCTGAACTAAGTTCGGCTGATATATTTGATACAGTGGACAGCCTTGTTGTTTTTGAAGGTGAGGAGCCGATTCGGGGTCTTGTCAAGGCCATTGAGCAGTCGACGCCCTTTGAGTTGGTCTCGGGGTTGGTAACCGAAAACAAGCAGGAACCGTTCAACAGCACAACGGGCCGCCGGAAGGAGTCACTTGCCGACATGTGGTCAACTCCTCAGTTTGATGGTCTACCAGTAGGTCGTTACTGGGGTTGCAATTACATCCCGATCCTGGCCGCTCGCGGTTGTTACTATGGGAAGTGCTCGTTTTGCGCTATTCCCTTTGGGTGGGGACCGAATGGTTTTGCTGGACAGCGCTCAGCAAAACGTGTATATCAGGATATGCTAAGCCTATCGGAATTGTATGGCATCTATCGATTTAAATTTGTTGACGAGGCGTTACCTGTTCCACTAATGCGCGAGCTTGCACGGCTAATCCTGGATGGCAATGTTGAATTTGAGTGGGAGGGTTATACCCGCTTAGAAAAAGCCTTCGGAGACCCTGAATTCGCACGGCTTCTTGGGCAGGCTGGATTTAGAAAAGGGTACTTCGGCGTAGAGATTTTGGGATCGAGGAATGCACTAAATAAAAAGGATGCTAACGATCCCCTCAGGATCTTCGAGAATTGTAGCGTCCACGGTATCAGGGGACACTGCTTCTGCATGTTTGGGTATCCGGGGACCACCTATGCGGACGCAGTAGCTACAGTCGATTTCTTAATCAAGCACAGCGCGGTTATAGACACTGCAGATATATTCCCGTGGACCTATGCTAAACACACGAATGTGCCCCAGGTCAAACGCATTGTTACGTCGGACCAGGATTGGGCGCTAGAGTTTGATCACGAAGCTATTGAGCCCGGTGTCTTTAGTAGTTCAGAGATTCAACGATTCGTTGCAGATCTTGAGGATCGTCTCTGGTCAGAGGTCCCAAGAATGCTTCACCCAACTTACCGCATGTTATCTCCGTGGAAGGCTGGCCTCGAATGCATTGGGTGAATGAAAGCCGATGGTTCAACAAATCCTTGCTGACGGAGTTGCACAGGGATGCTTGTACGCGCTTTTTGCTTCTTCGCTAACGCTCCGATACCAGGTAGCTCGCTTCTACGACTTCACTCATGCAGCTTGGATTGCAGCCGGAGCCTACTTAAGCTACTGGCTCGGTCTACATTTTCACGGCCCCATTCTTGTGATCTTCATTCTAGGGGCCTTTGGCGCCGGCGCCGTAGCCTGCCTGATTGACCTGAGCATCTTCCGAAAACTCAGAAATCAAAGGGCAAGCGCTCTGACAATGATGTTGGCGTCAATTGGAGCCTATACAATCGCACAGAACGTAATCTCGATCGCCGCCTCCGATGACGTGAAGAACCTAGGCAGCTCTGATATTGCGCCGAGCAGGGTCTTTTTTGGAGCTCGAGTCGGGGACGGTCAACTATTGGCCATCATCGTTTGCCCGATCGTCATCATAACCCTGGTCCTTTTGCTTCAACGTACGAGGATTGGTCTCCTCATCAAAGGCGTCTCCGTTGACCCCGAACTGGCACGGATCGATGCAATCCCTGCCGAAAAGCTGATCATCTTATGCGGCCTGGTTTCAGGATTTGTAAGCGGACTAGGCGGGATACTCGTTGCCTACGATTCAGGCGCAGTGCCGACATTCGGGCTTAACCTGTTCATGATGGGGGTCATCGCCACGGTGATTTGCAATGCAAAGAGCATCGTCGCGACCGCAGTAATTGGCCTCTTAATCGGTTTGCTTCAAAATGCGTTCGGCTGGTGGCTAGGTGGACAATGGCAAGATGCGATCGCATTTGCGACGATGGCATGTCTTATTGTTTTAGGTTCCTTTCAGATCAATCCCCGGAAATGGAAAATAGCTCGGAGCTAATTTGGATTACCTTCTTCACGTTGTCAGTCTAATTGGAATCTACGCCATCCTGAGTGTCTCGCTCGGGTTTGCAGTAGGCCAGGCCGGGGTTGTAAACGTTGCTCACGCATCTTTTTATGGCATCGGAGCGTATGCGACTGCACTCCTGATGTTAGGCAAGCACGCGCCGTTTCCAGTAGCACTTCTTGCAGGATCTGCAATAGCATCGCTTGCGGGATTGGTCCTTTCATGGATCAGCAGCAGAGTCGGCGCTGAAATGCTGGTTCTCACGACATTTGGCTTTGCGGTGGTTCTCACTGGCCTGATGACGAATTGGTCCAGTCTCACTGGCGGCCCCTCAGGAATACCTTCGATACCCGATGCAAGTTTCGGCACACTAATGGTCAAGCCTGGGCTGGGATCAGCCACTTTGATTTGGCTGTGCACCGTTGTGACCACTGGAGTTATTGCCAAGCTTACGGCTTCTCCTTTTGGCCGAGTCCTTCGATGTATTCGTGAGGATGAGCTATTGGGGCTCGCGATCGGCAGATCTGTAGTGAGAACCCGCTCAACTGCGTGTGCGATCTCATCTTTCTTTGCTGGTCTTGCAGGTGGATTATTTGCGACGTTTTCGGGCTACATAGATCCTTCTTCGTTCTCGGTATCCGAAGGAATTCTGGTGCTCTCCATGGTGATTATCGGAGGTACGGGCAGCACTGCCGGTAGTGCGCTCGGCGCCGCCTTACTGGTCGGGCTACCTGAGGGATTCAGGCTGATCGGTGTAGGAGGGCCTCATGCAAGCAATATCCGCCAAATCCTCTATGGTGCACTTATCATAATTCTTATGATCTGGAGACCGAAGGGGATACTTGGTAGATTTGAGTTAGGTGGCTCCACTTGAGAATTATTTCGGTGAACGGCCTCAGCAAGCGTTTTGGAGGCGTCCAAGCTTTGCAAGACGTGACGTTCGCTATCGAATCAAGAACTTGCACGGCCGTTATCGGACCGAATGGGGCTGGCAAGTCCACATTGATCGATGTCATTTCAGGCCTGCAGACGCACTACGAAGGGGAGGTCGAGGTCTTGCTAGAGCATCCACGTAGGACTGGCTTGATGCATCTAGCTTGTAAGGGCCTATCAAGGACCTTTCAAGATGTACGAGTCGTTCGTCAAGTTTCTGTGAAGGAGAACGTCCTCCTGGCTGAATCATGCCCTCGACAGGAGCACTCGTATATGGCGCTGTTTAGCAGGGCCGAACTTATGTCCGAGCGCTCGAAGCAATTACTAAACGAATTTGAACTTGACGGCCGATTGGCCGAAGATGCCGGCAAACTGTCTTACGGCCAGCAAAAGCTCCTTACCTTAGCTTGTGCTCTGGCAAGGAACCCACGACTTTTGCTCCTAGATGAGCCCTTGACCGGAGTTAATCCCATTTTGCGTCACAGGGCACTCAGCGTAATTCAATCCTGGAGTTCAAATGGGGGGACAGTCCTGTTCATCGAGCATGACCTCGACGCAGTTAGGGCCCTTGCTCAGAGAGTCTTAGTTCTGGCAGCAGGGAAGCTTATCTATGAAGGTAATCCAGATTCGTTATCACAGTCGGATGAAGTTAAGCGAGCCTATCTGGGAACAAAGTAGATGACTGGCCACCTGATTCTGGAAGGGATTTCCGCCGGGTACGGGCCAAAGGAAATCGTTCATGACGTCAGCCTGAAGTCAGAAATGGGGCAAGTGACCTTCCTAATGGGGCCAAATGGCTGCGGTAAGTCCACCTTACTGAAAGCTGTAGTCGGGTTGGCCGTGAAGACGAGCGGTACGATCTACGTTAACGGCGCCGAGGTTTCACGACCGACACCAGAAAACTCTCTGCGGAATGGTATTGCCTATGCCCCCCAAGGCGGAAGGACATTCCGGCCGCTTACTGTCCAACACAACCTTGAACTTGCGGCGAACATAATCGAACCGAAGACTCGAAAAAGGCGAGCCATAGAGGAAGTGTTGCATCGCTTTCCTGAATTGAAGTCGAGGTCGAATCAGGTCGCAGGTTCACTTTCGGGCGGCGAAAGGCAATTACTGGTGCTGGCGCGTGCAATGATCTCTGATCCATCCGTTTTATTGCTCGACGAACCAACCGCTGCGTTGGCGCCATTAGCTACTGCCAGGATCTTGGGCTTGATCAGGGACTGGGTGAAGGTCGGCGATAGAACTGCTTTGATAGTCGAGCAAAACGTTGAAGTTTCACTTCCTTTCGGAGACCGTCTCTGTGTTCTTCGTGGAGGGCATGTTGTCGATCAACAGACCCCGCCTTTCGACTACGATATGATTTCACAAGAATTCCTAGGTTCCAAGTGACGCACCATGTTTCTTCATCGCAGTGATGCAACCACTGCTCAATGTTCTCGTAACTGAATGATGAGATGTCCCCCGAGAAGAGCCGCCACATACCCGATAACGTGCAGAGTTACAACAATTTTGCCCTGATATATGACCAGATTGCCCTTAGTAGAAACCACTACGAGAGGCAGGCTAATGCGGTTTGCGACACCTTTGAAGTGCTAGGAGTCTCGAAATCAGCGAGGATTTTGGACGCATCCTGCGGTACCGGTGCCGTCGTTAATCTCCTCCAAGGCTCTGGGTTTGAGCAAGTAAAGGGATCGGACGGCTCGTCCTGCCTACTAGCCTTATCGGGCGGAGAGAGGTCAATCCAGCAAGTTCTATGGAGGGATCTTGGCGATGCAGGCAGGGGTGATGTTGACGCCATTTTCTTTGCGGGGCATTCCCTGCCGCACGCAGAAGCATCAGAACTTCCGCAAATCTTTGCAGCCGCATACGACCGACTTGCACCTGGTGGCTGGATTATTTTTGATATGCGAAATTGGGTCGAAACGGAAGCAGGGCTCCGAGAGCCAAATAGAGCCACTGGGATCTTCGAACCGTTACCTGAAATACTTGTCAATGAGAAGAGACTTTGGTTGGCCCATAGATGCGACTACGACAAGGATCGACAGAAAATTACCTATCGGTATGGCGGGGGTGACTACTCGCAGAGTCTCGATAACGGGTTCGATGAAATCCTCCTTGAGTACTCTGTCTTCTCCAGGCACAGTGCGTGCAGCTGGCTAAAGGCCGCCGGTTTTGATGAGCCAAAGGAACTTAGTATTCCTAATTGGTCATACCTATTTATTGCGGCCCAGAAGCCGACTGATAGGGAACGGTAGCACTCCGAAATCATCTCCTTCAGTTGACGGTTCTAGCGCCATCTAGATGACAAGACTAACCCACGGACTACCCCACAGCCCACGTAATCGCCCCGATTTGAACCTGAATCCCCGACTGTCCTAAGGAGGGCGCCGGGGTTCGAGTCACTCCGAGGCCGCCAGGAGATTCGAAGCAGGGCGGCGCCATCTCCTGTTTCGAAGCTGGCCAAGCCGTAGCTCACCCGATCTGCTGCTTTAAGTAACGGGAGTACAGGTCGCAGAGCGGGACGGCTTGGCCGTTCTCGTCGTTGCGAAGGACGCCGGCGGCGATGAGGCGGGCTACGGATTCGGGGTCGGCGTGCTCTTCGAGGCCGAGCGAGGACTTCATCGCATGCAGCACGTTTGGAAAACGTGACACGGCGATCAATAGGCGCTTCAGGTGGTCGCCGAATGGACCGTCTTCCTCGTCGGCGGTCGCAATCAACGTTGGGAGGTCGATCGAACCGGAAACCAGCAAGTCGAGCGCGCTCCGAATGAGGAAAGGCTGTCCGGCAACAAGATGATGGAGCGCTTCCATGTCCGGCCATTGCTTGACCGGGCTGCCGTAACGCTCGTTGAGGAACGCGACCTCCTCCAGCCTAAAACTTTGCATGGTGACGTGCCGGCCGACGTTGAACGGCGACTGGTTCATGTCGCGGATGAACAGCCGTGCCTCGGTTGCATATGATAGGACGATCGTGAAACGGCCCCAGGGGCCCCGAGGGTCGGTGGCACGGGAGTTGTGCCAGCTTCGCACAAGGCTAAAGAAGCTGCTGGAGAAACTGGCATAGAAAAGCCGGTCGGCCTCGTCCATGAACCACACGAGGGGCGTATCCAGGCTCGCAATCATGTCTCGCATGAAATTCGAGAGGTTCATGTTCGGGCCAAAGACCTCTTGCCAGTCCTCTTCGAAGTCGTATTTGATTCCGAGCTGCCGCGCCATGGTAGCGGCGAGCATCCGCGAGAACCGCTCGGCATCGCTTAGCTGCGCCGAACTGATCATTTGGAAGTCGGTCGAGACGCAACGCCATCCCAGTTCGTCGACAAGTTTCACACCCTGACCGATTAGAGATGTCTTGCCAAATTGTCTTGGACCGCGGATCAAGATCAGGCTTTCGCGGGCACGAATGGCATTGCTCACCTCTTCATCCGAATCCCGTCTAACGTAGAACGCCGAATCGGGAGGCACGGCGCCGCCGGCCGGCTCCAAATGGTGATCTGGCCCGAGTACCGTGGAGGAGGTTTGGATGGCGTGGGTGACCTGCTTGAGAACCTCTGTATCATCGGCTGGGCTGGACCAAGTAACCGTGTGCACTTCGTTCAACCAGGCGCCGATCGGGCCCATGATCGACTCCGAGGCGCCGATCTTGACGGTGACCAGAAAAGGGCGCCCACGCTTCCTTCGTTCATCGATGGCGGTCTCGACTTCGTACAGAAGCATTTCGCTCGACGCACTCGCCGAGGACAGGATGACGACGACCGCGTCGGCGGCCCGGATGCGCGACTCAGTGGCGCTGGTCCATTCGATGCTGCCCTCGTTGCGACGATTGATGAGTTCGGGGTTGCGCCAAACGAGCAGTGACTCGGAGGATGCGGTCCGCCCGGCGGAGTTCCTTCGGTCGAAGAACACATTTAAGCCGTCTTCGATGAGCCCGCGACAAAGCAGGTCGGTTACGTGCCCGTCGATTTGCGAGTTACGCAGGTACAGGAGCACTACATTGAACTGCTGTCCATCTTTTCCTTTCACTTGAAGATTATGTTCTTTAGGTTTGTTCGGGGGACGGGGGTTTTTACGGTCGGGTCGTGATCGAACCCAGACCACGTCCTCAGGACCCCATCCTCGCCGGTAGTAACGAGCTTCTTTCCGTCGGAGGTGAACGTCAAAGAGCGTAAGGGGAAGTTGGACACCCTGACCTTGGTAAGTTTGACGCCGGTTTTGCTGTCCCAAATTTGCCAGTCGCCGACGTTGTTACACGTTGCAACCCTGCGGCCATCGGGAGAAACATCGGCGCCCACGATCGCCTGCCCAGTGTTACCTCGAAACTCCTGGAGTTTCTCGAGCGTGCCGGTATCCCATAGCACCGCCAATCCGTCACCGCCGCCGGTGAGAATCTTGCGACCGTCGCGCGAAAAGCTAAGCGACGATAAGTACACGTGATGCGCCCTGCTTCGGCGCAATTCCTTGCCCGTTATCGGGTCTAGCGAAACGATATAGCCCGGTTCGGTGGTTCCGATGAGATGGCGGCTATCTCGGGTGAGCCACATTCCACTGAACTCGTCGATATTCGCGCTCTGCCACAGCAGGGCGCCGGTCGATCCGGACATCCCGCGCCATAACCCGTCCTTTCCGAGGACGGCAAATACCTTCGAGTCCATTCCGCATGCGAGATTCTTTGCCGACACCGAAATAGGTATTGGCGGCGCTGTGCCGCCAATGGCGCTGAGTTGGCTGAAACCATTGCGCCAGGGCGTCAAGCACCAGAGCCGATTGTAGGTGAGGCTTTTCCCGCCCGGGGGAAGTGGAATGCTCTGCATTGGAGAAAGATCAGGATCGCTAAGGCGATCGATCCACGGACGTCCGCGGGTGACGACTCGAAGGGCGCCTTCGCCGTCGGAAGCAACGGACTGAGGCGGACCGAAGATGCCTTGCTCGTGCGTCGAAATCTTCAACAAGCGGATGCTGGATGAGCATCCCACCCAGAGTGAATCCTGGCCGGAAGGGACGAGGTTCTTCAAGTCGGATCGAACCGCCAGCAAGCGACCGCTCGGTATCTCCCGCACAGTGGCGAGACCATCGGAAGTGATGCAGATAAGTACTCGGTCGTCGGGCGAAATGCAGATGGAGACCGGAGTGACCACCCCGGTGTCAAGAGAGTAGATGTCTCGCCGTCGGTCGAGATCGCGAAGCCTTACGATGCCCTGCTCGTCGCGATATGCCAAAAGCTTGCCCGATTCGGAGAGCGCCGTTGGCGCGATGGAGGAAGGATATGCGATGTCGTCAACTTTGCGGTTCGCTATGCCGTCCCAGACGACAAGCCGAGCGTTCGTGACCGCGGTTCCTGCCTCCAGTTGGTATCCGCGAAAGGCATAACGACTCCCATCCTTGGACACCGTCGACATGAGCACGTTAGGATCTCCTAGGTACTCCGGCGGGATGGGTCGATCATTCTCGTAGACACGTTGGCCGGTGGTCGCGTCCCAAGCGGTATAGATCCGGTCTTCGACTTTCGTAAGCCGCCTTTCTTCCAGCACCACAATCTCGGACCGATCGCGATGGGCAACGCCGCTGACCAGGTAGCCGGGAGTTCCGATGCGAGACACCGGCTTGCCGGTTACGAAGTTCGTGACGACTATCGGACTATCGATCGGCCTGTTTCCCTTGAACTCTTCAATGGACAGAAATCCAGCCTTCGAAGCCAGGATCGAGCAGCCTGTAATGTCGGCGCCGGCGAGAGTACGCTTCGATTCTCGATCGATGACGGCAGCTGCCCTTGCGAGTCTGTCCACCACGCAAATCTGACGCCCGTCTTGAGACACGACTCCATATTCATCCTTGCCTGGCGCCGCATAGTCAAAGGAATACTCCTCGAGGGCGTCATGGAGACGGCCCATCCAGAAGTTCCATTCGAAGCCGCGATTGGGATTCGTGCGAGACCGATCGAGAACTGCCGCCATACCTGCCTGATCGCCGCTGGCCTCCAGAAGACTGAGGCTATTCATTTGAGCGACGTAGAGTTCGTATTCCAGCGCGGACTTCGAGTCAATCGCATCCTCTCGTTCCCGAAAGGCCAGCAACGCCAATCCGCCGATAGCGCAGCCAACGAGCGCGGCGAGGCCGATACCACGAGCGAGACCGCGCCGGAAGGAATGCGTCTGGCGCAGCAGTTCCTGATTGGGCATGCTCGCCTCGATCCAGGTCCGGTTGAATACGCGGTGGTAAATACGGTTTCGCGTGACGAGCCGGGCGCCCTGACAACGCAGCAAGCCGGACAGCTTGAGCACCACCGCGACGCGGTTCGCCTCGTCGTCGGCTATGGAACCGCCCCTCCAAGTGCGCTCGTAGGCACTGAGGAGGTTGGCGCGGTACCTGTCCGGATCGGCGGATTGTTCGGAATCCCAGAGAACTCGATTTGCGACATCGGCCAAATTCAGATTCGTTTCGAGCGCCTTTGGACCGAAGTAGAGCTTTTGGACGAGAGCGTCCACATCGCGCTCTTCTTGGATTCGGGTGTCGGCTGCGATCTCGCGGCACAGGCTTTGAGTGAGGAAGGGTTGGCCGTTCGTCCAGTAGTGAACCCGTCGGGCGAGCCGGTTGCCGGCCGGTCCGAGGGCTGATCCGAAGCGTTGGACTTCGTCCAAAGAAAAGTCTTGGAGCCGAATCCTCTCGCCGATGTTGAACGGCGTCACCATCGGATTGCGGACAAGGTCGTTGGGAACCGAGACGCCAATGAGGCAAAACGTTAGCCGCTCACAGATCTTGTCATGGACCCGGCGGTTGTAGCACTCCCGGATGCCGGCGTAGAACTCGTCGGTGTCGAACGGGAGGTTGCGGGTGCCGTCGATCTCGTCGATGAAGATCACGATCGGTTCGCTTATCTGCTCGAGCACGACCTCTCGGATCGCCCCGAAGAATCGCTGCATTGGGTTCAGGTCGCTTCGATTCTTGAAATACCTCATGACCGGCGAGGTGAGGCCGACGGCCCTTCCGACCTCGCCGGTCAACCCGGCATACCACTGCTCGGCGGTGATGTTCTGGCCTATGTGGGTGAGGTCGATGAACGCGGTTTGGATGCCGAACGCGTTCAGGCGGTCCACGGTTCGCACCGAGAGGGAGGATTTTCCCATCTGGCGAGAGTCGAGTACGTAGCAGTAACGCCCGGCCTTCAGGTGCCGCTGCAACTCGCCATCCGCCAATCGCTCGATGTAGCTCTCCGAATCCACGGGAAGGGTCCCGCCGGAAACAAAGAACTCAGGAACGATCTCTGGCATGCAATCACATTAAACGCGATTTAACCGGGTTAGCGCAGCATTTGAAGGCATCGCCTGCGGGATCAGACTCGAGGAGGGCACAGAAACGTTCTCGCACGAACTGCCGACCGGCGAATCTCCATGGTAGAAGAGGTCCAAACACAAACCGCTTGAAATCCTTGTGCTTGTCGTAGAATTAGTATCGTGGAGACCGTTCACCTGCGTGCGCATACGACGGCTCAGGGGCGTCTGCTTCTTGACCTTTCGACCTCATTGGAAGACACGGACGTTGATGTCACTGTTACCGTGCAGTCACCTGGCGACGCTGCTGTTGACGCGCTCGGCTGGCCGATAGGCTTCTGGGAGCGTTTCGCCGGCTCCTTGCCTGACTTCCCGGACATCGAAGACCTTGCGCCGGAAGAGGTCGACCCGCTTCGTTGACGTACCTTCTCGACACGAACGTCTTATCCGTCACTCGTAGCCGGCTGATTCCTCTTAAATCCTTCGGACATTTCCCTTCATTCTAAGCGCCAATCGGCCTAAGGGCACGCGAGGCTTTTGAATTATTGGTGGAATAGGAACAAGCCCAGCGGACGCGCAAGTCGGAATTGGGTGCATGATGCTCGATGATCGTCAGGGCAGTTCCTTCAAGGGGGTAAAACAACGAGCCTGGCATCTGGGATCTGCTGGCATTTTGCCAGGATGCACATGGAGGAAACGAATTGGCATCGGGGCAGGAAGTAGATTTATTACAAAAGGCCGCTACTGGAATCGACGGGTTTGACGAGATCACCAACGGAGGCCTGCCCAAGGGGCGCCCTTCCTTGGTCTGTGGTTCAGCGGGCTGCGGCAAAACCCTTTTCGCCCTCGAGTTTCTCGTAAGAGGAGCGCTTCAGTTCAACGAGCCCGGCGTCTTCGTCGCGTTCGAGGAAACTCAAAAGGATCTCGTTACGAACGTCGCCTCGCTCGGCTTTCGGTTGGATGAGCTCGAAGCGCAAAACTTGCTTCGTGTTGACCACGTGCACGTCGATCGATCCGAGATCGAAGAGGTGGGAGAATATGACCTAGAGGGGCTTTTTGTCCGGCTCGGTTACCTCATCGATCAGATCGGAGCCACCCGGGTCGTTATCGACACGCTCGAAACAATTTTTGCGAGTTTCGACAACACCGCGATCCTGCGTAGCGAGCTACGCAGGCTTTTTACTTGGCTAAAAGATAAGGGTGTTACCGCTATCATCACGGGCGAGCGGGGAGAGGGCCAACTCACCCGCCAAGGTCTCGAAGAATACGTTTCCGACTGCGTTATTCTGCTGGATCATCGGATTATCAATCAGGTAAGCACGAGACGTCTGCGTATCGTCAAGTATCGGGGGTCTACTCACGGGACCAACGAATACCCTTTCCTCATCGACAAGGACGGCTTCAGTGTTTTGCCGGTTACGGCATTGGGCCTGAAACACTCGGCTCAGCAAGACCGAGTATCGAGCGGTGTTTCCGGAATCGATGCCATGCTCGGAGGCAAGGGCTACTATCGCGGATCGAGCGTTCTTATCTCGGGAACCTCGGGAACGGGAAAGAGCTCGTTAGCGGCTTGCTTCGCCAAGTCGACTTGCGAGAGGGGAGAGAGATGCCTCTATTTCGCATTCGAAGAGTCGGAACCTCAGGTCGTCCGAAACATGCGGTCGATCGGATTAGATCTTCAGCCTTACATCGACCAAGGTTTGCTTAGAATCCTTGCGACACGCCCCACCCTTTATGGGCTCGAGATGCATCTTGCGACGATGCAGAGAACGATCAAGCGAGAGCAACCCTCGGCTGTCATTATCGATCCGATTTCCAACCTGGATCCGATTGGTTCTCAATTCGATATTTCGGCGATGCTGACTCGACTGGTTGATTTCCTTAAGGCGAATGGAACAACTGGACTGTTTGTGAATCTAAACTCCGCAGATGGCAATCTGGAGAAGACCGAGTCGGGCCTCTCTTCCACCATGGACACATGGATTCTGGTCAAGTTCATTGAGGCCAGTGGCGAACGAAATCGGGGCTTGTATGTTCTTAAGTCCCGAGGTATGGCGCACTCCAACCAGGTCCAGGAGTTTGTTATCACGGATCACGGCCTTAGCTTGCGGGACGCCTATCTTGGAACAGACGGCGTGCTCACGGGCTCGGCGCGACTGGTGCAAGAGGCCAAAGAGAAGGCTGACCGCAATCGGTTGGAATGGGAAACGCAGCGTAAGTTCTCCGCATTCGATCGAAAGAGAAAAGTCCTCCAGGCGCAGCTCCTTGCGATCCAAGCAGAAATCGAGGATGACGAACTGACGATGGAAGCGGAGCGACGAAACGAACAGGAGCGGCTTCTGGGCCTTCAGGCGATGCGCATGGATCTGGCTCAAAGCCGGTCCGCCCGGACTTCGCGTGAGGACAGTGGAGTTGACAATTGAGCCAAGAAAGCGAATCCGCTGACGAACATTTTGACGGCAACTTCCGACTAACTCTATACGTTGCAGGGCAAACGCCTAAGTCGCTGGCCGCCTTCAAGAACTTGAAGCGTATTTGTGAGGAGAATCTCCAGGGACGCTACACAATCGAAGTTATCGATCTGCTTAAGCATCCACACCTCGCAAAAGAGCACCAGATACTGGCGTTGCCCACCTTGGTGCGCAAACTTCCTGTACCGATGAAAAAGGTTATCGGCGACCTTTCCAATACTGAGAAAACGTTGGTTGCCATGGAGGTACATAGCTACAGTGAAAGATGAGAGCTTTGGAGAGGACCTGGCTGAGCTCGAGCGAGCTGATCGAGAAGCTAGCAAGGGCTACTTCAAGCTTTGTCTTTACGTCACGGGTTCCAGCCCGAAGTCGACTCGTGCCGTGGATAACGTTCGAGCATTGTGCGAAGAGCATCTCAAAGGTCGATATGAACTCGAAGTTATCGACTTGTATCAGCAGCCTGAGCGGGCGAGGGACGAACAGTTGCTTGCCGCGCCAACGCTTGTCCGCCACTTACCTCCGCCAATTAGAAAGTTGGTCGGAGATATGTCGAACGAGGGCAAAGTGCTTTACAGCTTAAATATTAATCGAGAATGAGCGAATCCGCTATATCTCCTATGAACGTAGACTCTGCATCGGCAAAGCAGCTCATTCTTGAGTTTCGTGAGCTCAGGGCTCGGCTAGAAGAAGCCGAGCAAACTCTTGACGCCATACGTTCCGGGGATGTAGACGCCTTGGTCGTTTCCAGCGACGAAGGGGAAAAAGTCTACACGTTGAAGGGCGCCGACGAGCCCTATCGGATCTTCGTAGAGCAGATGCACGAAGGGGCGGTGACGCTTTCCAGCGACGGAACGATTCTTTACTGCAATCAGGCTTTTGCCAATATGGCCGGTTCGCCTTTGGAACGAGTAATTGGAACGGCTTTGGGGGCATTGTTGTGTGGCCGCGAGGGAGAGGTCGTGGAGGACTTGCCGGCCTATTTAACAACTAGAGAATCATCCGAGACTATGGGCGTTCGGCGAATGGATCGCGTGCTTCCTGTTCTCGTTTCTGCCGCCAAAATGGTATCGGAAGAAGCGCCGGCGTTGGCATTAACGGTTACCGATTTAAGCCAGCAGCAAGAGCAGGAGGAAAAACTCAAGAAGGCAAATGAGGAGTTGGAAGGTTTTTGTTACACTGTCTCCCACGATCTTCGCGCCCCACTCCGGTCGATCGTAAGCTCGGCGAACGTCATCATGGAGGATTTCGGGGATACGTTGCCCAGCGATGCGCGAGTGGACCTGGTGCGAATCGGAAACTCCGCCAACCAACTCGGATCTTTGATTGACGATCTCTTGATGTACTCGCGCTTATCTTCGCTTCCAATCGAGGCGGCAAACGTGGACTTGTCCGCATTTGCGCGAGAAATCGCTTCGTCTATCGGTTTGCCCGGTGCCGATAAAATAGAGTGGGTGATTCAAGATCACCTGATCGCGAAAGGCGATGCCGGCCTCCTCCGTCTGGTATTGGAAAACCTTATGTCCAACGCGGCTAAGTACTCTTCCAAAACCGCGAAGCCGCGTATCGAGATTGGCGCAATTGAGGGTCAATCTAGACCTGTATTCTTTGTGCGTGATAACGGGATCGGATTTGATATTTCGTATTTGGATCGAATCTTCTTGCCGTTTGAAAGACTGCACGGGCGGGACTATCCCGGTACCGGTATTGGTCTCGCGAATGCCAAGCGCATCGTCACGCGTCATAAAGGTACGATTTGGGCTGAGTCGCAGCCGGGTCAAGGGGCAACATTCTATTTTCAATCCGGTTTGGATTAAATAGAAACATTTCTCCTGTGGTCCACATCATAGTACTGATGGCCAGGCGAATCCAAGTTTTATTACCTGCCGTGGAAGTGTCCAATGTCTGAAGCGTCCGGCTTTTTGATTTTACATGTTGAAGATGACGATAGCGACGCGCGAGTCGTTTCCAGGGCCGTTTCCGCCGACGGCTATCCAGTTCGCATCGATAGAGCCGCAGACGGAAAGACTGCATTATGCCTAGTGACTGAAATCTCAGATGGCCTCCGCGACGTACCAGACCTCATTCTTCTGGATTTGAAGCTTCCGTTTCTGTCGGGCTTCGAGGTCTTGAAGGCAGCACGGACAATTCCAGTTCTTAAACATGTCCCAATCGTTGTCTTAAGTTCATCGAGCGTGGAAGGCGACCGAATTCTGTGCGATTCCCTTGGCGGCACCGAGTTTGTGGTGAAGCCAATCGACTACCACGTATTTCGAAGCCTCGTCCAAGACTTGGTGGCGAAGTATCTCGGTCCGTCGGGTTCATAGGGGCAGCCGTATCGTCTACTCGACTATGAGGAAGAGATTACGGTGGCCTTGTGCGTCTATCTCGACGTTCTGCGCATACCGAGCCGGCGCTATCCACGTCCCAGAGTTGACAACGAATTTGAATTGCCGCTTTTCGCCAGGCTTGCCGATCTGTGCAGCATTTAGCTTCAAGACGTACTTGCCATCCGCCGCCCGTGTGAGTTCAAAGCCGTTCGCCGAAGGATCCCAGTTGTTGAAGTCGCCGGCGACAGAAACGCTGTGGATGTCTTCTTCCAGATAGTCCGGCTTCTCAAAGACAAACTCGACTTGCCCGTCTGTCAATCGGTATCCGTAGTGTGGATCCGGCGCAGGGTTTGCATAGCCTTTGGTCGAGAATCGGCAAACGAAGTCTCTGCCCAAGGAATAGCCATCAGAAGATCGAAAGACTCCGCCAAATAAGCCGAAACCGTACTCGTGGCCTTCTTCGAGCTTGGCTTTACCGACGAAGCTCCGTCCATCGGGTGCGGCCAAGAGTTTGCCGACAAGTGGACTCCTGGCATCGACGCCGAAATAGCCGGATCGAGCTTGCATTGGCCGGTCGAAGGTGATCCGAATCTCTTGAATGCCCGCGTCTACGCCGGAAGCGCCATTCGATACGGGGTCGACGGATAGAACCTTTGGCCGCTTTGCCTCGACCGCTCGATTCATCTCCGGGATTTGAGCCGGCACGGATTCGAAGAACTGGCCGATGCGAGGAATGAAGCTTCTGAGGGTGGGGTAGTGCCGGCGGTCGTTCTCATATTCGCCGAGTAGGTCGGCTAGCTTTTGAGTCCACAAAAACCCGCGTGCCTGCTCTTCGCCGGTCTGCGCTAGCGCGTTCATGCCGTCGATCGGATGCTTGGTGAGGTAGCGCACCACGCAAGCCCGTACCAGCGATTCGATGATGACGGTCTTGCCATCTCCGTATGCCTGCTGCCGCATTTGGCTCGACGTTTGATTGAAGATCTCGGCGCCGCTCTTGCTGAATAGCTGAGCGTTGTCTTCGATCAGCCTGTTGACGAAAGAGTGGTTATATTCGTGGACGATCGTTGGCAGGTCGTCGGTCGTGTAAAGCGGCGAGCCCGATTTATCCATCCGGTACGTGGCCATGATCGCGTAAAGGTCTTCGGTCTTATCGGCGTTCACAAGGTGCGGCCCGTAGTTGCCGCCCCCGTTCAATAGACCGATGACGAGGTGAAAGTGCCCCTTCGGCTGCTCGCCGTAAAACTCCCGGTACCAAGGCATGTAAACCTTTTCAAGCGTGGATCGGAAGCGCCGCTCAGCTTCGGCATACATCTTCGCATGTTCGGTAAAGAACCTTCGGCAATCGGTATCCACGTAGAATTGCCGAAGAAGTGCGGCGTACTTCTCCGCAGAGTCTTTGGTCCAGCGAGTATCTAATTTGCTTGTCTCCAGGTTGGCGACCGGCCTCAGCTCAGGCGGTTGACTGAGATGGATTGCAAGGCTTGGTACCGCATCGAAGGAGACGCCGGCGGTTTCTCGGACTTTCTTGGCGAATGCGATCACAGGATGGTTTTTGAAGCGGCCGAAGTAGCGGTCGACATCTTGGGCATAGGATTTGAATTGGTCGTTGGTGTACTCCTCGTAACCGGCAAGTCTCGATACGATCGACGTCAGCTCGATACGTTCGTCGACTCGCGGAACGACCGCATCGCCAGAAGAAGACCAAGCGGCTTGGGCAGCAAGGCCGCACAACGCCGTAACTAACCACCGAAATCCTTCAGCTCTTATCACTGCCAGGTGTGTACCATATATGGTACACACTAAGTTCCGCCGAGCCGAAAAATTAGCAGGGAAACGGGATCATTGGAGTCGGGCTGGGAGGCGTAGCCGTGAGGCGACATCGATTCGATGTAGACCGATTCGCCGGGCTCCAGGGCGACTTCGCTTCCGTCGACGGTGACGGTGGCGCGACCTGAGAGGACGTAGACAAATTCGGCGCCAGGATGGCTTCGGATGGGAGTCGGCTTGGTCAACTCGACGACCCCGGCCAAGACCCCGGAGTTGGATGGCAGGTTGCGAAACATCGTCATCAGGGCATCCGGGCCATTTGCCCGAATGGCGCTCCTTTGCGCCTCGGAAAGAGGTGTCTGGGCCAGCTCGCCTCCCGCAAAGTCATCGAGGCCGTACCACCGCTCGTCTCCTTTCCGATGGGTACGTGCCGGCCCAGCCTGTGCAGTGTCCTCTGGATCGACCAGACGCTCTAGGTGCAGGTTCATCGCCGCGCAGACCTTCACCAAAGTCGCCGGCAGGCAGGACCTTCCATGCTCGAGGGACACGATCGAAGTCTTGCTGACCATCGCACGGCCCGCAAGCTGCCGGATCGATAGCCCACAAGACGCCCTGTGCGCCGCCACGCGCTTACCCAGCACGTCCAAGGGCACCACGCGCAACACATCTCGTATCACGCGTTCAGAATCGAGAAGGTCGGAGCTAATGCCGACTAGGATAGCGTTATCCGCTTGAAGTCTGACTTTCTTTTATCGGCAGTCTCCAGGTTGGATGACGGCGCCCCCTATTGGAAGAAACTGACCAGCGAGACAAGCGTATACTATTGTTGATGGCATTTCGCGAGGACAAGGCAGCCGCTTTAGCCGCGATATTTTTGGAGCGCGCCGGCGGAGAACTGGAATATCTGAAGCTTCTCAAGCTGATGTATTTGGCTGAGCGTGAGTCGCTGCTTTCGGTGGGCGGTTCCATCACCAACGATATCTTCGTGTCAATGAAGCACGGGCCAGTGATGAGTACGACTTATGATCTCATCAAGGAGAACTGGGAAGACCTAGACCACGAGACCTGGGAAGCGTCCTTCGCTAAACATGGTTTCAGGCTCAGACTATGGAAGTCGCCGCCGGTTGCGGACATTCTCAGTCCGTTCGAAGTTGAATTGGCAGACCGCATCTGGTCGCAATTCGGAAAAGTCAACCAGTGGGAGCTTGTTGACTGGATTCACGAGACGTTTCCCGAGTGGCAGGCGACAACGAGTGCCATCCCGATCGAGCGAGAAAGCATCTATCGGGCGATGGGACTCAGCGAAGATGAAATTCAAAGCCGTCTAACACTTCAAAGAGGCACGTCAGAATTCGACGCGCTGTTGGCAGAAGCCCAGGCTTCGAGCTAATGCCGGCACTGGCTGAAGTCGGAGCGGTTTTGCGCCAGCCCGGCGGGCATCCTGTCTTGGTCCTCACGGACTATCCCGCAAGTCCTGCGGACCTTGTCATTTTCGTGAACTTTACGGACTCAAAGCTCGGTTCCGTTCTTTTTAGCGCGGGTTACGTCCTATCTGGCGGTTTTACATTCACCAAGGACTCCACAGTGTTTATGGAGATCCGTGAGGTAACGCGGGCTCAAGCGGATTTCATCGTCTCGAGATGCAGCCATTGCGGGTTTGCCGGCCAAGAGGACGTTAAGGCTGTGCGCAAGTATGTTGCTGTTAATATTGCCAAGATCTCAAGTTCGCGGATTAGAGCTCTGATCGAAGCGCTTGGTTGGTAGCCCACGCCTACGCGGATGTCGCGAGAAGCGCCCTGGACGCCTTGTCGATCATCGAAAGCAACGAATGACCGTTCACCGAATGCCCAAAACGGAGCACGGCGCCATGTGCTCGAGGATGGTCGAGGTGTGGGGGAAGATGCCCTCGAGCGGGCTAGAGCGATTGGGGAGGCCGATGATCAGCAGGTCGCACTGCGTCGCCGAGATCGCGTCGAGGATTGCGTCGGCGTCGTCTTCGCCGGAGATGATTGTTGCCGTTATCGCAACGCCCTTGGCCAGGGCTAACTGGCGCGCTTCCTCGGAGAGCGAAACGAGGCCCGATTCGGCCTCGCCGCCTTCGGCGTCGTCGGATTCCGTCGGGCCATAGCCCGGGACGGTGGCGGGCACGACGACGGCGTCTTCGGCGCAGATGCTATAGAGTCCTGCGCCAAGCCTTTGGGCCAACTCGATTCCGACGTCGAGAGCGCGCCTGGAAAGGTCCGAACCGTCAAATGCGACTAGCAATCTGGTGAACATAGGGCCCGTGGTAAGTTCCCAGCGTACCGTCCCAGGCGATGCCGAGATTGTGAGAATTCTCGCGCCCGACACGGATCATTAACGAATCGTTTCTCGTCAGATCCCAACGAAGCAAGGCTGTCTTGCCGGAGGTCGAATGGCTTATGATTCGAAGGAAATTTCCGACCTGAAATACCTTTACGTCGAGTGCTTAAGGGAATTGCATAGTGCGGAGACACAAATTCTCTGGTGGTTTCCGAAATTGATCGATTACGCTGCGTCGGAGGAGTTGAAGCAGCTTCTCGTCGAGCAGTCGCGCCAAGTCGAGGAGCAGCTTCGGAGACTGATCTGGATCTTTGACGAGATCGGGACGACTTCGCGTGGCTGGCACTCCAACGGCGTGCAGGGTCTGCTCGAAGACGCTCAGGCGTTCGTGTTGTTCATTAAAGATCCATTAGTTCAAGATGCGGCTCTTGTCGCCTCGATCAGAAAGCTTCATCAGTTCAGGCTGTCAGCGTATAGCTCCGCCCGATCTTTTGCGCGGACGCTCGAGTGTTGGGAGCATGCAGCTCGTCTGAAGCAGACCCTCAACGAAGCCCAACAGATGGACGAACGGCTAGCCGAACTCGCAGAGCGCGCGATCAACTTGCGCGCCCTGAGTGCTCGGATCGGCTATATGCTCTAACCGAGGTACGGATGGCTCTGAGCTGGGGCCATCACCGTGCCGCCATAACGTTCGACCGCCTCCCACGCCTGCATGTCGTTAACGGGGCCGGATGGTATGCGGAGGATCAAGAAAGCGCCGCCTCGAAGCACCATCGTCTCGATATCAAGGGCGGCCGGCTCGGCAAACCCCAGCAAGCTCAGGCAACCCGCGAGGTCCCCGGGGTAGTGCAAGTTGTCGAGCATCCTGATTCCGGCCGGTGGGTCCAAGAATGGGTCGCGCGGTTCCGCAACGTGCCCAGGTTCGGGAGGTGCGATCATCCCAACGCCGCGTTCGAACAGCGGCTCGCTAATGTCGAGCCGGCCGTCGTCGGTGCCGGCGTTGTCCTGATATGTGTGCTGCGTAATGATCGCGAGATCGAGGATGCTGGCCCCCCTTTGGAGAAGCTCGACGAAGGCCTGGTCTGCCTCGCCTGGGCTTCGATACGTTGCATAGATAATGTTCTGCACTGGGTACTCCTCATCGCTTTTTAAGCAAGTTGTTACCTTACGGGCGAGCTTGACTGCCTCTCTGTTCCGAGCCCGGGACCCTTGGGGAAAACGAGCAACGAAAAGACACGGTGTTCAAACAAATCTGAACACAGAATACAAGGGCTTCGTCAGAAACGAAGCACGACAGGAGACGTTAGAAGGACCCTGAAAGTCCGAGGAGTGCACAAGTGCAGCTTCAAGAAGTCATAACCAAAAACCCGGAAACGATCCGCCCGGATGTGTCGATCCGGGACGCCACGATGATCATGCGTGACTGCCGGATAGGCTTTCTCCCCGTCACCGACGACGGGCGGGTGCTCGGCGTCATCACCGATCGGGACATTGTGATTCGCGCGATCGCCAGCGGTTTCGACCCGCAGACGACGACCGTGCGGCACATCATGACGACGGATCCTGTTCAACTCAGGTCGAACGATACGTTCGACAAGGCGCTCGAACTGATGGCCGCGAACGCTGTCAGCCGCATCATCGTCACCGACAAGAACGGCAAGCTGATCGGCGTCCTCAGCGCCGGCGACGCCGCGACCGCCTGCAAGGGCGATGTACGAGCGGCCAAGCTCGCCGTCGCGATCCACAAACGCGCCAAGCGGCTCCCCTCGCCGATGCCTCCGCATGACGCGCAATACGTTAGCGAGTAGCTGAGCCTACCAGCGGGTGGCACTGGTCAGGTGGATGTTTGTGCCGCTTGCCCAGTGCCAGGCTCTACCGAGGCAAGGCTTGTTATTTCCTCGTGAACACGATAATGTGTTGGCGGGGAAGAATCTCGATCGTTTCCTTGTAGTCCAGGGGGAACAGGGTCATTTCCTTGCGGACTTGGGCGACCGACATCTTGTGGACTTCCTTGATGGGCACGTTCGGGTCTTCTTTGCGGTACTCCACGAAAACGAGCCGGCCACCCGGCTTCAGGCCCTTGACCATGTTCGAGACCATCTCGTAAGGCTTGTCGAACTCGTGATAGACGTCCACGAGGATCATCAGGTCGATCGACTGGGCGGGTAGCTTTGGATCGGTCGTCGTACCCAGCCAAGGCACCACGTTCTTCTGACCGCTTTCGACTGCCTTCTTGCGAACGATGTCCAGCATCTCCGGCTGGATATCCTCGGCGTACACTTTGCCAGTCGATCCGACCGGCTTGGCCATCATGAATGACAGGTAGCCGCTCCCGGCGCCGATATCGGCAATCGCCATTCCAGGCTTGAGCTTTAGAGACTTGACCAGCATCGTGGGTGCCTCTTCGGTTTCACGCTCGGGCCGGTCGAGCCAGTCGGCTGCTTCATGGCCCATGACCTGCGCAATCTCGCGGCCCATGTAGAAAACACCGATGCCGTCCGGGTCGTGGTCTTCGCGCTTGATGTAGGGCGGGTGCTGGGCCGCTTGGGCCGCAAAGGCGAAAAGAAGGAGGGCGGGAAGCTTGAGCATGACGGTTTCTTAGACGAACCATTGATAGGCTTTTCCCGCGAAAAAAGCAAATGGCGAAGGTCCGCTTCGGACCTCCGCCATTTGGGAAGCTATAGGTTCTGAATGACGTCCGGCGATGTTTCCATCTGCGTCACCGTCCAAAGGCCGCCGATGTCTTGGAGAACGTAGCTCTCATAGACGCTTCGCTGGTTGCCGTTCTGGTCCTTATAGACGTGTTGACCCGAAACGCAGAACACGCCCGGCGAGCGCTGGTGCAGGTACTGCAATTCGAAAGAGATCGTCTGAGTGGACTGCATCGCGTCGCGCGTCATGTCCAAGAAGTCGTCCGAGGACATCGAGTACTGATACTGGCCCCGCTCGAAGATCGCTACCTTCATGTTCGGGTTGATCAGCGACACCAGGCCATCGATATTTCCACCCTGGAAGGTCTCCGTTAGCTCGTCGAGCGCGTTGTTCAGGCCGGGCTCGTTTTGATCGAGCGTCGGATCGTTGATCATGTTGCCCTGGTCGATGTTCTGGTATCCAGCGAAATTGGAGCCCGAGTAGACGGGGACGTCGACGAAGGCCACGGAAGGCGGGAAGTAGCTACAAGCCGAAACGTCGATGTACGGCAGGCAGACGCCGAAGAAGAAGCCGAACGGCGAGTAGTAGCACTGATTGCGGACGAAGGTCGGCCGATAGAACGGGAAGTGGACGTGCCCACGAGGGAAGTATCGGCGTTGCCAGGCAGCCGGCGTGGCGCCCTTGCGTAAGATCAAGCCATTATCGTATCGGCGCCCCTGGTTGGTCTTCGTAAACGTCCTTTGGCTCTGAACATGCCCATCGATGCGGACATTGCCGCGCGGCGGCTGGGTGACAACTCGGCGCGGCTGTTGGCCGGCCTG
>Ga0206960_1040_pt1 | contig 34918 bp, 35 predicted proteins | sample Alteio_BWOrgHeat_29_FD_153255 | JGI IMG/M metagenome (GOLD analysis project Ga0206960, IMG submission 153255) | Enriched cells from forest soil in Barre Woods Harvard Forest LTER site, Petersham, Massachusetts, United States -... | ecosystem: Environmental > Terrestrial > Soil > Temperate forest >... | reverse complement strand
TTGAACTCAAGTTGGTGCAACTGGGATTTGAAGAGCGTGCCGTGAGCGCTGAGTTGCCTTTTGCAGAACAAAATAGCCTGAGCATGTTGCATCACAAAGATATCTTTGCTCGTAAAGAGCGTTTGGAAATTAATTAAGGGAGAAAGCAATGAGAGCAGATGATCAAGATAGCGCTCCAGGCCTAGATATTTCGAGAGCTCGCCTGTCATTTTTAGGGCCAGAATTTTTGACTTGGGCCTACTTTCATATTGATATGAATGGTGGCTGTGTGGAGGTGCGTTTTCGCAGCGCTTCAGATAAAAAAAGCCTCAGTGTGGCTCGCCTTATCATTGGCAGCCGCATAACCATTAAGCCTTTGTCAATGAAGGAGTTATGCGTAACCGTTGCGAGTCCCATGCTTGATGATAGTGGGGAAGTGTTGCAAGCTGTGCACAGTGGCGGTTTAGTTTTTGTGCTTTCTTTGCAAGCAGAAATTGATGAGCTCAAATATGATTTTACGCTCAATGCGACCGATGCGGCAATTAGCCAAGTTAAGATTCACATGCCTTTTTCTGAAGAGGAAGAAGAATTCGTGCCAGGCCAAGAGCGAGAAGTTGTGGGCAAAGTCAGTGAAGAGGAAAATTTCTTTTTGCGCATGTCTTCGATCGAAGAAATTGAAGCGATTGTCGACGCACTATATGAACAATTTCTACGTATTCGTCTCGGGTCAGATTATGTAACCCAGCATTTGACGCGCATTCGAAGACATGTGATTGAGGCGTTGCAGGCCAGAGTGCCCGTAATGCAAGTGGCTAAATACAATCAAGAATCCCAGTCCTTTAGCGCTTAGATGGGGCACTCCTTTACAAACGTATATGTGTGGTTTAGGAATTGTATATCGTTTTCAGTATTAAATTAATTTTGATACTGAGAATATATTATGTTTATTTCTCAATAAAGAAGTGGCGCTTGCCCAGGAGAATATTTAATTATGAAAAATAGCATTAAACACAGTTTGATGAGTGCAGTAATTGTTGTGGCTGCTGCGACCTCTTTCGCAGAAGGTTCCTATCCTGTTGCCATTATGGACAGACCAGGTTCTTTGGACCTTGGCCAAGTAGAAGTAATTGGAGAGTTCGACACTAAGCCTACCGCTTCAGCAGTTGATCCTACTCTTTCTGCTAAAGTGAAAGTTGGTGTTGGTAAAGGATTCCAGCTTAATTTGGCTTATGATGGCCTCAATATGGGCAATATGGAAGTGTCTGAAGTTTTTCATGTTGGTATGCGCCGTTCTTTGTTGAGCGTTGGTGATTACAGCATGTCAACAAGCTTTGATTTGCCGATTCATTTCAAAGGCCAAGCAATTCAAAACGTTAGAGCGGGTTTGAGCCAAGGTTACCTCTTTACTGAAGGTTTGGCGATTTCTGCATTGCGTGGCAAATTGGTGGATGTAAAATTTGGACCAAAAGTTGAATTGGAACTAAACGTTCCTGTTGAATTGGCTTTCCAGGCAACTGAAAATGTATACCTTGAGCTTGGTACCAACTTTGCTAACTTGCATACTCAAAACATGAAGGCTAGCAGCTATATTTGGACCAAAACTCCAGTTGATTTCAGCGTAACCTATGCATTCAACAATATAGTTGATGTTTCAGTTAAAGCAGGCTTCGAAAATGCTCAGAAACCAAAAGATACTTTCGTTGCTGGTTTGGGCGTTGCATTCCGAGCTGGTGATTTAGGCTAATTATCTAGCTTTATTAAGATAGGTAATGATAGAGCGCGTGTATATCACGCGCTTTTTTTATGTGATGTATCGGTTTAAATAGGTTTTTGCATCAGACCGATTTGAGGATGAAATGATGCGCAATTGTCGGTAAACCACATTTCCTTGGACAGCTGCATCCTCGCTTACTTAGCGCGCTGCGGACTTCCAGCGAAAAAATAGTTTAGCTTAATTGCTCAAACATCGAATCATTTGACCCTCAAAAGGTTCTAGAGTGCCGTAAGTAGATCTGCTCCTGATTTTAAATGATCATGTTGCTACGCTTAGTTTTGTTCTCTTCACAAAACAGGTGGAATATGAAAATTGGCATTTGGCGTGTATTATTTCTCGCAAGCTTTAGTGCATCGTTAATTGTGAGTGGAAGCTGCGGTAGTAACACTTCAGGCTTTGTTCAAAGTTATAATGCAGCTGCGAATATTGGGGATTTGCTCAATGTAACGGTTGATACCGGTGCGCTGACTTATAGCTATCAATTCTTGCAAGGAGATCTTGCGGGAGTAAAAGGTGCTGGAACGCTCACAAGAAATGATTCATCTGCGGCAAATATTTTCTCAACCAGTGATGGTTTTCCGTTGGTGGCAATACAAAATGAAGTTGTAATAGGGCAAATTGGCTCAGATTTTTACCTGGGCGTACCGACATCAACTAGTCCCGTGAGTGTCACAGATCTTGTTGGTGTCTATAACTATGTGAGATTTTTTCCCGCTGGAACATCTGCGAATCCACTGGATACATCTAATTTTGGCACTCTCAAAATGAATGCAGATGGCACTTGGCAGGTTGCAGAGCAGAGTAATCTTGGGGTAAAAGGCACACCTATTCTTAACGGCACCTATAATCTAGGTAGTAATGGTATCGTAGAATTGTTTATAGTCGTAAATAATGGTGCAGTAAAATTAGCGAATCTTGCTCTCAGAACTAATAGTTCGGGCCAGCATTTTGTTGTGGTTGATTTTACGGACACCGGCATAGCCAAAGGCATTGGTTTTGGTCAAAAACAAGCAGGTACCTATGTCGCTTCTGGCGATGTAGACGGAAATTACACGGCTATTTTTGGCAATGGTAGTTTAGATCAAGGGAGTGTAAAAGGGACGCAATTGAATATACAGGCGGTGGGAAATTTTCCCTCCATTTCGTATACCCTTACCTACAATAACCCTTGGCCAGGCTTAATTACTGGTACTTCAATAATCCCGGGCTTTGGGAAAGCTTCCTTTACTGGTTTTTACTCTCAAGGGTCTCAGTCGCTCTATGGTGTTTTTACGGTAAATGCTACAAACTCCCTTATTCCTCCCATCTCCCTTCCCTTCGTTGCTATGAAGAATTAGGTCTAGCGTCCACTTCGTTTGACTTCGCTTGAGATTTTTTCGTCGAAGTCAAATGGACTTGTTTCATTGTCGGATGTCTATGTTAAAACGCTTCTACTTTTATAGAAGCGCTTAACCTAGCAGGACGACTCAATGATATGCATATCTAATATTCGTGAATTATACACCATGGTTTCCGAGCCAGATAATAGGTGTGGCGTGATCAAAGACGCCTCTTTATTGATCCAAGATGGCCGAATTGAATGGATGGGAGCTCAAAAAGATCAGCCATGGAAATTTGCGGTTTCTCGGCACATAGATGCAGAGCAAAAAATCATTGTGCCTGGATTTATTGACTGCCATACCCATCTTATTTTTGCTGGCGACCGATGCGCGGAGTTTTATCTGCGTTCAAAAGGAACAAGTTATGCAGATATACTCAAAGCAGGTGGCGGCATTGTTTCAACGATGCAGGCAGTGCGCAATGCATCGTTGGAAGAGCTCGTAAAATTAGCAGAGCCACGCTTGTCTCGTATGCTTGCGCGGGGGGTGACTACTATTGAAGCAAAGACGGGCTATGGTTTGTCACTGGAAAGCGAGCTGAAAATGCTTGATGTAATGCGTGTTCTGAATGCGCATGGTCAAGTAAGTATCATGGGGACTTTTTTAGGAGCTCACGCTTTTCCTCCTGAGTACCGCGAGCGTCGTGCATTATATGTTGAGCATCTTATTCAAGATATGTTGCCTGCGGTTAAAGAGCATGGCTTTGCTACTTTTTGCGATGTTTTTGTTGAAGATGGTGCTTTTTCTGTAGATGATGGGCGGCGGATTTTATCTCGTGCCAAAGAGCTTGGGCTTTTACCCCGAGTTCATGCTGAGCAATTGAGTAGGCAGGGCGGTGCGCAGTTGGCTTGTGAGGTTGAAGCGTTGAGTGCAAGTCATTTAGAGCATATTAATTTTCAAGATATACAGGCGCTTTCCAATCACGGAGTGGTCGCTGAGGTTTTGCCGGTAGCGCAAGAATTTTTGGGAATGAAAACCTTGGCTCCAGCACGCCAGATGGCTGACGCCGGGGTTTCCATTGCAATTGCCAGTGATTTTAATCCGGGCTCAGCAATGTGTGACGATTTGCTGCTGGCTGCGCGTTTAGGAGTAACTCGCTGTGGCTTAAGTTGTGAAGAAGCTTTGGCAGGTATTACGAGCAATGCGGCCAAAGCGTTGGGACGCACAGATATTGGCGCATTAAGTGTTGGTAGTAGGGCTGATCTTTGTTTTCTGAACAGTGAGACACCGTGGCATTTTTTTTATGATTGGAGTTTAAATCCAGTTCATTTGGTCATGAAAGCCGGAGTAATTGTTTGTGCAGATTAACTGCAACTAAAAATTTGTTATCAACTATTATCATCCCGGCGAAGGCCGGGATACAGACCTTTGGGAATGGAATGATGTCGCATTTTAACGCCACAACTACATTTCCTTGGGCATCTGCATCCTCGCTTAATCGTGCGCTGCGGACGTCCGGCGAAAATATAGTTCGTTTAAATGCTTAATTATCGAATCATTTGACCCTCAAAAGAGTTTAGAGCAATGGTCTTTTCGCTGTGAGCCCAACAAAAGTGTAGATTTCAGCGCCGTCTTCGGCGACATCTTTGGTGCAAAAACCAGAATTTTTAAGATGCTCGAGTTCATTTTTTGCGTTCAATAGCGAAAGTCCGGACTTCATGGCGACCATCTGTGCTGTGACAGTTCCATTTGAGATTTCCGCCACGCGCAGAATCTGTTGTTCCGCTGTCGATGGATTTATCTTTTGCTGAAGAATTTGTGGATTTTGTAGAAGAAGCGCGCGTAAATTTGCTTCCTCTACGAGTGTAGGCATGCGAATCAGATCAATAATGCTGCCGATGCCCAAAAAGCCCCACGTGATGAGATAGAAAAATCCTGATGCTGTCTTACCCAAGTAAAATCTATGCAGTCCAGCCAATGGAGAAATAAAAGACAAGGCGCAGAGAAAATAACTTAAAGCAAGATTTTTCATGGAATTCTACTTTTGAGTGTGAAGGCGGGGAATGGTCATAAGAATGGCACAAGCAACACTGATTTTGAGCAAATCACCTAGGATAAAAGGCATAACTCCCAAATTAACTGCATTAGTCCAGCCTGTAAAAGTACTCAGCCAAGATATCCCAAGCGCATAGGTACAAAGCATGCCTGATAATGCGCCAACTGCCAGTAGCCAAAGTGCAGGTTTTTTGAAGTAGTGCTCACTAAAATAACCCATAATAATGGCTAAAGGGAAAAAACCGATGATATAGCCGCCAGTAGGGCCCATGAGATAAGCTAATGAGTGATTTCCTGCACTAAAGAAGGGCAATCCTCCTGCTCCTTCAGCAATATAGGCCGCCACGGTAAGCGCTGCTCGTTTGGGGCCAAGTAAGCCTCCAATAAGAAGGACGGCGAAAGTTTGTAAGGTAAGTGGCACAGGATAAAAGGGAATGGAAATATTGGCGCACAGACCGAGTAATAAACTCGCTGAAATAATAATTGCGATTTCGGATACAATGGTAGGGCTCTTTATCGAGCTGAGTACTTTTGCTTGCATCTTGACTCCTCAATTGAGTAATAAAGGTTAAAGGCTAGCCTAGATTTTTATTGAGGACAAGACGGAGAAAGGGGAACTTGTGGAAAGTGAGAGGGTTTTGAGTTACCAGTGGGATTCCTCATGAATGGAGGATTTGGTCGAAAATTTGGCATCAAGATTTTTATTATGTATGTTTTTATCTATTCAAATCGGGGGATCAATGAGTAATTCAGATAAATCCGTCATTTCTAATGGTAAAGCAATAAAACATGAGCCAGTGCAGAAGCATAAAAGCATACAGGATGTGCAAGGGGAACTTGTTAAGGAGTTTTCTATATTTGATACAGTTGATGACAAACTGAGTTATCTGAATGGTTTTGGCAGAGGGCAAAGTGGTATTATTGATGAAAGCTGCATAAAGGAAGGTAACACTATTCATGGTTGTGTCACTCGCGCATGGCTTAAAACTGAAATCAAAGATGGTCAGGTAAATTACAAAGCCTATAGCCATGACCAAACCATTAAAGGAATCTTGGCTTTACTCGTGGGAGTAATGTCCCATCATGAGGCTGAGGAAATTATTGATGCTGAATTAACCTGTATTGAGGATATTGGGCTGAGTGAACGCCTCGGTCGCCAAACATGCAACAGCATTAATGCGATTGTTGAGCAGATGAAACTAGAAGCACTTGAGCTCAGTCAAAAACAAAAATAGACAAATTCTCTGAGCAAATTTTATGGTCAGCCCAGATGCGCTCTACTGAATACAGCAACAGCGATTTTTTTTCCCATGAACCGTTGAGCATTGCTGAGGGGTAATTACCACGACACTTGATTGACTTGCTTCTGTTCTCCACTTGGAAAGTCTTTCCTTGTTTATCTGTTCACGGGTTCTTTCATAATTCATATTTTCGTTTCTGATATGGGAATTCAAAAGTACTAATTCTTGCCTTTTTATAGCTCCATGTCCAATCAGCATGGCAGAAAGTTCCGTATCAATGGGGTCGACAAAATCTAATGGTGTGTGTCCTTCTCCAGTTTTAGCATTGAGGGCTGCTCCCCCGAGTTCAACCAGTATTGTAGCTATAGTCCTTTGCTTAAAAAGCACCGCAATGTGTAAAGGCGTCCATTTTGATTCGCCTATGGTTGAGTTTGCATTTTCAGCATTCAGAGTCGCCAAAATTTTATCGCTATCTCCTGTTGCAATTGCAAAAAAAAATGATTGCCTGCCTAAATATCGACCTAAAATATGAGTGTTGTGCTGTTCGGGCTGTGATTGTCCATATATAGGATCATAGGGATAGTAAGAAGCTATGCTATTATGTGCAGATTGCATGGTGGCGAAAGAAATTGTGCTAAAAATCACGGCATTAAAAAATATTGTTTTCATTTGATATAGTTATAATTATTCAATGGTTAATTAGTTATTGAGTTCAAAAAAATATTCATCGCTTTTTCGTACACTTTTTTCTTCACAGAGTTGCAAAAGCGCTTTGTCTACCATTTGCTCGCTTTGATCGAAGAGTTCAAGACTTTTGCTTATTGATGCGCAGATCTGCTGTTGGCTAAGACGAGAATCTGCTAGCAGTAGCTCCAAAATCTTACCGCGAACTTGGCGATTTGAACCCTTAAATTGGCTTTGTAGCACATGATGAGCGCTTCTTCGAGAGGGGTTATTGTGCAATTTCTTTAGATGTACACCGTAATCCATCAGTGCATAGTACCACAGGCGAGGCTGTGCGTGATCGAGGCTTTGTTCTATAAGAGGGAGGATCTGCTTATCATGAACTTTTGCTTCTCCCGCAAAAAAATGCTCCAGAAAAACCGCGCGAATATTGGTTTCAATAAATACAGTAGGAATATTGTAAGCAAATGTAATAATAGAGCGTGCAGTAGCCGGCCCAATCCCAGGTAAATCCTCGAGTATTTTCGGATCGCAAGGAAGTTCGCCTGCATGTTTTTCGGTAATTTGTTGAGCAATTTGTTGCAAGTACCGGGCACGGCGGTTATAGCCAAGGCCCTTCCACAGTCTGAGAATTTCCGAAAAACTGGCTTGAGCAAGGGAAGCAAAATCAGGAAATACGCTGACAAATTCAATAAATTTAGGCTCAACTCGATAAGTCTGCGTTTGTTGAAGCATGAGTTCTGATACAACGACTTTGTATGGGCTGATATGCTCGCGCCATACAAAACTGCGCTGGTGATCCGTAAAATAGTTCCAAATTTTTGCTTTAAATAATTCAATAGGCATAATAATTCTCGTATGGCTTGACTATCAGTGATTTTTTATTTCGAAATGGGGGAATCCTCTGTTAAAGTTAAGGGAGGGCATTTTTTGAAAAACGTTTTAGTGCGAGGATTGTTGATTGGATAAGACTTTTTAGAGAAAGTAGGTAAGGGCATTGCGAAAATGGTACTGCTTGTGCACAAAGGCCTATGAAATAATTGTGAACGAATTATTTGAACGTTTTTAATGACAACAAGGAACAAGGCTGTGTTGAAGAAATTTAGGGGTGCTTTTGGACCAGAACTCGCTATTGACTTAGGAACCGCAAACACCTTAGTTCACGTGCGAGGTCGCGGAGTAGTTCTCAATGAGCCGAGTGTGGTTGCCATTGAAAAAAAAGGCAACACGACGCGGGTTTTAGCGGTTGGCCAAGATGCGAAAGAAATGTTGGGGAAAACTCCTGGCAATATCATCGCCATCAGACCAATGCGTGATGGGGTAATTGCTGATTTTACCATTACCGAGTTGATGATCAAAGCTTTTATCGCCAAGGCGATAGGTTCTTCATTTTTTGTGCGTAGTCGTCTGCTTATTTCAGTTCCGGCGGAAATAACGTCGATTGAGCAAAAAGCAGTGCGTGAAGCAGCGCTTGGTGCTGGAGTGAGGGAGGTTCATCTCATTGAGCAACCCATGGCAGCGGCGGTAGGAGCAGGATTGCCTGTACGTGACGCGCGCGGCTCAATGATTATCGACATTGGTGGTGGCACGACTGACGTTGCCGTTATTTCGTTGAGTGGTTTAGTTGCTTCACAGACTCTACGTGTAGCAGGAGATAAATTAGACGAGTCTATCGTCAATTTTGTGCGTAAGCGCCACAATATTTTGATTGGTGAACGCACCGCTGAACTCATTAAAATGAAAGTTGGTTCTGCTTACGAATTGGAAGAAGAATTACAAATAGATGTAAAAGGGCGTGATCTCATTACTGGCGTGCCGCGTTCAATAACGGTAACCAGCATCGAGATTAGAGAAGCTTTAAAAGATAATGTTCGTCAATTTGTAGCCGTTACTAAGACGGTACTTGAGCGAACGCCGCCGGAATTGTCCGCGGATATTATTGATCGTGGCATTGTGCTTTGCGGTGGCGGTGCCCATATCAAAGGGTTGGAAAAGCTCATCTCTGAAGAATGTGGTATCCCTGTTTATGTTGCTGATAATCCTTTGCACGCGGTTGTTGACGGTGTGGGATTAGTCTTGGAAAACGTGGAGACTTATCGCGCCTTACTTTTGTAAGTATTATCTTAAAACTCCATGACTTTGAGCTTAGGCGCGATTTTGGAAAATTAACTGGCGATCGTCGTGATTGCCATTAATTTTATCTTGACCCAAAAAAGCAGCGCCGCTCATTTAGTTTGAGAGAGGGTTGCTTTATGCCAGCGTTGATTTTCTTAGTTCTTATGGGTTTATCAGCTGGTTGCATGCATATTCCCAAAACGCTGCCGGTAGAACAAAGTGCTTCCATATTAGAAAAGCTTGATCTCGACGCTCGCCAGAGGCAGCGCGTGAGTGGTCTTTTTTACGCTCGTGCTCAGGGTATCAAACAATTTTTTGGTGGTGTTGAACTTGATCTTGTTGCGCAGGCACCCAAAGATTTATATGTGTCACCGCGCACTTTTTTTGGTTCGCCAGCATGGGTTTTTACGACGAATGGATTTGATGCCAGCTGGATTATCTATGATCAAGATTTAAATAATGTCGTTTCCACTCAGGGCGCGGTTGATCATGCGATGGAGCAACTTTTGGGTATGGATCTTGATCCAGGAGAACTCGTTGATATTTTGCTTGGAAAAATAGACAGCAGTATTGGTCAAGTGGTTGATTTTAAATTCAATGAAGGTGGTGAATACTATTCGATGGCACTTAAAACACCTTCCCGTGAAAAAATAAGCCTTTTGCTTAGAAGCACCGATGGCGTATTGATTGAAATGAAAAAGGATGACGAACGCGGTGAGTTGAAATTTAAGGTGGTTTATAGTGATTTTCGGCTTAAAGATTCGTTAAGTTTTGCGCATAAATTGACGATAAATACTGGTGTTCAGTTTAAGAAAGCTGAGCTTGTTTTAGAGGCTCGAGATATAGAGGTAAATGGTGCGCCTTTTTCGGCAGAAATGTTCCGCGAAATTGAGCCGCTTGAGAGTAAATAGCTAGAACTCTAGTCGGGAGTATAATGACACTAGAAAAAGAACAGGATTCCCCTGTTCTGGAACTCAAAAATCTGGTGGTTGAATTTGTTACCGACGAAGGGATTGTTCGCGCCGTTGATGGGGTGAGTTTTAAAGTTAACCGCGGTAAAAACCTTGGAATTGTCGGTGAATCGGGCTGTGGCAAGAGCGTGACGTCGCTCAGTATTATGCGCCTCATTCCTGAGCCTCCGGGACGGGTGATTTCTGGTGAGATTAACTTTGGCGATGAAAATATATTAACTCTGCCGCAAGCAAGGATGCGTAAGTTGCGGGGAAACCGTATTTCCATGATTTTTCAAGAACCAATGACTTCATTGAATCCAGTGATGAGCATTGGTTATCAGTTAATTGAAGCCGCTACTATTCATAGTGATCTCACTAAAAAAGAAGCAAGAAAACGTTCTTTAGAAATGTTAGAACTGGTTGGAATACCGGCTGCTCATGAAAGAATGGATGCTTACCCTCATCAGCTTTCTGGTGGCATGCGGCAGCGAGTAATGATCGCCATGGCTCTTTTTTGCAAACCAGATTTGTTGATTGCTGATGAACCAACCACCGCTTTAGACGTAACTATTCAGGCGCAAATTATGGATTTGATGAAGCGTTTGCAGGCGGAAATAGCTATGAGTATTTTGCTGATCACGCATGATTTAGCCGTGGTTGCTGAAAGCTGTGACGACGTTGTAATCATGTATGCGGGCGTTGTGGTTGAGCAAGGGAGCGTGCACGATATTTTTTATAAACCACGTCATCCTTATACTCTTGGGCTGCTTAAATCTATTCCTGGGATCGGCATCCGTGGATTGAATGAAAAAAATCGTCTTGAGACAATTCCTGGTTTGGTCCCAAATTTGCTTCATCTACCTCAGGGTTGTCGATTTCAAGATCGCTGTAGTCGGGTATTAGAAAAATGTCGACAAGTAGAGCCAAGCCTTGAGCTCTATCAGGCTGAACATAAGGTACGTTGTTATAATCCGGTGCCGCAGTGATGGATCAAAAAATCTCAACGGAAAGTTCAAATAAAACTTCTAATTTAGTTGAAGTTCAGGATCTAAAAAAATACTTCACTGTCAAACGAGGGTTTTTTGGTCGTTCAAAACAGGTGCTCAAAGCGGTGGATGGGGTGAGTCTTTCTATTGCCAAAGGCGAGACTGTTGGCTTGGTTGGTGAATCAGGCTGTGGAAAATCGACACTGGGTCGAACTATTTTGCGCCTTTATGAGCCAAGCTCGGGAGCGGTGCGTTTTGATGGCCAGGACATTTGCTCTTTAAATTCGTTGCAAATGCGCGCTCAGCGCAAAAATATGCAAATTATTTTTCAAGATCCTTTTGCATCGCTTGACCCAAGAATGACTGTTGGCGCACTTGTTGGCGAGGCTCTTGCTATTCATGATCTGGAAAAAGAAGGCAATCAACGTCAAGAAAAAATCAAGGAATTGTTGTCTTTGGTAGGTCTGCGCCCCGAGGCAATTAGACGTTATCCTCATGAGTTTTCTGGCGGACAGCGACAACGCATTGGTATAGCCCGCGCATTAGCAGTGAAGCCTCAATTTATTGTCTGTGATGAACCTATTTCTGCTTTAGATGTTTCGATTCAAGCTCAAATTGTAAATCTTCTTCAAGACTTGCAAGAAAAATTTAGCCTGAGCTATCTTTTTATCGCCCACGATTTGCCGATAGTCAGATACATATCAACACAGACCGCAGTAATGTATTTGGGTGATATCGTGGAATTCGGTCCGACGGCTTTAGTGCATGCGGATCCTAAACATCCTTATACTCGGGCGCTCTTAAGCTCGGTACCTTCTGCTGATCCCGCAAAGAAAGGAAAAAGAATTATTCTCAAGGGTGAAATTCCTAGCCCTCTCAATCCACCTCGAGGCTGCAAATTTCATACGCGCTGCCCTGAAGTTTTTGAATTGTGCCACCATGTTGTTCCTCAAATGGTTACCATTGGAGCTGGTCGTCGGGTGTCCTGTCATTTATACCCTTCATGTCCAAAATAGCATCCTCAGGATATTAACGATCATCTGAAAGGGAGCGAACATGTTTTCGCAATTATTTAAACCTGAGAAAAGTTTTTTTGATCTGTTCAATCAATCGTCGCAATTGATGGTTGAAAGTACTTATGAATTACAAAGCATGTTTAAGGATCTTGCTCACGCTGAGAATTATGCGCTACGTATTACTTCTCTCGAGCATCGAGCGGATGAAGTCACCCATAAGACTATTGAATTGCTTCATACAAGTTTCATAACAGCCTTTGATCGCGATGATATACATTCCTTAATTGCTAAATTAGACAATGTTACTGACTGTGTTGAAGAGCTCAGCGATCATACCTGTCTTTACCGACTTAGTGAGGCTACCGCGGAAATGTTGACGCTGGTATCAATTTGTGTAAGGTCAGCCGAGCTTGTACAAAAAATCGTTAATAGACTTTCATCTTTAAAGAAGACTGAGGACATACTCGCTTGGTGCGTCGATATTCATAGCTTAGAAAATGATGCAGATCGCGAGCTTAAACGAGGTTTGGCTAAATTATTTGACGAAGAAAATGATGCAAAAAAGATTATTATGTTGAAAGATATTTATGAGCTACTTGAAAGCATAACTGACCGATGTGAGGATGTGGCGAACGTAATTCAGGGCATCGTCTTAGAGTACGCATAAGGCGTGAGGAGCTCGAATGTTTGGGATGGGATTAATAATCTTTACCATTGCGCTTGCTTTGGCTTTTGATTTCATGAATGGTTTTCATGATGCCGCTAATTCCATTGCCACTATTGTATCGACGAGGGTACTTAAGCCTCATTGGGCGGTAATGTGGGCGGCTTTTTTCAATTTTATTTCTTTCTTGTTTTTTGGCTTAGCGGTGGCTGCTACCGTTGGCAAAGGTATTGTCAATGTTGACGTGATCGATCCGCAAGTAATCTTTGCTGCATTGGTAGGAGCGCTTTTTTGGAATATTACCACATGGTACTATGGTATTCCTTCTAGCTCTTCACATGCTCTCATAGGCGGATTATGTGGTGCTGCCGTAATGAAAGCTGGTCTCTTTTCTTTACAACTTGTTGGTTTATTAAAAGTTGCTATTTCCATTGTTCTTTCGCCCGTCGTCGGTTTTGGTCTTGCATTTTTACTCATGATGGCCGTATCAGCGGTTTTTTTTCGTGCCCATCCTAGAAAAGTAGATCGAGTCAGCAGAAAATTGCAATTTATATCTGCTGCGCTGTACAGCCTTGGTCATGGCGCAAACGATGCACAAAAAACAATGGGAATAATTGCTGTTCTCCTTTTTTCTTCCGGATCTCTTGGTGACACCTTTTACGTACCAAAATGGGTAGTTTTTGCCTGTCAGTCGGCAATCGGTCTTGGCACTCTTTTTGGTGGTTGGCGCATTGTACGAACCATGGGTTTGCGCATTACTAAGCTTAAACCAGTGGGTGGCTGTTGTGCAGAACTTGCCGGTGCTAGCATGCTTTTTGCCGCGACTAGTTTTGGTATTCCTGTTTCTACCACCCAAACTATAACGGGTGCTATCATGGGCGTTGGGACTGCAAATCGAGCCACTGCAGTTCGCTGGGGGGTGGCGCGGGGTATTTTATGGGCATGGGTTATTACTATACCAATTAGTGGCTTTGTATCGGCGGCCACTTGGTATATTGTTAATGCAAGTACCACTGCTACTCCTTAGGTGCCTTATGGAATAAGTTTAAGCGAGAGCATCACTTGTTGGAGATTTGACCGTGTTTATTGAATTTTTGCTCTCTATATTTCGTTTTATCACTCAGTTTGATAGCTACCTGGAAATGATGGTCACCAATTACGGTGTCTTAGTTTATTTGATTTTATTTATAATAGTTTTCTGTGAAACCGGTCTTGTCGTCACCCCTTTGCTGCCAGGGGATTCTTTGTTGTTTGTGGCTGGTGCTTTTGCATGCCGAGGATTGCTTTTTTTACCTCTTTTAGTGCCGCTTGTTGTCATGGCTGCTATTGCGGGTGATAGCGCGAATTATTTCATAGGTAAGTATTTTGGCGAAAAGTTTTTCAAAGATAATTCTCGTTTTCTTAAAAAGAGTTATATAGAAAAAACAAATATGTTTTATGAGCGTTATGGCGCTAAAACCATCGTATTATGCCGTTTTGTACCAATAATAAGAACTTTTGCGCCTTTTATTGCGGGCTTGGGGCGCATGAATCTGGCTCAATATATGCTCTTTAATGTGATAGGCGCGCTTTTATGGGTCACAACTTTTTTATGTGCAGGCTATTTATTTGGCGATTTACCCGTTGTTCGTGAAAGTATGACCTTGCTCATATTGGGAGTTATTGGTCTTTCCGTGCTTCCCCTTATATGGACCTTTGTGAAAGAAAGTGGCATTTTTTGTGGCTCATCCAAGAGCTAAAATTCATGAAAGATATGTATAGCCTTCCCCTTTAAAAGAAGGGAGGCTTATCGGGCAAACTGCGCTTGGGTAAAGGTCCTAAATCTTGCTACTGTAGCTAGTTGAGAGCGTGAAAGTGCAAGGTTCGGTCAAAAAATAACTTGTACAATGGAATGCAAATAGAATGCGTATTTAGAAAAATCTAGGCGACGATACGTGGCAGCCATTGACGAGCTAGCGAGGTGTGTACATGGGGATTTTTCGAACGAAATCAATTAACCCGGGCGAGTATGGCACTTTGCGTAAATGCCTCAATGCATTTGATGTTACTTTTATGGGAATTGGCGCTATTATTGGCGCTGGTATCTTTGTTTTGACCGGCGTGGTCTCCGCAACGCATGCAGGGCCCGCAGTATTACTTTCATACGTCGTGTCGGGGCTTGCGTGTATTTTTGTTGCTCTTTCTTATGCTGAACTTGCCGCTTCAATTGGAGGCTGTGGCAGCGCTTACAGCTACGCCTATGCTGGTTTAGGAGAAGTTATTGCTTGGGCCATCGGTTGGGATTTACTGCTCGAATACGGTTTGGGTATTTCTACTGTCGCTATTGGGTGGTCAGGCTATGTGCAAAATGCCTTGACGGCAGTTGGAATTCATCTACCTGCCCTTTTTCTCAAAGGGCCTTTTGAAGGAGGCTTTGTTAATTTGCCGGCCGTTTTGGTTATTGCTCTCATAACTTTTCTATTATGTCTTGGAGTGAGAGAAAGTGCGCGCTTTAATACGGCGATGGTCTTTGTTAAACTTTTAGCGGTGGCTTTGTTTATCGTAGTAGCCTCATTTCATGTCGATACCAAAAATTGGGCGGTGTTTATGCCTTTTGGATGGACAGGAATTATGCATGGTGCCGCATTAGTCTTTTTTGCCTACATTGGATTTGATGCGGTATCGACCGCGGCTGAGGAGACGATTAATCCGCAACGAAATCTTCCAATTGGAATTATCGTTTCTTTGATCGCCTGCACGATTATATATATTGTTGTATCGGCACTTCTTACCCTCGTGGTTCCCTATCAAACGCTCAATGTTGCGTCGCCGGTGGCGAGCGTTCTGCTCCAGCTTCATCATCCGGTGGTTGCGGCGTGTATTTCGGTTGGTGCTATTGCTGGCCTCACGACGGTAATGCTGGTTTTATATTATGGTTTTTCACGTATCTTTTTGGCCATGGCGCGTGATGGCTTATTGCCTCAGTTTTTCGCCAAAGTGCATCCACGTACGCAGACGCCAGTGTCGATCTTATTAGGCAGTGGTTTGGTGTTTGCTTTTATAGCGGGCATGACACCAATTGGTGATTTGGCGGAGCTGGTAAATATTGGCACGCTGGCCGCTTTTAGCGTCGTGTGTGGAGGTGTTTTGGTTTTACGCAGGACTCAGCCAGACCTGCACCGTCCGTTTAAATTACCCTTTGGCTCAGTAATTCCCGTTCTAGGTATCACCTTTTGTGCTTATTTGATGTTTAGCCTTCCGTTAATCACCTGGGTGAGATTTATTATTTGGATGGCCATTGGTCTGTTATTTTATTTTAACTACGGCAAAAAAAGAAGCGTGATTGGTTCTGAGAGCGGCCCTGTGGCTTCTAAGGCTTAACTGCGTTCTCTTTTGCCTAAATTTTTCGGTCATGTGTTTTTTTGTTTATAAATGTGTCGAATAGCACTATATAGGCAAAGAGAGAATTATCTGGCGCCTTGCATTGTTGTAAAGACAGCAGATTTGGCAGTGCCAGATATTTTGAAAGGCGGAACGCTGATGGAAGAATTTTTTCCTATCTATGTTTATTTCGGACTGGTTCTCTTTGTGACCTTTGTTGTGGTTGGAGCATCAGCTCTTTTTCCGTCGAAGAAAAATACTCCTGCTAAGTTTACTGCCTATGAGTCTGGCATTCGTCGAGACCATGAATTGCATCTCATGAATAAGCGATTTCCCTTGCGGCATTATTTGGTTGCCCTACTTTTTTTAGTATTTGATATTGAAGTAATTTTTCTCTATCCTTGGGCGGTTGTAAGTCGAGAAATTGGCATTTTTGCTTTTTATGAGATGTTATTTTTTATGATTTCTTTGCTTTTTGGCTTTGTGTATGTTTGGCGTAAAGGGAGATTAGATTGGGAATAACACCACTTGAGAAGCCTCCATTTTTATTGGGAACTTTAGAGAAATTAATCAATTGGGGACGTCAGAGTTCGCTATGGCCAGCGCAATTTGGCTTGGCTTGCTGTGCAATTGAAATGATGTCCACGGCTGCAAGTCGTTATGATATGGCTCGCTTTGGAGCGGAAGTTTTTCGTGCATCCCCTCGTCAAAGTGATGTTATGATTGTTGCTGGCCGAGTGAGTCAAAAAATGGCGCCTGTGCTGAAGCTGATTTATGAGCAGATGCTTGAGCCGAAATGGGTGATTGCCATGGGAGATTGTGCTTCTTGTGGCGGCATTTATAACAATTATGCCATCATTCAAGGAGTTGACAAGATTGTTCCCGTTGACGTGTATGTTGCCGGTTGTCCTCCTCGTCCAGAAGCGCTTCTTAATGGATTAATAGCCTTACAGAAAAAAATCATGACAGAGCGTCCCTTAACCAGAATGCCATCAACAGCGAATATTTTATGAGTGTGATCAATACAGCCGAAGCGATCTCTTCTTGTCGCATAAAAATGCCGCATGCAATTATTGAGGCGGTGGATTTTTGTGGGCAGAGCACTCTTGAAGTGCAAGTCTCTGCGCTCAAAGCGCTTTTAATTGAGCTAAAAGAGCTAGGCTTTGAAACACTAATAGATTTAAGTGGTGTCGACTACATTGATCCGGAAAAAAAAACGCGAGTATTTTATTGGTTAGCTCATCCCATGAATTTTGAACGTTTGCGAATTGTTGTGTCGGTAGAACGTGATGGGCAGGTGCCATCCATAACGGATTTATGGGAAGGGGCGGCTTGGTATGAACGAGAGCTTTTTGATTTATTTGGCGTTCATTTTTCGGGACATGAACAGCTTAGAAGAATTTTGATGCCTGATGATTGGGAGGGCCATCCTTTACGTCGAGATTATGCATTGACTGAAGAGGCTGTTGAATTTAAGCATGGCGTGAAACCTAAAGTTCCTTCAAAGATTATACCTTATGTCCAGATTAGTAAGAGATCTTAGCAGCTTAGAACAAAGTGGCGAGGTAATGGAGCTCAACTTAGGGCCTCAGCATCCTTCTACGCATGGCGTTCTTCGTCTGAAAATGCGCCTTAACGGTGAAGTAGTGCTCAGTGCCGAGCCCGTGATTGGCTATTTGCATACAGGTATTGAGAAAGAATGCGAGACGCGTACTTATCATCAAGTTTTTACTTTGGTGGATCGTCTCGACTATTTATCTGGGCCAGCTGAAGAGCAAGCCTATGCCATGACCGTCGAAAAACTAATGAATGTGGAAGTGCCTGAGAGAGCACAGGTTTTGCGCGTTATTCTTTTGGAGCTTTCACGTATTGGTAGTCATTTATTATGGGCTGGTACAAGTGCTCTTGAGTTGAACATGTCGTCGGTATTCATGTATAGCATGATTGAGCGAGAGAAGATTTTAGACCTTCTCGAGGCGCTTTCTGGTGCGCGCATGTTTCCGTCGATTTGGCGCATCGGTGGGCTGTCTCGTGACATTGACGATGAATTTGAGAATGGTATTAGAGAATTCTTAAAAAATTTCCCTAAAACATGGAAGGAATTAGATGATCTGCTCACCAATAATTATGTATGGTGCTCGCGTTTGAAAGATGTCGCGATTATTGATAAAAATCTATGTCGCGAATATCTTTGCACCGGCCCCATTCTTCGAGCAGCCGGAGTAGCTTATGACGTGCGTAAGGCTTATCCTTATTTAAACTATGAGAATTATCAATTCGACGTGCCGGTTTCTTCAGATGGCGACTGCTATGCCCGCTATTTGGTGAGAATGGCGGAAATGAAAGAAAGTGCTTCGTTGATTGAGCAAGCATTAAAAAAATTACAGCCAGGACCGATTTTAACTTCTGATCGAAAAGTTGCTTTACCCCCTCGTCATGAACTTGCACGGAGCATGGAAGCGGTTATCCACCAATTTAAACTTATAAGTGAAGGACTACACCCCCCAGTGGGTGAATTGTATCAGTGTGTAGAGTCAGCGCGCGGAGAGTTAGGATATTTCTTGGTAAGTGATGGAAGCAATAAGCCCTATCGCTTACGGGTGAGGTCCCCTTCATTTGCGCATGTACAAGTTCTACAGAAAGTATTACCTGGGCATGTGCTATCGGATGTTGTGGTCGCAATAGCGAGTGTTGATCCAATTTTAGGAGATGTGGACCGTTGATGTTAAGCCAAAAAACACAACAACGAATTTTGCAATTGCAAAAACAGTACCCGGCGAGGCGTTCGGCTTTAATACCTGCTTTGCATCTTGCGCAGGCTGAACAAGGTTATCTGCCGCATGCAGTGCAAGCTGAAGTCGCGCAATTATTTGAAATCAGCGTCAACGAAGTGCAATCCTTAGTTAGTTTTTATGACATGTTTTACGATAAACCAGTCGGCAAACACATTGTTCATGTGTGTAAAAATATTTCTTGTATGTTGCGCGGAAGCGATGCTTTATTGCAAAATATGTCGGACAAGTTGGCGATACAGCCTGGGCAAACAACAGCTGATGGTCAGTTTACCTTAATTGCCTCAGAATGTTTGGCTGCGTGTGACCGCGCTCCGATGATGTTGATCGACGATAAAATTTTTGGACCGGTGAATGAAAGTTCTCTTGATACTATTCTAGAAGAAGCAAAAAAAAGTAAAGGGCATCCTTGTCCAGTTGAACAAACGGAGCTTTTCGATGCCTGAAAATCTCAATATAGTTGGTGGAGATAATAAGGATAAAGCACCCGTTGCGGAAATGCGTGTGTTGACCGCCCATATTAATGATCCTGGCCAGTGTACCATCGAGGTATATAAGAAAAACGGTGGCTATCAAGCAATGCGTAAGGCATTGCAGATGAAGCCTGAAGAAATAATCGATTTAGTTCGTGCTGCTGGATTACGCGGACGCGGTGGGGCAGGCTTTCCTACTGGTATGAAATGGAGCTTTTTAGCCAAAAATACTTCGGCAAGATATTTGGTTTGCAATAGTGATGAAAGTGAGCCTGGCACCTTTAAAGACAGGTTAATTATTGAAAAGGACCCTCATCAGCTCATTGAGGGCATGATAATTGCCAGCTATGCTTTGAGGGCGAATAAAGTATTTATTTACTGTCGAGGAGAGTTTTACGAAGGTATTGCAAAGCTTCGAAAAGCTATAGCCGATGCTACTCAGCAAAAACTTTTGGGTTCTTCGATTCTAGGTAGTGATTTCAGTTTGGAAATTATTGTGCAGCCGGGAGCAGGAGCTTATATCGCCGGTGAAGAAACTGCACAGCTCAATTCATTGGAAGGGTATAGAGCAACGCCTCGTCTCAAGCCGCCTTTTCCAGCAGTGGCGGGATTGTACGGGCAGCCGACTATTGTCAACAATGTTGAGACTATCTGTAACGTTGTGCACATTGTTCAGCGAGGACCTGAATGGTTTGCTGGTATTGGTGTGCCAAAAAATCAAGGGACTAAAATTTTCCAAGTCAGCGGTCAGGTAAGAAACCCTGGATGTTTTGAATTTCCTTTAGGAATTAGTTTGGCTAACCTTTTGCACGCTGCTGGTGGCATGCTTCCAGGAAGAAGCTTTAAGGCTTGCTATCCGGGAGGATCATCGTGTGCATTATTGACTGCAAAAGATCTCGATATTGCTTTAGATTTTGAAAGCTTGGCCGCACGTAAAACGATGTTGGGAACGGGTTCTGTGATTGTTATGGATGATTCTGCGGATATGGTTAAGGTTGCCTTGCGTTTGATGCAGTTTTACCAGAATGAGTCTTGCGGCAAATGTACGCCGTGTAGAGAGGGAACGAGATGGATGGTTCAGGTCCTCTCGCGCATTGAAGCGGGTAAGGGAACTTATAACGATCTTAAGGTCATCAACGATGTTTGTACTAAAATGGCCGCCAACTCTTTTTGTCCTTTAGCCGCTGGTGCGGCGCCTCCGGTGGTAAGTGCAATTGTTGAATTTAGAGAGGAGTTTGAGGCCTATATTAATAGAAATCCTCAAGCGAATCGGCCCCAGCATATGCGGGTAGCCTATCCTTATTTGTAGACGGCTTAGCGAGAATAGATTTATGACTATACAAATAACCGCATCTACACCCATGGTTAATCTGACCATTGATGGCCGGCCAATTTCGGTGCCAAAAGGAACAGCGGTTTATGCTGCTACAAAACAACTTGGTATTGAAGTTCCCGTGTTTTGTTTTCATGATCGCATGCCAGCTTTTGGAGCTTGTCGTGTCTGCCTGGTAGAAGTTGAAAAGATGCCTAAGCTGCAAACTTCTTGCACCTTAGAGGCAACTGAAGGAATGGTAGTGCGTACTCAAAGTGCTCAAGCTGTCGAGGGACGAAAGAGCATTTTAGAGTTTCTCCTCATCAATCATCCTTTGGATTGCCCAATTTGTGACCGGGCAGGTGAATGTCCTTTACAGAATCAGACCTTAAATCACGGGCCGGGCGAAAGCCGTTTCTTTGAGGCAAAGAGACGTTTTAAAAAAGCGGTTCCCCTAGGCCCAGTACTTATGCTTGATCGTGAGCGCTGTATTTCTTGTGCGCGATGTACACGTTTTGGCGAAATTGTTGCGGGCGATCATGGCTTGGAATTCATAGACCGTGGTCACAAAACCGAAGTGGGCACTGCCAATGGTGGGCCGCCTCAGTCTAAATTCATCGGCAATACTATTATGATATGCCCAGTTGGGGCTTTGACGAGCCAGGTTTATCGCTTTCGTTCACGTCCTTGGGATAATCAGGAGACACAGAGCACCTGTACTTTATGTCCCGTCGGATGTTCTTTGAATTTTGACGCCCGAGATGGGCAAATTACTCGCACGCGTTCCCGCGAAAATCCGGCTGTAAATGATGTATGGCTTTGCGACAAAGGGTGGTTTGGTTATGAATTCGCTTCGCATACCGACCGCTTGAAACACCCACTAATTCGTCGAAATGGGAAGCTTGAGCCCGCAACTTGGAATGAAGCATTTGATCTTATTGCAGAGAAAATCAACGAGTATAAAGCAGGTGGGCTTATTGCTGGTTTTGGTGGATCAACTTTGACTTTTGAAGAGAACTATCTTTTTCAGCATCTTATGAGAAAAGGTGCCGGAGTAAATCACGTCGATTACCGTGTCGGTAAATCAGTTGTTGCCCTTGAAAACGAGGGTCTTGCTCCAGGTATGCAGACTTCTATTGGAGAATGTGAAGAGCTTTCTCATGCCTTACTTTTAGGGGTTGATTTAACCGAAGAATTTCCTCTTATTTGGTTACGGCTCAAGCATGCAATACATTACGGAGCACAGCTAAGTTTTGCGGGTCATTATGCTCCCGAAGGTGCTCGATATTTTACTCAAACCCATTTGCATGCTCCGCTGCAAGAACTGCAGACCTTGAAGAGTATTTTACCGTCGTGGCTAGCGCAGGTGCAAGGGGCGAAAAAAGCGGCAGTTTTTATCGGCCGTCAATATTTAGATTCTCCGTATCGTCAGGCTCTAGGTTTTGAACTTGAGAAACTACGAAAGCAGGGAATCGCGATTAATGTTATGGAAGGCAGTGGCAACAGTTTTGGTGCTCGCTACGCCGGCATGCATCCCCAGTTAGCGCCTTTTGGTGAAAGGATCCTCAATGCAGGTTTAGATGTCCAGAAGGTTATTGAGAAAGCTTGCGATAGTGGATGGAATTTCCTTTATGTAGCTGGCGCTCATCTTGCGGGTCAACTTTCGCGGGATCAATGGAAAACGCTTCGTTCTCGACTTGATTTCTTAGTTGTTCAAGATCTTTTTTTAAACGAAACAGCGCAAGAAGCAGATGTGGTATTGCCGACGCTTTGTCACATAGAAAAAGAAGGAAGTTTTGTAAATATTGAAGGTCGCCTGCAAGCATTGCGGCCGGGTAAAGAAATACCTGCAGACCTTTTGAGTGATGGAGAAATTTTTTCCGAACTATGCCGTCGATTTGACATTGAAATTCCTTCCTTTGCTTTCATTGAAAAATTGCGAGTTCAACGAATTTCTTTTACTCTCAGTGAACAAAAAAGCTCTTCGACACCGGTATCAGGCACGAATAGTCCAGATGTATTGCGTGCCACTTTTGCGCCAACTCTTTTTGATCAAGGCGAACGCATGAAGCGTAATACCCATGCTGCACAACTTGCAACGTCGCCGCACGTGCGTGTTCACCCGACGGTGGGCCTCGCGCACAAATTTGACGATGGAGCAAAAGCGCAATTGATTGTGAATAGCAAGTCCATTCTCATTAATATTAAATTAGACCCGAATGTTGCGCAGGGCAGCGTTGTTTTACCTCTGGGATTCGAGGAATTAGCTCTTGGTGAAATCAATACGTCATGGATCAATGGTTTTGAAGTGGAGATTCAACCTCTTTTGTGAAGGCTGAAAAATGCTAGTCGAAATGACAGAAATTCTAATAAAAGGGTTGGTGCTCATTCTTCTACTGATGGGTGCAGCAGCCTATATGACTTTGCTCGAGCGAGTTCTAATGGCACGCATGCAGCGTCGTTTAGGTCCGAATCGAGTAGGCCCTTTTGGTCTTTTGCAGCCTATTGCAGATGGTATTAAGTTACTATGCAAGGAACGTTTTCAGCCTCATGGCGTAGAGACTTTTGTTTATTGGTTTGCTCCGGGCTTATCAATTTTTCTTGCGTTGTCGATGTTTGTGCTGATTCCTTTTGGTGGCCAGATAGAAGTGTGGGGACATGCCGTAAAACTGCAAATAGGTGATATCAATGCTGGTGTATTGCTATTGTTAACCATTGCTTCTCTCGACGTGTATGCAGTGGTTTTAGCTGGATGGGCTTCCAATAACCGTTATTCCTTACTTGGAGGCTTACGCGGCACAGCTCAAATGATTAGCTACGAAATACCCATGAGTTTGTCATTGCTTACTGTTGTGTTATCTGCGGGCACCTTGAGTATTTCAGGAATTGTTGAATATCAGCAGCAACATCATTGGTTGGTCTGGACTCATCCCATTGCTTTTGTGGTTTATGTGATTACTGCTTTTGCTGAGACTAATCGTGCTCCTTTCGATTTAACTGAAGCTGAACAAGAGTTGACAGCTGGCTATCATACTGAATACGGAGGTATGAAATTTGCCATGTTTTTTCTCGCCGAATACGTCAATATTTTGGCAGTTTCATCCATAGCGGTAACCTTATTTTTGGGCGGCTGGCGTGGACCTGGAAATGTTCCGGTTCTATGGTTTGCCTTGAAAGTAGCAGCCTTTGTATTCTTTTTTATGTGGGTTCGCGCAACCATGCCGCGTTTTCGCTATGACCAGCTGATGAGTTTTGGCTGGAAGATATTGATTCCAATTTCTACCATTAACCTTATTGTCACCGCATATTTTGTGCTTTCTTAAAAAACTTATTAAGGCGGAATTGTGAGAAGCAAATTCTACCAAGTAACATCGATGATTAGTGGGTTGCTCATCGTCCTAAAGCATATGTTTATGCGGACGGTGACGCTGCGCTATCCTGAAGAAAAAAAGAAACTTCCTGTTCGCGCACGGGGACGTCATTATCTTACCAAATGGGCGGATGGAAAAGAGCGTTGTGTTGGATGTGAGATGTGCGCCATTGTATGTCCTTCTCAAGCAATTTATGTAAAGCCGGCCCAGAATGATACAGATAATCCAAATTCTCACGGAGAGCGTTATGCCTCTGATTTTCAAATCAATATGATGCGTTGTATTTTCTGTGGTTATTGTGAAGAAGCTTGTCCAACGGGCGCAATTGTGTTGGGGAATGACTTTGAGCTGGCTGGTTATACCCGCGAGTCGCTGATTTATACCAAAGATATGCTTACCGAAACAAATCCTGGTGATTCGGGGCGCGATCCTTGTCGGGAGATTTAGTATGTTTGCTGGCTTAGAATTAGCTGAGTGTATTCTTGGCGCTATGCTCTTGGCTTCCTCTTTGGGTGTGATAGCTGCGCAAAAGCCGGTGCATTCGAGTCTTTTTTTCATGGCAACACTCATTATTTTGGCTTTTCTATATTTGCATCTTTCGGCTGATTTCATAGCGGTAATGCAAGTACTCGTTTATGCCGGAGCGATATTAGTTCTCTTCGTATTTGTTATTGTGCTTTTTCAAGACGCACACCAGCACATTGCTTTATATGAGGCAAAAACCGCGCGTTGGCTTGTGATTACCGCAGCCATAGTGACCGGATCAGTATTGCTTTTTTTAAGCATTCAGCTGGAAAAGATTAGTATTCCAAAAAATGTGAGAGCTGAGGATTTTGGTCAGGTGGAATCTTTGGGACGCACCTTATATCTTGATTTCTTTTTCCCCTTCGAAGCAGTGGTTGCGATTTTTCTAATTGCGATTGTCGGGGCTCTCTATGTCGGAAAAAAGGTAAAATAGATGGAACTTCCTCTTATTATTTTTTTGAGCCTGGCTATGTTTTTTATTGGCCTTTTAGGCATATTATTGAGACGTAACGCTCTAATTCTTTTTATGTCCATCGAACTCATGCTTAATGCTGCCAATTTACTTTTTGTCGCTTTTGCCAATCACTGGGGAAATGAAATTGGCTTGGTCTGGGTGTTTTTTGTACTCGTTGTAGCCGCTGCAGAAGCTGCTGTAGGACTTGCGATAATCATTACTCTATTTCGATCGAAACAACGCGTTGATGTTGACCAATTTAATGAGCTGAGGGGCTAGTATGTTGGAGCTATCGATTTTAGGGTTATTTTTGCCGCTCGTCAGTGCACTTGTTCTAGTAACTTTTTCCTTTTCCCTTGGTCGTCGCGTTGCGGGTCTTATAGCGTCTTCCTCCCTGCTTTTGTCCTTCTCGTGTTTTGTTTATATTTTTTATGGCTATGCCATGGACTCCTTGGAGCTAGGCAGTCTTTTTCTCTTTCATTGGATACCTGTAGCGGGAATTAATGCTAATTTTACGCTCTATATAGATTCGTTGTCGCTATTGATGACCTTGATCGTTACTGGCATTGCTTTTCTGATACACGTCTATGCGAACGGCTATATGGATCATGAACGCGATTATGCGCGTTTTTTTGCGGCTTTAAATTTCTTTGTTTTTGCCATGCTTTTATTAGTTCTTGCTCAAAATTTGTTGTTGCTTTTTGTGGGCTGGGAAGCGGTAGGTCTTGCCTCTTATTTATTGATCGGTTTTTGGTATGAAAAGCCCGCTGCGGCGAATGCAGCTATGAAAGCCTTTGTCGTCAATCGCATTGGTGATGTCGGCCTGTTGCTAGGACTTTTGCTGACCATTTATACTTTTGGAACATCAGATATTCCTGAAGTACTCAGGCAAGCTGGTACTAATTTTGACCTTGGCGCACCTGTCCTCGTGGTACTAGCAATTCTGTACTTTATCGGTGCGACAGGTAAATCAGCCCAGCTGCCTTTGCATGTTTGGCTTGCTGATGCGATGGAAGGTCCGACGCCAGTGTCGGCCCTGATACATGCAGCGACAATGGTGACTGCTGGCGTTTATTTGGTGGTCCGCTTGCATCCTCTCTATTTAATGGCTCCCGACGTGCTCTATGCCATTGGAACTATAGGTGGAATTACGGCTCTTTTTGCCGCTTTTTGCGCCATTGGTCAAACAGAGCTCAAACGGGTTCTTGCCTATTCAACGGTAAGTCAATTAGGCCTCATGTTTGTCGCCTGTAGCGTTGGCTCTTTTTACGCTGCGATGTTTCATTTAACCACCCATGCCTTCGTAAAGGCTTTGCTTTTCTTGTCGGCTGGCAATGTAGTCCACATGCTTCATGGCACTACCGATATGGCAAAAATGGGCGCATTAGCGAAAAAAATGCCCTTTACTCATATGCTCTTTCTTATTGGAGTGCTCGCGTTGTCGGGTATTCCGCCGTTGGCCCTCTTTTTTAGCAAAGATTTAATTATTGAAGAGGCGTATCACGCAGGTTTTTATGCTTTTTCATGTATCACCTTAATAAGCTCGGCGCTGACCGCTTTTTATCTGGGGCGTGCTTACTTTTTGACTTTTAGAGGAATCGCGAATCCCAAACATCTGCATAAAGATGTGGTCGAAGCTCCCAATATTATGCTCATTCCTGTGGCAATCTTGGGCGTGTTATCGGTGATTGGTGGATTTCTCGGCTTTAGTTCCAAAAATATGCGCATGCCTTTGTTAGAGAGTTTTCTGGAAAGTTCGCAAGTGCATTTAGCAAATGATGCTCATAGCGGACCTTTTCACTTAAGTATGCATATGTGGCTGTCGATTATTGCTGCGCTGGGCGGTCTTGGGCTAGCAACTCTTTGGTATCGAAAAATTTCACGGCAGCGCAAGTTGAAGCCACCAGCTTTATTTAATAAAGCATTTTATTTTAATGAAATATATGCGTCCTTAATAGTTGCTCCTCTTAAGAATTTGAGCGGCTTTATTCGTCGAGTGACAGAGCCATATATTTTCGAGGCTGCTCTCATCTTTTCTGGTCGTTCTGTTTTGAGTCTGGCAGCTTTTTTACAGCAACTGCAAAATGGTCAAATTCGTTCTTACCTTGCTGGCTTTGCTCTTGGAGCAGCAGCATTACTCGTCTATTTTATTGGTTGAGTGTTTATGCAAAATGTGCTTCTTTGGCTCTTTTTTACGCCACTTCTGATGTCGATGCTTATCTTAGTCGTGCCGGCTTGTTCAAATTTTTTAAAAGCCGTGGCGTTTTTCTTGAGCTTGACACCTTTGTTCTTGTTGTTAACTCATCACGTTACCTTGCTTGGTTCTGAGTTTAACCACTCGTGGTTGCCGGCACTCTCAATCAATTTTCATCTGCAAATAGATGAACTTTCTTTGGTATTTTTATATTTAAGCGCCGTTATTGTTCCCTTAAGCATTGTCGCCATCAACACCGCAGTTATTACCCGTCCCAAAGTTTTTTACTTTTTGGTGTTTATACTCCAGGCTTTGCTGGTCGCTTTTTTTACCACTAAAGATCTGGCTTTTTTTACCATATGCTGGGAAGCCATGCTGCTGCCTCTGTATTTTATTATTTTGCTCTGGGGAAGCGATGGCCGGCAAGCGGCTGCTCTCAAGTTTCTAGTCTACATGATTGCTGGTTCTGCGCTTATGGTTGTCGCGGTACTCGCTCTTTATTTTGGCTTGATGTCGACTTCAGGTAGCAGTAGTTTTAATCTTGATGACTTACAGAAGGTCGCGCTTTCTGCGCCTTATGCTCCCTGGATTTTGGCTATCTTTCTCTTAGCTTTTGCAGTGAAGACCCCGCTTTTCCCCTTTCATGCGTGGCTGCCCGACACCTATTTTCAAGCGTCAACCAGTGGAACTATTTTACTTTCAGGGATTCTTTCGAAAGCAGGAATATATGGCATCATTCGCATTTGTTTTGCGCTTTTCCCCTTGCTTATGCAGCAGTGGAGCCCATATTTGCTCGCCTTGGCGATTGCTGGAGTATTTTATGGGGCTTTTGCCGCCTGGCAGGAAAATAATTTTAAGCGTTTGTTAAGTTATTCAAGTTTTTCTCACGTCAACTTTATTTTAGTCGGCCTTTTTGTTTGGCAGCAAAACGCGCACAGTGGTGCAATATTACAAGCGCTAAACCATGGCGTGACTATTGCGGCGCTTTTTTTAGTAGCCGGTTGGCTGCAAGAGCGTCTGGGCTCAACCTTAATGAGTAGTGCTGGAGGATTGGCCGCAACTTTTCCCAAGTTATGTTGGTTGACTCTCTTTTTTGTTTGCTCGTCGGTAGCACTGCCTGGCACTAATAATTTTATTGGTGAATTTCTGATTTTTAATGGGCTTTTTGCTCAATATCCATTTATCGCTGCAATTCTTGCGCTCTCTGTAGTATTTTCCGCGGTATATATGTTGCGTTTGATGAAAAAAGCTTATTTTGGTCCCTTAAATCCTGGCATCAAATTTCAAAAGGATCTGAGTTCAGGAGACCTCATTATTGGCTTTACACTGGCAGCGATCATCTCATGGGTAGGCATTTATCCAGCAGTGGTGCTTTCCTATGTTCAGCCTGCCGCTCAAAAAACTGCTGTTGCTGCTCATGCTACTATACAGGATAGACCCCTATGATTTTAACCTTAACGGCGACTGATTTTGGCGCCATTTCTCCACTGCTCATACTTTTAGGCGGCGCATTAGTTATCTTGGCCTTAGAAAGTTTCGTAAAAGAGGCCGCCGCTGCTTTGCTCGCATTGATGGCTTTTCTGACTATTTCTGCCGCAACTGCTGCCAGTTTTTTTTGCCTCAGCAGCGACAACACTCTGCTGAGCAATTGGTTAAGATTTGATTCCATGACCCATTGGTTGACGCTGTTCTTTTTGGCCATTGGCCTAGCAGTGACTTTATTGTCAGCTACCTTTTTTGAAAGATTTGTAGCCTCTCGTGGTGAGTATTTTTTTCTCTTACTCTGCTCGCTAATAGGCTTAATACTCATGGCTCAAGCGGCGGACTTTTTAATACTCTTCTTGGGCATAGAAACGTTGTCGATATCCCTATACATTTTATGCGGTTACATGAAGAACTGGAACAAGTCTCATGAAGCGGCGTTCAAATATTTTTTGATGGGTTCTGTTGCCTCAGCTTTTTTGCTCTACGGAATTGCCTTGGTGTATGGCGCTTTGGGTACGACCCGTCTTGATGCTCTTCTTTCTGGCTACCAGAACCTTAATACCAGTGCAGATCAGACTTTGTTTCTCAGCGGCATTGCGCTTATTACCCTTAGTTTAGCTTTTAAAGCCACAATAGTCCCTTTTCATATTTGGGCCCCAGATGTCTATTCCGGCGCTCCCACACCGATTACTGCGTTTATGGCCGTCGGTACTAAGGTTGGTGTATTTGCAGTTTTTATGCGCATTTTTCTTCAAGCTCTGCCGAATTTTACTTACCTGTGGAGCTATGCAATTGCGGCACTGGCAATTTTGACCCTGCTTTATGCCAATATCGTTGCGTTGCGCCAGTTTCAGTTACGCCGTTTTTTTGCCTATTCTGGTATGTCTCACGCCGGTTTTTTGCTATTGCCTTTGGCTGCTGGAATGCCAGAAGCACAATCTTCCATGATTTTCTATCTCATGATTTATGGGCTCGCAACTTTTGGCTGTTTTGCAATTTTGGCTATTGTAGATAGCGGAGAAGAAGAAACCGTAATTACCGATTTAAGAGGCCTTTTTCATCGCGATCCGCTATCGGGGCTTGCTTTTACTGTCTGTCTCTTAAATCTCGCGGGCATTCCGCCTATGGCAGGTTTTTTAGCAAAATTTTATCTTTTTAAAGTTACTTTTGAGGCCGGTTATCAAGTGCTCGTAATTATTGCTTTACTCAGCACCATACTTTCGGCCGCTTACTATTTACGTATAATAAGCACGATCTTTTTGCCCGCTTTCGGCGACCATAAGCTTGTGCGGTCAAGACCTGCAACAGTGCTCGCTTGCACCGCCGTATTTTGTCTTGTCCTCATATCCTTCTATCCTGTGCGTGTGCCTTTTGTGGCTATCGGTGCTCCAACAATTGCTCATGTTGAAGCGCCGTTGACGAAAGAAGTTGCGGTTGAATCGGAAGGTTAGAGAGCTTCAGCGTCTTGTTTACATTGTTGCACTGCTGCCCACACCTCTTGGGTGGCGCCCTGTCGTTGCGCTTCGTTTTTATTTTCACTGATGCAGCTCAACCAAGAACCAGTTTTAACGACAAAGCCTGAATTTGGAGCTCCAGCATAAGGACGAGTAGGGCATCTTGCTTGATAGTCTGGAACAAAAAAAGGTGTACAGCGGTCACATTCTTTGCTTTGTGCAAAAAGAGCACTGGAACTTAAAAAGAGCATCAGAGCGACAGGGAATATTTTTGTCATAGTGTTCTCACGAGTGATTAGCTAAGGGATCACAAGCTTATTGTCTTTTGATCTTCGAATTGGCTTTTTTTATTTTGGTCTTTGCTGTGACCGCTTTTAATCCGACTAAAGATTAGTTAATCTGAACTTGTTCCATATACAAGCACAGAAAAGCTGTCGCTGTTTGCTTTTAAGAATGCTTGTTCTTGGCTAAAATCCATGGTCAGAAAATTCTGCACGGTTAGATAAAATTTTCGTGAGTCTGCTGAGCAGCTTTAGAATCGCCCTTTAAATAAGCGAAATTGTGATGCAACTGTTGGAAATTGAGCATATTTTTATTAGGTGGGGTGAAATATATGAAAGTTCTTCCATTGTCTTTATCCGTATCAGCCGAAGCTGTTTCCCTCATAGCCTTTCATGGTTTTACTGGTGGTGGTTTAGATTTTGAGCCTCTGGCTCAAGGGTCTGATCGACTCAGGTGGTATGCGCCTGAATGGTCCTGTTTAGAAAATGTAGCGAAAATTATTTGTTCTATCGATGAATTTTTAGTCCAACAAAATATTAAGAAAGCGATATTTATGGGCTACTCCATGGGTGGGCGCATTGCTTTACACTATGCCTTGGCTCGTCCACAACACGTTCATAAACTTATTCTCATTGGAGCAACTCCTGGTATTGAATGCGCAGAAGAAAGACTTGCGCGATGTCAGGCCGACAATGAACTGGCTGATATAGCTTTGAGTGATGGCGCATCTTATTTTATTGATCGTTGGCAGCAGCATCCACTGATTAAAACTCAAAAGCTAAGGATCAATAAAAATATTTATGAAGCGATGTTGCAGCGTCGTTATGCTTTGTCGCCCGAAACTCTGGCGCATGAGCTGCGAGTATTTGGAACTGGTGTAATGCAAAACTACTGGCCGTATTTGGGCGACGTATCATGCCCAACCATGCTTATTACCGGCGAAGAAGATAATAAATTTAGAGATATTGCGCTGAGAATGTGCACTCTCATAAAAAATGCGCAACATTTCGAGATTTCATTCTCGGGGCATGCTGCGCATTTGGAAAACCTTGATTTTAGTCGAAGTCTTATCGAACAATGGTCCTTAGTTTAAACTATACCACGTGCTTTGTCTTCACGAGTAGCTGCTCGAGCTAATGAGCTTGGGCTCTTTTTATTGAAGCGTTTTTTCATGAACAGATATACCGCTGGCGAAGTAAAGGTAGAGGAGATTGCACCGAGTGTGATGCCGACGGTGAGCACGAGTGCAAAGCTGCGGATAACGCCACCGGCAAAAAGCCAGAGCGAAACACTGGCAAATAAGGTGGTTAACGTAGTGTTAATGGTGCGGCTCAAGGTGTCGTTAACTGATTTGTTGACTTTTGCGCAAATCAATGAAAAATCCGCGGGCTTTTTGCCTCCTTGAGGTACCGTTTCTCGAATACGGTCATAAACAACGATGGTATTATTAATAGAATAGCCGACGATGGTTAAGAGCGCAGCGATCGAAGGCAAGTCAAATTCGAGTCGACCAAAGGTAAACACAAGAATGGCCCCCATGGTGTCTTGTAAAAGCGCTACAATCGCACCCGGGGCAAACAGTAAATCAAATCGAATTGCAATGTAGATCAAAATAGCAATCAGCGCATATAAGACAGCCAAAGCACCGTCGGTACGTAGCTGTTTCGATACTTGACTATCAACAAATTCCACGCGGCGGACATCAGCTGAGCCAAATTTATGCACCAATTCTTGTCCAATTTTATCAGTGATGGCCATAAGCTGTACGGTATAATTTATTTTTCCGCCTGAGGGCTCTCCTCGTAAAATAGCTTCATGAGTATTTAACTCGTCGTTATCGGCCTTGCTGGTTTGACGAAGCTTTTGCCCGCTTTTTGTATCAATCAGCGTGGCTAAAGATGCCTGCTGTTTGTTTAGTGCGGTGTTCAAATCGACGCCTTCAACGTTTGTTGGTGTCTTGAGTCGCACAACAACCCGGTCACCAATGTTATCGTTGAATGAAACTTCCGATTCTGGTCCAAAAGAAGTTTTGACCAACGTGGTGAGGCTGTTTAAATCATCAGGTCCAAGAGTAGCCACTCTCTCGACGCGGATGAGCATTTCATGATTCTGTTCTTCGCCGTAGCTTTGCACTTGGTTTTTATCAAAACCGAGGCCAGCTAAGACGGTTCGGATTTCTTGGGGAGTAACCTGCTTGTCAAATTTGACCTGCATTTCACTACCGCCACTGAAGTCGATGCCCCAGTTAAATCCCAATAATATCATACTGGCGATGCTTATGACTGGCACGGCCAGCATGGCTATTTTAACTGCATTGAACTTCCCAACGAAGTCAATTTCTTTATATGGGTCAAAGAAGTGAGTAAATTTCATTCAGCGCCTCAAAATTCGTGAATCAAATGGACAAAGTACTTGGATTATTGCTGGTCGCCATATCAAAAAATATGCGCGTAATAAGAACTGCGGTTACTACTGAAGTGATGGTTCCGATAAGTAACATAGTGGCAAAATTTTGAACGGGTCCGGTGCCATACTGCCAGAGTACTAAACCTGCGATAAAGGTCGTAATGTTTGCATCCATAACGGCGCTTAAGGCAGCATCATAGCCAGCTCGAATTGCCGAACGAGGCATTTTACCTGCTCGTAATTCTTCGCGTATTCTTTCGTTAATAATTACGTTGGCATCGACAGCCATACCGATCGTTAAAGCAAGACCTGCTATTCCAGGCAAAGTAATGGTTGCGCCCAGCCATGAGAGTACGGCTAGAACAAAGGTCATGTTAAAGACAAGACCAATAACCGAAACCAACCCCGCAAATCGGTAATATATAATCATAAAGAGACCAACGAGAAGCCCGCTGACCATGAACGCAAATTTTCCTGCTTTTACGGAGTCCGCACCAAGAGAAGGACCAACACTGCGCTCTTCCCTGAAGGTTACTGCGGCCGGTAAAGCACCCGCCTTAAGAACTAAGGCTAAATCATTAGCGTCGGTGAGCATCTCTTGTTTGGTGCGCGCGCCACCCATGGTAATGTTAGCATTTCCTCCCGAAATCCTAGTTTGGATAACAGGTGCGCTATCTACTTTATCTTCAAGAACGATAGCCAGTCTTTTCCCAATGGAACGTGCAGAAAGCTCGTCGAATAGCATAGCGCCAGTTGGGCTCATGGTAAGTCCAACTGATGGACGAGGATCTGTTTCAGAGCCCATACTCACGCGAGCATCAACAAGATCATCGCCAGTAAGCTCAACTTTTTCAAAGAGTGTATAGGTTCTTAGCATTTTTCCATCAGCAGATGGCTGGCCAAAAGCAATGGTGTTACCTGCGGGTACTTTTCCAGTAAGATACGTTTTTATGGCTTCTAATTTTTCAGTTGGAAAACTTAAGAAAATATCTTTTCCGGAGCTATTGTTTGGTTTGCCATAAGCACTTGCGACAACTTTCGCATATTCAGGAATGTCTTTGAGCTCTTGTAGAAAGGTGGTGTCGTCATTAGCTAACTGAAATTGCAACTGCGCAGTACGACCAAGGATGAGGCGCGCTCTTTTAGGGTCGCTCAATCCTGGAAGCTGAATTTGTACTTGGTCATCACCACGACGAGCAATTGAAGGCTCGGTCACGCCAAGCTTGTCAATTCGATTGCGTAAGGTGTTCATGGTTTGACCAACTGTGTCTTGGTGAACACTTGCGATGAAGCGATGATCAAGAGCAAGACTCATGCTGTTATCTGTTTCGTGCGCAATGACGAGCTCAGAAAATTTATCAAGTATTTTAGACTTGAAAGCTGTCAACGAAGCGCTATCTGCAAATTGTAGTTCTAGATGGTCAGCATCACCGGCACCTTTGGTTGTAGAAAAAGAAGTGACAGCTATTTTTTCTTCTTCAGCTAATTTCTTAACTCTACTACCAATGCGGCCTAACTTGTCTGAAATGGCTTTGTCGAGGTCAACGCCGAGAACAATATGGATACCGCCTTGTAAATCAAGACCAGGTACTATGTGATTAGTTGGCGCCCAGCTCGGAACATAACGAGAAAAAGCATCACGGTCGCGCCTCACTTCACTTAACTCCGTGGGAGATAATGAAAAGTAAACTGCGGAGGGAATCAATAGATAGGCTGCTAAGCTTAATGATAGAATCGCGAAAACGAACCGTATTTTCCAGGAATTTTGCATGCTCCCTCCGAATATGTTTTAGTGGCGCTCTTGAATTACTTATTTTCTTCCGTGATAATCGTCTGTGTTGTCGAACCGCCTAGAGCTTGCACCGCTTGTTTAAGAACTTTAAAACGGACCTTATCGGCTATTTCTAATGTGATAAACCGATCTTCGACGGAATAAATACGGCCAAGAATTCCGCTTGAGAGCACAACCTCGTCACCTTTTTTAAGCGAAGAGAGCAAATCTTGATGTTTTTTTGCTTGTTTTT
>Ga0206960_1039_pt1 | contig 35023 bp, 27 predicted proteins | sample Alteio_BWOrgHeat_29_FD_153255 | JGI IMG/M metagenome (GOLD analysis project Ga0206960, IMG submission 153255) | Enriched cells from forest soil in Barre Woods Harvard Forest LTER site, Petersham, Massachusetts, United States -... | ecosystem: Environmental > Terrestrial > Soil > Temperate forest >... | reverse complement strand
TGCGGGCGTGACGCGCGATCAATTGTTGTTGCGGATGACGGATGACGACTGGGACACGGTGCTCAACACCAACCTGAAGGGCGCATTCAATTTTACGAAGTCGATCAGCCGGGGGATGCTCAAGCAGCGGAGCGGACGGATCATCAATATCACGTCAATTATAGGGTTGACAGGTAATGCGGGCCAATCTAACTATGCCGCGTCGAAAGCGGGCCTCATCGGATTCACGAAATCGGTGGCCCGCGAGCTGGCATCGCGCGGCATCACCGCGAATGCCGTGGCGCCGGGGTTCATCGTGACCGAGATGACGAGCGCGCTGGGGGAACCGGCGCGGGAGATGTTGAAGACACGGATCGCGCTGGGGCGTTTGGGCACGGCCGAGGACGTGGCCAATGTGGTCCTGTTTTTGGCAAGCGACCTGGCGGCGTATGTGACCGGGCAGGTGGTGACGGTGGATGGCGGTTTGGCGATGTGATGAATGGGGAATTTGGGCGTAAACAATACTTTGACAACAGAGCGGCGTTTCGCATAAACAAACGAAAGATTTGAAAGAGGAGGAGACAATGGCAGAGAAATCCGTAGCAGACCGAGTGAAGGACATTATTGTCGAACAGCTCGGCGTCAATCCCGATCAGGTGACGCCCGAGGCGAAGTTTATTGAAGATTTGGGCGCGGACTCGCTCGACACGGTCGAATTGGTGATGGCGTTTGAAGAGGAGTTTGGCGCGGAGATCCCCGACGAAGATGCGGAAAAGTTGCAAACCGTCGGCGATGTGGTCAAATACATCGAAGAGCGCGGCGAGAAGTAACCCGGTTGATTGCGCCCGGCGTCCCGCAGCGTGGGGACGAGAGCGGGCGAGAGGATTGCGGGGCATAAAGTGAGTTGCTATTTCACACTTTATGCCCCAATTTTTCCTGAATCCGACAGGCCATGAGCGAACGACGCGTTGTCATTACAGGCATTGGAGTCCTCACGCCACTGAGCAGTGAGTTGGAATTGTTTTGGCAGAATCTGACCGCCGGCAAGAGCGGCATCGGACCCGTCACCCGTTTCGATACCACGCAATTCGACTGCAAAATCGGCGGCGAGGTGCGGGATTTTAACGCGGAAGAATTCATGCCCGTCAAGGAAGCGCGGCGCACGGACCGATTCGTGCGGTACGCCGTCGGGGCGGCCAAGAAGGCGATGACGGATTCGGGCGTCGACATGGCCAAGGAGGATGTGAATCGCGTTGGCGTGCTGATCGGCTCCGGCATCGGCGGCATGGAGACCATCGAAGACCAGGTAGGGACTCTCATCCGCAAAGGCCCGGGCCGCGTGTCGCCATTCATGATCCCGATGCTGATCGTCAACATGGCGAGTGGGTATGTGTCGATGTTGCTCGGCGCGAAGGGACCGAACCTTGCGGTTGTTTCCGCGTGCGCGACTGCGACGCATGCGCTGGGGGAAGCGGCGCGGACGATCGTCCACAATGATGCCGATATCATGATTGCCGGTGGCAGCGAAGCCGCGGTCACGCAGATGGGGTACGCAGGCTTCTGTGCGATGAAAGCCATGAGCACCCGCAATAGTGAACCGGAACGCGCGAGCCGTCCATTCGACGCCCAGCGCGATGGTTTTGTGATGGGCGAGGGGGCGGGCGTTTGCATTCTCGAATCGCTGGAGCACGCGCGCAAACGTCACGCGAAGATTTATTGCGAGGTCGCCGGATACGGCATTACGGGTGACGCCTACCACATGAGCGCGCCAGCTCCCGAAGGGGAAGGCGCCGCGCGTTCCATGATAATGGCTTTAGGGCATGCGAAGCTCAACCCGGATCAGGTTGATTACATCAATGCCCACGGGACATCGACACCCGTTGGTGACAAGTGCGAGACGCAGGCGATCAAGAAGGTTTTCGGTGCGCACGCGAAAAAGTTGGCGGTCAGTTCCACCAAGTCGATGACGGGCCATCTGCTCGGCGCGGCGGGTGCGGTCGAGACGGCGGCGTGTGCGCTGGCGATTCGCGACGGCATCGTTCCGCCGACCATCAACTACGAGAATCCGGATCCCGATTGCGACCTCGACTATGTGCCCAACAAGGCGCGGCAGATGAAGGTCGATGTCTGCCTCAACAATTCCCTTGGGTTCGGGGGCCATAACGCCACGATCATTGTGAAGCGCCACGAGTAATCGCGGCGGCCAACCCGATCCATATAAAACGCTCGCCTCGAAGCGGCGAGTCTGATATTGAGCCCCGAGCATGAGTACAAAGGTTCGCGTCACAATTTGGAATGAGTTCCGCCACGAGAAGAAGAACGAGGCGGTGAAGAAGATTTATCCCGAGGGCATGCACGCGGCGATCGCCAAGGGGCTGACGGGCGCGAAGGATTTGGTTTGCCGCACGGCGACGCTGGAGGAGCCGGAGCACGGGTTGACGGAGGACGTGCTGGCGGCGACCGATGTGCTAATTTGGTGGGGCCACATCGCGCATGGGGACGTGAAAGATGAAGTGGTGAAGCGCGTGCAGCAGCACGTGCTGGCGGGGATGGGGCTGATCGTGTTGCACTCCGGCCATTACTCGAAGATTTTCAAGGCGTTGATGGGGACAAACTGCTCGCTGAAGTGGCGCGAGGCCGATGAGAAGGAACGTTTCTGGAACCTGGCGCCCGGTCATCCCATCACGGAAGGGTTGGGCGAGTATTTCGAACTGCCCTACGAAGAGATGTACGGGGAGCGTTTTGACATTCCCGAACCGGACAAGCTGATTTTTATTTCGTGGTTCGAGGGCGGTGAGGTATTTCGCAGCGGCTGCTGTTGGGATCGCGGCAATGGGCGCGTTTTTTATTTTCGTCCCGGACATGAGACGTATCCGACATATCATGATGCGAATGTGATTCGCGTAATCACCAACGCCTGCCGCTGGGCGGCACGTCGCGTGACACTGGCAACTGATAAGGCGCCGAATTCGCCGGCGTTGGAGACCATCCAGAAGAAGGCGGTAAAATTCGGGCGCGCCGGGGTGTTGCAATGAACAAGCTGCGCATCGGCATCATCGGCTTGGGCATCGGGCGGAGCCACATTCGCGGTTATCAATCACATCCGAATGCCGAGGTCGTCGCCATCGCCGACCTTGATGAGGCGCGGCTGAAGACGTCGGGCGACGAGTATAAGATCGCGCGCCGTTATCGTGACGCGCAGGAGATGCTTTCACAGGAGAAGCTCGACATCGTCAGCGTTTGCACGCCGAACAAGTTTCACAAACCGCTCACGATCGCGGCCCTGGAGGCCGGTTGCCACGTGCTCTGCGAGAAGCCGATGGCGATGAACACTGCGGAAGCGCGCGCCATGTTGGATGCTTCGAAGCGCGCGGGGAAACGGTTGATGATCAATTTTTCCTATCGCTTCTCGACCGCGTCGTGGGCGCTGAAAGCACAAGTTGACGCCGGTGCGCTGGGCGATATTTATTTCGCGCGCACCATCTGGCATCGGCGGCGTGGGCTGCCGGGTTTTGGCGGGTGGTTCGGCCAAAAAGAATTAGCGGGTGGCGGGCCGATCATCGATCTCGGCGTGCATCGGCTCGACCTGGCGTTGTGGTTGATGGGCTACCCGAAACCCGTGTGGGTGCTGGCGAGCACGTACAACGCGATCGGCTCACGACTGGCGAAGGAAAAGGGCGCGAAGTTTGACGTCGAAGACCTCGGGGTGGCGCTGGTCAAGTTTCAGAATGGCGCGACGCTGGAGTTGGAGGCTTCGTGGGCCGCGTATATCGCCGAGCAGGAACTCATGGAGACGCGGTTGCTGGGGACAATTGGTGGCGCGGTGCACCGGAACGTTGGCGAAGGTTACAAGTTTGAGGCGGAACTTTTTCTCGAGCGCAACGGCGCGCACTACGACATGAAGCTGCATCATCCGCCCGGTGTCGAGGTGCCCAACCAGTTTCACCATTTCATTGACAGCATTGTGCACGACAAGCCGCATATCGCCACTGCTGAGGAAGGGTTGATTGTGATGGAATTGCTCGATGCGATTTACGAGAGCGCGGCGAGCGGGCAGCCGGTGCAGATCAAGTAGTGGGGGCGGAGTGGCGGCGGGTCCACACCAGCACCATTTGGGCGACGATCAATAAGACCAGCACGGTCGCGCAGAAAAAATACGGGGCGCGGAGCGAGTGGTGGCTGCCGACCCAGCCCGCAAGCACGGGGCCGACGAACATTCCGCTCCCAATGATGGCCTCGTGAAACCCGCTGCCTTTACCTTTCTCGGCCATCTCTTCGAGCGTGAAGTAAATGCTCGCTTGGTAGGCGTAGCCGGACACGGTGCCACCAATGATCCAGGCGGCGGCGAACATCCAGGCGGTGTTCGCGAGCCCAATCCACACGAGGCTAACGGCGCAGGCGAATTGGGCGATCCAGAGCGGCCAGAGACGCGTTCGCCAGAACGCGAGCAGTTGCAACGCCACGAATGCCGCGAGCGCCGCAGCGCGCCCGGCGGCGAGCAGCGCGCCATGCACGTCCGCGCTGATGCCGACATGCATGGCCAGTTGCGGGAACAGCGCGGTGGTGCCGGCCAGTGCGAAGTTGGTCGCGAAATTTGCCAGCCACGCCGTCTTGCGGAAGCCGCGGCCTTTCGGGACGTGCGGAGTAGAGTCAGTGTCGGGGAATCTATTATCGTTCTCCAACTGTTTTGCGGGGAGCAGTAATAGGATCGCGATCAGGAGAATTGAACTCGCCGATGCGTAGAAGGCGAGGTTCGGCCCGTGTCTAAAGAGCAGGCCGGAGAGGATGAAGCCGAGGAGCAGGCCGAGGTTCCACGCCACGCCGAATGCGGTCAACCGGACGGCGAGCTCATGCCCGCGGAGACCTTCGCCGAGCCAGGCGATGATCGACGGCCAGAAACAAGCCAGGCCGCTGCCGAAGATCGCGCTGAACAAGAGCAACCACCCGATTTGGGTTGTCAGCGAACAGACGAACGCCATGCTTCCCGAGATGAGGCAGCCGATGATCGCCAATTTGCGACGGCCCACACGGTCGGAGTACCGGCCCATGATCAGCGCGACCACGGCATAGACGCCGATCCATACTGCGCCGAGCCAGCCGAGTTGCGATGCGCTTGCGCCCAGTTCCGCCGCGCGTCGACTGATGGCAAACGTCACCCCCGCCACGCTCAAATCCATCAGCAGGGAAACGAAATAGAGGATCGGAAGCTGGCTCATGTGAGAGCGCGCAGGATACGCCGCGCTCCCGGGAACGGACAAGCGGAATCGGCCTGCGAGCGAAATGCACTCTATCCTTCATTTTTGGCGGAGGGGCGGTATAATGCGCGGCCATGCAATTACTTGTCGCCTCGCGCAACAAACATAAGTTGAAAGAACTCACGGCCTTGCTGAAAGATTTGCCGTTGGAAGCCATCCCCGCAACGGACATTCGCGGGCTATCGGAAGTCGTGGAGGATGGGGCGACAATCCGCGACAACGCGATCAAGAAGGCCGTGGAGACGGCGCGAGTGGCGAAGAAGTTGACGTTGGCCGATGATACGGGGTTGGAAGTGGACGCGTTGAAGGGCGAGCCGGGCGTGAGGTCCGCGCGGTTCGCGGGCGAGGACGCGACGTATCACGAGAACAACAAGAAGTTGCTCCAGCAACTCGAAGGCGTGGCGTACGACAAACGGACGGCGCGATTTCGTTGCGTGGTGGCGATCGCCGACGAGAACGGGTTATGCGAGTGCGTGGAAGGCATCTGCAATGGGACGATCCTCGAAGCCGAGCGCGGTGGAGGCGGGTTCGGTTACGATCCACTTTTCATCGCCGATGGCCAGACGAAGACTTTCGCGGAGCTTTCGCCAGAGGTGAAGAACCGCATCAGCCATCGCGCGAAGGCGATGCAGAAGGCGTGGGCGGTGTTGTCCCGTTACCTGCGCGAGCGTAGTGCCGGTGGTGAGGATGATGCCCAGCCGAAGCCGCCGCAGCGCGAGCGGGTATGAAGGCCTTCATCCTGGCCGCGGGACTGGGCACACGGTTGCGTTCACTGGGTTTGGATCTTCCCAAGGTGATGGTGCCGGTGGGTGGCAAGCCTTTGCTCGAGCATCACTTGGAATTGTTCAAGCGACAGGGCATCCACGAACTGATCGTCAACCTGCACTATCTCCCGGAAAAGATCACCGATTACTTTGGTGACGGGAGCCGGTTCGGCGTAAAAATCACCTACTCGCACGAGCCGGAACTATTGGGTACCGCCGGCGCCATAAAGAAAATGGAGCGTGACCTGCTGGACGGGACGTTCGTCGTGTTCTATGGCGACAATTTGGTGCGGGTCGAATTCGCGACGCTGATCGAATTCCATCGGGCTCGCCAGGCAGCGGCGACGGTGGCGCTGTTCGCGTCGCCAGAACCGTGGACAGGGGGAGTGTTGGAGACGGATTCGAACGGCCGGGTGTCGCGCTTTGTCGAAAAGCCAGACCCGAAACAGGTTTCGACAAATCTCATCAGCGCTGGTATTTTCGTCATCGAGCCATCCGTGCTGGAAATGATTCCGGCGGGACAGTTTTACGACTTCGGAAAGGACGTGTTTCCGAAGTTGCTGGCCGAAGGGCGGCCGGTGTACGCGATGGAGCCCAAGGCGTACATCCGGGACGTGGGCACGCCCGAGCGGTTGGCGAAAGCGCAGCACGATTTCGAACAGGGAATGTTGAATTGATCATCACACAGACACCGTTGCGGATTTCGCTCGCCGGCGGCGGGACGGACTTCCCTGATTTTTTTGAGCAACATGGCGGACGCGTGGTCAGCACGGCCATCGACAAGTACGTGTACTGCATCGCCAAGGAACGGTTTGATGACAAGATTTACGTCAACTGGACGAAGAAAGAGATCGTGGAGTCTGTCGACCAGATCGAGCACGAGCTGGTGCGCGAGGCGATGCGCAAGGTCGGGGTGAAGAAGGGGATTGAGATTTCCTTTCTTTCTGACATTCCCGCGGAAGGATCAGGGCTGGGGTCGTCGAGCAGCGTCACGGTAGGAGTGCTGAATGCGTTGTACCATCACGTCGGCGCCACGCCGACGGTCGAACAACTGGCGCGCGAGGCCTGCGAGATCGAGATTGGCATCCTGGGCAAGCCCATCGGCGTGCAGGACCAATACATTGCGGCTTACGGCGGCCTACGCTGCCTCGAATTTGGTCCGGGCCGCGGGGTGAAGGTCACATCGGTCAAGACCACCCGCACAGTGCTCGAAGACCTCGACAACATGCTGATGCTGTTCTACACGGGCAAGACGCGACAGGCCTCGAGCATTCTCTCGCAGCAAAAATCCAACATTGGCGGCAAAGTCGAGGTGCTCCAGCAAATGGCGCGGCAGGCGCAGCAGGTGCAGCAGTTGATTGAAGCGTCAGACATCGACGGGTTGGGTGCGATCCTGCACCAGGGCTGGGAAGCCAAGCGCAAACTCGCGCAAGGCGTCAGCAGCTCGGATTTGGATGAGATTTATGAGCGGGCGGTGAAAGCCGGGGCGGTGGGCGGCAAGATTTCTGGCGCGGGTGGTGGCGGATTTTTTCTGTTGTGCGTGCCCAGTGACAAACGGCAGGCGGTGCGACACGCGTTGTCCAACCTGCGTGAGATGCCCTTTCGGCTGGAACGCGGCGGCAGCCGGATTGTCGTGAACATGCAAAGGTATTGAATGATGAAAAAGGCAGCCGATTTCGCAAAAGAGTATATCAAGGGATTGAAAGATGTGCTGGACCGCATCCCGCTCGGACCAGTGGAGGAAATTGTCCAGGCCATCGAACTGGCGCAGAACGAGCGGCGGCAAATCTTTGTGATCGGGAACGGCGGTAGCGCAGCGACCGCGTCGCACATGATGAACGACCTCTGCAAGGGCACGTTGGGCCATAAAGGAGACGCGCCGTGGCCGCGGTTGCGCGTCATTGCGTTGACCGACAACGTCTCCTTGATGACGGCGTGGGCGAACGACTCGGACTACACCCGCGTCTTTAGCGAACCGCTAAAAAACCTGGCGCAACGCGGCGACCTGCTCATCGCGATCTCCGCCTCCGGCAACTCGCCCAATATCATCGCGGCCGTCGAGGTAGCGAAACAGATCGGCGTGAAGGTGATCGGCCTGGCGGGATTCGGCGGAGGCAAACTGGCGAAGCTGGCGGAGATCTGCTTCGTCGTTCCTTCGGATGGATACGGCCCCGTGGAAGACGTGCACATGATTCTCGACCACATCATCACGGGTTACCTGTACGAAAAACTGAAGGAAACACATTCCCGGTAAGCGCATGGGTAAAGGTCTGGCGCTGATTACAGGGGGGGCGGGATTTATCGGATCGCACACGGCGGTCGAACTCCTGCATGCCGGCTACAAGGTCCGGGTACTCGATAACCTCACGCCGCCGGTGCACGTCGGCGACGGCGCGTGGCCCGATTGGTTGTCCGGCGACGTCGAGCGCATGGCGGGCGACGTGCGCAACCGCGAAGACTGGGCGAAGGCGCTGCGGGGGGTCGACGTCGTCGTCCATCTCGCCGCCTACCAGGATTTGCTTCCGAACTTTTCGCAGTTCTTCCACATTAACTCGGTCGGCACCGCATTGTTGTACGAATTAATTGTCGCCGAAAAACTGCCGGTGCGGAAAGTCGTCGTGGCCAGTAGCCAGTTTGTTTACGGCGAGGGGCGCTACCAGTGCGCGAAGGACGGTGAAGTGTATCCCGACGGACGCGATCCGCAGCGACTGGCAAAGGGCTTGTGGGAACCGGTTTGCCCGAAGTGCGGCGGGCCGATCCAGTCGTTGCCGCTGCTGGAGACACACGCGGGGCCGAAGAACCAGTACTCGATCGCGAAGTACTCGCAGGAATTGATGGCAGTCGCGTTGGGGCGCAACTACGGCATTCCCAGTGTGGCGCTACGCTACTCGATCGTGCAGGGGCCGCACCAATCGTTCCGCAACGCCTATTCGGGTGTGCTGCGCATTTTCACGCTGCAAATGATGAAGGGGCAACGCCCCTCGGTGTTTGAAGACGGCCAGCAGTTGCGGGATTATGTGAACGTGGGCGACGTGGCCCGCGCGAACCGGCTCGCGCTGGAAAGCGACGCGGCCAACTATGAGGTGTTCAACGTGGGCGGGGGCCGTGGCTACACCGTGGTCGAGTTTGCCGGCATTGTCGCGGAAGCGCTGGGCGTGAAGATCGAACCGAACATCAGCGGTGAATACCGTGTCGGCGATACGCGCCACAGCGTCTCGGACATTACCAAACTCCAGCGTCTCGGCTGGCAACCGACCAAGACCCCGCGCGACAGCGTGCGCGATTATGTCGAGTGGATTCGCCGGCAGAAGCTGGACAAGGATTACGCCGCGGAAGCCCTGGCGAAGCTGCGCGAGATGGGCGCATTGCGGAAGGCAATCTGAGCCGGCGATGGAAGCGCACCCTTACCTGTCGGTCGTCATCCCCGCGTACAACGAACAGGAGCGGCTCAAACGCTTCGTGCCGGGGATTGTCAAATACCTGCAGGGGAAAGGGCAGCCGTTCGAGATTATCGTGGTCAACGACGGCAGCCGGGACAGCACGGCGCAAGTGACGCGTGACTTGTCGAAAGAATTCCCCATGCTGCGGTTGATCGACCTCAACCCGAATCGGGGCAAAGGCGGGGCCGTGAAGGCGGGCATGCTCGACGCCCAAGGCGAATACGTCCTTTTCACCGACGCGGACCAAAGCACCCCGATCACGGAAGTCGAGAAGCTCCTTCCGAAACTGGAGCGCGAAGGCTTCGGCATCGCGATTGGCTCGCGAGGCATACCCGGGGCGCTGGTGGAACAGCCGCAAGTCTGGTATCGTGCCTTGGCGGGGAGGCTCTTTGGCATCGGGACGAGGACGCTTTGTGTTCGCGGCCTGTACGATACCCAGTGCGGGTTCAAGGCCATGAAGCATGAGGTCGCGCAGAAGGTTTTCCCGCAGGTCACCTCGAACTCGGCGATCTTCGATATGGAGATGCTGGCGGTGGCAACGCGGGAAGGGTATCGAATCGCCGAAATCGCGGTGCAATGGGTGCACGATCCCGATACACGCATTCCCTACAACCTGCGCCGCGCGATCAATATCTGGCTCGAGCTGTTCCGCATCAACCGCGCCCAAAAGATCGGTTGGGCCCTGAAGGCGAAAACGCGTTGAGCGCGCCACAGGCAAAGTCCAGCCCGACACTTTCCCCGAAGGTGGAGTTACTTATTCTTGCGGCGATTGTCGCGCTGGGCGCGTGGCTGCGATTTCAACATTTGGAATCACTACAGTTCGCGGGAGACGAGGCGTTCGCGGCAAATAAGGCGCTGGAGTTCGTCCATGGCGGCAAACTGCCGACCTCGGGGTTGATGTCGAGTGTGGGCGTGTCGAATCCGCCGTTGTTCATCTGGCTGCTGATCCCGATGTTCTTTGTCACCTCGAGCATTACGGGGGTGTGTTGCCTGATCGCCGGACTGGGACTGGCGGCGGTGGTTGCGACCTGGTGGATCGGGCGGAAATACTACAGCCCATTGACCGGGCTGGTGGCGGCAGCATTGTTCGCCACTGCGCCGTGGGCAGTGATTTATTCCCGGAAAATCTGGGCACAGGATTTTGTGCCGGTGTTTGCCACCGCGACGATGTGGGCGATGCACGCCGTTATCCTTGGGAAAAAACCGAAAGCGGTATTCTGGGTGCTGTTCCTGCCGTTGTGTGTGATCCAGATCCACTACAGTGGATTCGCCCTGACGGCCACGGTGGTGGCCATTCTGCTGCTCTTGCGTCCCAAAATCGATTGGCGACTGGCGATTGCGGGCGTCGTGGCGGCGGTGGCTTTGGCCGTGCCCTTTGTCATGGCACAGCAGAAGAACGGCTGGGCGGAATGGAAGAAAATGTCGGAAGGCAGTCACTGGGATCAACTCCCTCCGGGAATGACGGTCAATCCGCAGAACGGTTACGTATTCCCGCGACGACCGAGCGAAGCCTGGAGACACGCCCTGGCGATCATGAATGCCGGGGAGATCGAGGACGTGTTGGGACTCAGCACTGCCGAAAGGTTCGACGCGAATGGGATTTGGGTCGGCAAGGGCGCGGAACGGAACCGGTATTTTGAGTCATCACTGACACTGGGTGATTGGCTGCCCGCGCTGCAACGCCTGGCGTTTCTTGCAGCGCTGGTGTGGTTCTGCGTGGTGGCCGCGAAATCCGGGAAAGCCTTCCTGCGGCGCGATGTGACAGCGGATGAGGAATCGAAGCGGGCGTGGATCTTGGTGCTGTGGTTTGTCGTGCCGCTGGCCGTGTATCTCGTGGCCGGGTTGTGGACCTATTTGTCGTACTATGTGATTCTGTACCCCGTGTTCTTCCTGGTTATTGGGGCGTTGAGTCCGCGCGCTATACCAGCGAAACTCCTCGTGGCGGGAGTCGCAGCGTTTCTGGTGGGCAATGTTATTTTCACGCAGGATGTGGACGCTTACCTGAGCCGCTATGGCGGGGCGCAGGGCACGTACGGATCTGGGCTTGGGTTCAAGCAAGCGGCGGCGAGATTTGTGGCGGCGCAGACGGACACGGAGATGCTTGTCAAAGAGAACCGGCTATTGCAGATGGACCATTGGCAGCGGGCGGAAGTAGCACAACAGGATTTACCTTTCCTGGCGATGCTACAGAGCCACGGAGATGGATTAGCGACCAATACAGTTGTGCTCGTTGTGGACGATAACCGGACGAGCTTCGATGCCAGCCGTGTTAACTTTGGCGGTATCAGCACCAATTTCGGTCCGATGCGTGTCTACCTCATCAACCGTCCATGAAACTACCTTTCCAGACGAAGTGGGAACGCAACATCGCCATCGGGCTGGTGGTGTTGTGGGCAGTGCTGTTTCTCCCGAACTTGCGGACAAACCCGAACTGGTACGGCGACGAGGGCGAATGGATGGAGAAGTGCTGGACGTTCATCCATGGGACGTCGCGGATCGGGCCCATCGTGGACGACTTCATTTTCCCGTATCCGTACCCGCCGCTCTACATGTTGGTCAACGGTGCGTTGCTGCGCATGTTCGGCAACGACATTGTGGTGGCCCGCGCGCTGGGCGCGGTAACGGCGCTGGCGGCAGGGGCGCTGCTGTTTTGGATCGGGACGCGTCTGCGCGACAAGAACTTTGGATTTCTTTGCGCGGCGGCGTTCCTGGTTTACTCCGAGGCGAACGTCAATTTTCGCTGGGTGCGCTCCCACCCGATGTCCGGCGTCCTGGCGTTGGCGTCGATCGGGTTTTTGGTTTGTTACGTCCAGGAGAAGCGCCTGCGTGACGCGGTGTGGGCAGGGATGTTTTGTTCACTGGCGACGGGGACGAATTATTTCACATATCCGTTGGTCGGGGCGGTGGTCGCCACGGTGGCGGTGGTGAACTGGCGGGACTGGAAAACCTCGCGCGCGTGGCGGGATATGATCGTGGCCGGTGCGCTGGCGTGCGCGTACGCGGGTCTGTTTGTGCTGTGGTACTGCGCAGCGCACGGCTGGGGACAATTGATGACGCAGGTGGGGCGGCTGACCAGTATCGCCAACAACGAGGCGCGACCGACGTTCGGTGGGGAAGTTGCGCGATTTATTGAGAACGTGTGGACGCTGGGTTTCAAGACGCCGACGCAAGGGCCGCCGTTGCCGTGGTCGGGACATGATTGGTGGCTGACCGTGGCGACAATTGGGTTTGTATTCCTCCCGACGCGTGATTGGCGACTACGGCTGTGGGTGCCGTTTTGGTTGCTGGTGTTGATGTACGGCGTGTTCAAAAAGCTCAACAACGTGCCGCTGTTTTTCTATCCCGCGACCATCTTCCTGCCGCTGATGGCAGTGGGCTTTGCCGGGGTGCTGACCTGGGCCGGGGAGTTGGTCAAACAGGTAGCGGAAAAATCGAAGGAAGCGACCGCGATGGGGGTCGCCTTCATCGTCCTGGCCGGGTTCGGATTGCAGTCGGCGGCCGGTGTGTGTGGCCATTTTCATACCCGCATCGACATGTGGACGCAGCAGTCGGTGCCGGACGCCGAGGCGGCCATGGCGTACGTGAACGCGCACACGACAAAGGACGACTTCGTAATCCTACCCAAGCAGATCTATTGGCTGGCGCGGTGCGACCGTCGCAGCATGCTGACCTACTGCGCGCGCTACAAGGGGGTGGACAATGACATGCCCGTGCCGGTGCACATTCCGCAGGAGCTATACTGGTTCGATTGTTCACTGGAACAGGCCAAGTTCCTGGTGTTGGAGTACGGAGCCCAACAGGTCACGCTCCCTGATGGGCGCACCGGGCAGTTGCCAGTTGGCATCGATGCGGTGTATACCATCGGCTTACGGGGTGTACGGGAAGTGCTCCAGCAGGTACAACAAGAGAAATGGCCGGCCGTATTTCAGCAAGGAGCTTATTTGGTGCTGGCGAATCCGCGGTTTGTGAAGGAGACGAAATAGCGTGGCGCAGAACGAACAAGCCCTGGTCATCATTCCGACGTACAACGAGAAGGAGAACGTCCGCGGGATCGTCGAGCTGGTGTTGTCGCAGACTGCGGGTCTCGAGGTGCTGGTGGTGGATGATAACTCGCCCGATGGCACAGCGGCGATCGTGACCGAGATGGCGCAGGCCAACCCGCGCGTGCATCTGTTGAGCCGGGCGGGAAAACTGGGCCTGGGCACTGCGTATATCGCGGGATTCAAGTGGGGCCTGGCGCGCGGTTACGCCTACCTCATCGAGATGGACGCGGATTTTTCCCACGACCCGCGCGAGATCCCGAACATGCTCAAAGCGATCCAGCAAGCCGACCTGGTGCTCGGATCGCGCTATATTGACGGCATACGCGTGGTGAACTGGCCGCTGTCGCGCCTTTTTTTGAGCAAAGGGGCTTCGTACTATGTCCGAATCATAACGGGATTGCCGATCCACGACCCGACGGGAGGCTTCAAATGCTTCCGCCGAATTGTCCTGGAAACAATCCCACTGGATGACGTGCGAAGCAACGGTTATGCGTTTCAAATTGAGATGACCCACAAGGCCTGGATGATGGGCTTTCGGGTGCGGGAGATCCCCATTACGTTCGCCGACCGTTACGCGGGGCAATCCAAAATGTCCGGGCACATTGTTCGCGAAGCGCTTTGGATGGTGTGGTCACTCGCTTTGGCGCACGGCTTTCGACGCAAGCCCCACGCCAAGCCGAAGACCGATACGTGACGATGGCCGCGGCTATCGAGTACATGAGCGAGCCTCCATACCCATGAGCGATTCCCCAGAGCCAACAGGGACGAGGGAATTCGCCCGCGGGATTTCGCGCGAGACCGGGCCGTTCTTCAACCTTGGCGACAAGGTTGCGTTCACAATCGCCAGCCTGGTGGCGTTCACGGGTTATTGGTACACCCTGGCACCCAGCGTGACGCTGGAGGATTCCGGCGGATTTCTCACGGCCGCGCACGGACTTGGCGTGCCGCATCCCCCGGGGTATCCGGTGTGGACGATTCTCGCGTGGATTTGGCAATGGATCATTCCGTTCGGCAGCGTCGCGTGGCGCGTGAACCTGATGTCCGCGTTCTTTGGCGCGCTGGCTGTGGGCTTCGCGGCCCTGTTGATTTCAAAGAGCGGACGGGTGTTGGCGTCGCGATGTGGTTTTCTGCAAGCAATGGCGAGCGAGACGGGGTTGCGCCGGATTATTCTCGCCAGTTCGGTCTCCGCGTCGCTGATCCTCGCATTTTCACCCGTGATGTGGTCGCAATCGGTGATCACGGAAGTGTACGCGTTGAACGCGTTCTTCCTGATGGTGACCCTGGTGCTGCTCTATTGGTGGAGCTTCGAGACGGAACGGCGGGGGCGGCTGTACCTGGCGGCGTTCGTGTGGGGCGTGAGCCTGACGAACCACCAGACGCTGGTGTTGCTGACGGTGGCGTTCCCAACGTTCGTGTGGCTGGCGGACCGCAAGCTGGGTCGGGACCTGCTCGCGCCGATCTTGTGGGTGATCGTCCTCGGGGTCTTCAAGATGGTGGCGACGCCGGGCAGCTTGTTTCACCAGGGAACTTTTTCGGCGGCATGGATCCTGGCGCACGGGGTGGGGGCGGGAGTGTGGTTGTATCTGTTGTGGAGGGAAAGCTCCGGATTGTTGCTGCTATGGCGGCAGGTGCTGGCGACCTATGCCGCGGTGATCCTCGGAATGGCGCTGTACGGTTATCTGCCATTGTCGTCCGCGACGAATCCGCCGATGAATTGGAGTTACACACGAACCACGGCGGGCTTCCTTCGCCACTTCACGCGGGGCCAACTCGAGAAGGTCCACACCGAACGGACGGCGCTACAGTTCTGGGGTCAGGTCAACATGTTCTTCGACGACCTGAAGACGCAGTTCAACATCGTGTATGCCCTGATCGCGCTCGTAGCGCTGTTTTTCTACCGGGATTTGGCCCGCGAGGACCAGCGGTGGTTGATCTTTCTTTTGATCGCGTTCCTTTTCCTGGGGTTGGAGTATATCTTTTTTTCCAACCCGAGTTTTGAAAGGCAAAAACAGTTCACCGCCCGCGTTTTCTTCCTGCCCTGTCATTGCCTCTACGCCCTGTGGATCGGGTACGGACTGATTCTTGGATTGGGCTATCTTTTCTCGGAGAGGCCGCAGCTACAGGCTGCCGCATTGCCACTAACGGTGCTGGTGTGTGCGCTGCCCATCGTGTCGTTAGTGTTGAACTGGGCGGACAATGAGGAGCGCGGACACGATTTTGGCTATCAATTTGGCTACCGCATGTTCAAGCCGGACGGCGGGTATCCGGAGATGGAGAAGGGGGCGATTCTGTTCGGCGGCACGGATGCGGGGCGTTTTGTGCCAACGTACATGATTTATGTCGAGAGCCAGGTGCCGCCGCGCGCGAAGACGCAACTCGCGAAGTATCCCGAGAGCGGCACGTTTGATCGCCGTGATGTTTACATGCTCACGCAGAACGCGCTGGCGGAGCGGACCTATCTGCATTCTCTCCGCGATCACTACGGCGCGGGGCGACCCGACCCGAAAAAACCGGAGACATTGCAGGATCGCTCCGGTTGGCAGGGCGCGCTTTTCGATTTCGCCTGGCAACACTTGGGCCGCGCGGAGGCCTACCCGCACGGGGCAATCTGGGTGCCGGCGGAAAGCGATTTCCAGATGGCGTTGGAGCAGTACCTGGATGAACTTCGCACGCGCCCGCGGCTGCCGGGCGAAGACGTGAGGGTCGAAGGGGGCCGCGTCAGCCTCCAAGGCCTGACCAGTATCATGGCCGTCAACGGGAACGTCATCCGCGAGATCTTCGACCACAACAAGGACCAGCATGCATTTTACCTTGAGGAGAGTTACACCATCCCGTGGCTCTATCCGTATCTCGAGCCCTACGGAATCATCCTGAAGATCAACCGCGATCCGCTCCCGCAGATCACCCCGGTCATGGTTGCGCGTGATCGCGCTTATTGGGACGCGCTGGTTGAATCCCTCCGCGGTGACCCGCGTTTCAATCGTGACGACGTGGCGGAAAAAACGTTCTCCAAGCTCCGCTCAGCCATCGGCGGACTGTATGCATTCCGACACATGATTCCGGAAGCAGAGTATGCGTACAAACAGGCCATCGCGCTTTGTCCCGACGGACCGGATGGGAACTTTCACCTGGCGCAGCTCTACGTCGAATCCGGCCGGTTCGATGACAGCGTGGCCGTACTCGAGGAGTACCAACGGCGCGACCGCTACAACCTGCGGATCGCGGAAATGATCCGGGCGATCCGGGTGTTGAAGCGGCAGATGAGCGAGGAACGCGAGCTGGAACAGCAGTTCGCGGCGCAGCCGGGCGACCTGCCGCTGGCGCTCTTGCTCATCGATTCGTATGCCGGACGGCGGCGAACGGACGCCATTGATGAAGTTGTGACCACGCTGCTGGCGCGTCCCGTTCTGCCCCTTGAGACGTATCTGCAAATTGCGCAACGGTATCTTGCGCTCGGACGCGTGGATCGCGCCGTCGAGTTGCTAACGGTCATGGCGCAGCGTTTTCCGCAAAGCCAGGTCGCTTGGTACAATCTCGGCGTCGTGCAATGCGCGGAAAGGAACTGCGACGCGGCGATCGCGGCACTGGAGCGCGCGTTGGCGCTGGACGACGCCGATCATCACGTCCTTGACGCGATTCGTCGCGATCCGCGCCTGAATAATTGCCGCCAATATCCGCAGTTCCAGCAGATCATCGGTCAGTCATCCAACCAGCCGCCGCCTTCCGTGACTCTGCCCGGCGGCATCACGATCACGCACTAACCGATTTTAGATTGAGGATTGCCGATTTTGGATTGGGGAAGGAGGTGGATTTCAGCTTGCCGAACGCTCTTTTTCTCTCTGGCGGAGGAACTTGGCGCGGGTATTGCTATTTTGCAGAATTGAATGAAGACCGCACGAATCAGCCGACCCCTGACACCCCTCAGCGTGGCCCTGCTGGCGCTGAAGGGCGCGATCCTCGAGGGGTCAACGTGGCGGTACGAGCAGTTGGTGGGCATGGCCGTGAAGGCGGGGGCCACCGATGAGCAGATCGATCTCGTCGCCCACGAGGCCATCGAGGCACTTTTTGCCCGGGCGGAACAGCCGATCACTCCGCGCAACCTCGCGTATCTGAATTCCGCCGGCTATTTTCGTCGCTGAGCGTCGGACGTTTTTGGACGCGGAGGCGACCGCGAATCAACGCGAATTCACGCGAATGGGGAATTCACCACGAAGGGTTCAGATCCGTTGCCGCTGCGGCAATCCGTCAGGAATACGGGGCCGAGCCCATTTCACTGTGAGATGTCGACGGTCAGGCGCTGACCCATAATCCGGTCCGATGCGATTCCCGCAGTTGACTTGCAGGGACGCGTCTTCAAGGAGTACATGCGCCCCAAAGGCCTTGGTCACTCCCCAAATCGTCATCCTATCGAACTGCCACCCCTACTACCGATTGGATGAGGGGGAGCAAGGATATTCACCACGAATTGCGCGGAAGCGCGGTCGGCGTGATTTCGACAGAAAATGAATCCGTTATGAATATCGGTCTGCCCCATCTAGGTTTACCGGCACACATTTGACGGCAACGACCACAGCTAATCGTGAGTCTTGTAAATTCACGCTCCGTTGGGCATACTCGCGTGGTTGTGGACGTAGTTCGCCTCCACTGAGCTCTTGGGGTTTACGTCACTACTTCAATATGAGTGAAGGCCTACCTACATTGAATGGATTGGTTGATCCGTCTCTGCTTGCGCTTGCAGCTAAGAAGGCATTTAGCTATTCGAACCGTCACACTTGGTATCATGACAGAACGGATGCGATGGCTTTCATGGCACGGCTTGGTTTCCATGTTGGCGAGCTGTCGAGGGAAATTAAGAATGGTCGTTACCGTCCGGGGCAGAAGTCTGTATTCCCAGCCCCAAAGCGAATTGTATCTCGAGACGGAAAGCAGGAATTTATCTATCGCCCTCTGTGTTTCCACCCGTTCCGTGATCAAGTAGTTGAGGTTGCGTTACTAACATTATTTGCGAATCATTTTGAACCTTATTGGGGCGATATAGCTACAGAGGGATATCCAAACGTAGCCTCGTATGGCAATAGACTTCATATAGTTGGCGGAGAAGGTAATCGTGGATTTTCTGGCGGCAACGCACACCTTTACCGCAACTGGTCAGATGACTATGCGCAGTTTGTACAAGGCACCGAGCACTTCTTCAATGTAACGCTCAAGCGGTTGAGAGAGAAGCAGAAGGTGACTTTGATTTGCACGGACTTGAAGTCGTTTTATCCAAGCGTAGATCGCGAACGCCTAATAAAGATCTTAGAATCAAAAGCTAAGACTAAGCTGTTTCCGATGATACGTGCTGTTTTTGGCGAATATGAAGTCGAATGCAGTGAAGACTGTCCTGACGAATTCTCACAGCTTGAAAAGCAAGGGCTCCCGATCGGCTCTGCACATTCCGGCTTTTGGGCAAATGTCTATCTGGAGAAGTTTGACCAGTGGGTACAAGATCAACTTGTGTCCAAACTGAAGCGCGCCGGCCTTCCGTGCTCGCTCGAGTTCTACGCGCGATACGTCGATGATATGCGCTTTATATTCCGTAGCGACGGAGAGACTGCGGATGCGCTATTCAACAATTGCATCGATGTTCTTGCTGACAAACTTAAAGGTATCTCGCTTACGCTCTCGACCGACAAAAGTTCACAAATTGTGCAGGATGCCAGTGAGAGTCTTTTATCGACCGGCCAAATTGCAGAGCGAATGCAATCCATAACGAAGCGGGCGTATTTTCCACTACCACCGGAGGATTTAGATGAATTGGCAAAGGACGTCCGTCTGCTTTTTCATGCAAACACTGACGTACCCGTAAAGGGCGCCGAATCTAGCGATTCGCCTCATTTGCTCGATAACCCTGGTGTTAGGGCCGACTCACGCCGGAGGTTCTCTGCTAACAAATGGGCAGGCATAGCTCGCGACATGGAAAGTATGTCGCCTGGTTGGAAGAAGAATAATGAAGTCTTTGCACAAGAACTTGTTCGTGTGTGGCTCGAGGATCCAGGACAGACACAGTTGTTGTACCGCGCGCTAGAGATAGGCACACGTGATGTTGGACGGATTCTTAAGCGCCTCGACACGTTAAAGGCGAATCGCTCTTCATTTGGATATTATGCACACGCGGTAGCGTATCTCTTGGATTATGCCTCATATGGAGCCCGGGGGATTAACTTTAAACCTTGGCCTCTGAAGCAAATTGCCCGAGAGGTGGCCAAGCAAAGACTTCAGCATCGTCTCTTGATAAACAAAGCGCAACAATACCTACTGAGTCGCGGAAGGCCGCTTATCAAGGCTGAGCGCCGACTACCAGTCGGGGGGGAGAGTAACGCATGGATACTTCGCAGACGTCTTGAGGGGAGCGCTCATGTGGAGTCTTCTCTGGACGAATCGGGGGAAGCCTCAATACTTTTAGGTTTGGATAATGGGCCTCGCCTTCTCCGTAGACAACTTGATGCACTTTATGAATTGAAAACATCTGCAGGTAGGCGGCGGCTGACTCGGTCTCTCTTGCAGCGGCAACCGGTGATCGCGTACGAATTGGCGAAAGAATATGCAGTCACGATGTTCGAACTTGACGCATTCGAACCTATTGAGAGCAGTGCTTCTGATAGCAGTAAAGTCCGGCCTTTATACGTGAAGATTCGAGAGGGTGCTTATCGCTCGCCTCTTCAATGGCTAGACCTCGCTGAAAAATTAAGGCGGCTGGCGAAGAGGCCAACGAACCGCTCTTTGATCCGCCGCGGTTTATTCAATCCGTTTTCGCTGGGAGTAAATGAAGATGGCGAGATCAGCCTCAAAGCTCGTCACCGCATGTCGACGTATATCGGTTACCATCCGCAGCCGCAGAAAGCTTTCCTGCCAAGTAACACTAGGCCTTGGGCATTACCCGTGGGATTGACACTCAGGGCGGCTGCGACGGGAAGATCGATTGATCTATTGGGTATCAGTGCTGCCGCTCGCTTTGGTCTTGCTGGCAGCTTTAACACGATTCTTCGCGTGGGAGCCAAAATTCCGAAGGAGGCCGGTAGCATACTCGATAGACTGTTTGCGTGGCCTGGCTCGCGCATTCATGGCTACGGATCGACGGCTGAATTTCACGAAGAGGTGCGCCAGCTGGCTAGGCATGTGAAAGCATGCTCTGCCGATGGCAAAAGCATCTGTGATGTTCCCGTCGCCTCTGATTTACCGAAGGATCCCTTTCCACGCCGGTTCAATCTCGTTATTTGCCAAGTCCCTTCTTACCCGACCAAAGTAGACGACGCAACAATCCGTAGAGCGCTCGCCATGGCTCAAATGGTAGTTCGACAAAAGGGTAAAGAAGCGATGCCTTTGGATTTGATTGTTTTTCCAGAACTTTCGTTACCGGAAGCTTCAATCCGAACTCTCTGTCGCTTTGTAAGACAGACCGGTGCGCTCGTGCTTGCCGGGCTGGAGCTAAGAAGCTCAACCGATGGAGCAAGACGCATAAACGAGTTGATATGGATCGTTCCATTAGGCGATGAACGCGATCATTTTGCTATTCTTAAGCAAGAGAAGATCCACGTGACAAATGCGGAAAAAAGTTTAACTCCTCCGGTAATCGAGGCCGACCCTGCGGTTATTTGGCGTATTGATGGGCCAAAGGGTCGCCTCGCTGCGATCAACTGCTATGAATTTACAGACTTGCTTATCCGAGACTTGCTCCGTGGACGAGTCGAGGCCCTGGTCGTGGCATCAAACAACCAAGATGTGACGACCTTTGACAATTTGATTGAGTCCACGCAATACGACTTGTACTCGCACGTAATTCTAGTGAATGCTGACGCTTATGGCGGCAGTGCGGTACGTGCGCCCTACCGCGATGCACATCGAAGAAGGATATTCGATATTCATGGAAATAATCTGTTCGCAACAAATGTCTGTACTGTTCACTTGTCTGATTTCCGGGTTGCGTACTCAGATGTGCTCAAAAGGCCACCTGCCGGTTTCAAATTAAAACCATAATTTTTTCAAGGGGCGGTTCTTACCGGAAGCTGTTTGTTAAGCCTTTCTAGCACATGGTTGAAGTGTGGGCGTGAGGGATCCAGTTGGCCGCGCTTTAAGTGAATTAGCCCCTGCGTGTTATCGTAAAATGATAATTATACTGGACACGCTTTGCGGAAGTAGGTAGAATGGGAAAAGATGAACAGCGGAGAGCATTTTGGATTGCCGATTGCCGCGACAACTACATCGCGGCGTGTCGCGCAGCCAGTGCTGCGCTCCGCTTTGGATTGGGGATTGCAAAGAGGGAGGAAAAATCTGCCTACGACATCAAAGGGCGACCCTACTATACGTTTCTGCGAAACGAACCCAATTTTTTTGGACGTCTTTTTCGATGTAAGAGCCAATGAACAAAAGAGTTGTGACGGAAATCTTTGAGAAAATGAATTGGGTTCGTTCTGGAAAACGAACCCAATTTCAGGGGTGTTTTAGGGGGGTACTGAGCCAACATTCAACCCCGAACGGGATTCGGGGCAAGCTGTGAAACGTTCGACTTTCAACGCTCAAGGGGCAGCGGACGCGACGGAGCGCGTCCCTCCACTTCGGAGGCTGAGACACTGCCCGCGCTCCGCGAGGTTGACTCTGGGGAATCGGTGGGGTTTACTCCGAGTTGGGCGTAGCGATGGCAATCGAACCATTATTCGTGAGGACATTATGTGGCGCTTGAAATTCCTGATCGTTTCCTTAATCAGTCTGCTCGGCGTCGCCGGCATCACGTTGGCGGACGCGACTGTTGACCAGCAACCCTTGGGTCCGGATGGCCAGCTCTTCGGCGGTTCCATCAGCCCGAAGGGTGAACACATTGCGGTTTTCGCCGGCAAGGGCTCGCATTACGAAATCATCATGGATGGCGTCGAGGGGCCGAAGATCGACAATCTGATCTTCAACATTGCCGGCGCGCTGTACCGCGCGGAAAGCGGTTGGGTCAACATGCCCATCCCCGTCATCTTCTCGAAAGACGGCGCCCATTGGGCCTACATGGCGAAGCAAGGCGATGAATATGTGGTGATGCTCGACGGCAAGGAATTGGCCCGCGGGCCGATCAACACCCACAACCTCGGCAATAGCCTCAACCTCACGTTTTCTGCCAACGGCCAGCATATCTTCTGGAGCGATGACGACGCCCAGAACAATTACGTCATTGTCGTCGACGGCAAGCCCGGCCCAGCGATGCGCACACTGCCGCAACTGGTCCTCAGTCCCGATGGCAGCCATTACGCCTACATCAACTACAACCGCGATGGCACGGGCGCGTGGGCCTTCGTCGATGGCAAGCAGGTCAATTTCTTCGGCGACATTCAGCAATACACCGCGAGAAATGTGTTGGTCAGCACGATGCACATGCCGGATAACAACAATGTTTTTGTCCTGAACGGCAAACCTTCGATCAAGGCCCTGGGCCTAAGTCCCATGTGGATCTCCGACGATGGGAAACAGATCGCCATGATCATCACGCCGCAGCAGGGCGCGCAGCCTTTCCTGACCGTGGACGGCAAACAGGTCGCGGGTACGGAAGGCGTGCCGGTCGAGAAGGTGTATTTCAGTCCGGACGGCAAGCATTACGCCGCTCTTTGCCGCACGAAGACCAGCGCCAAATACATGCTCATCGACGGAAAGAAGGGCGACGAGTACCCCTCCATCTCTAGCGGGGCCACCGACATTTCCAACAACATGCATTGGCAATGGATCACCTGGACGGCGAACAACGCGAAGTTCGCCGATCTGCAGCCGCCGGTCCCGGGGTTCACGGCCGATTCCTCCAAATTCGTTTACATCGCGAACTCCAACGGACGGCAGTTCCTTGTCATCAACACGGATGAATCCAACGCCTTCGGCGATACGCTCGCTCCCATCCTCAGCCCGGTCGGAAATCGCATCGCCACCTTCGGCATCACGCCGGACCACATTCAGCACATCCTCGTGGACGGCAAGGACACCGCCTACGGGGTAGGGCCGAACATCAACCAACTCACCTTCAGCCCGCAGGGAACGCACTACGTTTTCATCCGGCAAAACTACATGGTCTATCTCGATAACGTCGAGCAGCCCGGCCAGATGCTGGGGAATTACGTTTTTAGCCCCGACGAGAAACATCTCGCGTATGAAGCGAATGACAACGGGCAGCAAAAGTTGGTGGTCGACGGCAAGAGCATCTGTGACAAGGCGGGCATGGTCGGGCACATCTTCTTCAGCCCCGATAGCAAGCACATCTATTGGACCAGCACCGGCAATCTCGCCATGCTGGGAGTCCCGAATACCAAGGACTCCATCCTGCTGTATGTTGACGGCAAGCCGGCGACGCATTACAGCGACAATGGCACCGTGCTCGATCCCGTAACCGACCCGAGCGTCGCGTTGCATCCGGAGTTTTCCGCGGATGATACCATGACCTTCATCGCCCGCACCGATGGCAACCTCCGCCGGTTCCACGTGAAATCGGATACGGACCTCGATACCGTGCTGGCCGCGACCCCGGCGTTGAAGACGAAGTGATAGTAATGGTACTCGTACAGGTTGAACAAACGGGCAAAGGTTTGTCACCCTGAACGAAGTGAAGGGTCTAGCCTGGATGCGAGCCAGATTCTTCGCTTTGCTCAGAATGACAACGCGCGAAAAAACCCTCCGCCGATTCAAGCGTGGCGAACTGTACCAGTACCCTATTAATTGGTTGGCTGCTTCAGGAGCGCGTCGAGTTGTTGGAGCGCGGCGGGAGCGGTGGACTGGATACCGTTGGCGAGAACTTTGCCGTCGCGAGTCATGACGATGAGCTGGGGAATCCGGCCATCGATGTACGGGTGGACGCAGGGCATGGTGGTGTTTTCGTAGGTCACGGTGCGCCAGTTGAAGCCCAGTTCTTTGGCGAAATTCATCGTTTCGGGCATATCCTCGATTGTCAGGTATATCACTTCAAACTCGGGATGCTTCGGCTTCATCTCCTCGCAATACTTGATCACGCTCGGTGCGAATCGTCGCGTGATCGGGCAGGTGCTCTGGCCGCGCAGGAACACGACGTAGCGGGGCAGGGAATTGGTATCGAGCGGTTCGGGCTGGCCGGTCTGGGAATTGATCAGCTTGCCTTCCAACTCGAGGGCGACGCGGCCCACCGCTTTGATTTTGTCAGCCTGGGCCTTTTGCTCGGCGGCCAGTTTTTCCTCGGCCTCCTTTTGCATGGCGAGAAGCCGCGGTCCGGCCTGGTCATCTTCCACAAATTTGCGGGCTTGCGCCATCAGGTCGGTGGCGGGCATGGCGACGCCGAATCGGGCATTGAGTTTTTCCGACACGACGTCCACTTTGCCGGGCTGAACGTCCTTCACGAGCACCTGATCTCCCACCTGCACGTTTTTCCCGGGAGCGAGGCTGAAGCCGCGGGTGATTACGACTTTGTACGGCCACAGGTCTTTTTGTTGGACAATCGCAAGATACGTCAGCGCACGTTGTTTCGGCGTAAGTTTTGCGTAGTCGTCGCGCGCGACATTCAGCACGTCGGTCTCGTCAGATTCGGCGGCGAAATATGTGCGTCCATCGGTCGTCTTGAGATCGACTTCGTTGCCTTTGAAGTCGACGACATCGACTTTTTGACCGGCCTGAATGGTCGCGCCTTGCAGGTTGATCACCTGTTTGACCGTGCACTGCGTCGGCCAGAGTTCCGGCCGTTGCGCCAACTGCTGCCAAGTCAGGTCCTGCGCAATAGCGACCCCCGCCAACGAAAACACGAACGCCCACAAACATGCCAGCTTCTTCATGGTGATGTCCTTATGCGCGCCTCTTCGGCGACTTGGGAAAAGGATAACGCACGCGACCGATTGACACAAACTGATTCTATCGACACGCGGCAAGACTGCTCGAGACTCATTACCTGGCGGCCGACTTGTTCGCGTTGGTTTGAATGTTCATGAACGGCGGCAGGGTGAAAGGCTTCAACTCGACTGTGCCGCAATCCACCGGGGCGTCACTGTTCGTGTCCGCCGCGACCGGCACGACGAGTTCCTGGGAGGAAGTGAAGGTGGTGATGTTAATGGATGGAGAAAACATTTCGCCGTGATTCAAGAAGTGGACGCTGAGCTCGTATTTCCCGGGCAACACATCCTCGGCCCTGAATGAGCCATCGGCCGACAGTATCGCCGGGTAGTCACGGATGTCCCTCATAGCCGCCTGATATTCCGGGGATTGGACGATAGTCGTCCGTTCTTGCGGCGACTTCGCCTGCCGAAGCTGTTCGAGCAGCTTGAGAGGGGTGTGAAGGGAAGCCTGCCCTTGTTGCCAATTCGGCGGCGCGTTGGTTCCGACCAGCACCACCTTGCCAATGACGGTCTGACCGTTCCCACCGAAATCGGCCCGGGTGACCCCGCCCGGTTTCACCGTGACGGAACCGAGCTGCTGCTGCACCCGATTTCCGTCGGCCTTGAGCAACAAGCGGACGATGGTTTGTTCGCCGGGGGGAACATAGGACACGACGAAATTTCCGTGCTCGTCCGTTTTTGCCTGAAACGCGTTGTAGTCGTAAGACAACGGATCAATTGTTTCGCGGGCTTGCGGCAGCCGCGGTCGCCGTTCCGACAGCAGCAGTACCTCGTTCGTACCGGGATGATGGCCGACGCGAAGCGTGCCTTCGATCCGGCCCCACGGCTGGAGCGTGATTTGCGGCGACTGTTTCAATATGTCCAGCGGCACCCGCGCAAAGCCGTCCTCGCTCACCGCGATGACTGATTGGCCGTCCTCATACATCGACAGGGTGAAGCTGCCGTCCGTGTCGGCCAAAACAATCAGCCCTTCCTGCCCGGATTGATTTCCCAGAAGAGAGGCCCGGCCGAGCGACAGGTATTGATGCTTTATCTGCAAGGCCACATGAGCTCCCACTGCTGGTTTGCCGTTTGGCAACACGACGGACCCCCGGATTTCAATACCGGGCACGCGAACTGGCGGAGGTGTTGGGTGTGAGCCGAATTGCGGAGGAGCCTGTCGGGCGGGCGCGTTGATGTTCACTTCCAACGTCTGACCGGGTTGCAGAGTGACCTGGTGCAGCGGAACGGCCAGCCAGCCGCGGTGTTCCGTCATTGGCACTCGATAAGAGATCTGGAGCTGACCGGCCGGCACGCGCTTGAAGTCAAAGCGGCCGTCGACATCGGTATGGGAAGAGTTAGCGAGATTGATTCGTTGATCGAAGGCATTCGCCGGTCCGACAAAAGCCAGATCAAGGTCTTCGTTGGTACCGCGGCCGGTAGGGCGCTCCAGCACGCCTTTGATCTCGCCGAATGGCTCGAGTGCGATGGCGGGGTTCGTCGCCAAGACTTCCACGGAAACTTCTTTGAAGCCCGCTGGCGAAGCGGCGGCGACGGATTGCATTCCCAGTTGCGGCGCAAAAGAAAAGTTGCCATTTGCGTCGGTCGTGGTCACTAGACTGTTATTCTCCCGGGATTGCAAATGTCCTTCATAATCAAACCCTGGCTGCCGCGAATCCGCGCAGATCAACACCACGGTTGCCCCGAGGTCCGGTTTACCATCGGGCGACAAAACGATACCACTCGGCCCGGGCCCTTTCCGTAAAATGAAATCCGCATTGGTTTGGGCCAACGGCAGCAGCGTGGTCGACGTCGGTAAATACCCCTCTGCTTCCACTTTGAGAACGGGCTGGGCCCAGCGTTTGTCCAGATAGACAGTGTAGACGCCGTCGATTCCGTCGGTTGCGCGCTGCGTGTCCCAACTGGTTCGGTGCCAGGTCAACTCCTCCTGGCCAGGCGTGATGCGAAAGTTGGGAATCGGTTTGCTCGTTTGGCTGTCGGTGACCTGGCCGGAAACGGCCCATTCGCGCGAATGATCCGGTCGCAGTTCCGCGCCGTGCAACGGACGGTTCCTCGGCAATTCCGATTGGGAAGTATCATTATTGTAGACGGCTGCCAACGGGTCGCCCCTTTCGAGCAGGAAGGTGATGTTGGTAACGTCTTCGTTCACGAGCCCGACCAGTTGAAACGGGTTGAGGGTGTCGAGACTCGCATTTTCTGCCGACACCCGGTAACCCGGCACCCGCACGCTCAACGACAGGGATTCAGTCGGGATGCCCGGTGCCTCAAAGCTGCCGTCAGTCGTCAGATTCACTTGTATCGTGTCCCACGCGTCTTGGCGGCCGATCAGCAACCGCGTTGCGGGCGGCAGTGTCCCGCCATCTTCGAGAACCACGTGCCCGGCCAGGCGATGCCCGGGCACGACGTTCAGGTCGCCCACGTCGGTCGTGTCGTCGTCCTTGCCGGAATGAATCTTGTGAATGGGGATGGCCCCGTACGGTTTGAGGGTGCCCATCAATCCGTAGATGTAATACTCCATGTTGGGCGGCAGATTCCCCAGGAGAAACCGGCCTTTGGCGTCGGTGCCGACATCAAAATTGCCGGTGAAAACCTCCATGCTGCGGTCCACGGAAACAACGCCGACGGAGACGTTCTTGAGCGGCTGGCCATTGAACAGGACCCGCCCGGTGATGGCAGCGCCCGGGGTGAGAACGAGCGGGTGTTCCTCGTTTCCGCTGGCTAGTTGAGCGAAGATCTTGTCGGCATACGCGCGGGCTTTCACCCGCACATCCATCAGCTCAAAGGGCTTTAGCGAGGTGATTACAAATTCGCCCTTTTCGTCCGTCACGGTCAGCGGATCCACACCGGGAAGAGTGCCCCAGCTTCCGCCTCCGTTTTGGGTATGGATGCCGTGCGCTTCGACTACCGCGCCGATGATGGGTTTGCCTTTTTGATCCGCGACGCGGCCATGCAGGCAATTTCCCGGCGGCGCGGCGGCGAGTTCAATCGGATCGAGATGGATTTCGACCGGCTCTTTCGCCGGGTCAACCTTGGAGACGAATTTTGGCTTGTAACCCTTGGCGACCGCCAGAATGCGGAAAATGAGCTGGGGATCGAGCGACTTGATTTTGAATTGGCCCTTGGAGTCGGCCTTCGCATTTTTCGCGCAGTCGGCATAGCAGGAGGGACAGAACGTGCTGGTGCCAACCTTCGGGCCGGCGGTGTAGATGAAAACTGTCGCGGGGACGGGTTTGCCGTCCGAGTTCTGTACGGTGCCCGTCAAATCCGGTCGCGCTGCCGGGGTTGGCTCTGGTTGGGCGAGAGTCGAAGCAACGAAAACGAGTGGCAGTAAAAGCAAGCCGGCCAGCGCCGACCGATGTGACTTATGCTTCATACGTATTCCCGATCATTCGGCTGACGAGGACTCAGAATATCACTTTTGAAGATGGTGGCGAGGCGATTCTGACCTCGTCTTATTATGTAACTAAAGCCGGGCTCCGGTTGGGTGGTTCAATGCTGCTTGACGGGGTTTGGGCTGCGTGGTAGCGTCGCCCGCACTTTAGCCCAGAGAAGGAACCTATTACCCACAAGGAATTCATGAAGACGCGCGTCGTTTTGTTCACTTTTGCCATGGCGGTCACGCTTGTTTGTCGGACGTTTGCGGCGGACAAGCCGAAGACCGATACTGGAACCAACGCCCCGGTTATCACGACCGCTGCCAAGCCTGGCGAAGTGGTGGCGCGTGTCAATGGGACGGAGATCAAGCGCAAGGAATTGGATGCGGCGGTGCAGGCGTATACGTTCCAGATGGCGCGCCGCGGCCGGCCGCTTCCACCGGGACAGAGCGCGTTGGTGGAACGCGATATTTTGGATGAATTGATTGGGCGGGAACTGCTGCGGCAGGAAGGCAGCAAGCATATTCCAGCGGACATCGACAAGCAGGTGCAGGAGCAAATCGATCAGGTGACGACCCAGGTTGGCGGCGAAGAGCAACTCAAGAAAACGCTCGCGGAAACTGGTATCACGCCCGACGAGTATGCGAAACGGGTCCGCGACAACGTGATCATCCGCGTAGCGATCGACAACGCCGTCGACAAGGAAGTCAAAATTGTTCCCGAAGATGTGCGGGCGTATTACGATAAAAATCCCGACCAGTTTAAGCAGCCGGAAATGGTTCGCGCCAGCCACATCCTCATCCGTTGCGCGCCCGATGCAACGGACGAAGTGAAAAAGGAGAAGCGCACGCAGATCGACAGCGTGCGCGCGCTGGTCAAGGGCGGCGAGAAATTCGCGGATGTGGCCAAGAAGTTTTCCGAGGATCCCGGCAGCGCCACGAACGGCGGCGACCTTGGGTTTTTCGGGCGCGGCCAGATGGTGCCGGAATTCGATGCGGCGGCGTTTTCGCTGAAGACGAACGAAGTCAGTGACGTCATCACCACGCAGTTCGGTTACCACGTCCTGGTGGTCACGGGCCATAAACCCGCGCAGACCATCCCATTCGATCAGGTGAAGGACGATCTCGCGAAGTTTTTGAAGCAGCGCAAGGGCAACGATGTTACACGCGACCAGGTCGCCAGCCTGCGCAAAGAGGCGAAAGTGGAGATTCTCGTGCCGGAGCCGCCGGCCACGCCGGTCGTCGAAACCAAGCCCGTAGAAGCCCCGGCGAAGTGACGGCGGGCATTTCGCCCGAAACGAGGATTCGGCCACGCGATTGACGTCGACTGCGGAAGTTTCATTGAATGGTTTTGCGAGACGCACCTCTTGTCTTCGGCAATTCAGTTGAATTCATCCAGAGATTTACCTTGCTTTCGGAAGGCCTGAAGGTTTACAAGGACGGCTGGCGGGTGAATTTCCAAAGCGAGTTTGGAAATCACAAAAAACGCGGGGGATCCGACCATGAAGAATACCTTGCTGAGGTTTTCCATCACGTGTGCCTTGCTTGTTGCCGGTTCCGTTGAAGCGCAGATCACCACCATCAACCCGGTAAGCTCATACGGCACGATCACGTTTAACGACGTCAATTCTCTAAATCCCAGTCTCTTTCCCGGCAGCACGTATAGCCAGGGCTCGAGCCCGTGGACTGGCGCCGCCGTGTCTTTGTCCCAGACGGACCCGACCACGCTGGATTTTGCCAACGGCATTCTGGATGCCAGCGGTTTCGGCCCGTCCACGTACCCGATCGTTTTGAATAATATTACGCTGACGCAACCGAGCGTTAACACCGGCTTCGCCCAGTTGAATGTCCAATTCGGCGTCCAATACCAGATTGGCGCCGGCGGATTGTCATCGGCGCCCGTGCAATACCCAAACTTTCTGATCAGCGGCACGGTTCAGCCGGCGTCCACCAGTTACGCCTCGCTTTCCGGCTACATTAACTACTTTGCCATTAACGCCGCGGGAGTCGGCAGTCTTGTTGACACCGTGAATTACAATTGGCTTTACAACACCCCGGGCCCGTTCAGCGGGCTTTCCGTCTCGGGTGTTCCCGTGAATCCACTTCTGGCGGCAATCGGTCCCAATTCCACGCTGGTGGTCACGGGCAGCCTTACGTTCGTGGTCGATCCGGCCAGCATCACGGTGCAGACCGTTGTTCCCGAACCCGCCTCGCAGGCGCTGGCGGTCGCGGCACTGGCGGGCCTGGTGGCGGTTTGCCGACGACGAAAATAGGGGACATCCGTTTCCGACTCAGAGAGCCGCTCGACCGATGGGTCGACGGCTCTTTGGTTTTTGAGAACTGTTGGCGTCTCGCTGGCTCAGCTCCGCGGGCTGCTGAACCCGGCCGTGACGCTAGATCTATCCGTCGTGGATTACCTTGCCGTGCGATTGACGCCGACTGCGGAAGTTTCATAGACTTGCGCCGGCGCTTATGCTCATGCTCACGATCACACTGATTCTCGAATTGCTCGCGCTGGGAGGACTCCTGGTTCTGTCGGCGTTTTTTTCGGGAACCGAGATCGCCCTCTTTTCGCTCAGCAAACTGCAACTCCGCCGCCTGCGGCAGGAGCATCCGGTTCAGGGCCAGATCATCAGCGAGCTTCTCGACCAGCCACATCGATTGCTCTCGACCATTCTTTTCGGCAACACCGTCGCCAATGTCGCCGCCGCCATCCTTGGCTACGCGATCTTGCGGACGCTCGTCCCGCGGTATGCGGAGGCAGTCGCGGTGCCGGTCATGACAATCATCATTCTCCTTTGCGGCGAGGTCACGCCGAAGACCCTGGTCATTCGCAGCGCCGAATTCTTTGCACTCCACCTCGCCCGGCCCATACGCTGGACCGTCGCCTCGACTTCCCAGATTCGCGCCACCGCCGAGGCAGTGTCCGCCGGAATCGTCCAACGCCTCGAGCGGCTACCGTATTTTTCCGCGAAGCAAGCGCGCTCCGCCGCGCCGACCGAAGACGAATACCGCAGTCTGCTCAGCGCCAGCGAGCGCGCCGGCGTCGTTCGCAAAGAGGAACGGTACATGGTCAACCAGATTCTCGCGCTGGAAAAGATGCAGGTGAAGGAAATCATGACGCCACGTGTGGATATGCAGTGCGTGGAGGATGCGTCCAGCCCGGATGAGATGGTCGCCGTCTTGCGTCGCATCAAGCACCGACGCGTGCCCATCATTCACGAAACACCCGATACCGTCGAAGGCATGCTCAAGGTGAAGGATTTTCTCGTGAACCCGTCGCGCGACCTTGATGAGGTCGTGGAGCTACCGAATTTTGTGCCGGAAACAATGTCCGTGGCAAAGCTGTTGAAAAATTTTCGCAAACAGGAGCATCCCGTCGCCATCGTCGTCGACGAATACGGCGGTACGCAGGGGATGGTCACGCTGGAAGACGTGCTGGAGGAAATCGTTGGTGAAATCGAGGACGAGTTTGACAAGAGCGAGATCATGGTCCAGAAACTCGAGGATCATCGGTATCTCATCAATGGCAAGGCGCGGCTCGAACTGGTCAACGAGCAGTGTGGCCTGGCGTTACAAGCACCCGACGTCGAGACCATTGCCGGCTGGGTGATCGCGCAACTGGGAGCGTTGCCGAAGGAGGGCGAGCAGGTGCGTTTCGAAAATGTGCGCGCCACCGCTCGCAAAGTCCTGAAGAATCGTGTGGGCGAAGTGCTGCTGGAGATCGAGGGACGCTGACATGGAAGCTCTCGATTACCTCGTCATCATCGTCCTCGGCATCCTCGGCTCGGCATTCTTTGCCGGCGCGGAGACGGGGCTGATCTCGCTGAACCGCGTTCGCCTGCGCCATGAAGTGGAGCGCAAGAGCCGTCGCGCGATCATCCTGAATGGGTTTGTGGAAAATACCGAGCGCCTGCTGGGCACGACGCTATTCGGCACCAACTTGGCCAACGTGCTGGTCGGTGTCTGCGCTTCCGTATTCGCGGCGCATCTTTTTCACAGCGACAACTTCGGCCTCGATTTCGCGGTCACGATTGTGGCCTCGGGTTTCCTGCTGGTGTTCGGTGAAATTGTGCCGAAATCGCTCTTCCGCCACTATCCGCACCGCCTCTGCATGTCCATCGCCGACGCGTTGAACATGACGGCGTGGTTGTTTGCCCCGCTCGTGGTGCTGCTCGGATTTGTGATGCGGGCGGTTGTTCGTTTCAGTGGCACGACCGAGTCGCCGAAGAGCTTCTTTGTTACCCGTGAAGAATTGAAACACCTCGCCCGGGAAGGGGAGGCCGGCGGTGCGTTGACCGCCGAGGAACGCGAGATGATTGACGGCGTTTTTGATTTTCCTTCCAAAACCGTGTACGACATTATGCTGCCGCTCGCGCGCGCTGCCACCGTCGTGCGTGACACCCCGGTGAAGGAACTCTTCGCAGTCTCGAACCGCACCGGGTTCGCCCGGTTCCCGGTTATGGAAGGCGACAAAGTCGCCGGCATCGTTAACGTCTACGAAATCCTCTTTGACAATGTTGGCGGTGACGGCAAAACCGCCGGCCAACTCATGCAAAAGCCGCAATTCGTGCTCTCGACGGAGCGCGTTAATCGGGTTCTGCCAGTCTTGCGGGCTGGCCGGCGTCCCATCAGCATCGTCATCAGCCCCGAGGGCAAACACGTCGGTATACTAACCATTGAAGACATCGTCGAAGAAATCGTCGGCGAGGTGGAGGGATGACCAGTTTATCATAGGAGTCGATCCATGAAACTTTACAAACAATTTATCGTGAGCCCGCACGCGCATTTGCACCTCAGCCAGTTTGACCCCGATGACACCGCTGGTTTCAACAAGGGCGACAAAACCCATGCTCACCTGGAGAAGAATATCGAGCATATGTCCGACCTGCAATATCGCCTGTACGCGGAAGGTCGCCGTGCCATCTTGATCATCTTGCAGGGAATGGACGCCAGCGGCAAGGACGGGACCGTGCGACACGTCATGACTGGTCTGAATCCGCAGGGTTGCCGCGTGACCTCATTCAAGGTCCCCTCCGATGAGGAGGCCCGTCATGATTTTCTCTGGCGCGTCCACAAAGCTGTGCCAGCGCACGGTGAAATTGGCATCTTCAATCGCTCGCAATACGAGGACGTGTTGGTGGTTCGTGTACACGAGCTTGCGCCGAAATCCATCTGGTCCGCACGCTACGACGAGATCAATACTTTCGAGAATTTGCTACACAAAAACGGTGTGACGATTCTGAAATTCTTCCTGCACATCAGCAAGGAAGAACAGAAGGAACGGTTGGAGGCGCGGCTCAAAGATTCGACGCGGAATTGGAAGATCAGTCCCGCCGATCTCAAGGAGCGTGAGCGCTGGGGCGATTACGTAAAGGCCTATGAGGCTGTCTTGAAGAAATGCAGCACGCCTATGGCGCCGTGGTTCGTGATTCCCTCGAACAAGAAATGGTTCCGCAATCTCGCCGTCTCCCAGATCATTGTCGAGGCGCTTGAGCGAATGAACCCCAAATTTCCGAAGCCCGCCTTCGACGGATTCGAGGAGGAACGACGGCCCCGTCTTGAGCAATTTCTGATAGGCGGAAACGGGTGTCTCCGCGTCGGCAATAATCTCGCGATACACCGGGATTAGATTCCCGCGCTTCGCGTATTCGAGGAACTCAGTTTTCGACGGAGTAAACATGCTCTTGTTGGTCGCGGACGATTCGTTAGGCTCGTGTCATTTCTTCCCGTAAACTTTCATCGTCGCACACAAAGACCTTTCGCTTGTAAAAACTGTTTCACATCACTGACGGTGTACTCACCGAAATGGAAAACCGAGGCAGCCAAAACCGCATCCGCCTTCCCTTGTGTCAATACTTCCACCATGTGATCGAGCGAGCCGGCGCCGCCGCTCGCGATGACGGGAATGTGCACCGCTTCACTGATGGCACGGGTTAGCGCCACGTCGTACCCCGCTCTTGTCCCATCGGCGTCCATGCTGGTCAACAGGATTTCACCGGCGCCAAGCGCCTCCACGCGTTGCGCCCATTCCACCGCATCGATCCCGGTCGGCTTGCGGCCGCCGTGCGTGTAGACTTCCCAGCGTCCCTCCCCGGAACGTTTCGCGTCGATGGCAACGACGATGCACTGAGAGCCGAACCGATCCGCACCAGCACGCACGACGTCGGGATTTTGCACCGCGGCAGTGTTCAAACTCGTCTTGTCGGCGCCCGCCTTGAGCATCGCGCGGATATCTTCGACGGTGCGAATCCCCCCGCCAACCGTCAACGGCATGAAACATTCGCTGGCGGTCCGCTCCACCACATCGATCATCG